>Ga0302229_10002277_pt1 | contig 13969 bp, 15 predicted proteins | sample II_Palsa_N1_3_FD_193518 | JGI IMG/M metagenome (GOLD analysis project Ga0302229, IMG submission 193518) | Peat permafrost microbial communities from Stordalen Mire near Abisko, Sweden - II_Palsa_N1_3 | ecosystem: Environmental > Terrestrial > Soil > Palsa > Peat permafrost | place: Sweden... | reverse complement strand
ACCCCCCGGGGGTTCCCGCTGCACCGCGCCGCGCCTGCACCGCGCCGCGCCGCGCCACGGATACGGCGCGGCGACCTGGCTGGTGCTACCCGCCCCGATTTTCCTGCGCCGGGGACATCCGGTTCGCCACAAGGGTTGCGAGGCGGTAGTCTGTACGCCGCTGGCCATGCCAGAATATCGGCCCAACGGGACGTTTCATTCCTGTCGGGAAATGCACGGCCCCGTCGTCTAGAGGCCTAGGACGTCGCCCTCTCAAGGCGGTAACGCCGGTTCGAATCCGGTCGGGGCTACCACCGAAAATGCCAGGTCACTGACCTGGCATTTCGCTTCAGATCGGGGCAGGCCAGCGGGAGGCTGCCTGCTGGGGCCGCCTCCCGCTTCGGTTCGACGCTGCTACTCGTTGATGGCGAGGATCAGGCCCGTCCCCTGAGCGCGAGCATTGTTGACCGTCAGCGAGAACGTGACGCTGGTGACGCCGTTACTGTTGAGAGACTGCCACCTGCCCTCTTTCGGAGAGCCGTCCTGAACGTACTGCGTGATCGCGATCTGTGCCTGCCCGTTGGTGCCGATCTGGCCCACTTGCTGCAGGGCGCAGGTGACAAGTACGTCGGTGGCCGGAAGGTCGATCGTGAACGTCTCGGAGAACGTCTCGTTGACCGCGAACGCGTTGATGTTTTCAATCCAAAACTGCATGTCCCTACCTCTCATTGCCTGCCTTACTGCTGGTAGAGAGGGCCGGGGCCAGGGTCTGATACACACTGCTTTCAGGACTGGCAGCGGGTCGTTCAGGTGTCGATGTTCGGGTTGCCGGCCGGCAGCGGAACCAGGTGGGCCGGCGGCTGCGTGATCACGATCTCGGAGTGAACGCTGAGATCCGGCCGGACGTGCACCAGCTCACCCGCCGCGAGCATGCGCCACCCGCTCTCCCCGTCCATCCGCTCGGACGCGATCACCACGGAGGCAATGTCATCCAGCGCTGGTGCGTGCACCGAGGAAATCGAGCTGCGCACGTGCATGCCGTCACCAGGTGCCCCGATAGAGCGCCCGGCCGGGCGCTCCAGGATGTGCAGGGCGTGGGCGTCGGGATAGCGCAGCGCCCACAGCTCACCCGGCGCCGCCACCACGGTGTTCAGCGAGGAGACCGGCAGGTGCGCGGCAATCCAGCTGGCCGCAGCCGCCATCCCGGCCCCGACGTCGCCGCCGTGCGCGTCGGTCTGCTGGGTGATCAGCGCGAAGAACCGTTCGGAATCGGTGTCACCGAGCACAAGGTCGCGGTAGGAGCCGAGCTGCGCATCGAGCTGCGCCAGCTCGCCGAACCCGCCGTTGTGCGCCATGATCCGGCCGGCCATCGCAAACGGATGGGTGTTCTGCACCGTCCGGCCGCCCGCCGTCGCGAACCGGACGTGCGCCACAAAGGCCGACGAGGTCGCCTGCTGAGCCTGGTGCGTGAATTCCTGGTCACCGAACGCCGCTTCTGGCTGCTTATCAAGCACTGGTTCGCCCGCGGGATCAAAGAACCCGATACCGGCGCCGTCGACGTTGCGGTGGCTCTGCACTTCCAGCGAGTCGGGGGCATCAAGGAGCCAGAAGGTCGCCCGGACCCGCTCGGCGCCCGCCGTCAGACCGAACAACCGGCACATCATGCCTCCACTCCCCGGGCCCCCTGAAGGGTGCGACCGCATCCTGGCGCCGAACCTACCGCAGGCTCCCGCCTCCGGCACCTACCGCAGGCTCCCGGCTCCGACCGGACATGACTGCGGCCGGCCTGGGTAGGGCGCCAGCATGATCATGGTCAGCCGACCGGGAGGGAAAAGCGAAGATGCTTGAGCCAGATACCGAGTCCATCAGTCAGGCGCTGGACGAACCGGAGGTCAGCAGCCCGGCGCTGCGCGAAGCGGCGCGCGAGCTTCAGGCCGCCGAGCACGACGCTCAGGTCGCCTTCGACTGCATCGCCCTGGGCGAACCCGACCGGGCCCACACGCACGCGCTGACCGCCCGGGTGGCCATCGACGCGGCGGTCACCGCGCTGGCCGCGGCCCTCACCCAGGAGGCCCAGGAGGACCAGACTTAAAGGTCGAGCAGTTCCTCGAAGAACCCGCCGAACTGCCGGCCGGATTCGATCAGGTGCACCTCGAGGATCCAGTGGCAGCTCCGGCCGAGGTGGTCATGCCTGCGCATCGGCTGATCGCTGCCGGGAGCGATGTAGGACTCTATCTCGTCGCCGTTGATCTTCTCGTGCGGGAACTCGCCCACCAGGTGCCCCGCGATCTCGCCGCCGAAATCCCACCCGGCGTCAACCGCCAGCTCCACCATGTGCGCGTACAGCTGCTCGCCGGTGACGTCCGGACGCGACTCGAAGAACCGCCGCCCGGCGTTGAAGATGACCGGCAGCGCGTCCCGCAGCCGGAGCTTGACCGGATCGTGCCCGAGGACGAACGTCCGGCCGAAGTCGGCCTCCCACTGCTCGAAGATCGGGCCGAAGTCGCAGAAGACGATGTCGTTGTCGGCGATCCTGCGGTCCGGCGGGTTCTCCCGGTACGGCTGCAGGGTGTTCGGGCCGGCCCGGACGATCCGCTTGTGCCAGTACCTGTCCACGCCGAACATCTCGGCCGCCAGGTCCCTGATCTCGTTGCTCGCCTCGACCTCGCGGATGCCCGGCGCGATGATCCCGCGCGTCTCGATGGCCGCGAACAACTCCGCCGCCTTGGCCTGCGCGTCCAGCAGCCTGGCCGCGCGCAGGTGCTCGTTCAGAACGACCTCGTTCATCTAGTCCTCGAGGGCGCTCAGCAGCGCCTTCATCCAGGGGCCGAGGTCGGCGGGGGTCCGCGCGGAGATGAGGTTGCCGTCGACCACCGTGGCCTCGTCCACCCAGTCGGTCCCCGCGTTGACCATGTCGTCGCGAATGGCGCCCACGCTGGTGGCCCGGCGGCCCTTGAGGATCTTGGCCGAGATCGGCACCCAGCCCGCGTGGCAGATGAACGCGATCGGCTTGTTCGTCTCGTCGAACGTCCGGACCAGCTCCAGGACGGCTTCCGAGCGGCGCAGCTTGTCCGGCGCGTAACCGCCCGGGATGACCAGGGCGTCGAATTCATCCGCGAAGACATGATCGACGGTGGTGTCGACGGACACCGGCCCGTAGCCCTTCTTGCCCTGCAGCGGGTGGTCGTCCAGCCCGGCTACGGTGACCGCGACGCCCTCCTCGATGAGCCGGTGCAGCGGGTACAACAGCTCCATGTCCTCGAAGTCGTCGGCGGCCAGCAGGAGCACCTTGCGTGATGAGAGCGGCATAAACCCGACCCTACCTTCGCCGCGGATGACCTGCACGTTGATGGTGCCCGGCCCGCGCGGCCGCCGTGTACCTGGCCGCGAGGGCGAGCACGTCCCGGACGTACCACCGCGCGTGGTTGTAGGCGAAGATCGCGCCCTTAAGCCCCCGGGCCCGGCCGCCGCCGTCGGAGCACAGCATCCGGGCCGCGGAGAAGATGGCGTCCTCGGGGTCGTACGGGCTGAGCTTGCGTGACCGGTCGGCCCGCACGGCGTACTCGGCGAACGTGGCCGGCTCGAATTGCATGGGGCCTTCGGCGCCTTTGCGGTTCTTGCCGTGGTGGACACCCCGGGCCGGGGACCGTCCGTTGTCCGACTCCATCGTGCCGATCGCGGCGAGCACCTCCCAGGCCAGCCCGCGACAGGTCCGCGCCGCCTCCTTGTACCAGGTCAGGTACGACACCGGGATGGCCGCGAGCCCAGAGGCCGCCCCCCGGGACGTCGCCGCCCCCGCCCTCCCCGCCGGGATCAGTGCCGCCACCGCGACCGTCACCACGATCAGCGCCACCACCCACCCCCTGCGCAAGTTTTCCCAGCTAGCCGACCTGTTGCCCATCTACTGTTTATGCGCACAATAACAAAAAGTAATCATTAAATTACTTTGAGTAACACATCCGGACCAGTCCTAGCACATGAAGCGCGGACACCGCAGGAGCCCATAACCCCGCAATAGCGACGCCGCTTCCCGCAAAAGATCAAAATCCTTTGGCCGGAACGGTCCTGGTTCCTCCCCACCGCCGGCTTTCAAGCTCGACCGCCCGCAAGCCGCCGCCCGGGCCCGGCCTCCGGCTGGGCGGCGTCGCGGCGGGTAGACCTAGGTACACCCTGGTATCCGGGGTCCAGCGTCACTGACAACCGCCCGCCCGCCCGGCAGACTGACAGGGACGGAAACCGCCGAAGGAGGCTTCGTGATGAACACCGCGATCCCGGTCCGGCGGACCAGGCCAAGGCTCAGTCCGGTCGCGAGCCTGCAGGCCGCAGCCCGCGGCCTGGCGTTCTTCGGGCTGATGCTGGCCGGGCTCGGGCTGCTGGTCGTGATCCTGGTCGCGCCGGGTCTCCTCGCCCTCGGTTTCAGTAACGTCACCCCCGCGCACCATGGCGACCACCGGGTGGTGCTGGCCTTGCTGGTGATCGGGGCGGGGCTCGGCATCGCCCGGTTCCTTGTGCCCGGCGCGCTGCTGGCCATCAGGCGGCTGGCCAGCCTGACCAGGCGGCTGGCGGGCGAGTGGTGCGGCGTGCCGATCGCCGAGTCGTACCTGCCGCTGCCGGGTCCCGGCGATCGCCCGCTCAGCTTCACCGGGCGGCTCAGCTGGCTGCTGAAGGACCCGGCCACCTGGCGTGATCTGCTGTGGGTGACGGTGAACGTGCTGGTGGGCTGGGTCGTGGCCGCCGCAGGCGCCGCCATAATGGTCGTTGGCCTGGTCGAATTCATCGGAACTAATTTCATCCGGGCGATCCCGCCGCCCGCCTTTCCTGGCAACAGCGCGGGCACGCTCGGCTTCCTGGGCGTCGCGATCATCTCGGCCGGACTGCTAGCCGCTCCCTGGCTGCTGCGGGGCTACGGGCTGATGGCCAGCTCGATGCTGGCGCCGGCCGGGAATGCCGAGCTGGCGCTGCGGGTCCGCCAGCTGTCCCAGACCCGGACCGAGGCCCTCGACACCGGGGCCGCCGAAATCCGCCGGATCGAGCGTGACCTGCACGACGGAGCGCAGGCCCGGCTGGTGGCCATGGGCATGACCCTGGATGCCGCCGGGCAGATCATCGACACCAACCCGGTCGCGGCGCGGGCGCTGCTTTACGAGGCGCGCGACGCCTCGGTGAAGGCGCTGGCCGAGCTGCGCGACCTGGTTCGCGGCATCCACCCGCCGGTGCTGGCCGACCGCGGCCTGGCCGACGCGATCCGGGCGCTGGCGCTGGACAGCCCGCTGCGGATCGAGCTGGCCGGCGAGCTAGCCGGCCGGCCTCCGGCCCCGGTCGAGTCGGCCGCCTACTTCGCGGTCTGCGAGCTGCTCGCGAACGTGTCCAAGCACGCCGAAGCCCGGCAGACCTGGATCGACATCCGGCAGACTGACGGGATGCTGCGGATCGGCGTCACCGACAACGGCCGCGGCGGAGCCGACCCGGCTCGCGGCAGCGGCCTGAGCGGGATCGAGCGGCGACTGGCGCCGTTCGACGGCATCCTCGCCGTCAGCAGCCCGCTCGGCGGTCCGACCGCGGTCACCATGGAGATTCCGTGCGCGTTGTCATCGCCGAAGACCTCTTCCTGCTGAGGGACGGCCTGACGCGGATGCTTCAGGCCCACGGCCTGCAGATCACCTCGGCGGTCGACAACGGGGCCGACCTGCTGGCCGCGCTGGCCAACGACCAGCCCGACGTGGCCATCGTCGACGTCCGGCTGCCGCCCACGTTTACCGACGAGGGGATCCGGGCCGCGCTGGCCGCGCGCCGCGAGATGCCCGGCCTGCCGGTGCTGGTGCTTTCCCAGTACGTCGAGCAGCTATACGCCCGCGAGCTGCTGGCCAGTGGTACCGGGGGGATCGGCTACCTGCTCAAGGACCGGGTGTTCGACAGCGCCCAGTTTGTCGACGCCGTCCGCCGGGTCGCGGCCGGCGGCACCGTGATGGACCCGGAGGTGATCGCCCGCTTGCTCGCCCGTAACACCGGCGACGGCAGCCTGGCCGCACTCACCCCGCGCGAACGTGAAGTACTCGCCCTGATGGCCGAAGGCCGGTCCAACGCCGCCATCGGCCAGCGAATGGTCATCACCGAACGGGCCGTAGCCAAGCACACGGCATCCATTTTCCTCAAGTTGGACCTGCAGCCGTCCGACGACGATAACCGGCGCGTCCTCGCCGTCCTGGCCTACCTGGGCGGATAGCGCAAGCACCCGACGCGAGCAGCCGACGCGGCCGAGGTCCGCGGTCGTTGACCGTGACATACCGCATGTATAACCTCTCCGTGGCCGGGCAGTAGTGGGAGGCTCACTCCAAGCCGCTATACGGGGGTTGTTATATATGAGTACGGAACAGCCGATACCGACGCCGACGCCGACGTCTGCTCCCTTGCCGCGCCCCGCGATAGGTGACGAGGCGCCCCCGCCCACCAGCGAGATACCGAGCGCCGGAATCCCGGATGCGCAGGTGGAGCAGCTGGCACCGGCCACCGAGCCGCCCGCTGAGGCCGCCCCGCCCGCCTCGCCCACGCAGGCCGCCCCCTCGCACGCCGCTTCCGCCTCGCTCAAGCCCAAGCACACCCGGACCAGCGGGCTCTGGGTCGCGGTGGGCTTCTTCGCCGTCATCCTGCTGCTCCTGCTGATCTTCATCTTGCAGAACGGCAAGACGGTCGATGTGTCGTACATGGGCGCGCACGGTCATCTCCCGCTCGGCGTGGCCCTGCTGCTGGCGGCCGTCTGCGGCGTGCTCCTGGTCGTGCTGGCCGGGGCGGCGCGGATCAGCCAGCTGCGGACGGTGGCCCGGCGCCACCGCCGCGCCCACGCCCAGCGGGCCAAGGTGGCGGACAGGGCGGGGAGCTAGGTCGGCCGGCGGGTGGACGCGAGCACGAGCGCGATGCGCCGGACGGCCTCCCGCAGCTGATCGGGTGTGTGCGCGGCGTAGCCGAGCACCAACCCCGGCGGTCCTGGCCGCTGGCGGTGCCAGGACAGCGGGTGCACGAGCACCCCGGCGGAGGAAACCCGCTCGGCGAGCTCGATGTCGTCGGCCGCCCCGGACCGCTCGGGAAACGTGATGAGCAGGTGAAGTCCGGCGGCGATGCCCTGCACGCGCGTCTCAGGCAGGTGCTCGGCCAGGGCCTGGAGCAGGGCATCGCGCCGGCCCCGCTGCCGTTTACGGACTCCCCGGATGTGCCGCTCGAGTTCGCCGGTCGCGATCAGGTGCGCGAGCACCAGCTGGGGCAGCGCGGGGCTGCCTAGGTCGCTGGCGTGCTTGGCCTCGACCAGGTCGGCCCGCAGGTGGCCCGGTGGGATCAGCCAGCCCAGCCGCATGCCGGGGGCCAGCGTCTTTGAGGTGCTGCCGGCGTAGGCGACCTGGCCGGGCGCCGAGGCCTGCAGCGCGGGCACCGGTGCCCGGTCGTAGCGGTACTCCGCGTCGTAGTCGTCCTCGATGACCAGGGCCTTCGCCGCGGCGGCCCAGTCGAGCAGGTCCCGGCGGCGCCCCGGGGCCAGCACGACCCCGGTGGGAAACTGGTGCGCCGGGGTGAGCAGCACCGCCCGCACGCCGGTGCCCGCCAGCTGGTCCACCATCAGGCCGCGGGAATCCACCGGAATCGGCACCGGGCGCAGGCCCCAGTACGCGAGTTCGTCGCGGGACCCGCGGGAGCCCGGGTCTTCGACCGCGATCCCGGCGTTCGCCCCGCCGCTGCGTCGCAGCCCCTGGGCGAGCAGGGCGAGGGCCTGGGCCACCCCGGTCACGATGATGATGTCGTCGGGCTCCGCCCGCAGGCCGCGGGTGCGCGCGAGCCAGCCGGCCAGCTCCGCCCGCAGCCACTCGCTGCCCCTCGGGTCGCCGTAGCCAAGGTCGGCCACGCTTGCTTGTTCCAGGACCGCCCGTTCGGCGCGCAGCCAGGCGGCGCGGGGAAACCCGGAAAGGTCAGGCACACCGGGGGACAGGTCGATCTCCGCCCGCCCCCGCCACCGCAACGGCAGCCGCCCCGGATCCGCCCGTCCCGCCGCCCCGCCCCCCGCGGGCCCCGCTGTCCGTCCCCGGGATCCGTCCGCCCCCGTCCGCCCCGGGTTCGCCGACCGTAGGCTAAGGACCCGCGTTCCGGCTCCGGGCCGCGCGCTAACCAGGCCCTCGTCGGCGAGCCGCTGATAGGCCTCGACGATCACGCCCCGCGAGATCCCCAGGTCATCGGCCAGCACCCGGGTGGGCGGCAAGGGCGCTCCCGCCTGCAGCCGCCCGTCGATGATGGCGGCCCGGACGGCGTCGGCCAGCCAGCTCGTCAGCCCGCGTACGGGCGCCGACGCCGGACTCAGCTGCAAGAAATCCGCGCCGCCGACCCTAGCGTCCACGGTCCGCCCGCGTGTCCCGATCATTGGTCCACTATAAATTCCCTACCTTGGCCCTGTTAATCGGACCATCCAAGCCCATAACTTAGCGTCGTGCCAGCTCCTCACGCCGCCGCCGCCACCGCTGCCGGACCCGCCCCGAATCTCGCGCGTCCCGCTTCCGCTGCTCCCGCTTCCGGACCGCTCACCGGTGTGGCCGTTCCGTCCGCCTCGCGCCGGGGAACGGTGACCGGGGTGGCGGCAGGGGCCTCGGCCATGGTCTGCGTGGGCGGCAGCGTCGCGGTTTCCTCGGTCCTCACGCGGGCGCCGGTCTTCACCGCCGAGGCGCTGCGGTACGCCACGGCGTGCCTGGTTCTGGTCCTGCTCGCGCGGATGACCGGGCGGCGGCTGAGCTGGCCGCGCGGCACCGAGTGGCTCTGGCTATCCGGCATCGCGGTGACCGGCCTGGTCGTGTTCAACATCGCGCTAGTGGAAGGGTCCGCCCACGCCGAACCCGCCGTGCTCGGCGTGGCGGTGGCCAGCGTTCCCGCGCTGCTGGCCGTGATCGGACCGCTGCTGGAAGGCTCCCGCCCGCGCCCGTACCTGGTGGTCGCTGCCCTGGTGGTCACCGGCGGCGCGGCCATGGTCCAGGGGGTGGGGCGTACCGATGCCCTCGGCATCGTCTGGGCCGTCGTGGTCCTCGGCTGCGAGGCCGGGTTCACGCTTCTCGCCCTACCGGTTCTGACCCGGCACGGCCCGTGGGGGGTGTCGGTGCACGCTGTCTGGATCGCCGCGGTGATCTTCGCCGTCCTCGGGCTGACGCGCGAGGGGCCGGCCGCGGCCGCCCACCTGACCCGGGCCGACTGGTTCGCCGTCGGCTACCTTTGCGTCGCGGTCACGGCGGCGGCCTTCGTCCTGTGGTATTCCAGCGTCAGGCGGCTCGGCGCCAGCAAAGCCGGGCTGCTCACCGGGGTGGCGCCGGTGGCCGCGGCGGTGACCGGGGTCGTGCTCGGCGCCCCGGCGCCCCGGCCGCTGGTCTGGGCGGGTATCGCCGTGGTCGCGGTCGGCCTGGCCCTGGGCCTCCGCGGCGCCGCAGCGAGGGGAGACTTATGCGATTCCAGCATTCCGGTGACATCTGGCGCGACTTTCCCGCGCTGGTTCCCGGGGTCCTGTACGCCGAGGGGATCACCAGTGACGTCTCGACGGGTCCTGCCGCTGACCGGTTCGCCGCCGTCGCCACGGCCCGGCTGGCGGCTGGACCGGAGGGTGAACTGCCGGAGATACAGGCGTGGCGGCGCGCGTTCGCGAGGATGGGGCTGAAGCCAACCCAGTACCGCTGCGCCGCGGAATCACTGCTGCGACGCTTCCGTAAGGAAGGCAGCCTGCCGCGGCTGCACCCGCTGGTCGACCTGTGCAACGCGGTCTCGCTAGCCTTCGCCATCCCGGTCGCCGTCCTCGACGTCGCCGCCATCACCTGGCCGCTCCAGGTCAGGTACGCGGTCGGCGACGAGGACTACGTGACCTTTGGCGGGGAGACTGAGCACCCGGTCGCCGGTGAGGTGATCTTCGCCGACCAGGCCGGACAAGCCCACGCGCGGCGCTGGACAAACCGGCAGAGCGGCCTGTCCGCGGTCCAGGACACGACCACCGCGGTCCTGATCGTGGCCGAAGCGCTGCACGACTCGGCGGCCAGGGACGTGCCCGAGCTCATGACCGCCCTAGCCGCCGAGCTCGCCGCGACCTGGTCCGTTCCGTCTCCTGCCACGGTGCTGACCCCAGCCGCTCCCCGCTTCACCTTCAGCGCCTAACCATCAGGCAGCGTCCCTCCGCCCAAGCCGGCTGGGGCCCCGGCGAGGCCCAGTCACCTCAGGGCGGCCCGGTGGGGCCCGGTCACGTCAGGGCGGCGAGCTTTAGCGACCCGGCCCGCGTCAGCTGCGCGTACTCCGCTTCCTGGGTGGCCTTCGGCTGGCCGGCCCGGCCGCGATAACGCTCCGGCGTAATCGTGCCGCGAGCGTAAGCGCTGATCGCCGCGGTCGCCTCAGCCACGCCGACCGGCCCGTAGTACAGGCCGTGCGGCAAGATCACCAGGTTGGCGGCGAACCGGTGCCCGCCGACGTGGGTTGTCTGCCAGACTTGCCCCGGTTGCCGGGCGGTGAGGGCCCGAGCGAGCGGGGCGCCGAAGCGCGCGCAGCAGGCGTTGCGCTGCCCGTGCGCGCAGACCAGGAACACCGGCTCACCGACCGGCCTCCCGAACATCAGCGGTATTCCCGTCGACAGCTCTTTCAGCTCCAGCTCGGTCAGCGCCGCCGATCCGGCCGCTAGCTCCCCGCACCTGAGCCAGGGCCCGGTCCCCGCGGTCCAGCCGACGAAGACCCGGCGCACATCGTTCGCCGTCCGGCGTCCGGGCCTGCGGATCATCTGAACCCGGATGCCCAGGGCGTCGGCCGCCGCGACCATGGCGTCAAGCGGCGCGGGCAGCACGGTCTCCGCCGGTTCGTGCGGCCACGGTCCCGGATCCTCGATCAGCAGCCAGGCCCTGGATGCCTCGGGCGCCGACGCCATGGAAGGCTCCGTCCCGTCATGACACTCCGCACCGTGTTCGCATTCAGCGGCCACGCTGATTACTCTCCGATCCCTCCGACCCCGGTCTTGCTCCATCTCATGCTAGTTGTCACCGCCATGACCATGTCTCGCGACTCCACGAGGAAGGAGAGCTCCAAGATGCCCATGTGATGGCATTCCGCCGGGCGCTGATCGCCATGGATCGCTATCCATAGCAGGCTGGTTTTTCCGGGAGCATTTGGGCTCACGGGAGGATTCTGGGGTCGATAGTGCACAAAAAGCTCCCCGGAGCCCAAATACTCCCCGATACGACGCATCACGCCGCGCTCAGGCATCACGGCACACATACGTACCCGCCCTCGTCCAAGAATGATTGCTTGAACTCTAGGCGTGTCGCCAGATGACCCAGCCGGCCGGCCGGTTGGAGGCGACGATCCGCCAGCCAGGCGGGGCGTGCGGCCAGCTGGCGCTGGCGGACGTGCCGTTCGGCCATAGTGTTTCGACCACGTTGACGCCCGCCGGAGGCGGCTGGCTGGGCGGGTTGAAGAACTGAAGCTCGGTCCAGGAGATCTCGAACGCCTGCGGTATCCACAGTTCCCAGGGGATCGCGGCGGAGATGGCGATCTGGTCACCCGGCTTCAGCCCGGCCGCGGTGACCAGCCCGGTCGTACTCGCCGCCTGGCCCGCCGTCGCGGGCCGGGAGATGTGGCTGGTCATCTGGGCCACCGCCACCAGGCTCACCGCCGCCACGCTCAGGCCGAGGAAGCCGAGGCCGCAGGCCAGCATGAGGCCGCGCCAGCGGCGGACGATGAGCGCGACGACGATCCAGCAGCCGAGCAGGCCGAACGTCACCGCCGTCGCCACCAGGACACTGGCCTGGGTCCAGTCCTGGGTGAGCACGGCGGGTTCGGCGAAGTTGAACCCGTTCCCGAACCCGTTCACGGGCAGCGACGTGCCCGCGTAGGTCGCGACCGTAGCGGCGGCCACGGCGGTGAGCCCGACGAGGGCGGCCGCGTAGCCGAAGATCCACCGGGCGCTCGCCCGCAGCAAGACGACCGCGCCGACGAGGAAGTACGCGATGATCATGCCGTCCAGGTAACGCCCGGACGCCCAGGTCGGGGACTGGTCAGCGGGCAGCGCGGCGGGTGCGACAAAGGCGATGAGGACGGTGACCGCCACCGAAAGCGCGGCCATGATCCTCAGGTCGCTGCGCAGGTCGCGCCGCGCGACCGCGGCCGCCGCGGCGACCAGTCCGATCCCGGCCAGGCCCCAGCTGTCGATGGTCACCCGCCAGCCCTCGCCGACGGCCATCTCGGCCACGTGAATCACCCCGTAAGGGCTCGTCAGCCGGGTCGCCAGCTGACCGGTCAGGCTCCGGACGCCCTCCGGGTAGAGCACCTTGGTGACATAGCGGTTCAGCTCCCACCCCGCGCCGACAGTGAGCAGCGCGGTCAGCGCCGCGGCCGCCACGGTGCCCCGGGCCGCGGGACGACGCCAGCCGATCAGGATCGCCACGGCCGCGAAGCCGATCAGCATCACCAGGCCCCGGGAGTGGACCGCGTAGGCGAACCCGGTCAGCAGGGCGGACCCGGCCGCCGCCGCGTGGCCGGCTCGCGGCGACCTGGCGGTGAGCCAGCTGTGCACGGTCAGCAGCCAGGCCAGCGTGATCACCGGGAAGATCGCGTCGGTCATCGCGTACTCGCTGTAGAAGAACCCGGCGGGCACCAGGGCCGCGATCGTCGCCACGCCGTAGGCGGCCGGGCGGTCAAGTCCGAGCCTGCGGCAAGTCAGGTAGCCGAACGGCATCACCAGAGCGCTGATTACCGCGTTGATCGTCAGCACGGCGTGGTACACGCTGACGGGGTTCTTGGTGAACCAGTAAATCGGCGTGATCAGCAGCGGGTAGCCACCCTGGTACAGCGTCGAGCCGGAGAAGTCGACGCCCGGCCCTCCCGCCAGGACCCGCGCCGCGATCAGGTACGCGGTCTCGTCCGGGTTGGCCAGCGGCGTGGCCTGCCCGCGGCTAAACCACACCCGCAACCCGGCCTGGATCAGCCAGCCGAACCCGAGCAGCAGGCTCCACCGCCACGCCGTTCTCCTCGGGGCGCGGCCCGGCCCGGTACCGGTCAATTCGGCGCCGGTCAACTCGATGCCAGTCGACGCGGTACCGGTCCGGGAGGTGATGGCGTCAGCGGGATCAGCGAAGGCGAGCCTGATCAACGGGCGTCCCAAGGCTGCCGCCTCCTTGCTGTCGTAAGAATGGACTCGGCCTTGGGCCCCGAGCGTGACATCGACGTCACTACTGCGCGCACGGTGCTGGTACGCGCGTGACCAGCGTGATCCTTCAGTCTGAGAACAACTTAGGTTAATTTTGTGTGCAGGCCAAGAACTCCCTGGCGCGTGTCCGCATGACGGCCTGCGACTTCCCTGGCTGGGTGTACCATCGCATCCGTGTCACGGCGGTATTGGCGCTTTACTCTGGCTCCCGGTATGCGGGTCGACAGCCAGGCAACTCGCCTGCCCTTAACCGCCGCCTGGAGCCAGTAAGACAGAGACATTCATCTGTCGCTAAGGGGTGTGCTGGCTCCCGGGGTCTCGGGCAGCGGCCCGCCCGGGAGGAGACCCGCCTGATGCCAACCACGGGGAAGACCAGCACGGGGAAGACCAGCACCTCCGACACCCGCGTCGTCGGCTATGAACCGCTGCTTTCGCCTGCCGCCCTGCTCGACGAGCTGCCCCTGACCGACGCGGCGATGGCGACCGTAGAGCAGACCCGCGCCGAGGTCCGGGCCGTGCTCGACGGGTTCGACGACCGGCTGCTGGTGATCACCGGCCCCTGCTCGGTGCACGACCCGGTGGCGGCGCTGGACTACGCGGGCCGGCTGCGGGCGGTGCGCGAGCAGAGCGAGGCTGACCTGCTCATCGTGATGCGGGTTTACTTCGAGAAGCCGCGGACGGTGACCGGCTGGAAGGGCCTGATCAACGACCCGGGCATGGACGGCCGGCACGACGTGCACCGCGGCCTGCGGACCGCCCGGCGGCTGCTGCTCGACATCGTCGGCCTCGGCCTGCCGGTGGGCT
>Ga0302229_10002274_pt1 | contig 13972 bp, 10 predicted proteins | sample II_Palsa_N1_3_FD_193518 | JGI IMG/M metagenome (GOLD analysis project Ga0302229, IMG submission 193518) | Peat permafrost microbial communities from Stordalen Mire near Abisko, Sweden - II_Palsa_N1_3 | ecosystem: Environmental > Terrestrial > Soil > Palsa > Peat permafrost | place: Sweden... | reverse complement strand
TCCGGCCGAGTTCCATCACGACGATCCGGTCGGCCCGCGCGGCCGTGGTGAGCCGGTGCGCTACCACCAGGGTGGTGCGCCGGGCGGTCAGCCGCTCGGTAGCGCGGTTCACCGCTGCCTCCGCCGCTAGGTCGAGCGCCGCGGTGGCCTCGTCGAGCAGCAGGATCGCGGGATCCACCAGGTAGGCACGGGCCAGCGCGATCAGCTGGCGCTGCCCGGCCGACAGGTTGCGTCCCCGCTCGGCCACCTCGTGCCGGAAACCGCCGGGCAGCCGGGCGATCATCTCGATCGCCCCCACCTCGCGCGCCGCCGTCTCGACCTCCGCGTCCGAGGCGCCCGGGCGGCCGTAGGCAATCGCGTCCCGCACGGTGCCGGGGAACAGGTAGGGCTCCTGCGGGACCACGCCGAGCTGCTGGCGGTAGCCGGCCAGGTCGAGCTCGCGGATGTCAGTACCGTCGATGAGCAGGCTGCCCGAGGTGACGTCGTAGTAGCGCGCGACCAGCTTGACCATGGTGGACTTGCCCGCGCCCGTCTGGCCGACCAGCGCGACGGTCTCACCTGGCCGCACGATCATGTTCACGCCCGCCAGCGCGTCCTGCGGCTGCCCCGTGTACCTGAAGCGCACGTCACGGAACTCGATCTGGCCGCGCGGGCGCCCGGCGGGCCGCGGCCGGTCCGCCTGCGGCGTGCTCGTCGGCAGCCGCAGCAGATCCTTGATCCGGCGCAGGCCGACAGCCGCCTGCTGGTAGCCGTCAAAGACCTGGGAGAGCTGCTGTATCGGGGAGAACAGCAGGTCGATATAGAGCAGGTAGGCGATCAGCCCGCCGGCAGTCAGCGTCTTGTCGTGCACCTCGCCAGCCGCCATGAACAGGACGAGCGCGCCGGCCACGGTCGACAGCAGCTGCACGAACGGGAAATACAGCGCGATGTAGCGCTGCGCCCGCAGCCGCGAGGTGCGGTAGCCGTAGCTCAGGGCGCTGAAGTGCTCCTGATTGCGCCCCTCGCGGCGGTACGCCTGCGCGGTGCGCAGCCCGGCAACGTTCTCCTGCAGGTCGGCATTGACGGCACTGACCTTCTCGCGGGCCTCGCCGTATGCCTTCTTCGACTTGGCGCGGAAGACCAACGTGGCCGCAACGAGCACCGGGATGATGGTGAACAGGACCAGGCCGAGCCTGAAATCGATGAACAGCAAGGCGACCAGGACGCCGATGAATGTCAGGACCGAGTTGACCATGGTGATCAGCCCGGTCTGCAGGAACGTCGACAGCGCGTCCACGTCCGTGGTCATCCGGGTCATGATCCGGCCGGACATCTCGCGCTCGTAGAAGTCCAGGCCAAGCCGCTGCAGGTGGGAGAAGATCTTCACGCGCAGCGTGTAGAGCATCCGCTCGCCGTTGCGTCCCACCACGTTCGTCTGGATCGCGTTGATCACCCAGTCAGCGCTGACGATCGCGAACCCGATCAGCGAGACCACGATGATGGGATGGAACAGCGGCGGCCTGGCCAGGACGCCGTGGTCGACGCCGCCGCGGACCAGCGCGGGCATGGCCACGTTCGCCACCGCGTCGAGGCCGTCCAGGACCAGCCCGATGAACATCGCGAACGCGATCGGCCGCAGCAGCCTGCTCAGCGTGAAGTGCGGATCAGCGGCCCGTGATCCGGCGCGGCTGACCCCGGGCTGCTCGTCAGCCGGGGGCAGCGCGTCGACCTTGGCGAGCAGCTCGGGGCTCGGCGGGATGCCCGCGAGCATGCTCCCGGCAGCCGCGGCACTGGCGCCGCGGCTTCCGCCGCGGGCGGCGGCGCCCATCCCGCGGCCGATCGCGGCGCCCGCCACCCGGGCGAGCTGGCCGCCGTTGACCCCCTGGCCGCTGATCCCCCGGCCGGCCGCCGAGCCCGGCGCGTCACCGCGGTACTTCCACAAGGCGGGAGTCACGCTCCCTGGTACCCGCTGCAGGCCCGCTGCCGGATCGGCCAGGCCGGAGTTCTCGTGATAGGCGAGCTCGCCGGCATCGATGCCCTCGGCGTCCTCGCCTGGCCCGGCCAGCAGCAGCCGGTACAGCGCGCAGCGCGCAGTCAGCTCGTCGTGGGTGCCCTCGTCGATCAGCCGTCCTTCGTCCAGGACGGCGATCCTGTCCGCCAGCTGGAGCGTGGACCGGCGGTGCGCGATGAGCACCGTGGTCCGCCCGGCCATGACCTTGCGCAAGGTGGCGTGGATCTGCGCCTCGATCGTCGCGTCGATCGCCGAGGTGGCGTCATCGAGTATCAGGATGGCCGGGTCGGTGATCAGCGCCCTGGCGAGCGACACGCGCTGGCGCTGGCCGCCGGACAGGGTCATGCCCTGCTCGCCGATCACGGTGTCGTACCCGTCTGGCAGGCTGGTGATGAAATCGTGCGCCTCCGCGGCCGTGGCCGCGGCGATGATCTGCCCGAGCGTCGCGTCGGGCCTGCCGTAGGCGATATTGGCGCGGATCGAGTCGGAGAACAGGAAGCTGTCCTCCATCACCAGCCCGATCGAGGCGCGCAGCGAGTCCAGCGTCAGGTCACGCACATCGTGGCCGCCGACGCGGATCGCGCCGCTGCTGACGTCATAGAAGCGGGGCAGCAGCAGGGAGATGGTCGACTTTCCCGAGCCGGATGTGCCGACCAGGGCGACGGTCTCGCCCGGCCGCGCCCGCAGCGACAGGCCGCGCAGCACCGGCTCGGACGGCAGGTAGCCGAAGGACACGTCATCGAGCTCGATCTCCGGCGTCCCCGGCTGCAGTGCGATCGCGCCGGGCTTCTCGGTGATGACCGGGCGCGAGTCGATGACCTCGAATACCCGGATTACGCTGGCCCGGGCCTCCTGGCCGATCGTGATCAGGCCGGTCAGCGCGCGGACGGGCGCCACCATCTGCCCGATGTACAGGGCGAAGGCAAGGAAGACGCCAAGCGGGATCTCGTGGTGGACCGCCAGCCAGCCGCCCAGCGCGAGCACGCCGACCTGGCCGAACAGCGGGACTGCCTGCAGCGCGGGGTTGTAGCGGGCGGTCAGCCGGACGGCGCGCACCCGGGAGGAGTACAGCGTGGTGCTGGCATCCTCGAGCCGCTCGACCTCCTGCTCTTCCTGCCCGAATCCCTTGACCACTCGAACGCCGGTCACTGCGCCGTCGACCACGCCGGCGACGTCTGCCGCCTTCTGCTGCGCGTCCCAGCTGGCGGGAAACAGCCTGCGCCGCGACGCGATGGCGATCAGCCAGAGCGCGGGCGCGATGACGAGCGCGACCAGCGTGAGCGTCAGCGACAGGTAGGCCATGATGCTGATCGACAGGACGAAGAGCAGGGCGTTGCCGAGCAGCATCGGGATCATGCTGAGCAGGCTCTGCACCATGTTCAGGTCGGAGATGGAGCGGCTGACGATCTGCCCGGTGTGCAGCTGGTCCTGGCGTTCCCCGTCCAGCCGGGACAGCGACCCGAACAGCTCGGTGCGCATGTTGTGCTGGACGTCAACCGACAGCTGGCCGCCCTTGTACCGCCGGACGTAGACGCCGCCGAAGCTGAGCAGCCCGGCCGCGATGAGGAGGCTAGCGCCCAGCCAGATCGGATGCCTGTTGACGATGATCGTGTTGTCCACGATCCACGCCATGATCAGCGGGATGGCTGCCTGCACGAGGGTGGCTACCAGCGAGCCCCCGAGCGCCATGATCTCGAGACGGCGGTGCTGCCAGCAGTAGCCGGCCAGCCGTCGCAGCCAGGCATCCTGCGCTGGTACTGCCTTCGTCTGCCCTTCGTCTCGCGCTTGCACTTGCACTGACTCCGCCCGCCCCTGACTCAACCGCACCTCTCACTGCCCATCGATAGTTCGTTAGTCACAACAAACTTTCTGCGGGGTGATTCCCGGTCGGCCCGGGCGGTGGCCGGGGCGCCGAAGCTACAGCTTGCCTTCCAGCGCGGTGATCGCCGAGGACGTGCAGACACCGGCCGGAGTGTTGTTCGTGATCTTGCAGATGCCGGCGGTCAGGTAGTTGGCCGCGCCGTCGGTGCCCTGGGCGATTGCGCTGGCCGGGTCGTGCAGCGCGGCGGCGATCTGGCTCCAGGTCTTGCCTGCCAGCACCTGCGGGTCGTAGATGTACGTGAGCATGTACCGGTTGCCGATGTCGATGAACGGATAGCCGCGGTCGGCGGCGTCCGGCTCGTACTTGGCCCAGATCGCCTGCTGCGCCGCGGTGGTGTTCTGTAGCGGCGTGCTGTCGACCGTCTCGTTCTCGACCGGGGTGAAGGCCAGGTACTTGCTGCTGTAACTGGACTTGTAGAACGTCAGCGTCGCCGTATTCGGGTAGGAGTCGGTGCCGGATGAGTGGATGCCGCGCAGCGGGGACAGCGTGCCGAACCTGCTCAGCGCAACCGCCATGGACCATCGCATGGCCGCGCAGAAAGGGCAGAATTCGGCACCGATGTAGAGCATCTCGGGCTTGCCGTTCAGGGTGAGCGGCGGCCCGGTGATATTCGTGACCGGTGTCTGGACCGTCGAGGGCACCGACCCGGCCCCGACCGTGTTCAGCGTGCTGGCCGGAACGGTGGTGACGTCCCTGACCACGCTGGCCGGCAGCGCGGTGCCGGTATTCGGGCCGGCCGGGGCAGCGGAGTTGCCCGCGCTCAGCTTGATCACAATAAAGGCGACCACGACGGCGAGCACCACGACGATGCTGCCGCCCGCGATGAACATCCTCTTCCGGACCTCGGCCCGCCTGGCGGCCGCCTGCTGAGCGGCGATCCGCTCGCGAGCGGACTGCTGCCTGTTCCTGGTCGCCTTGCTCATCTGGTCGCCTTGCTCATCTGAATGCTCAGCCTCTTCACGTTGGTGCGCCCGTGACTAGGGCTTGACGGCTTTCCCGGTGGCCGCGCTCCTGCTGGCCGTGCTGAACATGATCAGGCCGAAGAGCAGGAACGTAATGATGTGGACGCCGGTGCAGTACTCGCAGATCGCGTCCACTTTGAGCAGTTCGACGTAGATGAGGTAGAGCACGAACGCGATGCCGGTGATCACCCCGGCCAGCCTGGCCCACCGGATCAGGTCGAGATCCAGACGCCATGCCCAGGGCGAGTTGATAGCGACCATGAACACGTAGAACGCAAGGCCGAGCACGGCCACCGGGAAGATCCCGAAAATGATCGACTCGGGACTGGTGGTCACCTTCACGCAGTTGAACGTCGAGTTCGCCGGGCAGCCCGCCGGCGCCGTGTCCGTGTAGTGCGTAATCGTCAGGTAGACCGACAGCCCGAGGCCGATCAGCGAAAGGATGAACGTGGTGAGCGGCAGCCACCGGGGGCCGGCGGCGCCGGCCGGCTTTCCGCCGGCCGGCCTTACGGCGGCCCCGCCTTCCCCGGCGGCTGTGACATCCGTGCGCGGGCCGGGCCGTGCCCCGTTGCTGGCCCGGCCCGGCTTGGTGCCCCTGACGGTGCCGCCCGTTGCTGGCCGGTTGCCGGCGCCGCTGGCGCCCTGCCCGTTACGCTTTGATGCCGCCGTGCGGCCGGCCTTTCCCGCGGCCCCGGCCGCCCCGCCTGAGGTCCCAGCCCGCTTGCCTGCGGTCCCAGCCGGTTTGCCGGGCGAGCCGCCCGCTCTGGTCTGCTTGGGGCCGGCCATCAGATGGTTCCCTCGATAGCCTGGACCGTCGGCGTGCAGGCGGTAGCCGGCATGTTGTTCGTGAGCTTGCAGATGGCGGCCGCGAAGGTGTTAGCGGCTCCGTCGGCGCCCTGCGCGATCGGGTTCGACGGGTCCTGCAGCGCGGCGGCCACCTGTGCCCAGGTCTTCCCCTGCAGCAGCTGCGGATTGTACTGATCGCCGCTCAGCATGAACTTGTTGCCGAAGTCCACGAACGGTATCGAGCCGTTCTCCGTGGTATTGGGCGGCACGTCGTACTTGGTGACCAGCGCCTCCTGAGCGGCTGTCGGGGTCTGCAGCGGCTGCTTGCTGACGGTCGTTTCCTCGACCGGCGTGAAGGTCACGTACTTGCTCGTGTAAGTCGCCTTGTAGAACGTCAGGGTCGGCGTGCTCGGGTAGACGTCGCTGGCGCTCGAGTGAATGAACCTCAGGCCGGAGAAGGTACCGAACCTGCTGAGCGCCTCCGCCATCGCCCAGCGCTCGGTCCCGCAGTACGGGCAGTACTCCGCGCCGATGTAGAGCACCTCGGGCTTGCCGTTCTCGGTCAGCGCCGGACCGGTGATCGGGATGAGGGGCTTGGCGTTGTAAGTCAGTGCCGAGCCCTTGCCCACCGCCTTCAGCGTGCTGGCGGGAACGCTGGTGAGGTTGGCGACGACGCTGGCGTTGGCCGTCGCGGTGTTCGATCCGGCGGATGCAGGGCCGGCGAACGCCTTAATCACGACGAACGCCACCACCACGGCGAGTACCGCGGCGACGCTGCCGACGGTGAGCAGTACCTGCTTGCGGACCTGGGCGCGCCGGGCCGCCGCCTGCTGCGCGGCTATCTTCTCCCGGGCGCTCTGCCGCCGGTTCCGCTCTGCCTTGCCCATTCTTGTCCTGTTCCTTACCGGTGCGGATTCTCCTGAGTCTGACAACGTAGGGCGCCGCCGTTTGGTTCGTGCCGAGTTTGCCCGGAACCGCTCCAGACCGCGGACTGTGCGGCGAGACTGCCCTCCGGTTACGCTGCCAGGCTCCATGTTATGGCTCGCCGTGTCGTCAGGGTGACGCTCCAAGGCAAGCGGAGCATCCTGAGTGTGAGCTGAAGGCTGCCTGGGTGCCTGATCTGCGTTCGGCGGGAGGGATGTCGCTAGCTGGCCGACACGTGTCCCGTGTTCTTGCGTTACGCAAGCTGCAATGGCTATGTTCAGGGAATGATTGCTATTACTAAGAGAGGCGGCGCGCGATTCGGCGCGTTGCTGTCCATTGCATGCATCGGACTTGCCGCCTGTGGCAGTTCGTCACCTTCGCCCAGCAGCAGCCCGTCGGGTTCGTCGAGCAGCAGCCCGGCGGCTGCCTCTGGCACTGCCAGCGTGGCCTACGCGTCCTCGCTTGAGTTCCTGAACGAGAAGGTCAACGGTCCTGCCTTCGTGCAGGCGGAAGGCTACAAGTATTCCGGCATGGCCGGGGCCTCCGGCGACCTGGAGACGGACATCGCCTCCGGCGAGATTACCCCGAACGTGTTCGAGAGCGTCGGTGCCGACAACATCATGCCGCTGGAGCCTAAGTTCACTAAGTGGTATGTCCAATACGCGGGCACGTCGATGGTCGTCGCCTACAACCCCAAGAGCAAGTACGCCAGCCAGTTCAAGGCCATCGCCAGCGGCAAGAAGCCGCTGAAGGACCTCTTCACGCTGATGGAGACGCCCGGCTTCAAGCTCGGCCGTACCGACCCCAACATCGACCCGCAGGGCCGGGATTTCATCTACATGCTGGAACTCGCCCAGAAGTACTATCACCTGCCGAGCGACACCGTCACGAAGATCCTCGGCGGCCCGCTAGCCTCGTCCACCTCGTCGCAGATCTATAACGAGGCCACGCTGGACTCGACCCTGCAGTCAGGCCAGCTCGACGCTTCAAGCGCGTTCATCACCCAGGCGATCGAGCTGCACCTGGACTACATCAAGCTCCCGGCCGCCATTAGCCTGGCCAGCTTCGCGGACGCCGCGAAGTACGCGAAGGCGACGATCACTATCACGGTTGGTGGCGTCAAGACGCTCAAGACTGGCTCGCCGCAGGTCATCGACATCACGATCATCGGCAAGCCCACGCCGGCCGGGATCGCGTTCGTCAAGTACACGCTCTCGAAGGTCGGCCTGGCTAAGTACAAGATGGGTGGATTCACGCTGCTCAAGCCGACAGCGACCGGCACCGGGGTCCCGGCTGCGATAACGAGTGAGCTGGGCAGCTAGCCCGGCGGCAGCTGCCGGTGGTGCTGTCCGGGGGGGTGACTCCCCCGGACAGCACGGCCCACCGGAGCCGGGCCGGGTAACGGCAGTCCCGCGAGCCATCAGTTCTGTGTCTGGATTTGCGTCCGTCGCCGGGGCGGCCATTATCTGGATTGCGCTGCTCGGCCCCGTGATTACCCTGGTCACTCACCTCTCCGGCAGCGCAATCGCGAGCGCGCTGACGGCGCCAGGGGCGCTCGACCCGCTGATCGTCTCCCTCGAGTCCGGGGCGGTGACGGTGGCGGTGCTGCTCCTGCTCGGCACGCCGCTGGCCCGGATGCTGGCGCGCGGTACGCTGCCGTTCCCGCGGGTCTGGGAGGCGGGGGTCCTCTGCAGCCTGCTGCTGCCGCCGCTGGTGATCGGCCTAGTGCTGGTCTTTATGGTCGGCCCGTTCACGCCGATCGGCCAGTTGCTCGGCGATGTGCACCTGTCGGCGACCAACACCTTCCTTGCCCTGGTCATCGCCGAGGTGTACGAGTCGGCGCCGTATTACGTGCTCGGGGCGCAGGCGGCCTTCAGTAGCGTCGACCCGCGGCTTGAGCAGCAGGCCGGGCTGCTGGGCGACCGGCCGAGGCGGGTGTTCCGGCGGGTGACACTGCCGCTGGCCGCGCCGGGCCTTGCGATGGCCCTTGCCGTGGCATGGGCAAGGGCGATGGGAGCCTTCGGCGCTGTCATCATCATCGCCTACCATCCGTATGGGATACCGCTGCAGATCTATACGACGCTGCAGGAAACTGGCCTGGCTTCCGCGCTGCCTTTCGCCCTGGTGCTGCTGGTAGTCGCCCTGCCGCTGCCGCTGGCCGCCTACATCTGGAGCGCTCGTGCTCGAGGCCGACGTCGAGGTTGACCGACGGGATTTCACGGTGCGCGCTGAGTTGCGCGTCCAGCCGGGGGAGCGGCTTGCGCTGTTCGGCCCGTCGGGCGCTGGCAAGACGACGCTGCTCGAGGTGATCGCCGGGCTTGTGCGCCCCCGTCGCGCCCTGATCACGCTGGGCGGGCGGGTGCTCACCTCGACGGCCGCACCGCGGGTCGCGGTCCCGCCATGGCGGCGCAGGGTCGGCCTGCTCCGCCAGGATCCCGGGCTTTTCCCGCACCTATCGGTGCGAGCCAACCTCGGCTACGGGCCCGCTGCTGACCGATCCGGCACTGAGCTGGTCCAGCTCGCCGGAGTGCTGGGCATCGAGAAGCAGCTGGCCGCCATGCCCGCCCGGCTATCTGGCGGCCAGGCGCACCGGGTCGCACTCGGGCGGCTGCTGCTCGCGCACTGCGACGCGCTGCTGCTCGATGAGCCCTACGCCGGGCTGGATGCCAGCCTTCGGCGGCTGCTCACCAGCCTGGTCCGCGAGCTCGTCACCGCACGGCAGGTGCCGTCGGTGCTGGTAGCGCACGAGCTTGCCGAGGCGCAGGCGTTCGCCGACCGGCTCGCTGTGATTGACCGCGGCTGCCTGCTGCAGGCCGGTGCCCCGGACGAAGTCGTCCGGCGTCCCGCCACGCGGCGGGTGGCTGAGCTGGTTGGCTACCTGGGGTTCGTGCCGGCCGGCGACTCGGACGCTGCACCGCTGGCCGGGATTCATCCCGAGCGGATCGCGCCGGGAGCGGAGCCGCGCCGAGGACTGGTCATGGCAGGGACCGTCGAGGCCGTCCGTCCGGCGGGGGCCGGCTGGGAAGCCGAACTGCGGGTCGCCGACGCGGTGGTCACCTGCCAGCTTCCTGACCGGCCCGGTCCGGCCGGCAGCGACCTTGTGGTGACGGCGCTTGACCCGCCGTGGTTCGGGCCGGATGGAGCGGCGCTGGTCCGCCCGCCCAGTGGTGAGCAGGTTGGCGCATGAAGGCCGGCAACGACAGCAATGGCACTGGCGGCAGTAGGGCTAGTGGCAGTAGGGCTAGTGGGGCTGGCGGCAGTAGGGCTGGCGGCGATGGCGCGAGTGCTGCCAGCGGCAGCGGCGCAGCGAGTGGTGCCGGCGCGGGCAGCAGTGGCGTGCGGCTCCGACTGGCCCGCCAGGCCAGGGGCTTCTCCCAGCAGCAGCTCGCTGGCATGGCCACAGTCTCCCGGCAGGCTGTTTCCGCGGTTGAGGCGGGGCACTCCGATCCGTCCCTGCGCGTGGCGCTGGCCGTGGCGCGAGCACTTGGCACCACCGTCGAGGAACTCTTCGGCCCGGGCGAGTTGCCCCCGCCGGTCGATGCGTGGCTGGTGGCTCCGCTCGGGGAGGACGCCGCCCGGGTCACGCTCGCGCCTATGGGAGACGCCTTCGTGGCCCTTCCCCTGGCGGGCGCTACTGCCTCCGCGGCTGGGTTCCTGCCGGCTGGCGGCGTCGCCGAGCAGTCGGCCCCAAGCCAGCCGGTCCCGGGCCAGCCGGTCCCGGGCCAGCCGGTCCCGGGCCAGCCGGTCCCGGGCCAGCCGGTCCCGGGCCAGCCGGTCCCGGGCCAGCCGGTCCCGGGCCAGCCGGTCCCGGGCCAGCCGGGCCCAGGCCAGTCCGGCCCCCCGTTCAGGCAGGCACGGAAAATCCGGCCGATCGGCCCGCCGCGGCCGACTCTCGTGCTGGCCGGCTGCGATCCCGCGATGCCCCTGATCGAGACCCCGCTTGCGCTGCTCGATCCGCCAATCGCCTTCAGCTGGTGGCCGTGCGGCAGCCAGGAGGCGCTCGAGCTGGCTGCCGACAAGCTCGTGCATGTGGCAGGGGCGCACCTGCGCGGGGCATCGGGCGAGTACAACACCGGCCCGGCCCGCGAGCTGCTGCGGCGCCAGGGCGCCGACGTGGTCGGGTTCTGCTCCTGGCGGGAGGGCCTGCTGCTGCCGACTGCCCTCGCGGGTCAGGTCGCCGACCTGGGTGACGTCGTGCGCCGCGGGCTACGGCTGGTGAACAGGGAGACGGGATCCGAAGCGCGCCGGGTGCTCGACAGGGAACTCGCGAGGCTCGGCATCGGCGCAGCTCAGATCTCCGGCTATTCGACTCAGGCAGCCGGGCACCTGCAGGTCGCGGCTTCCATCGCCGCCGGGCTAGCCGATGTCGGAGTGGCCAGCGAGCCTGCCGCGCTTGCCTTCGGCCTGGCATTCGTGCCGCTCGCGGCCGAGCACTTCGACCTGGTGATTCCCGCTGACCAGGCCGGCTGCCGGGAGGTCCAGGGCCTGCTCAAGGTGCTCTCGTCACGGTGGCTGCTCGACCAGCTCGCCAGCTTGCCCGGGTATGATCCGGCTCGTTGCGGAGAACATGTCGCATCTCTCTGAGCGTAGGCAGCCCGGCCGGCGCGTGATCGTGATGGTGGCCCGTGTACGACCATGACCCCGAGGATGTCGACGACCTCGGCTGGGATGAGTTCATCGCTCGTCAGTGGGAGTCGATCTTCGCCGGCTACCGGACAGGAAGCGGTCTCAGGAGGACCGGCCGACGCTGGAGTGACCTGCTGCAGGCTGGTCTCGGCTGTTCGGAGGAGACGGCGGATGAGCTTGTCCGCAACCAGATCGTCGCGCGGGTCGACCGCGATATCGAGGGTGTCACGGACGGCCTGGACGTCATTTCCGGGATGTACGACGTGCTCGCCGACATGCGGGCGGACCTTGCCGGGATGGTCGAGGAAGGGCTGGCGGCAGCTGGCCTGCTTGACGACCATGCCCGGCTGCTGGCCGCGGTTCACTCCTACGTGTTCGGCAAGGAGCCGGGCGTGGGTCTACCTGGCGGTGAAGGCGTTGGTCTCCCTAGCGGGGGAAGCGCGGGTCTCCCTGACTTGGGAGGCGCGGGTCTCCCTGACTTGGGAGGCGCAGGTTCTCCTGGCGGGGGAACTGGCGGGAAGTAGACCCGCCAGCGCGGAGCCGGTGTTGCGCGCGCGGGCCGCCCAGCGCTGCCGCGGATGGCCAGTCAGCGCCGTCGTGCGATCCAGGCCTGGGTGCAGTAGGGGACCGTCATCTGGCCGCCGGGGAAGCGTTCGCCGACGATGCGGGCAACCTCCGTCAGCAGTCGCTCGCGCTCGGCAGGCCGTACCGCGTTGACATAGGACTTACTCCGCTCGTCGGTGATCCAGTCCTGCGCCGCCACCGTCCTTGTCCACGGCACGATGATGCTGATGCCAGGCTCGAACAGCCCGCTCCGCGTGATTGCCGCCAGGCTTCCGTCCGTATTGGCCTGAGAACGGCGGTAAAGGGGGCAAGCCGACTCCTTGGCGCCCTGATAGGCGGTGAACCATTCCTCGCCGTCGGCGGCGGCATGATTCCACCAGGCGGCCCAGTGCCCGCCCGGCCGGAGCACCCGGGCCACCTCGCGGCAGGCGCCGTCCTGATCGAGCCAATGCCAGGACTGCGCGAAACAGGCCAGGTCGGCGCAGCCGTCCCGGAAAGCCAGCATGTTGCCGTCGGCGAGCACGAAGCTCAGTTCCGGGCTGCGGGCGCGTGCCCGGCGGAGCATGCGCTCGGCGATGTCGTATCCGGCGACCCGGGCGCCGCGGGCGGTGAGCTGCCGGGTGGCGATTCCCGTCCCGGCGCCGCCGTCCAGGACGAGCTGGCCAGCCAGCGGCCCGGTGACATCTTCGATCGCCTCGAAGAACTCGTCCGGATACGACGGCCTTCCGGCGTCATAGTCGTCTGCGACGGGATCAAAGCGCGAGCTGCGCATTGTCTATCACCTGCTTCAGAACCGGAAGATCATGTGGATCGGGAGCTGACGGGTGCTGGCGATGGCCAGCGGATTAGTGGTGACGAATTTGCCGGCCGGCGGCGGGCAAATCCTAACCGCTATCTGAATTGGCATTAACAGTGTTGCTCACGAGGCTAATGGGGGTGGTCTGGATCGTCTGCGAGCACGTCTGGGTGCCGTGAGCCCTCCGCGCCCGGCGGCGCGCCGCCTTGCCTCGTTGCCGCCCAGTCCAGCGAGAGAGTCCGGCTACGCCGAGGATGAACAGGCGTGACCCGGTACGCGCCGCTGAGGCAGGATGCCCGGCATGAGGCTTCTGGTACTCGGCGGTACCCACCACGTCGGCCGGGCGGTCGTGGAGACGGCGCTCGCCAGGGGTGACGACGTCACGACCCTGACCCGCGGGGCCAGCGGGCCGTCAGCATCCGGGGCGCTCGCGCTGCACGCCGACCGCACCGACCCGGGCATGCTCCGCGCGGCACTCGGTGCCGCCTCCTGGGACGCGGTCATCGATACCTGGAGCGGCGCTCCCGCCGTGGTCGGGGACGCGGCCACGCTGCTGAAAGACCGGGCCGGTCACTACGGTTACGTCTCGAGCCGATCGGTATACCGCTGGCCGACCCCGCCGGGGGCCGACGAGAGCGCGCCCGTTGTCGACGGCGACCCGGCCGATACTGGCAGCGAGGACTATGCGGCGGCCAAGCGGGGTGGCGAGCTCGCGGCGGTCGAGGCCTTCGGTAACAGGGCACTGCTTGCCCGGGCCGGGCTGATCCTCGGCCCCTATGAGATCGTCGGCCGGATGCCGTGGTGGCTCGGCCGGATCGACCGTGGCGGCGAGGTGCTGGCGCCCGGTCCGCCGGAACGGCCGCTGCAGCTTATCGACTGCCGTGACCTGGCGGGCTGGATGCTCTCAGCAGCCGGCCGGGGACTCGGCGGGACATTTAATACGGTCAGCCAGCCCGGCCACGCGACCATGGCCAGCCTGCTTGAGGCGGCGATCCGGGTGACTGGTTCGGGCGCCAGGCTGATCTGGGTTTCCCCCGAGGTGATCGAGGCGGCCGGCATCGAGGCATGGACGGAGCTGCCCATCTGGCTGCCGCCGACCGGCGAGGCGGCAGGCATGCACGCGGGGGACGTCACCGCCGCGTACGCCGCGGGCCTGACATGCCGGCCGGTCGAGGAGACCATTGCCGCCACCTGGCAGTGGATTCAGGCCGAGGGATACCCTCCCGCGCGGCCGGGCCGCCCAGGACCAGGCCTGGACCCGGAAAAGGAACGCCAGGTGCTCGGCAGCCTGCCGGCCTGACCGGCTGGTCGCTGGCCTGACCGGCGGTTCGCAGGCTGACTGGCGGTTCGCTGGCCTGACTGGCGGTTCGCTGGCAGCGTGCCCGGGGCGGGTAGCCTGCCCGGGACGGCGATCGCCCGCCCGGGCACCCCGCGCGCTGTCA
>Ga0302229_10002267_pt1 | contig 13994 bp, 14 predicted proteins | sample II_Palsa_N1_3_FD_193518 | JGI IMG/M metagenome (GOLD analysis project Ga0302229, IMG submission 193518) | Peat permafrost microbial communities from Stordalen Mire near Abisko, Sweden - II_Palsa_N1_3 | ecosystem: Environmental > Terrestrial > Soil > Palsa > Peat permafrost | place: Sweden... | reverse complement strand
CCCGTAGTAACCGTCGCTGGGCAGCACGATGCGTTCGCGTCCCGCGGCCACAGTGAGCATCAGCGCCATCGAGGCCGCCTGTCCGGAGGCGAAGACCACCGCCTGAGCGTCCTCCAGGCCGCCGAGCGCCTCTTCGAGCGCCTCCCAACCCGGGTTGCCGTCCCGGCCGTAGGCCCGGCTCGGGCGCGGCGTGCCCTCCGATACGTAGATGCTGGCCGGGATCAGCGGCGGGGTGGCCGGCTGGCTCGCCGTGCGTTCGGTGCCTGCGTGGACGAGCCTGGCCTCGGCAGAGAAGTTCTCGGTCATGGATGTCCCTGAGCCGCCCTCAGTTAGTCGCGCATAATGTTACAGTACAAATTGTGAATATACCGGTACGATATCGCCTGTCGGGCGGCACCGCCAAGGAGATATCGGCCAGCGTCGAGGCGGGCGTCCGCGGCGGGCAGCTGAGCCCGGGCGACCAGCTCCCTCCGGTCCGTGAGCTAGCCGGCCAGCTCGGGGTCAGTCCGACCACGGTCGCCGCCGCCTACGGTGACCTGCGCCGGCGGGGTATCACCGCGGGCGCGGGCCGGGCCGGCACCCGGATCCGGGGCGCTCCCCCGGTCAGCAGCCGCGGGTACCTGACCGTTCCGGCGGGCGCTCGCGACCTCGTCACCGGTGGCCCCGATCCGGACCTGCTACCTGACCTGCCGGCCCGGCCACCGATGCGGCCGGGCCGGATGTACGCGCAGGCCCCGGTCACGTCGCGGCTGCGGCGGCTGGCCGCCGAGCAGCTGGCCGCCGACGGCATCGACGCGACCAGCCTCATGGTCACCGGCGGCGCGCTGGACGGCATCGAGCGGGTCCTCGCGACCTGGCTGAACCCCGCGGACCGGGTCATCGTCGAGGATCCCGGCCACGCGGTGACCTTCGACCTGGTCGCGGCCATGGGCTATACCGCGGTGCCGGTGCCGGTGGACGACCTGGGTCTGCGGCCCGCCGAGCTCGCGGCCGCGCTGGCCCGGGGCGCGGGCGCGGTGATCGCGACCCCGCGGGCTCAGGCCGCCACCGGCGCCGCCTGGGACGCCGATCGCGCGGCCGCGATCGGCGCGGTCCTGCGCCGCTACCCGTCCACCGGGCTGATCGAAGACGACCACGCCGGGCCGGTCGCGGGCGTGCCCGCCCGCTCGGCGACCGCCGGATTGCCGCGCTGGGTTACCCTCCGCTCGGTGTCCAAGTCGCTCGGCCCCGACCTGCGGCTCGCGGTGCTGGCCGGGGACGAGATCACCGTCGCGCGGGTGGCAGGCCGCCAGGCGCTAGGCACCGGGTGGGTCAGCTACCAGCTGCAGGAACTGGTCGCGGACCTGTGGTCGGACCCGTCGGTGGCGCGGGTGCTGCGTCGCGCGGCGCAGGTGTACGCCGGCCGCGGCGAGGCGCTGCGCTCGGCCCTGCGAGGGCACGGCATCACCGCCAGCGGCCGGTCGGGACTCACCTGCTGGATACGCGTTTCCGGCGAGGACGGCGTCGCGTCCTCGCTGGCCGAGGCGGGCTGGGCGGTCGCCCCCGGGCACCGGTTCCGCATCGCCGCGCCTCCCGGGATCAGGATCTCCTTCGCCTCGCTGGAGGCGGCCGACGCCGCCTCGTTCGCGGCCGATGTCGCCCGCGCACTGCGGCTCCGGCCGTCCCGCCTGGATTGAGCCAGGCCGTCGCTACGAACCCGGCCGGTAGGTGACGGCCGGGGCGCCCGGGCTTAGCTCGTCGGCTCGCGGTGCGGGGCCGGACTGGGCGGGATGGTCTTGAGCGGGATGGTGCCGAAGGCAAATTCGCGCAGCGCGGCGGTCTTGGAGCCGCTCGTTCCGTCAGCCTGACGCCCGCCCGCGGCGGGCTCGATGGCCAGGATGGTCAGCTGGCCACCCGCCAGGTCGTGCTCGCGTGCCCAGCCGCGCAGCGCCTCGATGACGTCGGCCACGTGATAGGCGCAGGCGAGCGCCTGCCGGTCCGCCTGCTGCGGCTGCGAGGCCTCCAGCTGGATCTGGAAGCACGCCGCGTGGCGGCAGCGGGGATCGGCGTCACATGCGGTCGACGGCGCGAAGGCCTGCGGGGGGCTCATGAGGCTTCCCGGATCACCGGGGGCGCCCCCACGGTCCGGTGTCCCTCGTACGGTCATGGTCGGCCGTCCCTCCTTGCGCCTGCCAGGCGTGCTGATGACCCTCCCGCCGCAAGCCGGAAGGCACTCCCCGTAAATAGGATGACGGTCTGGCACCACGCGGAAATACGGGCGACAGTGACCGTCGGAGCAATATTGACCGCAACGGCGTGCGCGCGCTACCCCATTGGGAATATTCGTCTCAGCTTCCACGTAAATGTGTAATCGCATGAATACTTTCCGTATGAACCCGAGGTCACTCCGTGCAGTCTGTGCCTCACGCACCCCGGATGTACGTCCGGTAAAGACCGGTATTTCGCTTATTTCACCCAGGTCGGTGGACGCCGCAGAGGATCTTCCGCGTCGCGCGTACCGGAATGTTAACGCACACAAAACAGAGCACCCGCGTGACAGGAAACACCGAGTCATGTTTATAAGGCTTAAATCATTCCTCGCATGCACGTGCAAATGAACGTTTGTTTTGAGAGTCTTTTAGTTCGTAGCTGGAACATAAACTAGGAATCCGGATTCCCGAGGCGGGGTCAGACGGTGTTACTGCGCACGGCGGCCAGGCCGCCGACCCTTCCCCGGGCCCCGCGCCTCGGCGATCTCGAATCATATAAAAATGATCGAGAAACTAGATAATACGCACCACGATCTCGCGAACATCAGGTCATGCCTATACCGTTGTCCCCATGACGCGGCGCACCGAGCAGATCAGCCTTCATCTCAACGCGTATCTCACCGCGCACAGCAGCCCGCCGGACGCTGTCCTGCGGGAGCTGGCCAACGAGACCGCGGACTTGTTCCCGACCGAGACCGGCCTGCAGATCGCTCCCGAGCAGGGCACCTTCATGACCCTGCTCACGCAGCTCGCCCAGGCCAGGTCGGCGATCGAGATCGGAACCTTCACCGGTTACTCCTCGATCTGCATCGCCCGGGGCCTGGCCCCCGGCGGAACGCTGCTGTGCTGCGACATCAGCGAGGAGTGGACCTGGATCGCCAGGAAGTACTGGGAGAAGGCGGGCCTGGAGGACCGGATCGAGCTGCGGCTCGGCCCGGCCATGGACACGCTCCTGTCGCTGCCCGAGGACGAGCGCTTCGACCTGGCCTTCATCGACGCCGACAAGAGCGGTTATCTCGGCTACTGGCGCCAGGTGGTGCCGCGGATCCGCCCAGGCGGGCTGATCATGGTCGACAACACGTTCTCGCACGGCCGCGTGATCGACGCGGGCAACGACAATCCTGCCGTGATCGCGATCCGGGACTTCAACGACCACGCCGCCGCCGACGACCGCGTCGAGCTGGTCATGGTCCCCATCGGCGACGGCCTCACCCTGGCCCGCAAGAAGTAGCGGCCCCGTGCAGGTCTAGCCCGCTCGGTAATCAATGTCTACCGGCGGCAGGTCTTCCACCTGGTGTTTGGTGAGGCTGAGATGGACCAGGAGGGTCCCGATCTTAGTCACAGCACCAATCGGGATAGCCACTTCCTTGCGGCCCCATCTGTGGCCCTGCCGGAGGAGCACGTGGGTCACCTGGTGGCCACCAGGTTCCACGACCAGCCCCTGGACCTGCCCTATCTCACCGTCGGTCGCACTGGCGGCCAGGTCGCGGCGTATGTCCACCTCGCCCGACGGGACGGAGTCGACGGTGACCTCCTGCGGGACTCCCGATTGGCCAGGGCCGCGGCGACCGCGCATCCAAGGGGACAAAGGCACCAAGTACCCCTGTGTAAGGGCGGGGTCTGGGTGCGAGTGCCCGGTGGGGTCGAGATCCGGCACGACCTCGGTCTCCTGGGCGGGCGGGAGCGCCTGGAACTCGGCTAGGGTGCAGCGAAACCGGATCTGGCCCGCCGGAGCATCCACAAGGTCAACAGGAACAAGCCGCCCCCGGCCATCCCGGTGCTTGGGATCGACGACGAGCTGAGTGACCTGCCGCGCGACCGGGTTGACGATGATGCGGCTCACCCGACCGCAGGCTCCATCGGTGCAGCTGGCGTCGGCCCCGATCCGCAGCAGCATCGTCTGCGCCATAGCCACCCTCCTCGCCTGCCTTTGGACCCTAACCAGCCCCAGCCAGCCCAAGGCCGCCGCCGATCAGCTAGAGCTGACCGCACCGCCGAGGTAGAGGGCGCCGATCTCCGGGTTCTCCAGAACCTCACGCCCGGTCCCGGACAGCCGCACGCGGCCGTTCTCCATGACTACGCCGTGGTCGGACAGCCGCAGTCCGGCGCGCGCGTTCTGCTCGACGAGCAGCATCGTGGTGCCCGCCGCGTTCATCTGCCTGATCGCGTCGAACACGGTCCGCAGGATCTTGGGCGCCAGGCCCATCGACGGCTCGTCGAGCAGCAGCAGCCGGGGCTCAAGCATCAGCGCGCGGGCGAACTCGACCAGTCGCTGCTGACCGCCGGACAGGCTGCCGGCCTTCTGCCCGGCCCAGCCGGCGATCTGCGGGAACACCTCGAAGACGGCCGCGAGCCTGCGCGCGGTCAACGCCCGGTCGGACAGGATGTAGCCGCCGAGTTCGACGTTCTCGTGGACCGTCATGTCACGGAACAGGCTGTGGTTCTGCGGCACCTGCACCACCCCCAGCTCCAGGACCTGACGCGGCGACCGGCCGACGAGATTCTGGCCGTCCAGCATCATCGACCCCAGCCGCGGCCGCAGCAGCCCGCTGATCGTCGCCATCAACGTGGACTTGCCCGCGCCGTTCGGGCCCACGACGCAGGTAATCCCGCCTTCGGGCACCTCCAGGGACACCCCCCGCAGCACGTCCCCGCCACCGTATCCCGCCACCAGTTCGTCAATCTTTAGTACCGAACGGGCCGTGGTGCTTGTTCCCGGTCCCATGGCTTGTTCCGTCATGTGCCCTCCGCGGGATCCGGGTCCTCGTCGGTGTCCTCAATGTCCTCGGTGTCCTCGATGTCCTCGCCGAGGTAGGCGTCGAGAACCCGGCGGTCGGTGCGGATGATGTCGGGCGGCCCGGCGGCTACCACGGTGCCCGAGTCGAGCACGGTGATCTGGTGGCACAGGCCCATCACGAACTCCATGTTGTGCTCGACGATGAGGAAGGTCTTGCCAGCGGCGTTCAGGTCACGGATGCGGGCCGCGATGTGATTCACCAGCGACAGGTTGACGCCGCCGGCCGGCTCGTCGAGCAGGACGATGGCCGGATCCGCGACCAGCACGTAGGCGAGCTCGAGCAGCTTGCGCTGGCCGTACGAAAGCGTTCCGGCCAGCGAGGCGTGATAGCCCGCGATACCGATGAACTCGAGCTGCTCTATCGCTCGCTTGCGCGCACCGGTCCGGTGGTGCTGCGAGGCGACCAGCATGTTCTCCATCACGGTGAGGCTGGGGAAGATCCTGGTCAGCTGGAAGGTCCGGCCGATGCCCAGTGCGAACACCTTGTCCGGGGCGATGTTGGTGATCCGCCGGTCGGCCAGGTACACCTCCCCCGCGTCGGCCTTGGCATAACCGGTGATGACGTTGAACAGGGTGGTCTTACCGGAGCCGTTCGGGCCGATCAGCCCAGCCACCGTGCCCTCGTCGACCTCGATCGTGCAGGCATCCAAGGCGCGGACGCCACCGTAGGACTTGCGCACTCCGTCGGTTCGCAGCAGGCAGCTCACCCCCGCGCCTCCGGCACGTGAGCCGGATCTGATGGCTGCGGCGGCGCCGCGGGCACCGCGGCCGGGATGGCCGCGCGGCCCCTGGTCGTCAGACGGCGGATGTACTCGCCGCCGGTCGGGATGATGCCCCGCGGCACGAGCAACACCGCCACCAGGAACAGCGAGCCGAGCAGAATCTCGCTGACGTAGCCGTTGGTGTTGGCGGTCAGGTAGAGCTGGCCGGGCTCGATGATGAGCGCGCCCAGGACCGGGCCGGAAACGGTACCCAGACCGCCGAGGAACGCCATCAGGACCACGGACAGGTCGAACAGCGGGTCAAAGCCGGAGGGCGGCTGGACCTGGGTGAGGTAGAAGAACCAGACCGCGCCGACCAGCCCGGTGATCGCGCCGGACAAGACGAACGCGGTCAGCTTGACCCGCATGGCGTGCACACCGAGACCGCGGGCCCGGTCCTCGTCGTCCCTGATCGCGCGGAGCTGCAGGCCGAACCGGGAGCGGCGGATCAGCCAGGCCAGCGCGATCGTCCCCGCCGCGCAGGCCAGCGCGATGTAGTAGAAGGGGTTGTTGTAGGTCTGCGCGGCCCAGGGCAGGAACGGCGCGTCCAGGCCCGTGGAGCCGCCGGTGAAGGAGAAGTTGTAGGCCATCAGCTGGAAGATGAAGAACACCGCGATCGTGATCACGATGAAGGTATGCCGCCTGACCCGCAGCGCGACCAGGCCGAACGGCACCGCGATCAGCGCCCCGGCCACCGCCGCCAGCGGGAGCAGGGCGAACACGCCGACCCCGGTGACGTGCCAGTCCCGGGCGGCAATGCCGAGCGTGTAGGCACCGCTGCCGAAGAATACGGCATGGCCGAGCGATATGTAGCCGGAGAATCCGGAGAAGACGTTCCAGGCCGACGCGACCGCCACGAAGATCAGCGCGTACACGCCGTAGTTCGTGGCCACGGGGCTCGGGAAGAGCACCGGGAAAGCCACCGCGACGGCGAGCAGCGCGATCACGAAGGCGAGCTGCACGCCCCCCAGCCCGCGGAGGCGCTCCAGGCCCTTTGGGCCTTCGACGTAATCCTCGCTCACTGCGCCCGCACAGCCTTGCGACCAAGGAAACCAGTCGGGCGGATGAGCAGGACGAGCACGAGGGCGGCATAGAAGACCACGATCGCCCAGGTCGGCTGCCAGATGTCCACCAGCGACTCGAGGGTGAGCATGAAGATGGACGCGGCTAGCGCGCCGCCGATGCTGCCCAGGCCGCCCAGGATGACGATCGCGAGCAGCCGCGAGATCAGGTCGTAGCCGCTGTTGGGGTCGAAGGCGTTGGTCGCCCCGAACACCATGCCTCCGGCCGCGGTCACGGCCACGCCGATGCCGTAGGTGACGGCGGCGACGCGGTTGATGTTGATTCCCACCAGCCGCGCCGCCGTCTCATCCTGCATCGTCGCGCGCACGCTGCGGCCGAACTTGGTCCGGTACAGCAGGATGTACAGCGCCGCGATCAGCGCGAGCGCGAGCGCGAAGCCGTACAGGTAGATGTAGGACAGGTAGAACCCGAACACGTGAACGCTCGAGGTCACGTACGACGCGGTCAGCTGCCGGTCGTCGGCCCCGAAGGCCTCGTAGAGGATCCCCTCGATGATCAGTGCGACCGCGTAGCTGACCAGCAGCGTCATCGACGTTCGCTCCCGGCCGCGCAGCGGCCGGATGAACGCCCACTGGATGACGACCCCGATCACGAACATGGCGGGCACGGTGACCAGCAACCCGAGGAACAGGTCGAGGTGCAGCCGTGCCGCCAGTTCGTAACTGAGGTAGGCGCCCAGGATGACCATGGCGCCCTGGGCGATGTTGATGATGTCGAGCACGCCGAAGATCAGGGTCAGGCCGACCGCCATCAGGGCATAGACGCCGCCAACCAGGATCCCGTCGACGATGGCCTGATAGATCTCGCGTGCCACTCACTCTCTCCTCGAGGTCAGCTGGTCCAGGACGGCTTGGTCGCGATGATCGCCACCGATCCGGCCACGCCGGCCGGAAGCACCTGGTTGAACGAGTTGCCGCCGTTCTGCCACTGGGAGACGAATGCCACCGACTCGCCGTTCTCGCCCAGCGAGTCGAACTTCACCGGTCCCTGCACGCTCGTGAGCGTGACGTCGCTGTGCAGGTAGCTGATGATCTTGGCGTTGTTGGTGCCACCGGTCGCGGTGACTGCCTGGGCCATGACCTGGCCGACGGAGTAGGCCTCGGCGACGTCGGAGCTTACGCCCGACGCGTTGCCGCCGTACTTGGCCACGTACTCCGCCACCATGGCCTGGCTCGCCGCGTCGGGATACGTCGGGTACCAGCCGTTGGGCACCATCATCCCGACCGCGTTGCCCTTGCCCACCGCGGAGATGAAGGCCGAGCCCTGGTCGGGACCGGCCGCCGCGATGAACAGCTTCGGCGTGTAGTGCTGCTGCTCGAAGGCCTGCATGAAGGCTGCGACCGTCGGCACGTCGGTGGACCCGAGCACCACGATCTGCGGTTTGGAAGCGGCAACGTCATCGGCGGGCGCCTTATAGTCCGCGACCTCCTCCGGGAAGATCTTGGAGTACACGGTCTTCACCCCGAGAGCCTGCAGCATCTGTTGTGCGAGCTGGACTGGCGGGTCGGCGAACGGGTCGTCGGCCATCGGGTAAGCGGCGGTCGTCGGCCGCTGACTGGCCGGCAGCGACGCGATGTAGTTGACGAACGGGACCATTTCGTCCTTGATCGGCAGGCTGACGTCGAACACGTTGTGATCAGCGAGGTTCGCCGGGCTGTTGAAGACCGTCGGCGCGCCGCCGGCACCTTCGACGAACGCGTAGCCGTACCGGGCCGCCACCGAGGACGCCGGGGTGGTCAGCAGTGACGAGAACGGCCCAAAAGCCAGGTTGACGTGATCGGAGGCGAACAGGGTCTGGTAGTTGGTGTCAACCTGGGTGGGCGAGCTGGCGTCGTTGAGGATCTTGAGCACGACCTTGTGGCCCAGCAGGCCGCCGTGCGCGTTCACGTCGTTGGCCCACAGCTCGTAGCCGTGCTCGTAGTTGATCCCGTCCGTTGAGAAGTCCCCGGTGAGGGAGAGTGACGCGCCGATGGTAATCGGCGTGCTGGAGCTCGGGCTGGAGCTGGAGCCGGTACTCGTGCTGCTGGTGCTGCTGCTCGAACTGCTGCTGCACGCCGCCAGAACGCTTATCGACAGCACTGCTGCGCCGCTCAGAGCAAAGGCACGCTTGGGGAGCCAGGGAAGATTAGGTCTCACGCCTGGTTCCTCCTTCCTCCTTGTTCCGTCATTCCGGTAAATGCCTGCGTTACTCAGTGGTGTCGAGCCCGTCGGGCACGTCCGCGTGCTCGCTGACGAGAGCTAGGCCGGCCGACTCCGCCTGCTGCACCAACAGTGCAGCGAAATCGGCATCACCGTATCCGCGTCCGACCAGGCCCTGGATGAGCTGATGGACGATCGCGGCCACCGGCATCGGCACCTCGTGTTCACGCGCTGCGGAAAGGCCGAGATCGAAATCCTTCCGCAGCAGCGTGGCCGTGAACGTGGCCTCGAAGTCCAGGTTCACGTAGGCGGGCGTCTTGTATCCGGTGAACAGCGAACCCATCACGCTCTTGTTCAGGCAGGCCAGGAACGCCTGCCTGCTAATGCCGCTCTTCTCCGCGAGAACGGTGATCTCGGCGAGCGACTGCGCCACCACGCCGAGGAATAGGTTGTGGCAAAGCTTGACCGTCCTGGCCGCTTCGCCCTCGCCGACGTAGGTGACGCCGCGCCCGAGAATGGTCAGGTACGGCTCGGTCATGACGAACGCGTCCCAGGGTCCGGAGACGGCGGCCGTCATCTTTCCGGCCCGCACCACTTTGGGGTTACCCATCACCGGCGCGGCGAGCAATGCGGTGCCCCGGTCGGCGATCTCGGCCCGGACGCGAGCCGAGGACTCGGTCGACACCGTGGAACAGTCGACCAGCACCCTGGGCGCCGATCCGGCAGCCCCGGACATCAGCCCGTGCCGACCGAGCACGGCGGCGATCAGGTCATCCGATGATCCGACCGTGATGAACACGATGTCGCTAGCGGCGAGTTCCGCGGCAGTACCCACGGGCTTGGCGCCCAACCGGACCAGCGGCTCGGCCCTGGCCGGCGAACGGTTATAGACGGCCAGATCGCAGCCGGCCGCGAGCAGCCGACGAGCCATCTCCACCCCCATGCGCCCGGTACCCAGCCAGCCGAGCCGGTGCGCTTTCTCATGTCCGACCATGCCACCAGATCCTTCCGCCCCCTGGTCACAATCGTTTGCACCTAAAACTGGACTCGCACCACACGTCTTGTCAATGCCCGATGGCCAACCTGTTACCAAAGACGCGCCACAACGGTGATCGGTCGCACCAGTCGCCCCGTCATGCCATCTCAGTGGACCAGTTCATGGTCGGCGGCTGGCCTGGTATGGTGCTCTGTCGCTGAGGCCAGCCGAGTCGGGCCAGCGTCGTACCGCTCCATCAGCGTGCTGATTCCGGGGGCATCGTACGGCAATCGATTGCGCCAGCTTCGGAATCGCGCGCGCCGATCGCGGTTGGACTTACCCCCGGGACGTCCCGCCGGCCCGGCGGGACGAGGCCCGGCGTAGCGGCACCGGCGCCGGATGAGCGGTCCCGCCCGCATCCCGGGCGCCGGACTGCGCGGCCGACCCGGCGGGCGCCGTCACCGACTTGCGGACGACCAGTTCGGGCGCGAGGTAGAGGATCTTCACCGGCGCCTCGCGCTGGTCGATCCGCTCAAGCAATAGCTGGGCCGCCTCGGTACCCAGCTGATAGTGCGGGAACCGCACGGTGGTAAGCGGCGGCCGCAGCCGGTCGATGAACGGCATGTCGTTGAACCCGATCACCGAGATGTCGTCGGGGCACTGCAGATCGGCTTCGTCCAAGGCGGCGTAGCAGCCCACGGCCAGCATGTCGTTGGCCGCGGCCACCGCGGTGAAGCCGCCGCGGGCGGCCAGCAGCTCGCGGGCACAGCGGGTGCCCTCCTCGACCGTGTACCGGGCGGCGTAGGCGACCAGGTCCTCGCGGACCGCCAGCCCGTGCGCCGCCATGCCCTCCCGGAACCCGCGGAGCCGGCTCACGCCGGTGGACGCCTCCTGAGGGCCCGCGATGTGCGCGATGCGGGTGTGCCCGAGCTGGACCAGGTGACCGATGGCCATCCGGGCGCCTTGCTCGTTGTCGACCGAGACCGAGGAAAAGCTGTAGTCCTGCGAGAGCCGGTTCATCAGCACTACGGGCAGGTCAGCCGCCGCCACCTCGGCGAGCAGGCGGTCGTGCAGAGTGGCGGTAGCGAGCACAAAGCCGTCGACGTGACGGGCCCGCATCTGCTCGAAGATCAGCCGCTCTCGGTCGGCGTCGGCGTCGGTGTTGCCGATCAGGGCCACGTAGCCCGCCCCGGCGAGCTTGTCTTCCAGGCCGCGGACGATCGGCGGGAAGATCGGGTTGTTCAGGTCCGGAATCAGCACCCCAACCGTGTGCGAACGGCGGGTCCGCAGGCTGCGCGCCACCGGATTGGGCCGGTAGCCGAGCTTGGCGGCGGCAGCCGTCACCCGGCGCGCGGTATCCTCGCTGACCAGGATGCGGGTTTCCGGATTGAGCGCGCGAGACGCGGTGGCCGGATGGACACGGGCCGCAGCAGCCACATCCCGTAGGGTGGCCGGCCGCTCAGGCATCACTCATCTTGCTCCCCCACCACATGGCGTGGCGCTCTGCCGCACGTCTTCGCAGTTCGGATGCCTAACATTATCCCGGCGGCGGGCAGGTCAGCACTACCCCAATCGGTTGTCCGCCGTGGTCAGCATGGCGGCCGGCAGCAGGCGCGCGAGCACCCCGCGGTGGGTCGGGACGGCCTCGGTGTGGCGTCTGTCCCCCGCCTCGGTCAGCACCACATAGACGCCGCGCCGGTCGCCTTCGCAGCCGCACCGCTCGACCAGGCCGTGCCGGGCCAGCCGGTCGACCAGCCGGGACAGCGCGCTCTGGCTCAGGTGGACGGCTTCGGCCAAGTCCTGGGCGCGGAACTTGCGCTCCTCGCTCTCGGTGAGCCGCTCGAGGACCTCGAAGTCGCTCACGCCGAGCCCGTGCCGTTCGCCTAGCTCGCGCTCGAGCGCCGCGCACGCCGCCGCGTGGCAGGCCGCCATCTCCCGCCAGGCGGTCACCACACTATCCTGGGTCCCGCTCACCAGCGCAGCATAGCGGCGGCGGGCTGTGCCTCGACGCGCTGGACGTGTCGATGGTCGGCGTCGCCCTCCCGTCGATCCGGTCCGCGCTCGGCCTGAGCACGTCTTCACTGCAATGGATTGTCAGCGGCTACGTTCTCGGTTACGGCGGGCTGCTGCTGCTCGGCGGCCGGGCCGCGGACCTGCTTGGCCGTCGGCGTGTCTTCCTCGTAGCCCTGGCCGTGTTCGCGCTGGTGTCTGTGTTCGGCGGCCTGGTGAGCAGCCCGGGCCTGCTGATCGCGGCCCGGTTCGTCAAGGGCGCGGCGGCGGCGTTCACCGCTCCGGCCAGCATGTCGCTGCTTACCACCACGTTCCCCGAGGGTCCGATGCGGAACCGTGCGTTCAGCATCTACACCGTCTTTGGCGCAAGCGGTTTCTCGCTGGGCCTGGTGCTGTCCGGGGTTCTCACCGAGATCAGCTGGCGATGGACGCTCCTGGTGCCCGCGCCGGTCGCGCTCGGCGTGCTGGCCGCCGCCATCTGGCTCATCCCTCGCGGTGAGCGCAGCGGGCGAGGCGAGCGCAGGTTCGACATACCCGGCGCGCTTACGATCACGGTCGCCACGCTGCTGCTCGTCTATACGGTGGTATCCGCCCAGCAGGCCGGCTGGGGATCGGCCCGGACCGTCGGCTCGTTCGCCGCCGTGGCCGTGCTGGTCTGGGTGTTCGCTCTCATCGAGCGGCGCAGCCGGGATCCGCTGGTGCCGTTCGGCATCTTCTCCTCCGCCGCGCTGCGGCGGGCCAATATCGGGGCCGTAACGCTGTTCGGTACCTATATATCGTTCCAGTTCCTGGTCACGCAGTACCTGCAGACGCTGTCCGGCTGGTCGGCCATGTCGACCGCGCTGGCGTTCTTGCCGGCCGGGGTGATGGTCGTGGTCCTGTCTACCCGGATGGCATCGCTGCTCGGCCGGTTCGGCCCGACCCCGCTGACCGGGCTTGCCTTCACGTGCTTGGTTCTGGCCTACGCGGTCTTCCTGCGGGCTGGCATCCCCCCGGACTACCCGGCGGTGATGCTGCCTGCCACGCTGCTGGTCGGGCTGGCGTTCGGGCTCGGTTTCTCCTCGCTCAGCGTGGCGGCCACGGCCGGCGTCCCGGACGCGGAGCAGGGCCTGGCGGCCAGCCTGTTCCAGACCTCGTTCCAGGTCGGGGGCGCCCTGGTGCTGGCCATCGTCACGGCGGTGGTGGACGCCGGCGGAGCGGGCCGGCCCGCTTCGGCTCCGGCGACGCTGGCTGCCTACCGGCCGGCGCTGGGCCTGATCACCGGCGTCGCGGCGATCGGGATGCTGGTCGCCCTGAGCGGGCTGCGCCGCCGGCCGGTCCAGCAGGGTGCGTTGCCTTACGACCCGACCGCCGACCTAGAGGTCGGCGACCTGGCCCACGAGCTGGCCGCTGGCGAGATACCGGCGGGCGAGCTCGCAGCGGGCGAGCTGGTCGGGTGCCCGGCCGCAGGCTGCTGACGTCGCCGACGGCAGCGGCGCGGCCTGAGCCGCTAAGGCCTGGTGCCGTCCGCGCCGGGCCTTAGCGGTGCGCCGAGATGATGATCACCACGGACGATCCGCGCGTGCCGGAACGGTCCGGGCTCCCGCTGCCAGCGGTGCCGAGTCCACTGGCGGGCGACAGGATCGTCCGGCTCCAGCTGACGTGCCAGCGCGGCAGGTGGCGGCTCAGCCAGCTCGGGCCCGCATTACGGTTCTGCCTGGTGCGCGCCGTGGTCCGGGTGAGCTCCTCGCGGCGCTGGTCGACCAGGGTCATCGCGGTTTCCGGATTCATAATGACGGCTCCTCGTGTGTGTCTGCGTCTGTTAGTTACGATATATCTCGAGTATTAGCTCAGTCAAGATATATCTCGAGTTCCGAGCCCTAGTGGGTCTCGGAACGATCGGTGCTGGGTTCCGGGTTATGACCCCGGGGCACCGGGTCTGTGGAGTTATACGTTCGGGGCGGCCAGCTGATAAGTGCCCTCGGCCTGGCTCGCTCGCT
>Ga0302229_10002266_pt1 | contig 14000 bp, 12 predicted proteins | sample II_Palsa_N1_3_FD_193518 | JGI IMG/M metagenome (GOLD analysis project Ga0302229, IMG submission 193518) | Peat permafrost microbial communities from Stordalen Mire near Abisko, Sweden - II_Palsa_N1_3 | ecosystem: Environmental > Terrestrial > Soil > Palsa > Peat permafrost | place: Sweden... | reverse complement strand
CCGCTCGCGGCCGCCGCCGACATGCTGGTCGCGCAGGCGATCGGGGCCGGGTACACCGAGGACGACTTCGCCACCCTGGTGCTTGAGCAGGCCCGCCGGTCCGGCTATGAGATCGAGCCGGAGAACGTCCCGGTCGATGACGGGCTCGCGCCGGGGCAGGCGTAGCCGGTGCCCGGCTCGCAGGGTCAGGAGCGCGCGCAGCGGCCCGCCGGGGTGCGGCCGATCGGCGCCCCCGGCCACATGGGGGTCGACTACGAGGAGCGGGTGGATTTCGCGCGGCTGCGCGATTACCGGATCAGGCGGGCGACCGAGGCGCTGCGGGCGACCGAGTGCGGCGCGTTCCTGCTGTTCGACTTCTACAACATCCGGTACACCACGCAGACCTGGATCGGCGGGGCGCTCGGCGACAAGATGATCCGCTACGCGCTGCTGTTCCGCGACCGGGACCCGATCCTGTGGGACTTCGGCTCCGCCGTCAGGCACCATCAGCTGTACTCGACGTGGCTGCCGGAATCGAATTGGCGGCCGGGATTCCTCGGCTTCCGCGGCGCGGTCGCGCCCGAGGCCGGGCTCATGCGGGACGCGGTCACCGAGATCAAGTCGCTGCTGACCGAGGCGGGCGTGGCCGACGCGCCGCTCGGCCTCGACATCGTCGAGCCGCCGTTCCTGTTCGAGCTGCAGCGGCAGGGCATCACGGTGGCCGACGCGCAGCAGCCGATGCTCGACGCCCGGGTGATCAAGTCGCCCGACGAGATCATGCTCCTTAACCAGGCCGCGGCGATGGTCGACGGGGTCTACCAGGACATCGTCGACGTGCTCAAGCCCGGCCGGCGCGAGAACGAGATCGTGGCGCTGGCGAACAAGCGGCTCTACGAGCTCGGCTCCGATCAGGTCGAGGCGGTCAACGCGATCTCGGGCGAGCGTTGCAACCCGCACCCGCACAACTTCACCGACCGCATCATCCGCCCCGGCGACCAGGCGTTCTTCGACATCATCCACTCCTTCAACGGCTACCGGACCTGCTACTACCGGACGTTCGGGGTCGGCTCGGCCACGCCCGCCCAGGTCGACGCGTACAAGCAGGCGCGCGAGTGGATGGACGGGGCGCTGGACGCGATCAAGCCGGGGGTGTCGTCCGACGTCGTCGCGCTGACGCTGCCGCGGGCGCAGGACTTCGGCTTCGACAGCGAGCTGGCCGCGTTCGGCCTGCAGTTCGCGCACGGCCTCGGCCTCGGCCTGCACGAGCGGCCGATCATCTCCCGGCTGAACTCCCTCGAGCACCCGGTCGAGCTGCGCCCGGGCATGGTCTTCGCGATGGAGACCTACTGCCCGGCCGCCGACGGCATCTCCGCCGCCCGCATCGAGGAAGAAGTCGTGGTCACCGACTACGGCACCGAGATCCTGACCAAGTTCCCGGCCCAGGACCTGTTCGTCGCGAACAAATACTAGGGATCGCCCCGTAGCGGTGACATGCTGCGGAGTGTGAGCATTACGTTGCGGAATATCGCCAGGGTGGCGCGGCTGGCGTTCGCCGGGTTCGACATCGCGGCCCTGTGCGTCGCGATCACGGCCCCCACGACGGGCAGCCTGGTGAACTTCTTCAGCTTCTTCACCATCGAGTCAAACTTGCTGGCGATCGTGGTGCTGCTGGTCGGCGGCGTGCTTGACCCGCGGTCGGAGCGCTGGGCGTACCTCCGCGGCGCGGCGACGCTGTACATGGTGATCACCGGCATCGTCTACGCCGCGCTGCTGGCGAACGAGGAGGTCGGCCTCACGGCGGCCTGGGTCAACTCGGCCATGCACCAGGTCACCCCGGCGGTGCTGCTGGTCGACTGGGTCTGCTTCCCGCCCTGGTCGCGCGCCAGCTATCGCGCGGCCCTCGGCTGGCTCGCGTTCCCGCTGGTCTACCTGGCCTACTCGCTGAGCCGGGGGGCGGCGGTCGACTGGTACCCGTACCCGTTCCTCGACCCTCGCCACCCCGGCGGCTACGGCCGGGTCGCCGCCTTCGCCGTCGTCCTCGCGGTGGTGATGGCGCTGCTGGCGGTGGCGGTCAACGCGATCGGGCGCAAGCGGGCCGCGTCCGGCCACGGCGACCGCCAGCGCGCGGGCGAGCAGCCGGCCGGCGTGTGATCAGACGAGCGTGACCACCCGGGGGAGGCGGTGCTGCTTGAGCCACGCGTCCACGGTCGCGTAGGCGTGCTCGCGCGGCTCGGCCAGCGAGAGGAACACGTCGTGGCGGGCGCCGTCGATCGGCACCACGGTCGTCTCGCCGCCGAGGCAGCCCGCCCACCGGGCGATCTGCGCGACGTCGAGGACCGTGTCGGCGCGGTCGCTCAGCTCCGTGTACTGGCTGGAGAAGTCGGACCGGGTGGACCGGAGCACCAGCGAGGGGACGCCGACGTCGAGGCCGTGGTGCAACCGTGCCTGGCCCCGCCGGATCGCGTTGAGCCAGCCCATCGTGACCGGGAAGCCGTCCAGCGGCTTCAGCGCCACGTCGAACTCCCACTCGCCGGTGCCGCTGACGTGCAGCGTGCGCCCGTACACACCCGGCATGCCCTTGATGAGGCGCATCGGCTGCGCCTTGGACAGCACCCGCAGCGCCTGGGTCACCGGGCCGCGCAGCGCGGGCTTGCCCTGCAGGTCGAACCACGGGCTGTTCAGCACCAGGCCCGCGACCGGGGCGACTCGCCCGGCCGCCCGGTGGCGGTCGAGCCACAGCGGGACGATCAGGCCGCCGGTGGAGTGGGCGGCGAGGACGACCGGCTGGCCGGGATGGGCGTCGACGACGATCGCGAGCGCGCGCTCAAGCTCATCGTCGTAGAGCGCGAGATCCGACACGTAGTGCGCGGTCTGGCCCGGCCGCCGCGCCCGGCCCGACTTGCGCAGGTCGAGGGCGTAGAACGTCATGCCCCGAGCGGCGAAGAAATCCGCCAGCGCGGTCTGGAAGAAGTAATCGGAGAACCCGTGCACGTAGAGCACGGCCCCCTCCGCGACCTCGCCGTCGCGGGGCTCGCGCCGCACTAGCACGGCCGCGACCTGCCCTTCCCCGTCGGGGTCGGCGCCCAGATCGAGGACCGTCTGCGTGTAACCGTCGCCGAGAATGTCCGGCTGCCATTGAATATCCGCCACGTTGTGGCACTGTACACCGGTCTTTTCCCAGGGTCTCGCTGACCTCGGCCGATGCGCCGCGCTCACGCTCATGTACCCGCTTAATACGAGCCTCGCGGATCCGGTCAGACAAGATGTATCGTGTTTTGTCGGCCAGAACAGAGAAACCAGCCCAGCGGAAGGCGGGCCGAGCGATGTTCGAGAGGTTCACCGAACCAGCGCCTCGATCGCATCGTGCGGCGCCGGATCGGGGTCAAGGTCCCGGCCGCAGCCGAATAGCCGCGTTGCCATTGTCGGCGCTTTGACGTTCGGTGGCATGCTGGTGTCATGGCGCACGACCAGATGAGCGGACCGTATCTGGAGGCGATTCGGCGCGGCTTCCTACTTGCCCGCGAGCTTGACCAGCCGTGCGGGCCGGCTCACCTCCTCGTCGGTGTCGCCGAAGGAATCGGGCCGGCCGCGACGGCTCTTGACCCCGGCCAAGGCAGATCCCTGCGCGCCGCGGTCACCGCGGACCCGGAAGCCCGCGGTGCCGGCAACTCACCATACGGGGGGCTCGGCCACCTGCACATGCAGGCGCAGGGTGCCGCCATGGCGCTGGGGGAGTCCAGGGGCGAGCAGGTCGACGCCGAGCACCTGCTCATCGCCCTCCTCGACCAGGGGACGGCGCCGGTTCTGCAAGCGCTCAGCAGCGCGGGGCTCGACCCTGGCTCGGTAAGGCAGGCGGCGGCGACCGCTATCGGCGATCCCGGCCTGCCGCCGATCGAACTCCCCGCGCTCACGCCCGCGGGCACCCTCGACCGTGCCCCGCTGCCAATCTCGGACCTGGACGACCGGGCGTGGGCCGCGCTCGGCTGGCGGCAGGACCACCTGCCGATCGGCAGGCTCCGCCGCCCCTCCGACCGCGAGGCCCTGCTGCACCTGGAACGGGACGAGGCATGGCGGCTGGCCGACCGGCTCGCCCTCGACGATGATCAGCGCTACTCGCTGATCAGCCACCATGCGGACGAGGTCGCACGGCGGGTGGAACGCGCCCGGCCGGATTTTGCCACGCCGCCGAGTCCGGGCGACCGCGCTCAGGCAAGGGCGGTGGCGTTGTCCAGCCGGCACCGCCGGCGCCGCGGCCGCACCCTCAGGCTCAGGAACGTCACGGTCGGCTGGGGCGTGTGGTTCGGTAATCGCCGCAGGGTCCTGCGCGACCGCTGGTTCCGGCTGCGAACCACTAGCTCCTACCGCGGTGCGCCCCAGCCGTAACCTGGCCGGCCCGGCTCCTCGCGCTACCAGCGGGGGCGGATGTGCTGATACGAGGGGTCGACGGTGCGCATGTAGCCGGTGTCGTCGCGCTCGCGGACGCCGCAGCGGAGGTACTGCTCGTGCAGGGCGGCGAGCGCGTCGCGGTCGAGCTCGACGCCGAGGCCGGGGGCGTCAGGGACCCGGATCGAGCCGCCGGAGAACGACAGCGGCGAGCCCGCGATGACGTCCTCGTGCCGCCACGGGTAGTGGGTGTCGCAGGCGTAGTCGAGGTTCGGGGTGGCGGCGGCCAGGTGGGTCATCGCGGCCAGGCTGATGCCGAGGTGCGGGTCGGAGTGCATCGACACGCCGAGGCCGAACGTCTGGCAGATGCCGGCCAGCAGCTTGGCCCGGCGCAGCCCGCCCCAGTAGTGCGGGTCCGCCAGCACGACCTGGACCGCGTCGGCCGCGATGGCGGGCGGCAGCTGCGAGAACGCGATCACGCACATGTTGGTGGCCAGCGGCATCGTGGCGTGCGCGGCGACCTCCGCCATCCCGCCGATGCCCTCGGTCGGGTCCTCGAGGTACTCGAGCACGCCGTCCAGCGCCTGCGCCACCCCGATCGAGGTGACCGGCGACCAGGCGGCGTTCGGGTCAAGCCGGAGCGGATGGTCGGGGAACGCCGCCCGCAGCGCCCGGATCGCCTCGACCTCCTCCTCCGGCGGGAAGACACCGCCCTTCAGCTTGAGCGCGGTGAACCCGTACTCGTCGACCAGGCGGCGGGCCTGCCGGACGATGCCGTCCGGGTCGAGCGCCTCGCCCCAGCCGTCCGGGTCCTGGCCGGGGTGCGCGGCCCACTTGTAGAAGAGGTAGGCCGAGAACGGCACCGCGTCCCTGACCGCGCCGCCCAGCAGGTCGGCGACCGGGCGGCCGGCCGCCTTGCCCTGGATGTCCAGGCACGCGACCTCGAACGGGGAGAACACCGGGTCGGCGGCCGGGGCGTCGCCGACGGTCCCCGACGCGATCGCGTGCCCGCCCTGCCCGACGACGTCCGCGACCCGGCGGTAGACCTCCTCGGTGTGGTAAGCGTCCACGCCCACAACGGCATCCGCGACGGCGCGGAGCGCCCCCAGGTGGTGGTCGTCGGCGTAGGTCTCGCCGAGCCCGGTCAGCCCGCCGTCGGTGGCGACCTCGACGACCGCGCGGAGCGCGAACGGCTCGTGCACGCCGACCGCGTTCAGCAGCGGCGGATCGGCGAACGCGACCGGGGTGATCGTGACGCCGCTGATCCGCAGGGCGTCGCGGCTCATGCGCCCACGGCCGCGAGGCCGACCGCGAGGATGCCGCCGAGCTCCTCCAGGTGCTCGGGCGACGGGTCGACCAGCGGCGGCCGGACGCTGCCCGCATCCAGCCCGCGCAGCCCGACGCCCGCCTTGACCAGCGAGACGGCGTAGCCGGGAACCTGCGAGCGGAGCTGCGAGAGGGGGTAGAAGAACTCCGCCAGCAGCCGTCGCACGGTCGCGGTGTCGTCGGAGGTCAGCGCCCGGTAGAACGCCATCGACACCTCGGGCGCGAAGCAGAACGCGGCCGACGAGTACAGCTCGACGCCGATCGCCCGGTAGGCGGGGACGGTCGCCTCGGCCGTCGGCATCCCGTTGAAGAACTGGAACGGCTTGTCCGGCAGCGCCCGGCCGACCGCGGCGACGATCTGGCCGAGCCGGTCCAGGTCGCCGAGGCCGTCCTTGAACCCGACCACGGTCGGCAGCGCCGCGACCGACACCGCCGAGGCCGGATCGAAGATGACGCTGCCGCGCTGGTAGACGATGACCGGCAGCTCGGTCGCGGCGGCGACCGCCCTGGTGTACGCGATCAGGCCGGCCGGCGGACCCGCCACCAGGTACGGGGGCATCAGCAGGAGGCCGTCGGCGCCGGCGTCGCGGGCCATCCGGGCGAGCCGGATCGCGGTCGGCAGCGGCCCGCCGCACCCGGCGAAGACCGGCACCCGGTGGTCGGCCTCCGTGACGGCGGTCGCGACCACCTGCTGGTACTCCTCGGGCGAGAGGGCGTGGAACTCGCCGGTGCCGCAGGCGGCGAAGATGCCGCCGGGTCCGGCCGCCAGCCCCTGGCGCAGGTGCTCGGCCAGCACCCCCGTGTCGACCGCGCCGTCCGCCGCGAACGGCGTGACCGGGAAGAACAGAACCCCATCGAGCATGACGCGCACCCTTCGCAGCACCGACGATCAGAAAGACCAACACGATTATCTCGAACGGACCTCGCTGACTCTCTCACGTCACCCCGCTCTCCGCCCGTGGGGGACGCCCGCAGTCGGCGCGCCTGGCGATAACAGCAAGAAGCGCACGGCGCGGTACGTGCACCGCCTGCCATCACCCGGCCGCGCTAGCGGGGCTCGGGCTGTTCGATCGACTCCGGCGACTTCCTGGCCCGGCGGGCGCTGGCGCCGCTGGTGATGAGCATCGCGGCCACGGCGCCGAGGACGCCGAACTGGATGGCCAGGTCGGCGACGTCAAGCGAGCCGTTGCCCGCGCCGGCCGCGAAGTGAATCCAGTCGACGACGCCGCCGCGGCCGAACCCGGGGGAGCGGAAGATCCGGTCCGACAGGTTGCCGAGCGCGCCGCCGAGCACCGCCGCCAGGCAGATCGCGGCCGTGCGGCCGCCCGCCCGCAGCGCCAGCGTCGCCGCGACGGCGGTGATCGCGAGGGCGGCGATCGTCACCAGGACCGGGTACCCGGAGGCGATGCCGCCGCTCGCCCCGTGGTTCCTGACCACGCGGACGGTGACCCACCCGAACGTGGACCCGTCGGCGACGCGGCCCGCCGCCACCAGGGACTTGGTGACCTGGTCGGCGACGACCACGGTGACCGCGACCCCGGCCATGGCCCACCGCACGCGGCGCGACCTGGCGGCGGCGCCCTCCGGGATTATTGCCATGTCAACAAGGTTACGTCGTCCGTGGGCGGAGTCGCGGTGGCGGACGACGGGGCAGACAGGGTCCGTTCGGGCGAATTGATTGCCCAATCTCTCTGGATCTAGCGGTAGCCCCAGGTCACAGTGATTTCTCGGGAGCTGGAGTGAGACCTAGCCGGTCACGGGAAGGGTGGGGCCGACAGGACTCGGGCTCGTGGCGGTCGGCGTCGGGGTGGGGCTCGTGGCGGTTGCCGTCGGGGTCGGGCTCGTGGCGGTTGCCGTCGGTGTGGGACCCGTGGCGGTTGCCGTCGGGATCGCTGTGGGAGTCGCGGTCGGTGGTGCCCCTGACGCGCAGCTAGGCACGGTGATCGTGTCGTCGTCGAGGGTCACGGCCCCGTTGCGGGCCAGCGCGCGTCCGGCGATGGTGTCACCCGTATCCACCGAGATCGACGTCAGGGCAAGGACGCTGCCCGCGAAGTCGGAACTCGTTCCGAGGGTGGCGGAACTGCCGACCCACCAGAACACGTTGCAGGCCTGGGCGCCGCCGTCGAGGGTGATGCTGCTGGCCGAGTCGGTGACGAGCGTCGAGGGGGCCTGGAAGATGAAGACCGCGTTCGGGTCGCCGTGGGCGTCCAGGGTCAGCGACCCGCCAACCTCCAGCGAGGAGGATGCCTTGTACACGCCGGGCGCGAGCGTCTGGCCGGCGCCGATGAAGGCGGGGACGTTAGCCGTCGGGCTGCGCCCGGCGGCATCGTTGTACGCGGTGGTCAGGTCAGACTGGGCGTCCCCGGCGACGCCGTCGGCCCTGTGTATCCTGCCGTTGAACACGATGCCGGGTGGGAAACCGGTCACCGCGGTGCCCGGGCTCACGCCGAGGTCCCCGCTTATGCTGCTCGGGCCGGTGTTGGTGACCGTGGTCCCGGCCAGGACCGCGAAGCTGCCCGCCGTCCCCAGACCCACCGGGGCTGTCGCGGCGACGGCGGGCTGGGAGGCGATGAACATGGCGAGGGCGCCTGCTGCGGCCACGGGACCCACGGCCAGCCAGGCGTAGCCAGGCCGCCGGCGCCGTGCACGGCTGCCGATATCCGTCATATGCGGTGCCTTTCTCTAACGGCTAATCTCAGGAAATCAGGGTTATACGAGCGGTAATGCCCTGACTTGCCGGAGGGCGCGGCCGGAAGTAAATTGCAGGTACCCGGCTGGCATTCGAGCAGTCATCCCGGTTCGGGAAACCCCGTCCAGGGAACAGTACACGAATTCAATACTCACGCGTGCGCGCGTACGTCATCGCCATCATCAGAATTTTCCGGGAACGCCATTCGCGACACAATCGAAACCTAATCGGTAAATTCTGGAAAATACCGTCGGCCTGCTGTCCGGTTCAGTCACACAAGCTGGCGGTGTAAGCCTCCGCCGGGTCCTGCCCTGCTATGATTCCGGACGCAATCGCGAGGCAAGAGGCCATGGGCACTAAAACCGGGACCGTCTATTACTGACAGAAATGACCATGTCCCATTCCTTGCTGAAAGAGCCGTCTTATACGGTGCGCCGGCCTTTCGCCTTTCCATCCTGGAGGCGTGTAAATGCGTTACCACTACCGATTTGACTGGCCCGGCCGCCGCGCGGCGGGAAGGGCAGCGGCCGTGACGGTCATCACGGCCGCCTTCGCCGCCTTGGCAACGGGCTGCGGAACGACGGTGCCGCCACACGCCGCCCCGGCACACGCGGCCCCGGCCACGCCCGTGGCGCCGATGCGCGTCTCGGCAAGACAGATGGCGCGGCTGCCAGCGGCCACCACCTACGGGACCACGCCCGCGGCTCCGCCGGATCCGACTCCGTTCGCGCCTGAGACGGGGGCCGTGCTGCACCCGGAGGGGACGCTGGTGGTCTACGCCAGCCCGGGCGGGACGCCAGTGGCGGCGCTGCCGGCCACCCAACTCGGCAGCCCGACGTGGGTCCCGGTCGTCCAGTCTCAGCCGGGATGGGACCGGGTCCTGCTGCCGGCCCGGCCGAACCGCTCCACCGGCTGGATTTACCTCGGCGGCGGCGGACTGCAGACCGCCTACAGCCCTTACCAGGTACGGATCAACCTGGCCGCCCGCCGGCTGACCGTCCTCGACGACGGACACAGCCTCGGATCATGGACAGTGGCCGACGGCGCCGCGGGCACGCCCACCCCCATCGGCCGAACGTTCCTGCTCGCCTCGCTGGCACCGCGGCAGCCCACCTACAGCCCGCTGATCCTCCCGCTCGGCGCGCACTCCGACACCCTGACCACCTACGGCGGCGGCCCCGGCACGGTCGCCCTGCACGGCTGGCCCGACCCGGCCGTCTTCGGGCACGCGGTCAGCCACGGCTGCGTCCGGGTCCCCTCCGCCGCGCTGCGCGCGCTGTCCCGGATTCCCCTCGGAAGCCCGGTAACGATCACCAGCTAGCACGCGATGCCCGGTTAGCGGCGCGCGCGGCGGCGATCCGTCTGCCGCGACCAGATCGCCTCCTACTTCGACCGCCCTGGCGCGCCTTCCGTCCTGGGTGCGTCGGGCTGCTGAACGCGATCGACTGCGCCCTTTGATCTTGGTTCCCGCGCTCGCGCGGTTCGGAGACTGGGATGCTGGAGGCATGGCGGTGATCAAGCGCTCGGTGGCCGTGGTGGTGCGCGGGCCCGAGACGGGGACGTTCCTGGTGGTGAAGCGGCCCGACGACCCGGACGACCCGCTCGCCGGGGCGTGGGGGCTCCCGGCGGTGACCCTGACCGACGGCGAGGACGAGCGGGCGGGCGTGGTCAGGGCCGGACGGGACAAGCTCGGGGTGGAGCTCGCGCCGGGGGCCCGGGTGGGCCGGGCGAGCGCTGACCGCGGCGATTACCTGCTGGTTCTCGCGGACTACGAGGCCACGATCGTGAGCGGCGCCCCGTCGGTGCCGCAGCCGGACGCGTCGGTCACGCAGTACGTCGAGTGGCGCTACGCCGTCGACCCGGCCGTGCTGGCCGAGGCGGCCGACCGGGGGTCGCTCTGCGCACAGATTTTCCTCGAAGATAACAGCAAGAAGCGCTGGTTGGGGAGCGCTGCCGGATCGGCCGAGGCCGAGCGGGTCGCGGGGTTCCGGGCCAGGGTCGGGCTCGACTCGATCATCGACGTGCACACTCACTTCATGCCCGAGCGGCTGCTGGCGGCGGTTTGGGCGTACTTTGACGCGGCCGGGCCGCTGATCGGCCGGCCGTGGCCGATCACCTACCGCGAGGACGAGCGGACGCGGGTGGCGACGCTGCGGGCGCTCGGGGTGGCGGCGTTCACCGCGCTGCTCTACCCGCACAAGCCGGGCATGGCCCGGTCGCTCAACGAGTGGGGGGCCGACTTCGCCGCCCGGACGCCGGACTGCCTGCACAGCGCCACGTTCTTCGCCGAGCCGTCGGCCGCCGCCGACGTCCGCCGCGCGATCGGGCAGGGCGCGCGGGTGTTCAAGTGCCATCTCCAGGTCGGCGGCTTCGACCCGAACGACCCGCAGCTGGACGAGGCCTGGGGGCTGCTGGCGGAGGCGGGCGTCCCGGTCGTGACGCACTGCGGCTCCGGTCCGGTGGCCGGACGCTTCACCGGCCCCGGGCCGATCGCGCGGACGCTGGCCAGGCACCCGGCGCTCCGGCTGGTGGTCGCCCACCTCGGCATGCCCGAGTACGCCGAGTTCCTGACCCTGGCGGAGCGCTATCCCGGGGTTCTGCTCGACACGACGATGGCGTTCACGCCGTTCATCGACGACGCCGGCGCCGCGTTCCCGGCCGGCCAGCTGCCGCGGCTGCGTGACCTCGGTCACCGCGTGCTACTAGGCACGGACTTCCCTAATATCCCGTACACCTACGCAGATGCGCTTGAAGCGCTCGAACGGACGGGATTCGGCCCCGACTGGCTGCGCGCGGTCTGTCACGACAATGCCGCTTCTTTGTTCGAAATTAATCGATAGAGTTTGTAAAAGAGATTTCCGGGACTGTCCTGGCAGGTCCTGGCCGAGCCTGAATGCGGTCGCAAGGCCGGGCGCGTATGCCCGGATCGCGTATCACGTTCGTCTCAGAAGCAACTCTGATCGCAGTATTGCGTATAGGTAGTCGCCTAGGTACAGTTACCGATGTGCGACGGAGAGTTACCGGCCAGTCTGGTGCAGGACTAGTTCGGGGGTCTTTTAATGGTTTTCCAGCTACCCAGCCAACGGGGCGCGCCGCCGGAGGAGCGGCGTGACTGGTGGCGGTCGGCCGCCTGCCAGGAGGCTGACCCGGAGCTCTTCTTCCCTGTCGCCGCGCGCGGCCCGGCCACCGGGGAGATCGACCGGGCCAAGGCTGTCTGCGGGACGTGCCGGGTGCGCCGCCAGTGCCTGCAGTACGCACTGTCCACGCATCAGATCCACGGGGTGTGGGGCGGCACGACCGAGGACGAGCGCCAGCTGCACCTGCGCCGAGAGCGGGAGCGGCGGGACCGGACGAGGCCAGGGCGAGGACGCGTGCACTCCGCATGATTAGGGGTTTGATCTGCGGGTATACCTAGAAACTTCCCCGGCGGCGGCGCGGAGGTCGCGGTCGCCGGGGAGGAGATGACGACGGTTTGACTAGGGGGAAAACCGTCGTCGTGAGGGGAAGATCGGCAACGGACCGGGGGGATCGTTGCCGGCCGTGCAACCGGTGGTGACGGCTGGGGGGCCGTCTCCACCGGGAGCCACGGCAAGAAACACCGAAGACTCGGTGGCGGTGGCAACACCGGGCCGTCGGCGGAGGTTGGGGGACCTGTGCCGACGGCCCGTCGCCATGTCCGGGGTCCGGGCGGTTAACGCCGGCCCGAGCGGGGATCTGGACAAAGGGAACAACGAGGAGGCCTCCTATGCCCAAAGTTCTGATCGCCACCGGTGACGCCGCCGAGTCGCTGGAAGTGATGTACCCGTACCAGCGCCTGCTCGAAGAGGGCTACCAGGTCGACATCGCGGCGCCGTCGGTCAAGAAGCTGCAGTTCGTCGTGCACGATTTCGTCGACGGGTTCGACACCTACACCGAGAAGCTGGGGTACACCTGGCCGGCCGACGTGGCCTTCGCCGACGTCAACCCGGCCGACTACGTGGCGCTCGTCATCCCGGGCGGCCGGGCGCCGGAGTTCATCAGGAACGACCCGGACCTGCAGCGGATCGTCCGGCACTTCATGGAGGCGGATCTCCCGGTCGCCCAGCTCTGCCACGGACCGCTGGTGCTGGCGGCCGCCGGAACGCTGAAGGGCCGTCGCAGCGCCGCCTACCCGGCGCTGGCCCCGGACGTCGCGGCGGCCGGAGCCGAGTTCGTGGACGGCGCGGCCGTGGTCGACGGGCAGCTGGTCTCTGGCCGCGCCTGGCCCGACCATCCCGCCTGGATGCGGGAGTTCATTCAGATCCTCCGCTCGAAGGCGCCGGCCTAGATCCGCCCGCGGCTTTGCGCCACAGAAAAGCCTGCCAGGCGAGCCGAATCGGCCGCCTGGCAGGCTTTGTCTTGGATGGCCGCTAGAGCGTGGTGTTCTCGTACCCGTCCGGTTTCCCCTCGAGGACCATGAACTTGGTCTCGAGGAAGTGCGGCATGCCCTCGTGCACGCCCTCGCGGCCGATGCCGGACTGCTTGAACCCGCCGAAGCTGACGCCGAAGTCGGTCCGCATCGCGTTGTGGCCGACGGTGCCGGACCGGAGCCGCCCGCCGACCTGGCGGGCCCGGTTGACGTCGTTGGTGAACACCGACGCGTTGAGCCCGTAGATGGTGTCGTTGGCGATCCGCACCGCGTCGTCCTCGTCGGCGGCCGGGATCACCGACAGCACCGGGCCGAAGATCTCCTCCTGGGCGATGACCGAGCTGTTGTCGACGTTGCCGAAGACGGTCGGCTCGATGTACCAGCCGCGGTCGAGGTCCTTCGGACGGCCGCCGCCGGTGGCGAGGGTCGCGCCGTCGGCGATGCCCTTGGCGATGTAGCCCTCGACCCGGTCCCGCTGCCGCTCGGCCGCCAGCGGCCCCATCTGGCTGCCCGCGGCGAACGGGTCGCCCACCCGCACCTGGCTGAACGTGCCCGCCAGGGCCTCAAGCAGCGCGTCGTGCCGCGACCGGGGGACCACGATCCTGGTCAGCGACGAGCAGACCTGCCCGGACAGGAAGCACTCGGCCTGGGACAGGGTGCGCGCGGTGGTCTCGATGTCGGCGTCGTCGAGGATGACCGCGGCCGACTTGCCGCCGAGCTCGAGCGTGACCCGGGCGATCCGCTCGCCGCAGATGGAGGCGATCCGCCGTCCGGCGGCGGTGGACCCGGTGAAGGTGATCTTGTCGACCCGCGGGTCGCGGACCAGCAGCTCGGAGACCTCCCGGTCGGCGGTGACCACGTTGAGCACGCCGGCCGGCAGGCCCGCCGCCTCGGCCGCCTCCGCGATCAGGTACCCCTCCCCGGGGGCTTCCGGCGACGACTTGAGGATCACGGTGCAGCCTGCCAGCAGCGCCGGCGCCACCTTGTTGCTGATCAGGCCCATCGGGGCGTTCCAGGGGATGATCGCGCCGACGACGCCGACCGGCTCGCGGACGAGCAGGCCGAACTGGCCGGCCGACGGCTTGACCGGCTCCTCGAACGGGTAGGTGGCGGCCAGGCCGGCGAACGCGTTGAAGGTCGCCTGGGCGCCGCGGCCGCCGTACTGGGCGACGGCGTGCAGGACGCCGGACTCGCGCGGCCAGATCTGGCCGAGGTCCTCGGAGCGCTTGCTCAGCT
>Ga0302229_10002263_pt1 | contig 14004 bp, 12 predicted proteins | sample II_Palsa_N1_3_FD_193518 | JGI IMG/M metagenome (GOLD analysis project Ga0302229, IMG submission 193518) | Peat permafrost microbial communities from Stordalen Mire near Abisko, Sweden - II_Palsa_N1_3 | ecosystem: Environmental > Terrestrial > Soil > Palsa > Peat permafrost | place: Sweden... | reverse complement strand
TGTTGAAGACTGAACTTCGCATTCGCGATTCGGTGCGACCGGCTCCCTCAGCGCCGAAAGATATTTCGTTGAACACAGAGCTTAGGATCAAGGATCCGGTCAAAAGGCTTTCCCGGAAAAGCGATTAGATGGCGAGAGCTGTCCACGTGTCACGAATCAACGCGGCATCTTTCAGGGATTGTATTTATGAAAATCAGGTTCATCGGTCCGGCGATATTGCTTGTCGCAATTTACTTCGTTTATCCAGCGACAGGTAATTCTTCAACGCGTCCACATACAGCGCGACCCAGAAGGCTAATATTGTCCGAGTCCCAGTATCGAGACCGCGTCAGGGCAATATGGACAGCGCAGATGATTGCGCAGATGACAGGCCTGCTTTTTGAGCACAAGCCTGCCTCTATATTGAAGGACACGCCGCTTGTTCGTGCCGATGGATTCGCGCCGGTGGATGACGATTACTACTACGAGATGGTCGCTATCCGCGCCTTCGAGAGGTACGGAATTCGTCTCACCGTGCAGCAATTGGGGACTCAGTGGCTTGAAAATAATGCCGGCTCATGGGGTTCCAGCGAACAGACATTGCTGCTTCTGAAGCGGGGGATAGAACCACCTGATACCGGAAGTCCACGCTATAACAAATTGTGGTGGACGATCGGACCGCAATTCAGTAGCGACGTCTATGGAGCTCTCGCTCCCGGCATGCCGAATGTGGCTGCGGAGATGGCTCGGCGTTTAACCCACATCAACGGATATGCGGAAGGCACGGACGGCGCCGTCTTTGTGTCAGGCATGGTGAGCCTGGGTTTTGTCGAGACGGATACACGGGTGATCGTCCGCAAGGCTGCGCATCTCATTTCGCCGCTCTCTCCCTATCGCCAATGCCTGGACATGGTCATCGCCATGGCAGAGGCGGGCAAGTCGCCGCAGGAGATATCTCAGGCTATCGACGAGCGGTGGGGTGTGGAATATCCGGCGACCAACAATGCCGTATTGAATGGCGGAATCGTCGCGATGAGCGTCTGGTTTGGTGGGGGCGACTTTTCAAAGACTGTTAGCCTAGCCGCCACAGCGGATGACTTCTCCGATGCAGACTGCAATGCCGCGAACTCCGCCTCCGTCGTCGCCGCAATGCATGGGATGTCAGCTCTCCCGGTTGCGGAGGTTATGGCATTGCGGGATCGCGTGCGTGGAGACACGATGGGACCGTTGAAGATGACGCCACCTGTCGACGAAAGCATCTCGGCACTTGCAGACCGGACCGCCACCATCGGAGAGAAGATCCTGCTCGATCACGGCGCCCAGCTCATTACCGGCAAACTCATCATCCCAACGGAGCAGACAGTAACGCAAGCGCCGGAGCTCTTCAAGTTGTCTGACCTGACAACGTTTTGGAATCCAGATTGGTCTCTGGAACGGGCGGGATTTGGAGGGGCAGGCGGCGGCCTTCCCGGAATTCGCGGAGACACTTATTTGGATGGCACCACTCTGGCGGTTTTTCCGCGAGATGAGGTGCGTGGGGCGTTGCTCCGCCGAACTGTCGATTTGACCGATAAACCATCGCTTTCCGTTGATGTGGGCGCCGATGCAGGACGAGCATGGCGGCTGGTGATTTTCGTTAATAACGACAAACTGCTTAGTCAACTCATCCAAGGAGACTCATTGACGAAGGAGAGCGGGTCGGAGCATCTTTGGAAACACATTGATCTTGACTTATCGAACTACCGCGACCAATCGGTTGTCATCAGACTTTATGATTTGGTACTTGTCCCGGGCTTTCAAGCCGGGAACTCTTACTGGCGAAATCCCCAGATCCATTAATCAGCGGACAGTTCAACTGCTTGCACAGGTTGTACCAGACAGCCGAATGTGCGGTTCCCCGAAAACGATGTTTTCATCCCTTAGCTCGAAGCTGGTCGAGTTTCGGTTAGCAGCGAATCCTTGTTCAGGAAGCTATTGCTCCCTGAATCTGTGGGTGGGATGTAGGGGCTCCAGGATAGGCGGCAAGGACCTTGTCGAAGACCGCATCCCAGGAACAGCGCTGGGCGTAGCGGCGGGATGCTGCGCGCATGGCCATTCTATTTGTTGGATGATTCACGACGTGGGCAATGGCAGTGGCGAAGTCTTCGTCGTTGACGATGCGGCCCGGAGTCAGAGGCGCGGCAGCCTGGGCGGCGCGGCATTTTTCGCAGCACGTGGATGCTGGCGCGATCGCCGATTCCGCTGCGGAGCGAAGGATGTGGGCGGGGCCTCCGTCCGGGGTGACGATGGCCGGGACGCCGCTGGCCAGGGCTTCGAGGACTACGTTCCCGAAGGTGTCGGTGTGGGAGGGGAAGATGAGGAGATCCATGTTGGCGTAGGCGATGGCGAGGGCTTCGCCGCGGAGGACGCCGGGGAGCTCTGCTTCGGGTAGAGCGCGGCGGAGGGCTGCTTCTTCGGCTCCGTGGCCGATGATGAGCCAGCGGGGCGTGATGCCGAGGGTGCGGAGTTGGGCGTCGACTTTGGGGAGGAGCGCTACGTTTTTCTCGACCGACAGGCGGCCTACGTAGCCCAGGACTGGTTGGCTGATTTCGGTGTCGTCGAGGGCGCGGGTGCGGCGCGTCGGGGTGAAGAGCGTGGTGTCAACGCCGCGCTGCATGAGGTGGCAGGAGCGGTGGGTAGTGCGCTCGAGGAGAGTGCAGAGGGTGGGGTTGGGAGCGTAGAGGGCCTCGGCTCGCCGATAGAGTTGCGCGGTGATTTGGAGCGTGGTGGCTTCGACGGTGCGCTCGATTGCGACGCCGGCGCGGCCGAGGGATCGGGTGAGCCAGCGCATGCGGCGGGCAGCGTACTCGTGCAGATTGGTGTGCCAGCTGGCGACGAGTGGAACGTTGAGCTGATGGGCGAAGTAGGCTCCAAAGAGGCCGAGTTCGCTGGGGCCGGTGATGTGGATGACGTTGGGACGGAAGGCGCGGACGGTCGCGGAGATGAGGTCGGAATAGCGGAAGAAGAGCGGGTCGAAGCTGAGATCTTTTTCGACTTGCACGGCGAGCGGGCTGCGACCTAGTTCGAGCGCTTCGACAGAACCGTCGGGGGCAAGTAGCCGCGTGGTCTGGCCGGCTCGGACACAGAGCATGGGGATGTTGTGGCGGCGCGCGTAAGCGGTGAAGTTGCGGCTGGTGTGCGCTACGCCGTTGACCTCGTGGAAGCTGTCGGGGAAGTAGGCGATGCGTGGGGCGCGGGGAGGCAGCATCAGGGAGGATGCTAACAGTGGCGTGTTGCAGGAGGAATAAAGCAGGGATTAGGGATTAGCCAAGGCACCTCACTTCCTAAGCCCTAATCCCTGTTCCCTGCTCTTGGTCTGGTCTGGGCGATGTCGGGGCCGAGGAGCTCCTGGGCGCTGGCTTCCGGGGTCTCGGGGATGGGAGCTTCGGTGCGGGGCTGTTCGATGTCGAGATGGTTGCGGGTGAGGCCGTCTTTGAGGATGGCGAAGGCCGCTTCGGGCGTGTCGGCGAACTGGAAGAGGTCGAGGTCCTTGATGCCGATGGCACCTTTGTCGGCGAGCAGCTCCAGGTTGACTACATTTTTCCAGTAGGACGAGCCGTAGATGACGATGGTGATTGGCTTCGAGAGCTTGTGGGTCTGGTCGAGGGTGAGGAGTTCGAACATTTCGTCGAGCGTGCCGAAGCCGCCGGGGAAGACGACGAGGGCTTTCGCGAGATAGGCGAACCAGTACTTGCGCATGAAGAAGTAGTGGAAGTTGAAGTTGAGCGCGGGCGTGATGTAGGGGTTGGGCTGCTGTTCGAAGGGCAGCATGATGTTGAGGCCGATGGTTTTGCCGCCGGCTTCCCAGGCGCCGCGATTCGCCGCTTCCATGATGCCGGGACCGCCGCCGGAGGTAATGACGAAGCGGTGACGGCGGCCGGGAAGGTTCTTCGACCACTGGGTCATGAGGCGGGCGAGGGAGCGGGCGTCTTCGTAGTAGCGGGCCATCTCGACGGCGGCTTCGGCGCGCTTGTGGCGGAGAGCGGAGGTTTCCTCAGGATCGCGGGCGGGCTGCTCGGACTCGGGGGCGGGAGCTACGGAGCCGGTGTTGTCGAGGAGTTCTAGTTCGTGCGAAGCGACGTCGAGAGCGCGGAAGCGGGCGGAGCCGAAGAAGACGACGGTGTCCTGGATACGCTCGCGGCGGAACCGAGCCATGGGCTCGTTGTACTCGGCGAGGATGCGCAGGCTGCGACCATCGGGGGAGTTGAGGAAGTCGGAGTTTTCGTAGGCGAGCGGCGCGGTGGGGAGAGGCGGAGGGGTTTGGTTGTCGGGCATGGGATCGCTTTCGTCAGCCGCGGAAGTCGCGGTAGTGGAGGAGTTCGCTGACGCCGATCCAGACATCGAGCAGGCCGATGCCGGAGACGAGGCCGCGCACCCAGCCCTTGTTGATGACGCTTTCGACGGCGGGGTGGGCGATCAGCCAGCCGTTCTGGTCCCAGTAGCGAGGCGACCAAGGAAGGACCGCGAGGAGGCCGCCAATGTAGAAGCAAAACAGGACGAGGACGATGAGGCTCATGCGCTGCAACCAGATGGGGGCCGGCGGAGGGGTGTGCGGGGCGCGCGGATCGGGGGCATCGCGGGGAGGTTTCGCGGCTTCCATCAGTAGTGGGTCCTGGTGCGCTGCCATCGTCTGAGGTTATCAGGTGCTGCGCGCACGGCGATAGCTGATCGCGGCAGGGTCCTGCGCGGACGGCGAGAGTTGTCTAGTGGTGAGGCGCGGGATTGGTGGGGTGGGGCGTGTGCAGGTCGGTGGCGATCTGCTGGGGGGTTTCGTCAACGCCGTGCATGGCCAGGCCAAAGTGCACATCGTTCTTGATGCCGGAGATGGAGACTGGGAGCTCGAGGCCCCTGCCATGCTTGCGGAAGAGCGGATCGAAGGGAGCGAGCAGGGCAGACTTCCAGCCGGTTACCATCTGCGAGGCCGTTGCAGCGGTGCTGATGTGGCCGAGAAACCGATAGGCGCCGCCGTTAACCAAGTAGGCTCCATGGAGCTGCGCGGCACCGCCGGGAACTTCGTAGTGAAGCGAGGGGACAAGCAGCAGCGCGTTGCCGAGGGAGAAGTCGACGGTCATCTGGGAAGCGACTTCGGGCTTGAGGTCGCTCCCCGCGGCCTTGGAGTCGTCGGGGTGGCCCTGGGCGCGCATGGAGAGGGAGTCGATGCGGTCCTGGAGCTGGGCGTTCGTGAACTCGACGCTCTGAATGTGGACGGTGCCGGCGAGCTGAATCTTCTGCGCGACGCGTACGTCGCCGGGCGGAATGTGGAGCTTGGCGTTGAGGGTGACATTGCCGCGCATGATGGGCGGGCTGGACTTCATGGCTAGTTGGAGGAGATCTTCGATGCGGCCGCGGGGCATGTTGACGGTGAGGTTGATGTCGTGGCCCTTGCCGTGGATGCCGACGATGGTGCCCTGGGCGGTGAAGTGGGAGTGAAGCAGCGTGGCGGTGACGGGAGCGAGGGTGGTGTCGCCATTGGTGCCGTCGACGTAGGCGTGGAAGGTGGTCTCGAGCGGAACGGGGTGGTCGGAGATGTCGAGCGAGAAGTTGGGGGTGGTGGTGGTGCCGTCGATGGTGATGTGGTCGAGGCGGCCGGCGTAGTCGCCCGTGGAGGAGAGCGTGCCGCCGATTCCCTTGATGGTGCCGAGGTCCGCGTTGGTGAAGGTATAGTGGCCATCCACCGGCGTGGAGCGGGGATCGTCACTGTGCCAGGGGCCGAAGTGGCCGGTGGCGTGGATGGCGCCGACGGGCTTGGGATTGATGAGGAAGGCGTCGTAGAGCATGGGACCACCGGCACCGACGTCGGTGAGCTTGAGGTCCTGGATGGCGAAGCTGAGAGAATCCTTTGCCGGGTTGGCGTTCTCGATGACGAGGTTGACGTTCTTGCAGAAGATCTTCGCGACAGTGATCTTGATGCGCGAGTCGGGAGCGGTGATGTGGGGCATGTGCGGTCCGCTGTGCGGCGGGATGTGGAGGTCCATGCCGTCGATGTCGACGCGCGCGATGTCGGCCTTGAGATGCAGGAGCGAGTGCAGCGAAGTGTGGAAGATGAAGTGGTTGACGCTGAGCATGGGCGGCGCGGGGAGACCCTGCTTTTGCTTGAGATCTGGCTGGGTGGGGCCGGCAAGATAGAAGATGCGCAGGCCGCGGCCTTCGACCTTGAGGCCGGTGGCAACGGATACGTCGAGGGAGTCGAGCTCGACGGGCGAGTGGAAGCGGTTGCTGAGGGTGGTGACGACGCTGCTGCGGAGCATGGGGCCGATGTGGTGGGCGACATACTCGGCTGTGAGGAAGAAGGCGATGAGGAACAGGCCGAGAAAGATGGCGACGGCGGCAAGCCAGCGGTTACGCGTGCGGTGTTGGCGGGGAGGCTCTGTTTCGCCGAGGGTCGTGCGGGTTTCGTGCAATTTACCGACTCCAGTCTTCGATTCGATGCGGTGAAAGGGGGAAACGTCACCTAAGACAGCTTCTAGCTTTTAGTGAAATTGACCGCGAGGCGGTCTGCGGCGGGGTCTCCTAGCTGACGTTTGGGCGGGGATGAGAAAATGGGGTGATGCTTCAATTAGCTGGCGCCGGCAAACGATACGGCCACAAACTCCTCTTCGAAGATGTTAACTGGCTGGTCACGCCCAATGAGCGAACTGGCCTGGTGGGCGGCAATGGTACGGGCAAGTCTACGCTGCTGAAGATCCTGGCTGGGTTGGAGACGCTGGACTATGGTCAGCGGACGCACATCAAGGGCATGACGCTCGGATACCTGCCGCAGGACGGGCTGGCGCTGTCGGGGCGATCGGTGTTCGATGAGTGCCTGAGCGTATTCGACGAACTGCGCGACATGGAGACGGAGCAGGAACAGCTGACGCATGTGCTGAGCGATGCGGATCCTAAGTCGCGGGAGTATGCGGCCGCTGCGGATCGCTACTCGGAGATCGCGGAGCTGCTGCATCACCACGACATCTACACGCTGGACTCGCAGGTAGGTGCAGTGCTGGGGGGATTGGGATTCACGAAAGAAGACTGGGCTCGGCGGACGGAAGAGTTTTCCGGCGGCTGGCAGATGCGGATTGCGCTGGCGAAGCTGTTGCTGCAGAAGCCTTCGCTACTGCTGCTGGATGAGCCGACGAATCATCTGGATTTGGAATCGCGCAACTGGCTTGAGGATTATCTGCACAACTACGAGAACGCGTTTGTGCTGATTTCGCATGATCGCTACTTTCTCGACGTGACGGTGAACAAGACCGTTGAAGTATGGAACAAGCGGATGCATGTGTACCACGGCAACTATGAGAAGTATCAACAGCTGAAGGAAGAGCGGCGCACGCAACTGATGAGCGCATACAAGAATCAGCGCGATCGCATTGAGGCGTTGGAGACGTTCATCAATCGCTTTCGCGCGCAGGCCACCAAGGCCAAGCAGGTGCAGTCGCGAATCAAAGAGCTGGAGAAGATCGAGCGCATCGAGGTGCCGGAGGAAGAGGCGACGATTCACTTCAGCTTCCCGCAGCCGCCGGCGAGTGGCCGCACGGTGATCGAGGTGAACAACCTGCGGAAGGTTTATCCGACTCCTGATGGCGGGACGAAGGTGGTGCTCGACGACGTGAGCTTTACCATTGAGCGCGGCGATCGCATTGCGCTAGTGGGCGCGAATGGCGCAGGTAAATCGACCATGATCCGCATGCTGAGCGGGCTCGAGGCGCCGACGTCGGGCAAGATTCGGCTGGGACATAATGTGCTGGCGGATTATTTTGCGCAGGATCAGTACAAGGTGCTGGATGGGTCGGCGCAGATGCTGGATGACATTACGGGGAGCAATCCGAAGGTGGATGTGGTGACGCTGCGGTCGCTGCTGGGATGCTTCATGTTCTCGGGCGATGATGTATTCAAGACGCTGGGCGTGCTGAGCGGCGGGGAACGCAATCGGTATGCGATGGCGAAGATGCTGGTGAGCCCGGCCAATTTTCTGCTGCTGGATGAGCCGACGAATCATCTTGATCTGCGCGCGAAAGATGTACTGCTGGAGGCGATTCGCGAGTTTACCGGGACGGTGATTTTCGTATCGCACGATCGGTACTTTATCGATGGGTTGGCGACGCGGGTGTTCGAGGTCGAGGATCGGCGTCTGCATATCTATCCGGGGAACTATGAGGACTATTTGTTCCGCAAGCAGGGTGGGATCCCGACGAATACGGCTGAGGCGGAAAAGATGCTGACGCATGACTCCGCGACGAATGCGAAGGTGGACGCGGCTACGGGGATGTTCAAGGTGGCGGCAGCGAAGGCTGCGAAGGTTGATGCGGCAACAAGTGTGCACGAGATTGAGGGATCGCTGACCGCGGTGACGCCGGCACCGAAGTCCAATGTGAAGCGGCTGAATCCTATCAAGCTGAAGCAGCTGGAAGATCGCGTGGCGGCGATCGAAGAAGAGCTTCCGGATTTGGAGGCGCGGATTCAGGCGGCCGAGCAGCAGCAAGGGATCTTTACGACGGCAGAGGCGGCGCAGGCGGTCGCGGCGGAACTGGATGCGCTGCGTGAACAGCATGCGGCGCGCACCGCGGAGTGGGAAGATCTCGCGACACAGCTTGAGGAACAGAGCATCGCATGAGCGCGGCGGCGGGTGGTGCGTATTCCGCGACGCCCTTGCCGCGAAAGCTTGGGCTGGTTACGGCGAAGGGTGGGGTGGGTGAGGTCGCGGTGCTGGGTGAGCCAGAGGGGTTTCGGGGGCTGCTGGGTGAGTTGCCGGAGTCGGTGAAGCTGCATGCGCGACTGACGGCGACGACGGTGCTCGCGCTTTGCTTTGTGCGGACGCGCGCTGAGCTTGGGGCGTTGATGGAGTTGCTAGGGGCGCAGTTGCCGCCGGCGGCGCATGTGTGGGTGGTGCATCCCAAGGCGCGGCTGAAGCCGGACTTCAATCAGAATGATGCGCGCGATGCGGGGCTTGCGGTGGGGCTGGTGGATTACAAAGTTTGTTCCGTCGATGAGGACTGGTCGGGGCTGAAGTTTGCGTGGCGGAAGCGCTGAGTCGTAGCGAGTCTGCATAAGATAGGTGCATGCGAATTCTTGTGATCGGTGCGGGCGCGGTGGGTGGGTATTTTGGCGGGCGACTAGCAGCGGCTGGGCGCGATGTGACGTTCCTGGTGCGTGAGGGTCGAGCGGAACAGTTGCGGCGAACGGGGCTGCAGATCTTTGATGTGTATGGCGATGTGACGGTGCCGCCTTCCGTGTTGAAGTTGCTGACGGCAGAAGAGCTGAAGGCGAGACCCGAGGCGTTTGATTTGATCCTGCTGAGTACAAAAGCGTATTCGCTGGAGAGCGCGATAGCGGACTTTGCGCCGGCGGTGGGAAAGGGGACATCGATTCTGCCGCTGCTGAATGGGATGCGGCACCTGGAGATGCTGGAGGCGCGGTTTGGCGGGGAGACGGTGCTGGGCGGGGCAACTTATATTTCGGCGGACATGGATGCGGAGGGCGGCGTGCACTCCATGACGCGGCTGCACGATCTGAACTTTGGCGAGCGCGACAAGGCTGTGACGGAGCGGGTGCGGGCGATTGAGGCCACGCTGACCGGCGTGGGATTCGAGATGCGGCTGCGGGAGGATATTGTGGCGACGATGTGGCAGAAGTGGACGCTGCTGGCGTCGCTGGGTGCAATCACCTGCCTGATGCGCGGGTCGATTGGCGCGGTGGCGGCAGCGCCGGGGGGCGTCGAAACGGCGCAGGCGATTATTGCCGAATGCGTCGCGATTGCGACGGCGAACGGGTACGCTCCGGTAGATGCGACAGCGCAGGCGACGACGACCCAACGGCTGGTGGAACCGGGGTCGTCGCTCACGGCGTCGATGTATCGGGACTTGCAGAAGGGCGCGCGCGTGGAGGCAGATCAGATCCTCGGCGACCTGCTGGAGCGCGGTCGGCGGCACGGAGTGGAGGCTCCTCTGCTGCGAGCGGCGTATGCGCAGTTGAGCGTGTACTCTGCTTCGATCAAGAGCTAATAAGATTCTGCGATTTCTCTTGCATGTTGGCGACTGCAAGGATATATTGCGAACTAGCAACAATCGATGCCCTATGGGAAACGATTTATATAACCGGATTGCGGTGCTTCGGGCGGAGAGGAATCTTTCGCGGCAGGACCTCGCGGACGCGCTGGGGATTAATTACCAGACGGTGGGGTGTCTGGAGCGGGGGGACTATAACCCGTCGCTGACGCTGGCGCTGGATTTGAGTGCGTACTTCGGGCTGCCGGTGGAGGCGATTTTTTCACGGCACCCGCTGCGGCCGTTGAGTGAGGCGGTGTACGGGGATGGCAATGGTGAGGTGGAGAAGAAGGCGATGAAAGGGAGGGCGCGATGACGGCTGCGAGTTACAAGGTGTTTGGGATTCCGATGGAGCAGCAGAGGGCGCGGCGGAAGCTGGTGGTCGCGGTATATGCGGTGCTATTAATGTTCTGCGTGGGCAGTATCGTGTTTGCGCGAACCGCACCGATCGCCTACAACTGGACGATTTACGTGACGATGGCGGCCGCGATGCTGGTATTTGGCGGGGTCGGCGGAGTCGGCGGCCGCTATGGGTTGATCAAGCCGTTTCCGAACAAGCCGCCTCGGCCGGAACCGGTGATGGTGGATGCGATTCGGTTGCAGTTGGCTCCGATGACGGCGGGAACTCCCGATGAGTCTAGCTGGAAGAACGATGAGCGGGAGCTTAGCCGCAGAGATCGAGCGCATTACCAGGCCTACCAGGTGGTGGCAAGCGCTTTCCCGGTAGTCCTGCTGCTGGCGGCGTTAGGACTGAAGGTAGCCCAGGGGTCGCTCCAGCTCGCGTGGTTGACGACGACGACGGTGCTGCAGTCGATCTTCGCCGTGGCATTGCTGGAGACTGTACTGGCCATGACGCTGCCGGCGGCGATTATTTTGTGGAACGAGCCGGATATTGATTTGGGCTGAAGGTGCGCTGTTTGTGGAGGTGTGGGTGCTTGAGCAAACGCAGTTTCTCGGGATGCCGTTGAAGACGCAGAAGCAGCGGCGGTTGCTGGTGGTGCTGTATTACGCGGTACTGTTTGGCTTAGCCGTGGTGGGTTTATGGATAAACAAGAGAGACTGGGGCCCGCTGGTGGCGCAGACTTTCGTCGTCGGTGGTCTGCTGGGCGGGATTCGGATAGGCGGGCCGGTGAAGATATATGAAGAGCCGATTCTTCCACTGGACATGGAGGGCGCGGTGCAGACGCTAAACCTCTCGGGGAGGAAGCGGTTCGATTCGACGTGGTCGTCTTTAGACGAACGGGAGCGGGGACAACGCGATATGGCACACTACACGGCGTACCGGATTCTGCGGTGGAGCTTTGGACTGTTCGTGCTGGGATATTTTGGGGTAAGTGCGTTTGCGCCTGCGTGGCTTGCGGACAAGACACTGTTTCTGCTGTGGCTGTTTCTGCTGTACGTGTTGTCGCTGCCGCAGGCGGTGGTGTTGTGGACGGAACCGGAGGGGCCGGCGGGGGAGTTGGTCGAGGTGCGCGCTGGGGCGCGATAGAGCGCGGAGGATGGTTGGGTGATAATCACCTATGGCTTCTCTTTGGACTCCTACCAGTTGGTCTGATCGACTTGCAGAACTTGAAGCGCGCACGAGCCCTGCGAAGGATGTGCCGTTACGCCGCGATGTGCGGTCGCTGGGTGCGCTGCTGGGGCAGGTGTTGCGGGAGCAGCCGGGGAATGCGCTGTTTGGCGCGGTGGAGAGCTTGCGGCGGACGGCGATTGCGCGACGCGAGGCGGATGCGAAGGGCGACGTGACGGCGGCGCAGGAACATCTGCAGCAGGCGCAGGCACTGACGCACGAGGTGGCTGCGGACGCGCGGACAGCGTTCTTCCTGGCGCGAGCGTTTGCGTTTTATTTTGAATTGATTAATTTAGCCGAGACGAACCATCGCAAACGGCGGCGGCGGTCGTCGTTGCTGGAAGCGGCAGCCGAGCCACAGCGCGGAAGTTTGCGGGGAACGCTGCGGCGTTTGCGGGACGCGGGGTTCTCGCGCGAGATTACGCTGGCGCTGCTGGAGCAGATTTGCATCATTCCGGTGTTCACGGCGCACCCTACGGAAGTCGCGCGGCGCAGCGTGATGTTCAAGCGGCGCAGCATCTCAGACTTGCTGGAGAAGCTGGATGGGATTCCGCTTCCGGTCACAGAACTGGATGAGCTTGAGGCTGCGCTGCTGGCGGAGATTACAGCGCTGTGGCAGACCGATGACGTGCGCCACGCGCGGCCGACCGTTCGCGATGAAGTCCAGATGGGGCTGGACTACTACGACGCGTCACTCTTTGAGACGGTACCTGTTTTGTATGCGGAGATGGCGAGCGCGTTGGACGCGGAGTTCCCGGGGACGGAGCCGACGCAGTTGGCCGATCTTCCGGTCGTGGTGCAGTTCGGGTCGTGGATTGGCGGCGATCGGGATGGCAATCCGTTCGTGACGGCAACGACTACGGCGGAGTCCATCGCGATGTCGCGCGAGGTCGTGCATGACTACTACGTGGCGAGACTGACCGAGTTGTTCGGGCAGCTGGCACCGTCGACGCGGCAGGCACCGATTTCGTCGGCGCTGCACAACCGGCTCGCGGGCTCCCTGAAGGAGTTGAAGGCGGCAGGGTATGCAATGGAATTTGTGGGCGACTTCCCTACCGAGGCGGTGCGGATGCAGATTGCGTGCATGACGCTGCGGCTGGGAGGAGCGCCGGCTGTGTCGATGCACAAGCATTTGGCGCTGCCGTTGGAGGCGACGCTTCCGCGGTATGAAACGGCGGCGGAGTTGCTGGAGGACTTGACGCTGCTGCACGAGTCGTTGGCGGAGAATCGCGGGAAGCGGTTGGCGGAGCGGTTTGTGGATCCGCTGCTGCTGGCGGTGCGGACGTTCGGGCTGCATCTGCAGACGCTGGATATTCGGCAGCACGCGAAGGTGGATGCGGCGGCATTGCGGGAGCTGAAGGCGGGTGGGGGGTTGAGTGCGCAGACGTCGGAGGTGATGTCGACCTTCCGGGCGATTGCGGAGTTGAAGCAGAATTTGCCGGCGACGATTGCGCTGTACGTGGTGTCGGGTGCGACGTCGGTGGAGGATGCGCTGACGGTGGTAGAACTTGCGCGGATGGGCGGCGTGAAGGTCGAAGGTGGAACGAGCGCGAGTGGGGAGCATGATCCGGGGCTACAGCCGGTGCTGCTGTTTGAGTCGATTGAGGATCTGCGGAATGCGCCGGTGGTGTGCGGCGCGCTCTGGACGCACGAGGCATATAAGCCATTATTGGAGGCGTGGGGTGGCCATCAGGAGATGATGCTGGGCTATTCCGATTCCAACAAAGATGGCGGGATGATTACGAGCACGTGGGAGATTTGGAAGGCGCACCGCGCGCTGCACGAGGTGGCTCGAGAGTGCGGCGTGACGCTGCGGCTGTTCCACGGACGCGGAGGCACGGTGGGGCGCGGCGGCGGGCCAACGCATGGCGCGATCTTTGCGCAGCCGCTGGATAGCTTTACGGGGCAGCTGCGGATTACGGAACAGGGTGAGGTGCTGAACTGGAAGTACTCGGATGTGGTGCTGGCTGAACGGAATTTGGAACTGATGATTGCTGCGGCGCTCGATGCGCTTGCGCGGCCGGGCGTGAGGCCTGGAGTGAAGCCGGTGCTGACAGGCGAGATGCTGCCGGAGTGGGAGGCGGCGCTGGATGAGCTGTCGGCGACCTCGTTTGCGTTTTATACGAAGCACCTGATGGATGATCCTGAGGTGTTCACGTACTTTGAGCAGGCGACACCGGTTGCGGAGCTGGAGCATGCGCGCATTGGGTCGCGGCCGGCGAAACGTGCGGATACGAGTGCGTCGGGAAAGCCGGCGGCGAAGCGTAGCCTGGCGGATCTGCGGGCGATTCCGTGGGTGTTTGGGTGGATGCAGTCGCGGCATGTGGTGCCCGCGTACTTTGGCGTGGGGTATGCGCTGGAGCAGTATGCGGAGAAGCACGAGAATGGACT
>Ga0302229_10002257_pt1 | contig 14039 bp, 13 predicted proteins | sample II_Palsa_N1_3_FD_193518 | JGI IMG/M metagenome (GOLD analysis project Ga0302229, IMG submission 193518) | Peat permafrost microbial communities from Stordalen Mire near Abisko, Sweden - II_Palsa_N1_3 | ecosystem: Environmental > Terrestrial > Soil > Palsa > Peat permafrost | place: Sweden... | reverse complement strand
GGGAGTTCGGCCGCGGCGCCGGCTTTCGTTTTCAAGCCACCCGAACGTCCACATTTTCTCGCGGCGGCGCAGGAAGTCGAGGATCAGGTCATTTTTGGACGGAAAATGGCGGTACAGCGTCATCTTCGCGGTTCCCGCTCTGGCGATGACCGCGTCTACCCCGACCGCCCGCACGCCCTCGCGGCTGAAGAGCTCATACGCGGCGCGACTTATCCGCTCTCGTCCGCTGTCCCGCAGATCATCGGGCGGGCCGGGCGCGAACCTCCCCCGGTCGGTGGTAGCCACACGTCACCGCTTCCCTCGGAACTTTCTCGGAAGTATAGCGACCGACGTGCGAGGATGGCGGTCGCCTCGATGCCGTCCGGCGGAACCGCAAACTGATCCTCGGCTAGGCCCCCGCGTCGCGGTTAAGGATGATGCTGTGGGTAGATAAAGGACATGGTCAGGATTAAGCGCTGGGTTACCGGTAAGCGCAAGCAGGTCGTGTGGTCCGAGCCGAAGCTGCCTCCCTTCGTCAAGATCAACCCGGCCAGCCCGCCCGGTATGGGGCAAGAGCTCCAGCCAGGGGATCTGTCGATGGGAATGGCCGCGGAAGAGTTCCTCAACATGGATGAGGGCGAGGAGGAGCCGGTCTGAGGCGGTGCCTGCCCGGCTTACCTGCCAGCTCCTTAGCTCGACGGCTCAGCCGAGCTGTGCGCTGATGGCCTCAAGCGCGGACCGGATGTTCTCCACCGAGTTCGCGTAGGAAAACCGCAGGAAGCCCTCGCCGTACGGGCCGAACGCGGTACCGGCCAAAGCGGCCACGCCGGCGTCCTTCAGCAGCCTGGCCTGCAGTTCGGCTGACGTGTAGCCGGTGCCGGTGATGTTCGGGAACACGTAGAAGGCGCCCTGCGGCTCCAGGCAGCTGACGCCGGGCAGGTCATTCAGTCCCGCGACGATGATGTCCCGGCGGCGCCGGAACTCCGCGACCATCTGATCAACCGGTGCCCACGGGCCCTCCAGCGCGGCGATCGCGGCGTACTGGCTGAACGCGGACGTGCACGAGACCGAATTGATCGCCAGCCGGGTCACCGGCTCGACCAGGGCGGACGGGAAGACGCCGAAACCGAGGCGCCAGCCCGTCATCGCGAAAGTCTTGGACCAGCCGTCAAGCAGGATTGTCCGTTCCGCCATACCGTCGACGTCCAGGACGCTGGCATGGGTGCGGCCGTACCTGATCGCCCAGTAGACCTCGTCGGACAGCACGATCAGGTCATGACGCTGCGCGATGTCCGCGATCGCCTCGCAGTCCTCGCGGGTGAGCGCGCTGCCGCACGGGTTATGCGGCGAGTTCAGGATGAGCAGCCTGGACCGGTCGGTGATCAGGTGTTCCAGCTCGCCGGTGTCGATCCGGAAGCCGTTGCGCTCGCGCAGCGGGACCGGGACGGGGACCGCGCCCGCGAACGAGGTGATCGAGGCGTACATCGGGAAGCCGGGGTCCGGATAGAGCACCTCGTCGCCCTCGGCGGCCAGGGCCAGGATGGTGAAGAACATGATCGGCTTGGCGCCCGGCGTCACGATGACCCGGTCCGGCGTCACCCGCATCCGCCCGGTGCGCTCCAGGAAGGCGGCCACCGCCTGACGCAGCGGCGGGATGCCGGGCGCGGGTACATAGTGGGTCGCGCCAGCCCGCAGCGCTTCGACCGCGGCCTCGACGATATGCGGGGCCGTCGGGAAGTCCGGCTCGCCGATCTCGGCGTGGATGACCTTGCCGCCCGCGGCCTCGAGGGCCTGCGCCTGGGCCAGTACTTCGAAGGCGGACTCGGTGCCGAGCCTGGCCATGCGGTCTGCGAGCCGGACAGCTGTCATGGCCCGATGATAAGTCCGGGACGGTTTGGTGGTAAGAGCGGTGTGAGGAGGTACGGGATACCTGATGGCGCGGACGCCGGACAGCTATTGAGGACGCTAGATGAACGCGACTGAGCTAGTTCGACCTACGCGCCGTCGCCACCGCTCGCGCTGCTCTTGCGTCAGTCAAGTGTCGAGTCCTGATTTGGCTGAGCGACCATTGAGCAAATTCTTTTGTTCGCGAGTAGTTTCGCGGATCGCCTGCGTCGATGTAGAGGACGTCAGGCAGTCCTCCGTCGAACTCCAGCAGAGTGAACGGGCCGGACAGCCGCGGTGACACGCCTGCCGCGAAGGCATTACCCGCAGCGCTAACAGGTCGTCCCGCTCGGGCTTATCGGCGACGTTGCGGAGCTGATACGGCATGATGGCCGGGTCCTTCGATATTCCGACATGCTGGCGGATCACTGCTTCATCCACGACTTAGTACCGGCGAGATTGAGGCGATCGGTGCGGAAGCTTGCTCTGATGCCGCAGCCGAAGCTCCACAATGTGATTGACGCGGGCTGAGTTATCGCCGATCTGTGGTCGGCGCTCATCGACCCCGGCCGTCTGGCCCGCTGGCTCGGCGAGTTCGAGGGCGACCTGCGCCTGGGCGGTGAGTTCCGGGCACGCTTTTTTGACGGATGGGAAGGCACCGGGCGGGTGGAGGCGTGCGAGCCCCCGCGGCACCTGCTGGTGATGACTAAACACGTCCGCCAGACAGATGAGCACACCATCGAGGCCACGCTGACCGCCGACGGCGACCACACTGTCCTGGTCTTGGACCTGCGGGGTATGCCCGTGAACCTGCTCGCTGAGTACGGAGCCGGGAACCAGGTCCATGTTGAAGACCTCGCCGCCTACCTCGCCGGGCGGGAACGCGGCGATGGCGAGGCGCGGTGGAACGAGCTCATGCCTGCCTACCGGGACCTGGCGGCCGACGTCAGCTAGGCACTGACCGCTGCCGGACTGGTACGGCAGCAGCCGCCCGGGCCTTGACCTGGACCTGAGCCTGGGCGGGAAGCGGTCTTGCCTGGCGCAGCCGCCTGCCGATCATGCGGTTGTGAAGACAACAAAACCGAAGGCGGCCGCTGCCGCCAGGATAGGCACTGCGCTGGGCCGCCGGAAACCTGCTGAGCTGCTGGAACTGCTGCGGCCATGCTTCGCGCGGACCGAGCCGTGGCTGCAGGCGGGGTGAAAAGGCAGTCCCTGGGCTGCGTAGGCAAGGTGGCCAACGGGATGGTCAGGTAGCGAATGGCTGCTGCCGTACTAGCGCCGCTTGAGCGGTTCGCGGGCGAGCGGAACGAACGGCTCCAGCGGCTCAGGACGCTGCTGGACGAAGGCCCCCGTGGGCTTCAGCCGTTCAATCCCAACTCTCCGGCCTTAATTCGCCGCAAGAGTCCGCCCCACTGAGCTGAAGTTAGCTCAAGCACCGCTCCCGACCTGTCACGCGAGTTCCTGACCAGGACATAAGAGTTCAAGCTGGCTACTTCAACGCAGTTACCCCCGTCGGCGCTGACGCTGCTCTTGTGCCAGGCAAGTGTCGAGTACCGGTTCGGTTGAGCGGCCATCAAGTAAGTCCTTCGTTCGCCGGTCATTTCGAAGTTCCCGATAATCGGGACGACGACTTCGAAAACATAAACCCTCAAAAGCGTACTGAACCACCACTCTGTGGGCATCCTTCGCCATAGAGTGTAGGTGGCAACGCTTTTCCGGCATATATGTCCGGGCGTACGAGATCTGTCCGGCTATTAACCTATGTGCGTCTATTTACCTCCTGGGATCGCTGTGACTCGGAGAAAGCTGGCTGGCGATCAAGCCATGAGTTCTGCTACGACATCTCTTCCGCCACGCTTCGTATGAGCTCGATCGACTTGTCCGCGGTCAGAGCGTCCTCGAGCAGCAGTTCGAAGTCGTCTCGGTAGCCCGAGACAGGGTCGTTGCCCACGACCATGCTGGCGAACTCGCCCCGGCCTGCATCTATATAGAGAACATCAGGCAGGCCGCCGTCGAACTCCAGCAGGGTGAACGGACCGTACAAACCCCGGTGCGCGCCGGCCTCAAAGGGGATCACCCGCACGGTTATCAGTTCATCCCGCTCGGCCACATCGGCGATGCTGCGGAGCTGATCTGGCATGATGGCCGGATCTTTCGCGATTCCGACATGGCGGTGGATCACCGCTTCGTCCACGACGTAATACTGCCGAGGTCTGGGATCCCGCCGCGCCAGCTCAGACTGACGTTTTAGCCGAAGGCCGACAATCGCGGCCACCCGGACCGCGTCGACCGAGTTGACCGTAACGGCCTCGGCATAATCGGCAGTCTGCAGGAGCCCAGGCAAGAAGCCAGACTGGAACTGCCTGATGAAGGCCGCTCCCGCTTCAAAGCCCACGTACTGGAAATAAGTCGGGGAGGTCGGGGAGATATCGTCCCGGTAGTCGTCCCACCAAGCTTTCTCCCGGGCACCCCGGTTGAGAGTCTGAAGCTGCTCACGACGGCTCTCGGAGGTAACCCCGTACCTGGCGAGCAAGGCATCAAGATCCACCTTGGTGATCGAGCTTCGCCCGCCTTCCACCCTGATCAGCTTGGACGGTGACCACTCCAGGTCGGCAGCGACCTGCTCCTGGGTCAGCCCGGCATCTTTGCGCAGGCGTACGAGCTCGTTACGCAGTAGCGCGCTCTGTACGACCGGTCCCTGGTCGTTCGGCATAAGAAATATTAACTTTCTGTAGTTGGCGCTTTGAGGAACTCGCCGGTACCACAGTGCAAGGTGGCAATGAGCCAGCACCCACCATGCCTCCCCTCACCGGCACCATGGAGCCTATCGCAGAGTCTCGACCACAGATGCGCAGGCGCGACGATTGAGCCTTGTGACATTGTGCCGTGGACCACAGTGCCACCTAGCAACCTGTCGCGAGGCAAGTCGTGCGCTGGCGTTGTGGAACATGGAACCTACTATGGTAGCCTTAGCGCATCGTAACGTTTCCGGATAACCAGCCCAACCGTTACGGTTTCGAAACTAAAGTCACTGCAAGTTAACGAAGAGTGGCCGATGCGGATACGCCTCCACCGGTGAAGCGGCTAGGGAGGCCGTCGCCGACGACGCCAGCGTCGCGCCGAGACACACGAAGGCAGGGCCGCCCCCACAGACTCCTCGACTACCTGGTTGGCGCCTCGGATCGAGAGGAGAGGGGGACGGCCCTTGGGAGCCGCCCGGACTTACCCGCTATGAGAAGGGCCGAAGAAATGACATCACACCTTGATCGAGGTATGTCAAAGGTATCGGTTGCGCCAAGCCGGAAACCGGACACGACAGCTACCGCCTTCTCATTTCACGGGCATGTTGCCCGTTGCGGCTCACATAGTATACCTGGGCATTGCCGGACGCGCCATACCCGAAGAGAGTTTCCAGATGTAAAGAATGCGGCACTTCCAATCGTTTGCTACGGAAACAAACAAAAACTTCCGAGGACATCCGGCTCGCGAGGAGTCGCTAGCAACTTCTTCCCATTTGACAGTGGCCCTATCTGGCAATGGTGCGGAAGGAGGCGACATGTTCCTGCCCGTGTGGTCCCGCGAATCACCTGAGGACCCGAGCCCAGAAGAGACGGGAGTCGTCTCCCGCGCGCCAGCCGACCGGGACAGCTCGAAACGGAGCCTCAAGGTCTCGGTCCAACTGGAGATGACAAGGTCTGAGTCCCGGAAAGCGGTTCAGACAGGATGGGTAACCGCCCAGGTGGCGGCAGGCCGGACATTCGTGGGCAGGTATCTCGGCCGGCTGCGCCGCGCTCTTAGGCCGGCCGTCGCGGGAACGGCGCCGTCCCAGCCGCCGGCTTCCCGGCGGCCGCCTCGGCCGGACCGAGCCGCGAGCCGGGATCCCGGGGGACATCGCCCCGGCACGCCCGGCTTCTGGGATGCACTCTCCCAGGCCGAGCAGGAGGCGCTGACCTTGATCGCTTCGCTGGGGGTGTTCGCGCCCGGCGACAGGCTCATGGGCGAAGGTGATCAGGCTGATTACGTGATGGTGATCATTGACGGCCGGACCAGGGTCTGCGTCGATGAGAACGGCTGGGAACGCGTCCTGGCCGAACGTGGCCCCGGCGAGCTCATCGGCGAACGCGGCGGGCTCCAAGTGCGGGTACGTTCCGCCAGCGTGATCGCCATGGAAGCGGTACGGGTCCTGGTGGTGCGGACTGACGATTTTGCCGCCTTCGTCGATGACCATCCCAGGGTTCTCGACATCGTAGAGAGCCAACTGTATGACCGGCTCACCGAGTCCCCGGCCGGATATCAGGCCCCGACCGGAAACATCGGGCCGGAAGAGTCCCCGGCCGCCGTCACGCTTCCCCGCGCCAGGCCCGCGACCGTCCCGTTTTACGGGGCGCCGGTGGCAAATGATGCCGCGCCGCTGCTGCTACCGCTGAGGGGGCAGAACTGCACCATCCTGTTTTCCGACGTGGTCGCGTTCAGTTCGCGCGACCGCAACGACGAAGACCGCCTCATCATCAGGAGAGCGCTCCTCGGCATGACCGGCCTGGCGCTGCAGGGCATACCTGATGCGTGGTCACAAGACCGCGGCGATGGTCTCCTGACGGTGATACCGCCAGCTGTTCCCCCCGCCAACGTCATAGAACTTCTGCATAAGCAACTACCCCCGGCGCTGGCCCGGCATAACAGCACCGACCGCAAGCCCACCCGATTCCAGCTACGAATCGCGATTAACGTCGGGCCCGTGACCAGCGATACCATCGGCGTTTCCGGTGAGGCGATCATCATCGCAGCGCGGCTGCTAGAGGCGCCACTCTTCAAGAAAGCTATGACCGAGAGCAGTGCTAACTTCGGTATCATCGCATCGCCTTTTGTCTACGACACTGTCATCAGGCATAGCCTTCCTCCGATCGACCTGGCTGGCTATTCCAGGATTCAGGCCATCGTGAAAGAGGTCGCCACTCCTGCCTGGATGAAGCTATTCGATGTGCCGGTCTCGACGTGGTATTCCTCTCCGTCTGCGGTTGCTGATTCGTTCGGTGCGCCGTTAACGACCTGCAGCGACGCAGCCGAAGCGAGGATTTAGCGGGCGGTTGCGAGCCGGATCAGGTCGCTCCTTGAGCCGTTGAACAGGTCCTGGTCGCCGGGGAACGTGCCCTTGTCTGAGTACTGCCAGAAGGTGCAGAAGGCCCAGCCGGCCGGCAGCGTGCCCTGGGTGGCGCCGTAGCTGGCGATCCACAGCGGGTCCTGGTTCCCGAATCCGGCGTAGTTACCTGTGCATTTCGCCCACCATTGGCTGGTGGTGTAGATGACCGGCCAGACCGAGGTAAGGGATTCGTAGCGGTAGTTGAAACTGGCGATCCAGGCCACCATCGCGGTCTTGCTGAGCCTGTAGCACTCGGCACCGTAGGGGTTGTATTCGATGTCCAGGGCTCCGGGCAGCGTCCGGCCGTCTGCGCTCCAGCCGCCGCCGTTGGCGACGAAATAGCTGGCCTGCGCCGCGCCGCTGGAATCGTTGGGCAGCGCGAAGTCGTAGGCGCCACGGATAATCCCGGCCTGATACGCCCCGTCATACTGGGAGGCGAAGTCGGGATTGACGAACCAGGGGCCCTCGGTCGCCTTGATATAGGCAAACTGCGCCCCGTGGGACGCGACCGACCTCCAGTTGATGCTGTTCTGGTGACTGCTGACATCCAGGCCGAGCACCGCGGGTGCGGCCGCGGCGGGACTGACGCCGACCAGGCCCACGGCCAGGACGATAAGGCCGCAGCCTGCGACGACCGCAACTGCTCTTCGCGCGTGCAGGGTCACTGAACAGCATCGCATGAGCACTGACCGGATCAACGGCTTCCCCCGATATAGATAGCATTTTGTCAATCAGAAAGGGCGAAACTCCTATTGGCCGATTTCAGATGACATGTGTTTGCTATTCCCGATGGGAGTGTGTGTAAATCCCCTTTACCCATTTAGCACCCAGCTTCCGCGCATGTCAACTCTCGGCGAACCTTATTATTAATCGCTACCCTCATAAGGACATGGAAAACCCGAAAGCATGAAAATACGCGTAAACGCGGACGCCTCGGGTAAAGGCAGCGTCATTAACCAGATGCGGAGCTAAGTTGCGCCTGTCTGCGTTCCCAGCCGCTCCATCCGCGCCAGGGTTTCCCTGAGGTTGGGCTCGGAGGTGAGGTCCCGGGCCTCGGTCAGGGACAGCCAGCGCAGCGGCGCGTGCGCGCTTTCCGGCCGCACCGCCTCGGGGGTCTGCGTCATCATGAAGAACCTGAGATCCGCGTGCTCGTGGGCAGGCTCCCCTTTTCCCGCCGGGACGCTGACGATGACCACATGCCGGATCGCACCATCGGGCCATGGCGTCAGATCGGCCAGGCCGGTCTCCTCATGCGCTTCCCGGGTGGCGATGGCGAGCGGGTCGCTCTCCCCCGGATCGCCGTGCCCGCCCACCTGCAGCCAGGCCTGCTGGCGCTGATGCCAGCGCAGCAGCACCCGGGCCGTGGCCGGGTGCGCGACCAGCGCGGACGCGGTGACGTGCAACGGGAGGTCGCGTCGCCATGGCTCATCCGTGGCCTCGATCAGCGCCCGGACCCGCCGCACGTCAGCCGTCTCGGCCTCGCCCTCGGGCCGGTAACGGTCCAGGAGCATGGCGAGCGTCGGCCGCCCGGAGCGAGGTTCCATTGGACGCGATGGTAACGCCTCTGCCGCCGCGCAGACAGGTCAGGACGACGACCAGGGGCCAGAGGGCCTGAGTCCCGGACAGGGCTCGCTCGGCCAGGCCGACCTGGTGTCCGGCCAGGATCGCCTCCGCGCCAAACCACAGGAGCAGGGCGAGCATCACTGCGGTGGCGCTGATCGCCACCGCGGGCCGCAGCCCGTATGGCACCCGGGGACCGGGGACGCGGCCCGCGGCCGGCCAGAAGGCCATGGCGATGAAGCCGGTCACGGCCAGGAGCGTATGCGGCAGCGAGCCGCCGTGTCCGGCATGCTCAGGGTTGGCCGCGACGCCGATGGTGGCGACGCCGACGGCCATCAGGATCACGCGTCCGGCCAAAGCCGCCGGCCTGAGCGCCAGTGCGGTCATGACGTAGCAGGCCCCTATCCCCGCCAGGGCCCACGTCATCAACGATCGGTCCACGGCGCCCACCGCCGCCAGGGAACTGAGGGTGTCGGCCACCGGATCGTAAGAGCGCGGCTGCAGCGCGGCAGCGGCCGTCGACCCCGCCACCAGCAGGGCCGGAGATCCAGCCGACGAAATCACACCCCACCATGCCACGCGCCGCACGACACTACCGTACGTCGGCTCGGTTGCGCCCCCCCGAGTCAGGCCGCGAACAGGAACGGGGGGCGGCCCCCCGAGGTAGCTGGCGAACCGCAGACACCGCTGTCGCGCTGGGGGGGCGATGCGCGGCTGGCAGTCCGCGGACCCGTCCCATAACCTCGAATCGTGACCGTCCATGAGCTGTCCCGCCTCGACGCGCGCCGCCTTGCCGTGCGCGCACAGCTCTTGGATGACCAGCCACTGTTGCACCGCCTGCAGCTCTCAGACCACCCGCAGCTCCTGGAGCGGCCGCCGCCGGGCGGGTTGCTTGGCGTGGTGCGCCAGCTGACGCTGCTCCAGATCGATCCGGTCGCCGCGATCGCGCCGAGCGCCGACCTGGTGGCCTGGAGCCGTCTCGGGTCGTCGTACTCGCCAGCCGATCTTGACACCGCCCTGGCGGACCGCACGCTGCTAGAGCTGCGGGCGATGATCCGGCCCGGCGAGGACCTAGCGCTCTACCGCGCGGACATGGCCAGCTGGGAGAAGGCCGAGCGCGGCGAACTGCCCGGCTGGCGAGCGTCCAACCGCGACTGGGTGCAGGCCAACGACGCGTGTCGTCTGGACCTCCTCGACCGGCTTGGCTCCTCGGGCCCGCTGCCGACACGCGATCTCCCGGACAGCTGCAAGGTGCCGTGGCGATCGACCGGATGGACCAACAACCGCAACGTCACGCAACTGCTGGAGTTCATGGTGCTGCGAGGCGAGGTCGCAATCGCGGGACGCCGGGGCGGCGACCGGCTGTGGGACCTGGCGGCCCGGGTCTATCCCGACGACCCGGTGGTCCCCCACGAGGAGGCCCGGCGGATCCGCAACGAGCGGCGGCTGCGGGCCCTGGGCATCGCACGCGCCCGGGGACCGCAATGTCCGGTCGAGCCGGCCGACGTAGGCGAGGCGGGCGAGCCGGCCGTGGTGGAGGGAGTCAAGGGCACGTGGCGAGTCGATCCTTCCTTGCTGGGCCAGCCGTTCTCGGGGCGCGCGGCGCTGCTGTCCCCCTTCGACCGGCTGATACACGACCGCAAGCGCACGGTCGAGCTCTTTGAGTTCGACTACCAGCTGGAGATGTATAAGCCCGCGGCCAAGCGCCGTTGGGGCTACTTCGCGCTTCCGATCCTGTACGACGACCGGCTGGTGGGCAAGCTCGACGCCACCGCCGACCGCAAAACCGGGGTACTGCGGGTCGACGCGATCCACCAGGACCTGCCCTTCGACAGGGCCATGACCGCCGCCGTGGAGGCCGAGGTCAAGGACCTGGCTCGCTGGCTCGAACTGGACCTCACGCTGCCGGGTTGAATAGGTGCCTGCACAACCGACCGCCGCCTGGCACGATGATTCTGAGGCACCCGGAGAGTCTGGTAGGCTCTCGTCGTCTCGGGCCGTTGGCGCAGCGGGAGCGCGTCTCCCTGACACGGAGAAGGTCACTGGTTCAAATCCAGTACGGCCCACCAGATCAAACGGAATAATCGAACACCCTGAACAGGCCTTGGGGGCCATTTTCGGGGGCCCAGGTGGATCTAAGTCGGGTCGAGCAGCTGTTCGGCTGAGACGCTGTGGTGTGCGCCCGGACCTGGTCACCTTGCCAACGCGATGACGTCGGGCTACTTGCCCCTGGGGAGGGACGGGACACCGATGTGGACAGAATGCTCCGCTTATGGCACGATGGGCTTGCCTGGGTGGCTTCCTGTCACCCCGGCAAATCTAGCGACAGGTGCCGCTCCAGACCCCGGTAGTCCTTCGTTCTCACACGAACGCTCGCTCACCGGGAGATCACGATGGTACAGCCGGGCACTCCTACGACTCTCTCTGACGGCAGATCCGCGGCACGCGCCCCGCACTCTCGCACAGAGCTCCTCCTGGCTGGCGCGCAGTGGTGAAGGTCCTAGCGACCGGGGCGACCGGCAAGTTCGCCGGGCTTGTCGTGCCCGCCCTGGTGAGCCACGGCATCGACGTGCGCGCGGTAGTGCACGATCCTGACAAGAAGCACATACCGCTTGAGCGCGGCGCGGTCGAGACCGTTGACGCCGACCTGCGCGACCCGGCCAGCCTGCGCGCCGCGCTCGACGGTGCCGACGGCGTGTTCCTGATTACCCCGGCCTTCGCGCCGGACGCCACGGAAATGGGACTCAACCTGGTTGCGGCGGCACAAGCCGCGGGAGTCCGCAAGATCGTCTACAACGGCGTCTACCATCCATCCCTAGGGCTGGCCAACCACGCAAGCACACGGCCGATCGAGGCCGCCCTGTACGCTTCGGTCCTTGACTTCACGATCCTGCAGCCGGCCATGTACATGCAGGCTCTCGAGGGTGCATTCGAGCAGGCGCTCCGCAGCGGCACGCTCGTGATGCCCTGGTCGAAGCACTCGCGGATGACCTATGTCGACTACCGCGACGTCGCCGAGGCCGCGGCGCTCGCCTTCACGGGCGAGCAGCTGTCTTTCGGCACATTCGAGCTGGCCGCGCCGGGCATGATCGACCGGGTCCGGCTGGCGGAGCTCATGACCGCGGCCGCCGGCCGCGAGGTGATCGCCGAGGACCTGCCCGCGGGGTTCACGCTGCCTCCGGGGCAGCCCGACGGCCTGGGCGCGATGTTCGCCGAGTACGACAGGCACGGCTTCCACGGCGGTAACCCGCTCGTGCTCGGCGCGGTCCTGCAGCGTGCACCCCGCACAGTTGCCAGTTATATAGCCGAGCTCGGTGCCGCCCGCCTGACCGCGCCATGACCCGCCCTTTGCAGGTCGACCGCTACGGCCGGACCCGGGCAACTCCCGGTAGATCCGCACCCGTCAATCCACGAGGAGACAGCATGCCCAGCCAGCCCGCGCCCGTCCCGCCCGACGACCTTTCCCGCAAACTAACTGTCGCGCGGCCGGACAGCGACCAGAGCCTCCCGCACATAGGGCTGGTCGGCGACACTTACACGATCCTTGTCACCGGCGAGGAGACCGCCGGGAAGTACACGCTCATCGACATGCACGTGCCGCCGGGCGGCGGCCCGCCGCCGCACCGGCACGACTTCGAGGAGATGTTCACCGTCCTTGACGGCGAAGTCCAGGTGACGTTCCGCGGCGAGACGCTCGTGGCCCGGGCCGGGGAGACCATCAACGTGCCGGCCAACGCCCCGCACGCGTTCACCAACGCCGCCGATACGCCGTCGCGGTTGCTGTGCATGTGCGCGCCGTCGGGGCAGGAGGAGTTCTTCACCCTGGTCGGCCAGCCCGTCGCCACCCGGACCCAGGCGCCGCCGCCGCTGGACGCCGCCGCACGGGCGGCCTTCATCGCCAAGTCCAGGGCGCTCACCCCCGAGTACAAGACCGAGCTGCTTCCGCCGCCCGGCGCGAAGTAACGGACGGGTGCCGGGATGACCTTCACGCTGGACGCTCAGGTGGCCGCGGTTCTCGCCGCGGCGTTGGCACGCAGCGGTCCGCCGCCGGTGCTGCCGGTCGGTGACGTCGCCAGCCGCCGCGCCGCGCTCGACGCCATGCTGGGGTACTTCAACAACCAAGCGCAGCCGGTGGCCGGCAAAGTCGACATCTCGGACCACCGTGTGCTCACGCCCGACGGGGCCACGCTGCTCGCGCGGTGGTACCGGCAGCCGTCGGCCGAGAGCAGGGCGGCGGTGCTGTACTTGCACGGCGGCGGGATGATCGTCGGCTCGGTACCGATCTTCGACGGACCAGTCTCGCGGTACGTGGCCCGTACCGGCGTCTCGATGCTCTCCCTGGAGTACCGGCTCGCACCTGAACACCCCCATCCGGCTCCGGTCCAGGACGCCTACGCCGGCCTGGTCTGGCTCACCGGGCACGCCGCTGAGCTCGGCATCGACCCCGGCCGCATCGCGGTCATGGGCGACAGCGCCGGCGGCGGGCTCGCCGCCGGGGTCGCCATCTTGAGCCGTGACCGGAAAGGCCCGGCGGCGGCGCGGCAGCTGCTCATCTACCCGATGCTCGACGACCGCACGACGACGCCCGACCCGTACATCGCGCCGTTCGCCGGGTGGTCCTATGACGACAACATCACGGGCTGGAACGCCCTGCTGGGAACAGGGCACGAGGACCGCGAGATCGACCCGCCGGCCGCGCCGGGACGGCTTGCGGACGCGACCGGCCTGCCGCCCGCCTACATCGAGGTGGGGCAGCTGGACATCTTCCGCGACGAGGCCATCCGGTACGCGCTCACGCTCAGCCGGGCGGGCGTGCCGGTCGAACTGCATGTGCACCCCGGCGTGCCGCACGAGTACGACGCCATCGCCTTCGACGCCGACGTGTCGCGCCGCGCGCAAAGCGACCGCGACCGCGTGCTGCGGAGCTTGTGACGCTTCGTAGCCGTGAGATGCCTTTCAGGGCAACTCGCAGCGACTCGCTACCACGACAAACGAGAGGACAGTCGTTGACTAGCCCCACTGACCAGTTCAACCAGCGCAATATCGATGAGTTCCGTGCCAACCACGGGCGGGTGGGCGGCACCTTCGCCGGCGCCCCGTTGCTGCTCCTGCACACCGTCGGCGCCCGTAGCGGGCAGCAGCGGATCAACCCGGTGATGTACCTGGCCGACGGGGACCGGTACCTCGTGTTCGCCTCGAAAGCGGGATCGGACAGCAACCCCGACTGGTACTGGAACCTGCGGGCCACCCCGGATACGGCCATCGAGGTAGGCGACGAGACGATCGCGGTGCGCGCCACCGAGCTGACCGGCGCCGAACGCGACGAGAAGTACCGGACTCAATCCGAACGCTTCCCGGGATTCGCCGGGTACCAGCAGCAGACCAGCCGGACGATCCCGGTCATCGCGCTCACCCGCCGCGACGCCCCGGCACCCGGCGCGGGCGCATGAGCGGTCAGCGCAGGCCGACTACGTCGTAT
>Ga0302229_10002256_pt1 | contig 14039 bp, 8 predicted proteins | sample II_Palsa_N1_3_FD_193518 | JGI IMG/M metagenome (GOLD analysis project Ga0302229, IMG submission 193518) | Peat permafrost microbial communities from Stordalen Mire near Abisko, Sweden - II_Palsa_N1_3 | ecosystem: Environmental > Terrestrial > Soil > Palsa > Peat permafrost | place: Sweden... | reverse complement strand
GATGCGCTCGCACCCGGGCGTTACCGCCCGGTTCTTCGGCGCGCTGGCGGACGCCGGGGTGAACATCGAGATGATCTCGACGTCGGAGATCAGGATCTCGGTCGTGGTCGACCAGGACGAGGTGGACCAGGCCGTGACCGCGACTCACAAGGCCTTCGAACTCGACTCCGATCAGGTCGAGGCCGTCGTCTACGGCGGGACCGGCCGGTGAGCGGGGCCGGGAGTACCCAGGACGGCCCCGCGCTGGCCGTCGTCGGCGCCACCGGCGCGGTCGGCACGGTGATGCTTGACCTGCTGTCCACCCGGGCGAACGTCTGGGGCGAGATCAGGCTGATCGCCTCGCCGCGTTCGGCCGGACGGCGGCTGACGGTCAGGGGCCGCGAGACCGAGGTGGTGGCCCTCTCGCCGGACGCGTTCGACGGCATCGACGTGGCCATGTTCGACGTGCCCGATGAGATCTCGGCGGTGTGGGCGCCCGCCGCGGTGAGCCGCGGCGTGGTCGCCGTCGATAACTCAGGCGCGTTCCGGATGGATCCCGAGGTCCCGCTCGTGGTGCCGGAGATCAACCCGGAGCAGCTCGCGAACCGGCCCAAGGGGATCATCGCGAACGCGAACTGCACCACGCTGTCGATGATCGTGGCCGTGGGCGCGCTGCACCGTTCGTTCGGCCTAAAAGAAATGTTCGTCGCCTCGTACCAGGCCGCCTCCGGTGCAGGTCAGGCGGGCATCGACGCGCTGTACGGCCAGCTGGACAAGGTGGCGGGCACCCGCACCCTCGGGCAGCGCGCGGGTGACGTGCGGGCCGCGATCGGCGATCTCGGGCCCTTCCCCGCCCCGCTGGCCCTGAACGTGGTGCCCTGGGCAGGCTCGCTGAAGGAAGACGGCTGGTCCTCCGAGGAGCTGAAGATACGCAACGAGTCACGCAAGATCCTGGGCCTGCCCTCGCTGCGCGTTTCCGCCACCTGCGTCCGGGTGCCCGTCGTCACCACCCACTCGGTCGCGGTGCACGCCACGTTCTCGCAGCCGGTCGGGCGCGAGGACGCGTGGCGGGTGCTGCGCGCGGCGCCGGGCGTCGTGGTGGCCGACGACCCGGCCGCGGGCGAGTTCCCCACCCCGGTCGATGTGGTCGGCACCGATCCGTCCTGGGTCGGCCGGGTCCGCCAGTCGCTCGACGACCCCTGCACGCTTGAGCTGTTCATCTGCGGTGACAACCTGCGCAAGGGCGCGGCGCTGAACACCGCGCAGATCGCAGAGCTGGTGGCGGCCGAGTTGGGGTCGCGCTCGTTACCGGCGGGCGTTCGGTACCTGTCAAGGGCGGCGGGTCGCGCGTGGCTGGCGACCCGTGATCGCGGGAGGTCGTGTGCGGCGGACATCGCCGGGTTCGGTGTTCTTCACCACCTACAACCTGCTTAACCTGTTCGCGGACGATTCCCCGGCCGCCCGGGAGCACTACGAGACGATCGTCGGCGTGATCCGGTCCCTCGACACCGACGTCCTCGCGGTCCAGGAGATCCTGGCCGCCGACGGGCCGACGGCCGCGCAGCGCCTGCGCCAGCTCGCGGACGATGCTGGCCTGCGCTGTGAGGTGCCCGGTCCCGACGCGGGCCGCGAACCCGCGCTCGCCGTCGGCGGCCACGGCTACCACGTCGGCCTGATGTGGCGGGACGGCATCGAACCACTACCCGGCTCCCTGCGCGGCCGGGGCGGCAGGTATTTCTGGCACGGCCTGGCCGTCGTCACCCTGGACGTCGGTGGCATCGCGATCCGGCACGGCGCCTTCCACGCGACCCCCTTCGGCCGGGCGCTCCGGGCCGACCAGAACGAGCGCCTGGTGGCCGCGATCACCCGGCCGGACGGCGAACCGCCCGCCCTGGTCGGCGCCGACTGGAACACCGAATGCGCGGACCGGACCTGGTCCGGGCAGAGCTGGGATCTTTACGAGCCCGCCGACCCCTACGCGGGGGTCGACTGGTTCGCCGACCTTATCTACCAGTGCCAGTGGGATTACGACGAGCGCGGGCGCCGCAGGCACTGGGCGGACCGGCAGCCGGGGGACGTGCTGTGGGCTGGCGGCCTGCACGATGCCGCCGCGCTGGTCGGTGCCGACTGGCACCCCACCACGGGCCATCACCCGGATGACGTCTACGGCGCGCACGGCGTGCGGCGGCGCATCGACGCCGTTCGCGTGACCGGGCCGCTCGCAGGCGCCATGTGCGCGCACGACGTGCTTGACACCGAGCAGACGAGGGCGGCATCGGATCATCTGCCGGTAACAGTCGAATACCTGCCGTCCGCGGTCGACGCCTAGCGGTTCGCCGCTGTCCCCTTCTGCTGTCCCGTCCTCATGCCCCGTTCCGAGCCATGTCGGCATTGTCTCCCGCTGCGACCCTCTGGGGAGTTTTTACCTTTTTGTCGAAATATCCAGTTCCGAGTTCCGAGTTCCGAGGGGACAATATGACAGGTCAGAGTGGTCGTACATCTGCGACCGGGCCGGTCCGGGCGGAAGAGTTCCGTAAGCAGGGACCTTGCCGATTCGGCAGATCTGCCACGGTTGAGGCCTGTATAACAGGTGATGGAGCGGGGTAGCGCGAAGGAGGCATGTGCTGGGATATCGCAGTACTCCTGCTTGTCCGCGGTTGCTCCGGCACCGGACGGTTTGGCTGGCGGGGGTCATGGGCGACTCCAGCCCGCTATCGCCTCTGCTCCTTGGTGACAGCGAACGCCGGGGTGGGACGCGCCACTTCCCCGAGAGCCATCGGTCCGTGGCGTGGCGGCCCAGTGGTTCAGGTTCAGGTGGACATTCAGCGGTCCCGTCGGCCAGATACCCGTATCGCCAGCCCGAAATCGCTCATCTGCCATTTCGTCGGCCAAGCACTATTAGCGCTGATATAGTCGCTAGTCCACAAGCAAAGGGCTACAGATAAAAGCCAGCGTGCTGGGCGTCGCAATTGGTCTTCTCGCGCCAATCACGATCCTGAGGAGGTTAAGCGTGCCAACGACCAGCGGCCGTTCACGCGGCCGTCAGGGTGTGCATTCGGGAGCGCGGAGGACGGCTGGGGATCACACCCGGACGATCATGACGACCATGGTCGCCGCAGCCGTAATTGTCATATTCGTGCTGGTCATGACCGCAGCCGGCCGTGACATCGATGCCGCTACGCAGCATTTCATGCTGTATTACGCGGGGGTATTCGCGCTCATCGGCCTGACTGGTTCGGTGCTGGTCGGCCTGGTGGCCACTGACCGGATAGTCATGACGCCAGGACACAGGGTGATGGCTCAAGCCGTGCACCGTGCGGTCTCCTTCGGCGCGCTGACTTTTCTCGTCATCCACATCGTGACCGAGATCCTGGCCCAGCGGGTACACGTCATCGATGCGTTCATTCCCTTCCTGTCGCCATTCCGGACTTTCTACATTGGTCTCGGCACAATCGCGTCGGATCTCATCGTGTTGATTGTGATAACGAGCATCTTCCGCAAACGGTTCACCGGGCACGGCAACGCCTGGCGCTGGCGGGCCATTCACTATTCCTCCTACGCGGCGTTCGTGTTCGGGGTCATGCACGGACTGCTCGGCGGACGGGCAGCCTTGCCGTATGTCGACTGGAGCTACGGGTTCGCGATCGCGCTGACGGCCGTCGGCCTGGCGGTCAGGTTCCTGGCCATCTCGCTGCGGCCGAAAGAGAGCCTGGGTACTGCACCAGGTTCCGATCACACCAGGTCCGCCGGCTCTTCTCCGCTGCACGCCGCCGCGCTGAGCATGGCCCAGGCCCAGCTCGGCGGGACCGTTCAGGTGCTCCCCACCGGGATGGCCATGGGGAACGCGGCCATCGGTATGCGAGGTTCGGGCTCATGGCCTCCGCTTCCCGCCGCGCGAGAATGGCCCGCCTCCTCCGGCCCGATCCCCGCCCTGGGGCCCGCTCCGGCCTACGCCGCCGAATCCCCATTCGGGGCCCATCTGTCTGCTCCACCCGCTGGGGCTTACCGCTCTTCTGGGGCTTACCGCTCTTCTGAGGCTTACCGCGAGCTCGGATTCGCGCCGCTGGGTGCCCCCCCGTACGGCGACAATGGGTCGGCGAACTTCCGGGGGCGCCCGCACATGACCATGGATTCGCCGACACAGGCGCAAGCCGGCCCGGCCGGGGCAGCCGGTCCGGGGTACCTGGCCCGGCAGCCGCTCTACGAACCCGGGTACGACGGGCCGCCCCGGTTCGCGGGAGCGCCCCGGGAACATGTTCCTCAGGACGAGTTGTCCTCATACCCGTATGGCCTGCCGGGTCACCGGCCATCGGGCGCTGGGTATCCGGACAGCTACCCGGACCGCGAGGAATCGAGCGGACGCAACCGCCCGCGCCATCGGCGGGCGATCGAGCCCTCGGCTCCGGGACCGGCCATGCCGGGTCAGCCCCTCCAAAGAGACCGGAACACCGGCCCGATCTCGCGTGTAGATAATGCTCGGCTTCCGCACGGCGGTACCGGTCCGATGCCCCGTGCGGGTACGGGTCCGATGCCCCGCGCTGATTCGGGTCCGATGCCCCGCGCCGGTACGGGTCCGATGCCCCGTGCCGGTACGGGTCCGATGCCCCGTGCCGGTACGGGTCCGATGCCCCGCGCCGGTACGGGTCCGATGCCCCGCGCCGGTACGGGTCCGATGCCCCGCGCCGGTACGGGTCCGATGCCCCGCGCCGGTACGGGTCCGATGCCCCGTGCTGATTCGGGTCCGATGCCCCGTGCGGGTACCGGTCCGATGTCGGCGGTTTGGAACGGTCCGGCGCCGCGGGCCGATAACAGCCCGATCCCGCAGGCCGGGCCCGGTCCGGCGACCCGTACCGGCCCGGCGCAGCAAGCCGGGACAGGTGCTAGGCCGCGCATCGACTCGCCCACGCCACCTGGCGACCCGGCTCCTGTGCCGCGCGGTGGCCGGCCGTCGAGGGCGGCTGGCCGCCGCCAGTCACGCCAAACGGATTCCGCTGACCCTGGCTATCGCGAGGTATTCCGGCCTACTGGAGGTGACGAGTGGCGATGAGCCCGGCTAAGAGCCACGACGCGCCCGCGATCATGAGGATCGGTGCGGCCAGGCTGACGGCCGGGCTCGACCGGATGCCCCGGCTTGATCTCGAAGCCCACCGCGACATTTTCGGCCCGCTGCCCCGGCTCTCCGCCGAGGAACTGATCTCGATGACCGAGCAGGTGGACCTTCGCGGCCAGGGAGGTGCAGCATTCCCCTTCGCGCGCAAGCTCAGCGCGGTGATCCAGAACGCTGAGGCGAACGACTGCCCCACGGTCGTGGTCGTCAACGCCACCGAGGGCGAGCCGGGCAGCAGCAAAGACAAGATGCTTATGATCCGCTCGCCGTACCTCATCCTCAGCGGAGCCGCATTGGTGGCTGAGGCGATCGGCGCCGAGGAGATCGTGGTCGGCGTCGCCGGCGACGGGCTGGCCAACAGGTCGATTGAGGCGGCCATCGCGGCCGAACCCGGCCTGCGCAAGATGGCTCGCGTGGTCCAGCTGCCGGACCGGTTCATCTCCGGCGAGTCGGGCGCGCTGGTCCGCGGCATTAACGGCAAACGGCCCGTGCCCCCGGGGCGCAGGGTCCTGGCCAGCGATTTCGGTGTGGATGACCTGCCGACGCTGCTGTCGAACGCGTCCACGTTCGCCCAGCTGGCTGTGCTCGCCCTGCTCGGGCCGGAACGTTTCGCCGCGGTCGGTACGCCCGAGGAGCCCGGTACCATCCTGCTGAGCGTCGGCGGATCCGCGGCGAATCCGGCCGTGATCGAGGCGCCCACGGGCGTTCCGCTGGCCGCGGTTCTGGACATCTGCCAGGCCGCCGCGGGCGATGGCGTCCTAGTAGGCGGCTATCACGGCATGTGGCTACCCGCTGGAACCGCCTACGCGGTGCCGGTTTCCCGTGAGGGCCTCGCCGCCGTGGGCGGCACTCTGGGTTCGGGTATCGTGCTGCCTCTCGGCGACGGAACCTGTCCGTTGGGTGAAGTCTCGCGGATCGCGAGCTATCTGGCCGGTGAGTCGGCGGGCCAGTGCGGTCCATGCAAGCTCGGCCTGCCCTCCGTCGCACGTGCCCTGGCGGCGCTGATCGACGGCTCAGGCGGCATCGAGGCGCTCGATGTGGCCAGGCGTTCCGCCGCGGCTGTGGCCGGCCGGGGCGCTTGCTCCCACCCGGACGGCGTGACCAGGTTCGTGCTCTCCGCGCTCGACGTCTTCACCGAGGACCTGGCGGCGCACGTCTTCCACTCGTCCTGCGGCCGTCCGGTCCGCGGTGTGCTGCCGTTGCCGTCCGGTCCCGAGCAGGAAGAACAGCCGCGGCTCGCGGTGGACTGGACGCGTTGCCACGGGCACGGGCTCTGCGCGCACCTAGTGCCGGAACTCATTCACGTCGACGCGCAGGGCTATCCGGTCCTTCTCAACATCCCGGTGCCCAGCTGGCTGGAGAAGGACGCCGAGCAGGCGGTGCATATGTGCCCCGCGCTGGCCCTACGCCTGACCAGCGGCGCCCCGGTGCCGACCCGCGCCGCTCCGGCGTCCATTCCCGCACCCCACCTGCGTACCGGCCTAGCCCGCGGCGCTAGTAGCGGCCGCAGGCAGATCACCGCCGGATAAGTGCGCCCGAGGCCGTTATCTGCGGCCCGGGCCCCTGCGCCCGCCTCGGCTCGCACCCTCATACTCGCCCAAATAAGCATATTCGGCACATAATTCTCTGGCTATGTGTTGCCACTATTTGTATGGATGTTACATCGTGCACAATAGAGTGTGTACGGTGCCACAACCATACACATCGAGGTGACCGGGAAAGGCGGGGAACTGGGTGTGGTTAGCGATTTATGCCACCGCGCCAAGTCGTCGAGAATGGATGAGCCGTGCCGTGGTGCTTATGCGCGTGGTTGGGCGAGTTATTCTTCTGGATTATAGCTGTCCAGGCCTTTCTGCATATCGTCGATGTATACGGCACGATGACGGCCTGCTGACCGCAAAGCGGCGAAGATCTTGCTGGCAATCGCCCTTTGGCGCTGTTCAGAGCCGCTTTGACGGTGCGGTCACTCGCTCCTGGATCGAGGCTCTTGAACTCGACGGGTATGTCGTTGACGCGCGCATCGGGGGTAGCCCGTAAACGCCGTAGCCTTCAGATATACTGAAACTACCGCTGACCCGTGTCCGGCGAGGTATTCGGCGATGCGACGCTCAGCAGGCGAGAACCTCTTCCGCGTTCGTCGATCACCCCACTTCCGCAGCGATCCACTTCGCCTTGACTCAGCGGGGTTTGCCATTCGGGACGATCCACCGCGGCTCGCGCCGCCATCAATGACCCGAAATTCGCTATTTCATAAGGGCGAGATGAAGAAAGCTCGCCGTAATACTGATGCCGAGAGCGCGTTTCGGGTTGATCCTGCGGCGATACGGTCGGCCGACTCGGCGGAATGACGGCGTTCTGGCCGTCGATCCGGAGGCCCGTTACCAGCGTCCGGAGGGGTCGTCGATCACCATGACGTATATTCCTGCCGCCGGTGGCGTCGTTCTCACTTGTCTGCTGGCCCGTGCCATCGGGCGACATAACGGCGCTGCCGGAACGTCTCGACGGCATGCTTATCGTAGTGCGCGCGCACGAACGCCACGGCCGAGGCGCGCGGCACGCCATCAAGGATGGCCAGGCAGGCCAGGGCGGTGCCGGTGCGCCCGCGGCCGCCCGTGCAGGCGATTTCAACCCGCTCGCCGGCAGCGCGCCGCCAGGCTTCGGTCAGGACAGGCAGCACCTCGGCCCGGTCGGCGGGCAGGCGGAAGTCGGGCCATCGGAGCCATCGCGATTCCCATGGGACGGCGGGCGGCGGCCGACCGAGTAGATAGACCGCGAAGGTTGGGCTGGGTCCGGCTGGGAGCGGGCGTGCGAGGCCTCGACCCCGAACCAGCCGACCCGAGGGCAGCCGCAGAATGCCTTGCGCTGAAGGGTCCCACCGTTCGCCCACAGCCGGATAGTACTCGCGGCGCCGGCGTAGTTACTCACTACCGGCGTGAGCCGGTCCGCGCGTTTGGTTGCCCGCCGGTCCGTTCGCCCTTGGCGCACCAGTGGCGCACGGACGGAAAAAGGTCCGCTCCCGATTACTTTGGCGATGAGTTCCTTGAAGAATACAAGAGGTGGAGTTCCTCATGTGATCGGCATTGGTGGTCAGATTCAGGCCTTCTTATGGCGTCACCTTGGTCCTGATACCGCGCCGGAATTCCAGACCGGATTCCCGTGCGAACCTCGGCTGGCCGGGAGTCGTGCGTACCATAGGCGGGGACGACGGCGCAATCCGAGCGAGGAGAAGCCGATGCCGCAAACGCCAACCCGGCGGGCTACCAGCGAGTCATCGGATGTGGCCAAGCTCGTCAGGCTGCATCACCGGCGGCGCGGGTGGACCTGGGTGGCGATAGGCAGCGTGATTGGCCTCGCGGTGTACCTGGGGATCGGTGTAAACCCGTTCGAGAACCTCACCGGGACGGCGGAAACCCTCAGCGTTATCCCAGTCTTCGTACTGCTCGGCCTGGTTCTGGTCGGGCTAGTTGTCGTCATCGTCGATACATCACGCATTCACGGCGCCGACGCGGGCGTCCAGGTGAGCGCGAAGGGCAGCGTTTCGCATCACCCGCTTTACGCTCACGCGCATCGCTATCCGCCGCGCCACCACGGCAGCTGGGTGTTCGCCATCGTCATGCTCGTCGCGATGACCGGTTTCACCGTGTTTCTCCTGCCCGCCCAAGTGAACTCGTGGGCATATGTGGTCGGCGCGGGGAACCAGGACACCTTCAACCCGGCGTCGTATAGTCAGGCGTGCAACGAGATGCCCCGGGGCGGCGGCTGCCACATGGTGACCGAAGGCTACCTTTCCAAAAGCGGCGCAGACGTCACCTGGGGCAGCCAGGTGCCACTCGGCCAGCCGTTCAGTGTCCGCGATCCGCTCTGGGCTTGGGGCAGCGGGCGGAATCTCACCAGTAGCGACGGCTCGGCGATCGAGACCATCGTCGCGAGCCTGTTCTTCGATGGGATAACGCTTCTGCTGCTGTACGTCCTCGTCGTGATAGGGCGCCACACGTCGTCGAGGCCAAGCCGGCGGATGTCCGCGCCCGCTGGTGCACCTCCGGGCGGAGTCCGCCAGACACAACATCCCGGTCGCGGTCACCACGGAAGCGGCGTTCGTCGCCGAGCACGCAGTGGGCGAGGTAGGCGCTGACGATCGCCCCGGACGGTGCCGACACGGCGCCGCTACTGGGAGTCCTCCCACTCCCCGTGAACGGATCCTGGCTGATCTCCGCCGTGAACGGCCGACTCGGGGGAGACTCCGAGGCCCGAAGGACGCGGGCTACCGGGATGCAGAGGACGTCGCAATCGCATTGGCCAGTTCAGCGCATGGACCGGAACTGGCCTGCCTGCACCTGCCAGCGCGGGTACTTTTCCGCACCCCGGCGCATCAGTGGCGCACGGACGCAAAAGACCCGTTCCCCGGACCGGAAACGGGCCTGCGACCTGGGTCGGGGTGGGGAGATTTGAACTCCCGGCCTCTTCGTCCCGAACGAAGCGCGCTGCCAAGCTGCGCCACACCCCGCCCGTGCGGGACCTCAATCGGAACCGCACGAGACTTGGATAGTGTAGCCGAAACGTGGACCCGCTCGGGCGCCGCCGCCTACAGCGCGAGCGGGGCGCGGGTAGCCGCGGCCGCGCCGGTCAGCCCGAGTCGCGCGGTACCAGGGTGAGCAGGCTGGCCTCCGGGCGGCACGCGAACCTGGCGGGAGCCCACGGCGAGGTGCCGAGGCCGGCCGAAACGTGCAGCCAGGCCTGGCCGCCGATGGGATACCGGTGCAGCCCCCGGGCCCGCTCGCGGTCTATCCCGCAGTTGGTCACCAGTGTCCCGTAGACCGGCAGGCACAGCTGGCCGCCGTGGGTGTGCCCGGCCAGCAGAAGCTCATAGCCGTCGGCCGTGAACTGGTCGAGCAGCCGCGGCTCGGGTGAGTGCAGGACGGCGACGCGGAGGGCGGCGGCCGGATCGGCGCGCCCTGCTACCTGGTCGTAGCGGTCCCGGTGGATGTGCGAGTCATCCACGCCGGCGAACGCGATGTCGAGGCCGCCGACCGTCAACTGGCCGCGCTGATTGTTCAGGTCGAGCCAGCCGGCCGCGAGCATGGCGTCGCGGAGCTTTTCCCAGGGCAGGTCGATGGCTCTCCCGACTCGCCCCCGGGAGCCTTCCGGCCGCAGGTACCGCATCGGATTGAGCGGCTTGGGTGCGTGCAGGTCATTGGACCCGAACACGAAGACGCCGGGCCGGTCGAGCAGCGGTCCGAGCGAATCGAGGAAATACCGGACGGCCTCCGGGTGCGCGATGGAGTCTCCGGTGTTGACGACCAGATGCGGGTCCAGGTCGTCGAGCGCCCGGATCCAGGACATCAGCCGTTTGCGGCCCGGAGTGAGATGCGCATCGGAGATATGCAGGACGCGCAGCGGCGCCGAGCCTGGCGGCAGGACGGGAAGCTCAAACCGGCGCAGAGCGAACCAGTTCCGCTCGATCACCGTCGCGTAGCCGGCCGCCGCGGCACCAACGGCAGCGGTGACTGGGATCAGGGTTCGCAATCTCACTGATCCATGGTGCCATGACCGCAGGAGTGCCGCCGACCACACGCAGTCCTTGCCCGCTTCCTACGATAGGCATGTGGCTGAACTTAAAGATCGGCTGCGCGCGGACCTGAACGCCGCCATGCGGGCGCGTGACCAGGTGCGGATGCGCACCCTGCGGCTGGCACTTAGCTCCATCACGAACGAGGAGGTGGCCGGTGCCTCGGCCCGCCAGCTCAGCGACGACGAGGTCATGAAGGTCCTCACCCGCGAGGCCAGGAAGCGCAGGGAAGCCGCCGAGGCGTTCGGTGCCGCGGGCCGGGATGAGCAGGCCGCCGCCGAGCGAGCCGAGGGCGAAGTCCTGGCTGGCTATCTTCCGGCGCAGCTCAGCGACGACGAGCTGTCCGCCCTGGTCGCCGCCGCGATCGGCGAGACCGGCGCCAGCGGCATGGCAGGCATGGGTCAGGTCATGAAGACGCTCACCCCCAGGGTCGCGGGCCGGGCCGACGGGGCGCGTGTCGCCGCCGAAGTCCGCCGTCGTCTGTCCGCGAGCTGAACCTGTCCGCCAGCTGAATCCCTAGGTGACGGGGGGCGGCCCGCCGCCTTTGCCTCCGCCTCCGCCGGTCCCGGTGCCTCCTCCGCCGCCGGTGCCGGTGCCGCCGCCGCCTCCCTTACCGCCGCCGCCCTTGCCCTTTTTCGGCGCCTTGGGCTGGACGACGACCTGGCCGTTGCCGAGGCTGTTGAACGGGCTGTCGGCTGCGACGGGCACGAAGTCGGTGACCGGGCCGAGGTCGGCGTGATCGAACGACATGTGCCAGGTGGACCCGGGGGCATCCGCCCCGAACATCTCACCCGGGCAGCTCTGGCTGCCGCTTTCCAGCCGGTAGCAGCTAGCCTGCCCGCCCATGGTGTCGCCGGTCGGGGAGACCGGGTTGAACACCGAGATGTAACCCACCAGGTTCGGCGTATAGCCCGCGAAGGCGGCATACGGGGTGCCGTCATTGTTGGCCACGTTGGAGGTACCGGTCTTGCCGGCCGCCTCGCGCCCGGCCAGACCGCCGATGTTGTCCGCGGTGCCCGAGGTCAGGACGCCCTGCAGGATGTAGTTCACGGCGTCCGCGACATCGGAGGACAGCGCCCGGCGGCAGCCGGCCGACGGCACCGCCATGGTGCTTCCGGTGCCGGTAACGATCTTGTTGATGGCGACCGGCGAGCAGTACATGCCCCGGGACGCGACGGTGGCGTAGGCGGCCGCCATGGACAGCGGCGAGACGTTGACCGAGCCCAGGGTGAAGGACGGGATGTTATCCGCGGAATCCTGTCCGCCGTCCTGGCTGAGCAGCGATGTCCCGTCGGCTCTGGTCAGTCCCAGGTTGACGGCGGTGTGGACGACGCTGCACAGGCCGACCTTCTTCTCCAGCTCGGCGTAGAACACGTTGACCGAATTGGTGGTCGCAGTGTAAAGGGACTGCGTGGAGGCGCTCTGCGGGCCCTCGGCGTTCGTCACGTTGTACGCGCCCGGGATGCCGTTATAGTAGCCGGCCGGGGCGCCCTGGCAGTTGCTGTAGCCGGTGACGGTAGTGCTCCCGGGCACGTGCATGGTGAAGCCGAACGGCGTGCCCTGGTTCAGCGCGGTGATGAGCGTGAACAGCTTCGACGACGAGCCGGTCTGGACCCCGGCGCTGCCACCGTATTCGGTGTTCACCGCGTAGTCGATCTCGGTCTGGCCGTGACTCGTCCCGTACGGCCTGTCCTCGGCGATCGCCTCGATCTGGCCGGTGCCCGGCTTCACCATGGCCTCGGCGTCCGCGTTGTGACCCGGGTTGTAGGAGCTGCTGCTGGCCGGCACGACGTAGTTCACCGCCTTGTTGGCGGCCTCCTGGTCCCGCTCGTTCAGCGTCGTGTAGATCCGCAGGCCGCCGGTGGAGAGCAGCTTGGCCCGGGCCATCGGCGTCTGGCCGTAGGCCGAGTCGTGCAGGAAGACCTCCTCCACGTACTGGCAGAAAAAGCCGGCCGTGCCGACCGAGCTGGCCTCGCAGCCGCTCTGCGGCTCCGCCACTTTCAGCCCGAGCGGCTTGGCCTCGTCGACCTGGGACTGCGCCGCGGTGAGCCCGTTGTCGGTCGAGGCCATCCGGGCCAGCACGGTGTTGCGCCGCTCGAGGGACACCCCGGGATGCAGGATCGGGTCGTACTGCGTCGGGTTCTCCACGATGCCGGCCAGCGTAGCGGCCTGGGTCACGGTCAGCTTCGACGCGGTCGTGCCGAAGTAGGTCTCGGCGGCGGTCTCGATCCCGTAGGCGTTGTAGCCGTAGTAGGCGTTGTTCAGGTATCCGTCCAGGATTTCCTGCTTGGACTGCTGGTGCTCAGCGGCCACCGCCATCCGCAGCTCGTTCAGCTTGCGGTTCAGCGTGTCGGCGTCCGCCGACTGCTCGGCCCCGGAGTTCTCCGCCACCTCGGCCTGGAGCAGCAGGACGTTCTTGACGTACTGCTGGGCAATCGTGGAACCGCCCTGGACCGGCTTGTGCTGCAGGTCATTCACCGCCGCCCGGATGGTGCCGCGCAGGTCGATCGCGCCGTGCTGCCAGTACCTGGAGTCCTCGATGGCCACGAGCGCGTTGACCATGTTCGGCGAGATCTGCTGGTAGGTCACCGGCTGCCGGTCCCAGCCGAAGTACTGGACCACGCCCCCCTTGACGCCGCTGTAGGGCACGTCGACGCCGTACACGTACGCGAGCAGGTGCCCGTCGGAGTCCAGGATCTCTGACCGCTGGGGGAGTCCCTGGGCGGTCAGCGACAAGGTGGTGAACTTATCCGCCTCGTTCCTGACCAGGACCCCGGTCGCGGCTACGACCGGGAGCACCATGGCCGCGGCCAGGACCCCGCCGATCGCTGCGAAGGTGACGAGGCGTCCGAGTACGCTCGTCCGGGTAAAGATCTCACCGCGCTGCACGCGACTTAGGGTACGCCGCGATTGCCACTAGCTCGCGCTTGTACCGGACATACAGGTCGCGGACCTACCTTAATCTGCATTGGTTGGGCTAATAATGGGTAAACCGGGTTTCGGGTACGAAGTCATCACCACATGCCACTGGAGCCTCAAAAGTAACGGTAAGAGCATGGTTGCATCCGGAGAGTAGCTATTTACGGGATTTCATATAGCCCGTGAGAACTATTTAGTAAATGACCATGCCGGGGTCTTGGCATTAGGGCCGGACTTCCGTAAGTTGCTGGATCACGAACAGATAACCGTGGTAGTGCGGCCGCACGCACTGACCCCGGGATCGCAACCCCATCGAGACGACCGTCTAAGTGTTCGTGCTGGACGATCAAGAGGAGTGGGCACATGTGGATCACTGACTGGACCACACGCGCCGCATGCAAGGGAACCGACCCTGACGAGCTGTTCGTCCAGGGCGCAGCGCAGAATCGCGCCAAGCTGATCTGCCGG
>Ga0302229_10002238_pt1 | contig 14118 bp, 6 predicted proteins | sample II_Palsa_N1_3_FD_193518 | JGI IMG/M metagenome (GOLD analysis project Ga0302229, IMG submission 193518) | Peat permafrost microbial communities from Stordalen Mire near Abisko, Sweden - II_Palsa_N1_3 | ecosystem: Environmental > Terrestrial > Soil > Palsa > Peat permafrost | place: Sweden... | reverse complement strand
CAGGCGTGAGCCCAACCCGGCTCGGTAGGCAGAAACGGCCCGAGCCAGCACGGCCTCGCCCTGGCGAGTACCGGCCTGCTGGTCACCGTTCCCGGGCGCTGATGGGTCGGACAACGATAATCCCCCCGCTCCTTGAGCTCAGTCCACGATGCCACACGCCGGACCCCGCCCTGGGACGTGCTACGTCACTGGTGTTGCGCGGACTGCCGCGGCAGCTACGCTCGATGAGCGGTGTCGGAGGAGATGAGATGCGTCGCATTGCCTGCGGTGAATTCGGCCCACCGGACCGGCTGGTCCTCGAGGAGGCGCCTGATCCTAGGCCGGGCCCCGGCCAGGTGCTCGTCGGCGTGCGCGCGGCCGGCGTCAGCTTCGTCGACGGGCTGATGGTGGCCGGCGCCTACCAGCTGAAACCGCGGCTGCCGTTTACCCCAGGCCTGGTGGCGGCGGGGAAGGTGCTCGACGTCGGCGACGGCGTGTCTTCGGTGGCGCGGGGGAGCCGCGTGGTGAGCAGTTCGTTTGACCTCGGCGGCTACGCGACCCACCGCGTGCTGTCCGCTGCTGCGGTCGTGCCGCTGCCAGACGCCGTGAGTTTCGAGGTGGCCGCGACCGCCGTCGAAAGCTACGCGACGGTCCTGTTCGCGCTGACCACGCGAACCGCCGTGCGGCCCGGCGAATGGGTTCTGGTGCTCGGGGCCGGCGGCGGGATCGGGCTGGCTGCTGTCGATGTGGCCTCCTCGCTTGGCGCACGAGTGATCGCGGCGGCTTCCAGTCAGGCCAAGCGGGCCGCGGCGATGAGCGCCGGGGCGCAGGTCGTGGTCGATTACCAGACCGAGGACCTGAAGGCCCGCGTGCGGGAAGTCACCGGCGCGGGCGCCGACCTGGTCATCGATCCCGTCGGCGGCGAGGCGGCCGAACCGGCGCTGCGCAGCCTGCGCGGGCTCGGCCGCTACCTCGTCGTCGGTTTCGCGGCCGGCGCCATCCCGCGGTTGCCGCTCAACCGCGTCCTACTGGAAAACCGTGCCATCATCGGGGTCGACTGGGGCGCGTGGTCACGTCAGGATCCCGCGGGCAACACCGAGCTCCTAGCTCGCCTGCTCGATCGCGTGGCGGCTGGGAGCCTGCACCCGGTCGGCCCCGTGACCTACCCGCTCGAGCGCGCCGCCGATGCGCTGAACGAGCTGGCGGGACGGCGAGTCACCGGGAAACTGGCCCTCCTGCCCTAGGATCGCCAGCGTGAGCTACGGACATTCTCCCGGCGAAGACCAGGAAAATCCCGCCGGGCAGGGACCCGGGTTCGGGGCACCGCCTCCCTACCCAGGCCAGGACCCAGGCCAGCCCGGGTACGGCATGTTCCCGCCAGGGCCGCCGCCACGCAGGTATCGGGCCTGGGGGATTATCGCCGCCATCTGCGGCGTGCTGTTCAACATAATCCTCGGCCTGCCCGCCGCCCTGATCGGCAGCAGGCACGGCAAGAAAGTGACCGAGCTGTGGGCTAGCGGTGACGTGCCGGGGGCCATCAGCGCGTCACGGAAGGCCCGAACCTGGCTGATTGCCTCGACCGTGCTCGACGTGATCGGGCTCATCGTGTCTGTCGTGCTCATCACGCAACTTAGCTCGCAGTCGAACTTCAACCACCCGTCGGCGGTCGCGGCCTCGATCAAGACTCAGATACAGCAGCGAATCAGCAACCCGTCCAGCCAGTACTACGAACCGGGCGTAACCCTCACCTCCGTGGTCTGCACGTCATCCGGCACTAACACCGACCACTGCGTCGACACGTTCTCCAACGGGCAGACCGCCACGGAGACGGCCGTAATTTCAGGGAACGGCACGAGCTACACCACTCACTAAGCGCGTTTCCCAGGCCCGGCATAGCGCGTTCGCCGGGACCATCCGCGGCGGTGTCCGGCAGGCCACCCGGATCAGGTCCGGGCTGGCCACAGGCAGCCGGCCGAGATCCCCCTTAGCCGAAAACCTCGTCGGCGGTCAACTCGCCGAGCGCGTCGGCCTGCTCACGGCGCATGGCCCGGGCCGAGACGATCTCGCCGAGGGTGCGCTCCGCGCCGCCCACCGCCCCGGCGTCCTCGTCGGCGAGCTCGCGGAGTTCGGCCTTGATCGCCTGCACCACCCGCCGCCGGTCCAGCTGAGCCAGGTCGGGGGACTGCCAGGCGGCGGCCAGCGCGACCGTCCGGTATGCGTTTGCCTTCACCGTGTTCGGCGGTGCCTCGAGCAAGGCCTGGCCGGCCGTGCTCAGCGGGTCCTGGATGTCCTTGAGCCGCCAGTCGTCCCGCTCCTTGCGTCCCTCGACGCGCAGCAGCAGGTAGTCGTATCCCTTGAGGTTGGCCGGCTCTTGGCCAGGCGCCTGGCGGTAGCAGAGTCGGCCGCCGCGGACGGACAGGCGGTCGGGGCTTACCTGGCCCGGCTCGGCCAGGATGACGGCCAGGTACCCCGGCCGCAGCACCGCCCCGCCAGCGCCGCCCGAGATCAGTTCCTGGTGGAACCCCAGCTGGATTTTCCCTTTGGTCGCGCTGAGCAGGTCGCGCGTACCGGACACCACCGCCTGCGCCAGGGATACGGCCGGGCCGAGCGGCGGTGAGATGAGGCTGGAGAACTGCTGCAGGATCCCGATGGCCGTGCCGAGGTAGTCGGCGCCCTTCAGGCCGAGCAGGGCCGCCTCGATCTCGACGACCCCGCCGTTGAACGGCAGCAGCTCGGTCAGCCGGTAGTCCAGCCGTACGCCTTCGCCCAGCTGGTCCAGGGGTGGCTGCGCGACCCGGCTGAAGGAGACGCCTTGCCCGCCGAACTGCAGGCGCACCTCGCTGTGGACGGCCGGGAACCACTCCGTCCCCCAGGCGACGCGCTTGGTGAGGAACATCTCGCTCAGCCACAGCCGGAAGTAGCTGCCGCCGGGCTCGAGCGGCGCATCGTCGTAGGCCTCGTCAGTTCGCTCCTTCGGAATCGGCGCGTAGACGTGGTGCCGGGCGTTTTCCGTCCACCACCCGATGACGTGCTCCCACAGGCTCCGTCCGTTGGTCACTGGGGCTCCTGCTTCCGGAGGATGGTGAAGGCCGGCGTACGGTCACGCCGGAACAGGCAGATGTCGAGGGCCTGCTCGATCGGACGCTCAGCCGCAGCCTGCTGAGCCGGTTTCCCGATGGAGATCCGGGCCGCGCGGACCGCTTCGTGGACAGCACCGGCGGTCATGCCCTCCCTGGTGCGCGAGGCGATCGCCTTGAGCGCCGCCCCTGCCCGCTCGGGGTCCGTCGAGGGCAACATGATCACCGCCGCCGCTCCGGCGCGGAACACGTCGGCCGCCCACCCGCGCAGGTCGGCGGCGTCGCGACGCTCGGTATCGAAACGGCCGCCCGTCTCAGCCGGCGCCCCTAGGACGATGAACAACCGCGCCTGCAGGCCGGCGACGACCTGAGGTTCGAGCAGGCCGCCGCCGACGACGGCCTCGCGGAGGTCGTCGTCCGAGGTCCCCCGAGCGGTCGCCTGCTCCGTGGTCTGCAGCAGGACCGCGTCGCGCACCCGGACCGGGCGCCCGATCACCAGCACGATGTCCGGCGGATCGGTAGCCAGCGCGCCGGCCCGCTCGATCACCCGGTTGACGTCGTCCCCGCCGCTGGCGGACAAATCGGGGAACGACACGCTGGGGGCCAGTCCCGCGCGCTCGGCGAACAGCCGGCGCGTGCTGTCGGCCAGCACGGCGACCGTGCCGGGTGGACGCGCGCGCCGTGGTCGCCCGGTCCCGGCTAGCGGCTCGCCTCGGCGCCAGAAGTTCAGGGCACCCGGCAGGGCCGAGTCTCCGGTCAGCACCGGATGGGAGAGCAGCGCCTCCCACGGCATCCGCTCCAGGGCCGGGTCGATGTCGAGCGAGATGCGGACCGACCTCCTGGAACCGACCAGGCTGGCCAGCTCGCGCAGTCCGTCTTGCAGGCTGGCCGGCAGGGCGGCCGCGCTTCGCTCGTAGGCCCGCAGCGGAGGCAGGACGGCGCTGACGGTCGCGTCGGCCGGCCCGGGCCGCTTCCACGCAAGCAGGTGAGCGGGATCGGCCTGCCACTTCTCGATGGCCACCCTGATGTCGCCGCCCGGCGCGCCGATGCCGGGCGAAGGAGTGATCCGAATCCCGACCACGGCCTTGGCCCACCGCCGGGCCCGGCGCCACTGACGTGTCCGTGCGAACAGCAAGGCCGCCGCGCCCACCACAGCCGCCACGGCCGCGAGCAAGAAGACGAGGCCCGCGACTCCGATGACCCCCGCCAGCAGATTGCTCGTAACCCCCAGTGCCGAGAGCGCCACGATCACTACCGTCGAGACCGCCCAAATGCTGCCGGTGCTCACAAAGAACCGCCGCCACCGGTGCTTGGGGCGGCCACGCCGCTTGGCCCGCAGGAGCCGCCACCGGGCCCGCCGGGCCAGCACGGACGGATCGAGCTCGGCGGGGACCGTTCCCAGGCTGGTTTCCAGCATTTTCTCGACCTGGGCGGCCCTGCCGGACGCGCGGGTCGCGGCTCTGGCCTTCGCTCCGCGGACCAGGCAAGCGGCCAGGCGGGGTTGCCATCCGCCCATGGTCTGCTCCAGCCGCCGGGGCGGCCGTAGCAGATACTCCCCCGTGAGGTCGGCCCAGGCCGGCAGCGGCTCCTCGGCCTGGCTTGCTACCGCCCCATAGGCAGCGCTGAGAAACTGGCTGTTGTCGGGCGGGACGGCCGTTCCGGCGCGCTGCCGCGCGAGCGTGGCCGCGATCGCCGCGAACAGCGAGCCGGCCCGATCGCCCGCCTCGTTGAACCAGCCCGCGGCCAGGTCCAGCAGCGTGACCGCCTCGCGGGGCATGCGCAGGGCCAGCAGCTCACCCTCGTCCATGGCCAGTTCCGCCGCCCGGCGTAGGCCGACCCGTCCCGTCCACTCCTCCGTCTGCCCGGCGTAGTCCGGGACGGAGCTGCCAGAGGACCGGGAACTTGGATGATCGAGAGCCTGGGTCCGCAGCCGCGCCCGAACCACCTGCTCGGCGCTGACCTGGCCGTTCGCTGAGAACCTGGCGGGGTCGATGGCCTGCCAGTCCGGCGTCGTCGCCGCCGCAATGTCCGCCTCCGCTAGGTCCAGGCCGAGGGAGAAGGCGGCGAACGGGGTCAGGTCCGCCTGGTGCGCGACGACCTGCTCGGCGCGGCGCCGGAACAGCCGGGCATCGTCTGAGTTAGAACCGAGCCGCACCGGGCGGGTGCGAAACCAGTCGTGCAGGCAGGCGTCGGTGATCTCGCTGACCGGCTCGGCGGCATGGGCCCCCGGCGATTCGGTCAGTGCGGTGAGCGCCCAGGCCGCGGCCTGCTGACCGGCGTCGGCGGACGTGGCCGAATTCTTCGCCAGGACCGGCTGGGTGATCCGCATCCTGCGGGAGATCTCCAAGGTGGCGGTCAACGCGGCGTTCTCGGCGTCGTCGTCGCCGGCCGCCTGGGCCCGCCGGCGCCTGGCGTTCAGCAGCTCGATGGCCCGGTCGCTCTGGCCGAGGGCGGTCCAGCCCCGGGCCACGGCCGTGAACAGCGGCGGCACGGCGAGATGACACCACAGCGCGCTACGAGGAGACCGCCTGACGCGCTCGGTGGCCTGCTCTTCCAGCGCGGCCAGCCTGGTGACCTCATCGGGCGGCAGGATCCCGGCCGCGAGGCGGCGCAGCAGGATGGCTGCCAGCAGCCGGTCGGCGTCGATGGTGCCCAGGTTCGCCTCGGCTGATTGCTGCCAGTCATCGAGCGGTGTGTCCCGGAGCGGATCGGCCGGTATAGGAAGCGCTGCGGCCATCCGGATCAGCTCGAGCCGGATCCGGTCGCAGGTCATCGAGGGCACGTCGAAGTCCGCCCAGCGGCCGGGAGGGCTGGGCGGCATGTCGGCCGCGGATCTTTCTGCCTGCACCGCCAGGTCCATCGCGGCCACGAAGCGGCCGTGCAGCGCCTGGCCGCGGGCCGCGATCATCGTGCCCAGAGCCAGCAGGTCCGCCGGGACCTGACCGATGTGCCCGAGCCAGCGCTCGATCAGCGGAATATCGGACACCAGCGAAGGGTCGCCACGCATTTCGGCGACCTCCACCAGCGCTTCCAGGCCCGCGCAGCACGACGCCGCCAGCTGCTCGGCCAGCGGCCCGGGCAGCCGCCCAGACACCACGGCGAACTGGTCCACAAGCTCCCAGAAGGCGGCCAGGTCGTCGGCGGACAGCTCGACGCCGCGAATCCGGAAGGCGGCGACCAGGCCGGCGATCGCGCGGCACCGCAGCCACTCCCGCACGGCCGGGTCGGGACTCGCGGCGGCACGCCCGGCGACCTCGCGCCAGTCCGGCGCCGGGTTGTACTCGGATCGGGTGTGGATCAGCGCGCTGATGTGCGAGGCGAGGACGGCGGCCCGGGCCGGATGGCCGGGGTTGGCCACCGCGCCGTCCTCCCCCAGGAGCCGGCTGGTGCGCTGGTCGGCCCACGGCCAGTCGCCCTGCGCCCGGATCCGGCCGGCCACCTTGTCCCACAGCAGGGCGGCGTCGGCTGGCGGCAGCAGCCGCATGGCGGCGTCGACTAGATCGACGCCGATGTGGTTCAGTGGCCGGTCCTCGACCAGCCGGGCCAGCGCGGGACCGAGCCGGTCCTGCGCTTCTCTCAGCAGGACATACCGGTCCGGGTCGTTGCGATAGTAGGACCGAAGCCGCGGCCTGAGGTTCCTCTCCACCTCGAGAAACGTCGTGTTCAGCGACGCGTCCGGCTGATAGTCGATCCACTCCTGGCTGGACAGCTCGTAGTAGGCGTTCTCGAACCTCTCGTCGCTGCCGGGGAGCTCGCCGCGCAGCATGGACCGGTCGAAGCGGCCGAGCAGGGTGACGGCGGGCAGCAGCCGGTCGAGTTCAGTTTGGCCGAGCCGCCGGACGATGCGGATGGCGATGTAGGGATCCGTCGTGCCCTGGGTGATGGTCTCCGCGCGCAGTGACGGATCCTCCCGGGCCCAGCTGGCGTACAGGTTTACGTCGAAGGGGTTGTAACGCTGCTCCGCGTCGCGGGGGCGGGGCGGCTCCCAGACGACGGGCGCCGCGCTCGCCGGAGCCGGGCTGCGGGCCAAGATGGCCTCCGTCAGGCCAGCGGGCAGCCCGGGCGCCGCCCCGGCCAGGTAACCGGCCACCTCGTCGCGGCCGAACCCGTGCATCTCGTGCAGCGCCAGGAAGTCCTTGCGCTCGGGGAGCAGCGCATGCCCTTCGGTGTCCGCCGCCGGGCTGAGGGACCAGCCAGGACCCGAGCGGGCCAGCAGCCGCCGTCCGGCGAATATCACCCGCAGCCACGGAATCTCCTCGTGCAGGCGCTCCAGGATCTCGAAGGTCGCCTCGACCGGCGGCAGGGTCGATCCTTCCGCCCGGCGCCTGGCCAGTTCCTCGCAGGTGTCCAGGATGAGGACGACCGGCCGCCGGAGCAGCCGGATGAAGTCACAGAACGTCCGCAGGACCTCGCCGAACTGCTCGTCGTGGATCCGGGCCAGCGCGTCGTTGCTTCCCTGAGTTTTCGGCGCGTGCAGCTGGGCCACCTGGGCGCGGAACGAGTACGCGAACGAGTCCGCCTGGCCTGACGTCACGAACGACTGCAGCTCGTCGAGCAGTTCCAGCAGGAGCTGACCGGGTCTGGCGATCGGGTAGTCCGGACTGAGATGATCGAAGTCGACGCGTGCCGTCGGGATATCCCGCTCGGGGGCCAGCCGGGCCGTCACCTGCCGCAACAGCATGGTCTTGCCCAGGCCTCCCGCTCCCAGGTAGTGCAAGGCCCAGGCGGTGCCATCGCCGTCGACCAGCCGCCAGAACTCGTCGATCTGCTCCTGCCTCGCGACGAACCTCCGCAGATGCCCCAGGTCCAGCGTCCGCCGGTACAGCAGCTCGATCCGGCGCAGGCCCACAGAGACCACCGAGTCAAGCTCCTGGCCGAGCACCGGGACGAGCAGCTTGCCGGTATCGACCCAGGCCAGCGCCTGAGCGCTCTCGCCGTCTGCGGTGAGTTCGGCCAGCCGCTGGTCGAGCCAGGCCCCGGCCTGGGCCGGATTGGTAGCACCCTGGCTGGCCAGCTCCGCCCACCTGGCCATGGCGGGTGACACCGGATCGTCCGGCGAGCCCGTGCGCACGCCCTCGGCGATCTGGATCATCTGGCTGTGCAGGAACGCCGGGCCGTGACGCAGCCCGAGCTCGCTGAGGACCTCCGTCCGGGCCGTCTCGGGCATCCAGAAGGAGAAGTCCGTCTCGCTGACCGCCAGGGCGCGGGCATCATGGACTGCCGTCTGCCGCAGTTCCGGCGGAAGATGCGCGGCCAGCTCCGTCAGCGCGTCGACCCGGTCGGCGGGGCTGGCGATGTTCTGGGCGGCGGCCAGCGCCAGCTCCGCCGCCCGGCTCCTGAGCGGGTCGGGCATCGCCGTGAACAACCGGCGGTACAGCTGGTAGCGGTCGTCGGCCCCGCTGATCCTGGCGATCGACTCTAGCGCCCGCTCGCCGACGGTGACGGCCTCCTGATCCGTCTGGACCAGCGCCGCAGCCAGGCTGACCAGCGCCTGGGCATTCGCCGGGCTGGAGGTCAGCGCCGCCGCGGCCTGGCGGGCGCGCTCGGCTACCTCGGCCCCGATCGAGCGGTCGCCGCTGGCCACGGTGCGAGCGAGCGTGCTGAGCGAGGTGACCTGGTCCAGGCGGTCCTGGCCGTAGGCCACGACCGTGGCCGTGGCCTCCGCCGCCTGGCGCGAATCCCCGGCCGAGGCGAGGGCCCCGGCCACGGCCTGCAGCGCGGATGCCCGGCCGTCCTCGTCCGCCAGCGTCAGGGCGGCGCTGTTCGCCAGGTCGGCGGCTCCGTAGTCGGCGAGCCTGCGGGCCAGCGTCCGGGCGGCCCGGCGCCGCCCGATCTCGGTCATGATCGTCGTGATGGCGGCGATCTGTTCCCGCAGCAGGGCCAGGGCCTGCACCTCGGGCAGCTGCCTGGTCAGCCCGGCCAGCGCCTCGATCCGGCACTCGGCGGCCTGCAGGGCCAGCGCCGCCGCGAGCGCCCGGGCGGCCAGCTCTGGCCCGAGGTACGGGGCGGCGCGGGCCAGCACGGTGCCGCGCTCGGACTCGTACGCCAGTGCGGGCAGGGCCGCGAGGATGGCCTGCCCGAGTTCCCGCCGGGCCTCGTCGTCCAAACGTCCCTGGTCGGCCACCAGCAGCAGCGTTTCCGCGCGATCGCCCGGATCGGCTAGCTGCATCGCGACGCCGAGCGCGCGCCGGGCGGTCACCGCGGCCTGGGCGGGCGGCTCGGCGGCGCAGACACCCAGCAGGGCCCGGGTCCGGGCGCCCGGGTCGGGCAGTGACTCGGCGATCTGGGTAGCCCGGGCCAGCAGGGACGCCGGGAGCGAGCGGGTCATCGTGGCCAGGACCCGCGCCCGGGCATGCTGGTCGCCGATGGCGGCGACCTCTTCGAGCAGGCCGGCCAGGGCGCCGGCCGGAAGATAAGCGGCCAGGCGCGCGCCGACCTCGGCGGCGTACCAGGGCGGCTGATCGGCGAGCGACGCCCGGGTCCTGGTGCACAGGCCTTCCTTCGCCGCCGCGTCCAGGAACGCGGTATCCCAGCCGGGGAAGCCCGCCCGCCGGGCGAGCCGGCCCGACCACTGGGGCGGCAGGGCGAGCCAGGCCAGCATGTCCGGGCTGAACCGGCTGATGCGCTCCCGGCGTGATTCCGCCAGGCAGTCCTGGAAGGCCAGCTCGAAGCTCTCCCGGCTGGCCGGCGCGGCGGTCACAGCGGTCCGTCCGGATCGATCCGGACCTGGGCCAGGGTCTTCACGTCTTCCTCATCGGACCTTAGCGGTAGGACGAATCTCCACCTCAGGACGGACTCGGTGTAGCCCCTAAGCTTGTCCGGGTTGGCGAACAGCCCGGGGAGTCCCTCGAACTTGTCCCTCATGAAGTCTCGCGCCAGGCCCACGACTTCCGCGCTGGCCAGGTCGTTCAGGACGTGACGGTCGGTGAGGGCGCTCGGCGGCGGATTCAGCAGGATCCAGCTGTAGGCCAGCAGGTCTTCACCGGTATTGAAGTCGAACGGCCGGAGCGGCAGCTGGTGCAGGGAGCTCCGTGATTCGGCCCGCTCCAGGGTGTCCTTGACGATGGTGTTGGCCGGCTGCCCCGTGGCCAGGGCGAGCACGGCCGGGACCGGCTCGTCGCTGGTCCCGAAGCCGAACCCGTCCAGCATCCCGGGGATCACCTTGGGCAGCAGCTCGCCGTACTGCTCCATCTCATCGAGCAGGATAATCGCACGCCCCTCTGCCCGCTTGACCGACTCGTGCTTATCGCGGGCGTCCTTGACCAGCCGGCCCAGGTCGGCTTGGATGGCCAGCCGCAGCGCTATGACCGTCAGCTCGCCGGATTCCAGTTCCTCCGCGATGTCGCGGCGGAGCGATGGCTGGCCCGGCGCGGAACGGTCGCCGAGCAGCAGCGCCAGCTGGCTCTCCGGCGGCGAGTCGAGACCCAGCGTGCGGCGGACGTCGCGGATGGTGCGGCGGAGCATCTCACCGAACGCCTGCAGCGACTGCGGCGGTTTCCAGTCAGGCTCGTCCGACGACAAGATGATCGGGATGTGACCGTCCCGGAGCATCTGCGCGGCCAGCTCGAGCAGCAGCCGGGTCCGGCCGACGCCACGCTGCTCGTCCGCCACGATGATCAGGGCACGCCGCGGGGCCGGGCCGAAGAAGCCGTAGTAGGCCTTGAAGAATTCGTTCCGGCCGCAGAACACCGGGTCCCGTCCCAGGTCGTATTTCAGGATCCAGTTCTCCTCCTGGGTCAGAGAGTCGGCCGCTCCCGGCGGGACCGGCGCGAATCCCGGATCGACCTGCCCAGCCGCGAACAAGGCGGGAAAGGCCCAGTCCACGCTCTCGTCGGCGGTCCGGCCCCGGGCCACCGTCACGCGGCGCGCCTCGGCCGTGGCCACCACCAGGCTTTCCCCCTGGACCAGGGCATCGCCGAACTGCCTGGTGAACAGCCGGCAGGCAGTGTCCGAGACCCGGCCGGCCATCCCGAGGACGAGCGGAATCCCCAGGCTGACCAGCTCGGTGGCCAGCGGGGCCAGGTCGTGGGCACCCTTGAGCACGATCGGCGGGGGCGCCTCCGCTGACCCGGTCCGGCAGGCGCTGAGGATCACCAGCGGCGGCGGCGAGGCATCGACGGTCATGGCGGCGTAGAGCTGGTCGGCATACCGGCTGCGGTCACCGCTGGCATCGTCGGGGGCGAGCTGGAGATAGCCGCGGCCGGTGTCCCGGTCCCAGTCGCCGTGACAGATGAAGTGGACGACATAGGGGCGGAAGATGCGGATAACCCGCTCCAGCTCCCCGGTCGTGGTGTTCTCAAGCACCCGGGCCCGGATCCGCCGGCCGCTGTTCTGGAGCTCCCGCAGCAGGCCGAGGAACTCAGCGGCCGGCCGGATGCTCGGATCGTTCAGCGTGGTTCCGACGACGAACAGGATCCGCGGCGGGAACTCGCACTGCCGGGGTTGCCACCTGTCCCCCGTGGTCCCGGCGACGAGCCGGGTGATCGCGACGGTTATCCCCGGCAGCCCCGCGGCCAGGAAGCCCTGCCCGTCGTGCATCATCTCCCAGTTCAGGCGGTTCAGGTTCGCGCCGCTGTTGGCCCAGGACAGGGCCAGGTCGATGCACCGGGCCTGGTTGTCCTTGGCCACCTCGCGCACCCATTGCCAGGCCGCCGTGCCGATCAGCGCGTGAAAGAGGTACCCGCCGAACTTGCTGGTTCCGATCCCAGGAGCCAGGTCCCGGTCGATGATGCGCTGGCGCCCTTCGGTCAGCACCGCGGGGTCCTCGGTGCAGCAGTACAGGTCACAGCACGCGGGCCGGTCAGCCTCCGGTCCGGGCAGCTCAGCCACGGGGGCGAGCGGGAAAATGCCGCCTCTGCCGTCGGGCAGCTTGCGCATCACCCGGCTGGGACCGGTCAGCCCCAGGGCCGGGCAGCTGAACGTGACCTGCCATTGCTGGTCTACTGACACGAGAAAACGCAGCGGCTGCACGCCCATCAGGTCTCCGTGTCCTCGGGAAACGACTCGATAAGCAGCCGGGTCAGGTCATCCGACAGCGACGCGGTCTCCGCTCGGGCCTGGTCGCCCGCCGCCCTGGTGCCTTCCTCCCGGCCGTCCAGCACCGCCGGCAGAAAGCGGCCGGCCAGCTCACTGCGGCTGTCTTCCCGTTGCCGCCGATCGGGGATGCTGGCTATTTCCTCCCAGGCCGCGACCGCGGCCGCGGCCAGCAGCCTGGCCGTCCTGATCCCTGGCTTGACCCGCAGCGGGATCCGGTTCCTGAGGCCGTCCCGAAGGTTCTGGATCGTGCCGCCCGGCGCGAAGAATGCCGGATCCCAGCCGAGCAGAGTCCGGAACGGCCCCCGGCCGCACAGCGGATCCGCCAGCGCCGCCTCGGTCAGCGCGGCGATGGCGGCCGCGTGCGGCGGGCTCGCGCCGTCCAGCCCGGTCGGCTCAAGCGCCGCGGTCACCTCCAGGCCGAGCCGGCCGGACACCGCGGCCATGATTCCCAGCCGGACCAGCGGCGGCGGGTACTTCGCCTTGCCGCGCAGCATCTTGTCTGCGTCGTCCAGTTCGAGCTGGACGATGCCGTACACCGCGGCCGGGCCCATGGCGTACACGGAGCAGATGTCGGCGAAGATCTCCGCGCTCCACGTTCTCCACCGCGCGGGGTCCGCTTCACCGGCCGTGCGGGCGGCCGCATCGGCCAGGCCGCCGAACGCCTTGACCAGACTCCAGCCGTCCGCCAGGTCATGCTGGAGATGATGACCGACCTCGTGGCCGGCATACGCCAGCCACCAGGGATCATCCGCGCACACCGCAGGCAGGGCGATGAGCGGGATGGGCAGGCGCTCGAGGTACCTGATGAGAACCGAGTCGTCTCGCTCGGCCACCAGATCGGCGGGCGGGTCATCCCGCGGTACGGCCGCCGGGGAATACTGGGACTCGATGTAGGGCAATGGCGCGGGCGGCATCGTCATGGCCGGATCCCGGTAAATGGCGTTACGGAAAGGCTCGGCCCAGCAGCTCCAGACCACCTCATCCGCGGCCCGGAGCACCGGCTGGAGCGATTTGTCGTGACGCTGATCAAGCTTGCCCTGGTAATAGGTGAACACCCGCCGGACCAATTCGGCGCGGGTGTCGCTGGTCCGGCAGGCCGCGTAAACCCGTCCGGTATCGCCGTCCGTGCTCAGGCCATCGATAATCGTCCGCAGCTCTGCCAGCGGACCGATGACGGCCGTCCGCAGGACGTCAAGCTGGGTGGCGTACTGCCCGGTGACATCTTCCTTGTGGCGTTCCCCGATCCATTCATCGGCCGCCGCCATGAGCCGGTCGAGCCGCCGGCAGGACTGCTCGACCCGGACCTGCCGGAGGAGATCTCCATTCATGTCCGTGGCGTCCGTGCATAATTGCTAGGATGGTTATGCGGCACTGCCCCCCCAGCCTCGTGGCAACTGACGGATTTTAGCACCGGTATGATATGTGGTCAATCGATAAAAGCTATTACTGAGGTTATATTCGGCTCCGGAGTAATATGAGGCGAAATGTAACGATCTTCTTGGCGTTTCCCAGGCCCGGCATAGCGCGTTGGCCAGGACCATCTGCGGCGGTGTCCGGCAGGCCACCCGGATCAGGTCCGGGCTGGCCACGATGATGGCCAGGGCCCGGGCGCGAGAGGTCGCGACGTTCAGCCGGTGCCCGTCGTAGAGGAACTCCATGCCGCGCGGCGCCTGCTCTGCCGACGAGGTCGCCATCGAGTAGATGACCACCGGCGCCTCGCGCCCCTGGAACTTGTCCACCGTCCCGACCTTGAAGCCGGCCTGGCCGCCGGTCGTCAGCGCGCTCTGGATCGCCCTGATCTGCGCGTTGTACGGCGTCACGATCAGGATGTCGTCCGGGCCGACCGGCCGCTCGGCCCCGTCGGCGTCCCGCCACGTCCGCCCGGTCAGCTGACCCGTCAGCCGGGCCACCTCGCGAGCCTCTTCCGGTGAGGCGTTCGTGTTCCCCTGGTGCGGCACCTCGACGATGCGCAGCCCCGCCCCGAAGCCCAGAATCGACTGCCGGTCGAGCCCGTCCACCCCGTGCA
>Ga0302229_10002233_pt1 | contig 14138 bp, 12 predicted proteins | sample II_Palsa_N1_3_FD_193518 | JGI IMG/M metagenome (GOLD analysis project Ga0302229, IMG submission 193518) | Peat permafrost microbial communities from Stordalen Mire near Abisko, Sweden - II_Palsa_N1_3 | ecosystem: Environmental > Terrestrial > Soil > Palsa > Peat permafrost | place: Sweden... | reverse complement strand
GCCGACCATGGCCGACGGCATCGCGGTCAGCCATCCCGGCGACATCCCCTTCGGCATCCTGGCCGCCCTGGCCGAGCGGGTGGTGACGGTCTCGGAGGAGAGCCTGTCCCGCGGCCTGCTGCTATGCCTGGAGCGGGCCAAGCAGGTGGTGGAGCCCGCCGGGGCGGCCGGGGTTGCCGCCGTCCTCGAGCATGCGCGCGACTTCACCCCGCCGGTCGTGGTCGTGCTTTCCGGCGGCAACATCGATCCGCTGCTGCTGGTCAAGCTGCTCCGGCACGGTCTGACCTCGGCCGGGCGCTACCTGGCCTTCCGCTGCCGGGTGCCAGACCGTCCGGGGTCGCTGGCCAAGCTGCTGGCGGACCTGGCGGACCTCGGCGCCAACGTGCTTGAGGTCGGGCACGAGCGGCTGGCCCCGCGGCTGCACGTCAACGAGGTGGAGGTGGTCCTGCAGGTCGAGACCCGCGGGCCCGAGCACTGCGGCGAGGTGATCGGCGCGCTCCGCGCCGAGGGCTACCCGCTGGCTTTCGGCTGAGCGCCCCGGCTCACAGGTTGCCGCGCCTGGCCTGCTCCCGCTCGATCGCCTCGAACAACGCCTTGAAGTTCCCCTTCCCGAACCCCTGGGAGCCGTGCCGCTCGATCAGCTCGAAGAACACGGTGGGGCGGTCCTGCACCGGCTGGGTGAAGATCTGCAGCAGGTAGCCGTCCTCGTCCCGGTCGGCCAGGATGCCCAGCTCGCGCAGCTCACCGATCGGCACGCGGGTGTCGCCGACCCAGGAACCGAGGTCGTCGTAGTAGCTGCCCGGGGTGGCCAGGAACTCCACGCCCGCCGCGGTCATGGCCCGGACGCTGGCCACGATGTCGTCGGTGGCCAGCGCGATGTGCTGGACGCCGGGGCCGCCGTAGAACTCCAGGTACTCGTCGATCTGTGATTTGCGCTTTCCGGCCGCGGGTTCGTTCAGCGGGAACTTCACCTTACGGCTCCCGTCCGCGACGACCTTGCTCATCAGCGCGGAGTACTCGGTGGCGATGTCGTCGCCGACGAACTCCTTCATGTTCGTGAAGCCCATGACCCGGTGGTAGAAGTCCACCCACTCGTCCATCCGGCCGAGTTCCACGTTGCCCACGCAGTGGTCGATCTCGGTGAAGAACGGCCGCCCGCCCGGCGCCGTGACCGGCCCGGCCGGCCCGTAGCCCGGCAGGTAGGGGCCTGAGTAACCGGAGCGCTCGACCAGCGTGTGCCGGGTATCGCCGTACGTCCCGATCGCGGCCAGCACGACCTTGCCCTCCTCGTCCTCGACGATGTGCGGCTCGGTCAGGCCCCGCGCGCCGTGGCCGACCGCGTAGCGGTACGCGTCTTCGGCCGAGCTGACCTGCAGGGCCAGGTCGGCGACCCCGTCGCCGTGCGCGGCTACCCGCTGCCCCAGCGGGGTCCCGGCCCGGACCGGGCCGCGGAACACGAACCGCGCGCCGCCCGCCTCAAGGACGTGCGCCGCCTCGTCCGGGTACCCGGTCTCCGGGCCGCGGTAGGCCACCCGCCGCATGCCGAACGCGGTCGAGTAGTAGTGCGCCGCCTGCTTCGCGTTGCCGACCGCGAAGACCACGGCGTCCATGCCGATGATGGGAAAGTCGAAGGGTCTGTCCTGCGCTGGCGTGGTCATACCGGTAGCATGCGCAGCGATCCTCAAAATGCGCAACCATCTTAAATTTCACTGGTCATCTTGTCTATTTATTCCGAACGAACGGTGGTATTTCTGTACGGCATGACTACCAATGACCCGGGGCGGATCGACCGGCTGGACGCCGCGCTCATCGAGTTGCTGGCGGCCGAGCCGAGGGTCGGCGTGCTCGAGGCCTCCCGGCGGCTCGGCGTCGCCCGCGGCACGGTGCAGGCGCGCCTGGACCGGATGACCGAACGCGGCGTGATCACCGGCTACGGGCCTGAGGTGGATGCGGCGGCGCTCGGCTATGAGGTCACGGCCTTCATCACCATCGAGATCCGCCAGGCCGGCGGGCACGACCCGGTGGCGGAACGGCTGGCCGCGATCCCTGAGGTGCTCGAGGTGCACACCATCACCGGAGCGGGCGACATGCTCTGCCGGGTGGTGGCTCGTTCCAACGCCGACCTGCAGCGCGTGCTCGACGCGATCACCTCCGCGGAGGGCGTGGTCCGCTCCTCGACCCTGATCTCGCTGGCCGCCCAGGTCCCCTACCGCATCCTCCCCCTGGTCCGCGCCGCCGCCGGACGATAGTCAGTATTGCCGCAGAGTTGCCTCGCCCGCGGCCGGTGACTGTGTAAAATGCGCATTGCGCGTCGAAATCAGCTTCCGAACAGGCTGAATCGCCGCGGGGGAGGGGCAGCATGGAGGGGTTCCGTTGCATTCAGTGACGTTCGGGCCGGCGAGGTCCAAGGCGCGCCTCGGCAGTCAGCGTGCGGCGAGTTCGGTGCTCCCGGCCGCCACTCCATGGTGGATCCCTGATTCAGCGGCACGTTTATCCCGGCCGCACGGATTCCGGGCGTGAACGAGTGACCAATGATCCAGACTGGCTGGTCGGGAGCGGGGCGTTGCCGATTCCGGCGCCGCCGCGTCCTGGCCTCCCGCTTCGGCTCGGCCGGGCCAGCTGGCAGGCACCGCTCGTATTCCGGTGCGCCAGGACGCTATTTTCTTTCCGGTACCGCTACTCACCTTTTTCTCTCGACCTGCGTCGAGAGGTCAGCTCTGGCCTTAAGGCAGTGCGCCGTGAATGTGATCGCCGGCATTACCGCGACCGAGGGTGAGAGGCGGTAGAGAATGACCAGACAAGGACCCCTGATCACGCTGGGCTCCGTGCTGGTGCTCGCCGTGGTCTTCCTTCTGGCCAACACCCAGGTGGCCAAGCCGGGCAGCACGGTCGCGGCGGCCACGGCTCCGGCCGCGGCGCCCACGACCTCGGCGCCCACGACCTCGGCCCCGCTGCATGCCCTGTACGCCGGCCGGAGCAGCGGTGATCAGGTGACCGTGGCGATCGCCATCAACGGGCGCAAGGTCGCCGCCGACCTGAACGGCGGCCAGGCCAGCGAAGTGTCGCTGCAGGGCTCGGTGAACGGCGGCAAGTTCACCCTGACCAGCCAGAACGGCCCGGGCCTGACCGGCTCGATCTCCGGCCAGGATATGTTCGGCACGGTCACGGGATTCTTGGGGCAAAGCTTCCCGTTCTCCGCCGCGCAGGCCGTCGTTCAAGCGGTGTACACCGGCCGGAGCAGCGGCAACCAGGTGACGCTGGCGGTCGACACCGAGGGCGACAAGGCCGCGGCCTACATCTGCAACGGCAAGACCATCGAGGCCTGGTTGCAGGGCTCGGTGACCGGCAACCAGGTCAGCCTGACCGGCAACAAGGGGGCCAGCCTGACCGGCTCCCTGTCCGGCCTGGACATGTTCGGCACGGTCACGGCGGGCGCCGGGCTGAGCTTTCCGTTCTCAGCCGAGCTGTCCCCGCGTCCGGCCGGGGTCTATCAGGCCCGGATCGTGGTCAACGGGCTGGCCACGCGGATCGGCTGGGCGGTGCTCCCCGACGGGACGCAGGTCGGAGTGGCCGTCGCGGGCACGACCAAATACGCTGCGCCGCCGCTCAGCCTCAGCGGCAACAGCTTCACCCTGGACGGCTCCAGCTTCACCGCCGCTCCCGTCGCCGGCCAAGACACCGTCGTCAGCCCGTGAGACCCGAGATGGCGCAGCCACCCGGCCTGTGAAAGGAGCCGCGCGATGACAAGCGAGCCAGTGGCGGCGTACCCCGCCCGTGACCAGTACGCCAAGCCGCTCCTGATGGCCCTGCTCAGCGGCTGCGCGGTCGCCCTGGTGCTGGGCTTGTACGCCAAGCTGCACCATCCGACCAAGTACGCGCTCGACGTCGGCGGCTTCTCCTCGCCGTTGTACGCGAAGGCGTGGCTGACTACCGCCGCGGTCGTGTTCGCCGTCGTCCAGCTCGTCACCGGCGCCCGGATCACCCGGCAGGCCGCCCCGGCCTGGATGGCCACCGTTCACCGCTGGTCGGGCCGGATCGCGATCCTGCTCACGGTGCCGGTCATCATCCACTGCATCTACGCGCTCGGCTTCGGGACTTACTCGGCCCGCGTGATCGCGCACTCGGTGCTCGGCTGCATCTTCTACGGCGCGTTCGTGACCAAGATGCTGTGTCTGGTCCGGCGCGACGCCATGCCCAAGTGGGTCCTCCCGGTCATGGGCGGGGTGGTCTTCGTGTCGCTGATCGCGCTGTGGGCGACCTCGGCGCTGTGGCTATTCGCCACCAAGGGGGTGCACTCCTGACCACCTTCACCGACGCCCGGGTCCGCTAGCCAACCGTGAAGAGGGAAACAATGGAACAGTCGACGACGCGCATAGGCATCGAGTCAGGACGCGGCCTCATCGGCCGCTTCGGCGACACGGTCATCTTGATCCCGCGTGACGCCGTGGCCGCCGACGGCGCTGACGAGGCGGCGGGGGAGCTCCTCGCCTTGGCCGCCGAAGTGGCCTCGGACCGCGAGCGGCCGGCCAGCGTGATCGCGGCCCGGCTGGCCGCCTGGGTCATCGGCCACATGTCCGGCGACGCCACCGCGTTCGGGATGGTGACACCCGTAGACGACGGCGTCGTCACGTTCTTGCGCGGTGCGGTGTGGTGCGCGGTCACCGAGGCGGACTCGGTCCGCAAGCTGTCCGGGGAACAGGCCCTGACCTGGGTCGACCAGATCATACCCGGCACTTTCGAGCGGGTGGCGATCGGCAGCACGGCCGACCAGGCCGTGCGGGCGGACCCGTTGTCGGACCTGCGGGACGGGGTGGTACCTGGACAGGGCTTCGTCCTGACCCAGCTCGCGGCCCGCGGTCCGGAACCGGTCGCGTCCGCCCTGGCTCAGTCCGCTCTGGCCCCGACCCCGGCTTCGTCCGGCCCGGCTCCGGCCGCTAAGGCTCCGGCCCTGGCGCCGTCCGGCTCGGCTCCGGCCGCTCTGGCCCCGACCCTGTCTCGGTCCGACTCGGCTCCGACCGCTTCGGCCCCGGCCCGGGCGCCGTCCGGCCCGGCTCCGCCCGCTCCGGCTCCGGCCACCCGGGCTCCAGCCGGAGATCACAAACCGCCCATCCTGGCGCAGACGGGCTCGCGCCACGCGCGCGCCGGTACGCCCCCGGCTACCCGCCTCAACGCGGCGGCGCGGGTACCGCCGCAAGCCCAGGGCATGCCCGCGCACGCCACCCTGGCGGCGGCGACGCCGCTGGGCGTGCTGACGTCGGAGCACGGGCCGGTGATCATCCTGGATCGTGACTACGTCCTCGGCCGGGAGCCGCATCAGGACCCCACGGTGGCCAGCGGCGCTGCCTCACCGGTCCTGATCCCGGATCCGGACAACATGATCTCGCGTGTGCACGCCTACATCTCCGTCGAGAGCGGGATCGTCCTGGTCCGCGACGCCTCCTCGGTCCACGGGACCTATATCAGCTCGCCCGGGGCCCGGGAGTGGACGCGGGTAGGAACGGAGCCGAGCCAGCTGCCTCCGGGCTGGAACCTGCGCATCGGCCGGCAGGTCTTCACCCTCGAGCTCAGCGGGCCGGGCGTTGCCCGGTAAGACCGGGCCCGCCCGGCTCCCCTCCGGCGAAACGGGCACAGCCCGGCCCGATTCTGCCGCCCGCAGAAAGGGCGGCCCGTCTTATGAGCTTTGACCGCGAACTACTCAGGAACGCGCTGCCGGCCTATGACATCGGCGAGGAACTGGGTCAGGGTGGCATGGGGGTAGTGATCTCCGGCCAGCACCGGCAGCTCGACCGGCGGGTGGCGATCAAGCAGCTTCCGGTGGCCTTTGCCGCCGACCCGGAGGTTCGGCGCCGTTTTATATCGGAGGCCCGTGTCCTGGCCTCCCTTGATCATCCTCATGTCGTGCCCGTTTACGACTTCGTCGAACGCGAGGGCATCTACCTGCTCGTGATGGAATTCCTCCCCGGCGGGACCCTGCGAAGCCAGGTCGCTGCCGCGGGCGGCTTCACCGGTCCGCATGCGGTGGCGGTGTCGCTGGCCTGCCTGAGCGGCCTGTCCGCGGCGCACCGGCGCGGGGTGCTGCACCGCGACGTCAAGCCCGAGAACATGCTCTTCTCCGCCAGCAAGGTCCTGAAGGTCGCTGACTTCGGTATCGCCAAGGTGCTCGGCGGTCAGGGGACCGTCCTCACCCGCCGCGGCGACGTGATCGGAACACCGGCGTACATCGCCCCGGAACAAGCACGCGGCGGAGACCTGTCGCCCGCGACCGACGTGTACGCGGTGGCGACCATGCTGTACGAGCTGCTGGCCGGCGTCCTGCCCTTCGCCGACGTGGAGGAGGACATGGCGCTGCTCTTCAAGCACGCCTATGAGCAGCCCGTACCGCTCCGCGAGGTGGCGTCCGGCGTGCCGGACCCGGTGGCGGCGGCCGTGATGCGGGGTCTGGCGACCGAGCCGGCCGATCGGTTCTCGACGGCCGAATCATTCGGAACGGCACTGGCCGAAGCGGGCACTCAGGCCTGGGGCCCGAGCTGGATGTCGGCCGAGCAGGTCCCCATCATGGATGCCGGGCCGATCATCAGCATCGCTGGATTCCAGTCGGGGCCCGGGCGTGCCGCGCCTACCATCGCGCCTGCCGGGTCCGGGATCGTCACCGCAGAGCGTGAATACCCGCTGTCCCACGCCCCCACCCAGGGAACCGGGGGAATCGCCGCCCCTCAGACCGCCGCCACCCAGGCCGCCAGCCCCCAGGCCGCCAGCCCCCAGGCCGCCAGCCCCCAGGCCGCCAGCCCCCAGGCCGCCAGCCCTCCGACGGGGACCGCGATACCGGCGCGGCCGCCCGCGGACCGCCGCCGCACGCTGGTCATCGTGGCCGTCGTCGTGGCGATCATCGTGATCGCCATCTTGGCCATCTTTGTGCTCCCGAAGATGTTCACCGTCTATCACTCTTCGGCTGGTTTCGGCCTGCGGCCAGGCCGCATTCAGGTTCACAGCGCGGGGCGAGGCATCATCCTGTCATGACGACCAACCCGGCTGCTCCCGTCCCGAACCCCGTCCAGCACCGTGATGCAAACGTCCTGATTGGGATCCTGGCGATCTTGGAGGGGGCGATCTGGGTCGGGCAGCTCGATGAGCGGACCACGGGCAAAGTCGCCGACCGGTTTGTGCGGCAAGGCCTGCTGGGTGCTGACCATGACCAGCGTGATCTGCGTCAGGTGATCAGCGACATGAACCAGCGGATCCGCTATGCCGCCGGCGAATACGACACCCCGCCATCGCCAATCCCGCTGCCGCCGTGACCGATCAGGTTCCGGCCCGGAACTGGGAGGATCTTCCCCACGCCATCAAGCCCCGTCCAGCCGGCAGCACAGCCCAGCAGCAGGCCACATATGTTCTCGAGCAGCCTGTTAGGGACGGCCGGGGATCCTGGGGGCTCTCGGGATTTTAAGGGGTCAGGTCGGTGGCGATCTCCAGCGCGATGGCGCGCAGCTCGTCCCGGTCGTCGCTCTGCTGCAGGAAGAACCGGCAGGTCGCGCCGACCGCGATCACGGCGGTGCTGGCGCGCACCCGGTCCCGCAGCGGGGCGGCGGGGCCCACCAGCACGTCGACGAGATCGTCCAGCCGGTCGCGGAAATGAGCCAGCCGGTCCTTCCCTGCGTGCATGGTCTCGACCGAGGCCCGGTTCTGCTCCAGGAAGCGAAAGACCTCGTGGCCCGCCAGCACGATCCCGACGTAACGGTCGATGACCTCACGCCGGGTCGCCGCGCTCCGCGGCTGGTCCTTGGCCCACGCCACGAGCGCGTCGAACTCCGCGAAATAGTCGTCGGTGAAGCTATGGACGATGTCTTCCTTGGACTTGAAGTGGTAGTAGAGGGCGGCCTTGGTCACCCCTAGCCGCTCGGCGATCTCGCGCAGCGACGTCTTCTCGTAGCCCTGCTCGGCGAAGAGCTCAAGCGCCACCTCCTGCACGCGAGACCGGGTATCGGTCCGTGGCGTGGACTCCGCGTCGCGCATATCCGTTTTCGCACTCCCTCGCGAAGCCGACGGCGGCTAAATTACTTGACGGCCGGTAAGCGGCAATTCTAGGATAGTGACTTGCCGGCCGGTAAGTCAACGTACCGGGCCGCGCGCGAACGTACCGGGCCGCGCCCGGACCGCCACCAGACGCGGCGCCAGCGGGCGGACGCAGGCGGGGAAGAAGCAGGCCGGAAGGAGCGGGCGGTGGCGGAGGCAACAGGCGACGGTGGCCCAGGAAGCCGTGAGTTTCCCGCCGGGGACGGCGTTACCGGGCCGGGCGCCAGCGGACCAGCCGCCCCAGTCATGGCCGGCGCCACGGGTCAGCCGGGCACGAAGGGGGCGGGTCCGGACAGCGCCTGGTCGGCCGGCAACGGGTCAGCTAACGGCTCAGCTGGCGCCGGGTCAGTGGGCAACGGGTCAGCTAACGGTTCAGCTGGCAACGAGTCAGCCAACGGCTCAGCTGGCGCCGGGCACTACGCCGACCGGCGCGAGGTCATGATCGTGCTGCCTGGACTGCTGATGGCGATCTTGCTCGCGATGCTCGACCAGCTCATCGTGGGCACCGCGCTGCCCCGGATCGTGGGCAGCCTGGGCGGGGTGACCCACCTGGCCTGGGTGGTCACCGCGTACGTGCTGGCCTCGACCGTCACCACGCCGTTCTACGGCAAGCTCGGCGACATGTACGGCCGCAAGAAGCTCTTCATCTTCGCGATCGTGATTTTCCTGGTCGGCTCGGCCCTGTCCGGCCTGTCGCAGAACATGGCGCAGCTCATCGGGTTTCGCGCGCTGCAGGGCCTGGGGGCCGGCGGCCTGATGGTGGGGGCGATGGCCACACTCGGCGACATCGTGGCGCCGCGGGAACGCGGCCGCTACATGAGCTACATGATGGTGGTGATGATGCTCGCCACCATCGGCGGCCCGCTGGCCGGCGGGTTCATCACCGACAGCTTCTCCTGGCGCTGGATCTTCTACATCAACCTCCCGCTCGGCGGCGCGGCGCTGATTTACCTGCTCGCCGTGCTGCACGTGCCGGCCAGGAAGGTCAGCCACAAGATCGACTACCTCGGCGGCGGGCTGTTGGCGGTGGCGGCCGTGGCGGTTATCTTGTTCGCCACCTTCGGCGGCAGCGAGTATGCCTGGGGCTCGGTGCAGATCATCGGCCTCGGCGTGATCGCCGTCGCGGCCACGGCCGGCTTCCTCGTTACCGAGACCAGGGCCGCCGAGCCGATCCTCCCGCTGCACGTGTTCCGCAACAGGAACTTCTCGGTCACGATGGCGCTGACGTTCCTGACGGGCCTGGCCATGTTCGGCGCGATGACGTTCCTGCCGTTGTACCAGCAGACGGTGCAGGGCGCTTCGGCGGTGGTCAGCGGGCTGATGCTGACCCCGATGATGGTCGGGGTGACGATCACCTCCATCGTGGCGGGTCAGGTCACCACCAAGACCGGCCGGTACAAGCTGTTCCCGGTCCTGGGCGGGGCCATCATGACCGTTGGCATGTTCCTGCTGACCAGGCTAGGCGTCGACACCAGCCGCACGACCTCGGGCATCTACTACGTCGTGCTCGGCCTCGGCATGGGCTTCCTGATGCAGATGGTCTCGCTGATCGCGCAGAACAGCGTCCAGCCGCGGGACATGGGCGTGGCCAGCAGCGCCCGGATGTTCTTCCAGCAGATCGGCGGCTCGCTCGGCGTGTCCGCGTTCGGCGCGATCTTCGCCAGTCGCCTGACCGCTTCGCTGCTCGCGGCGGCCGGCTCGGGCGTGCATATCAACGCGAGCGGCGGCCAGCTCGACCCCACGGTGGTCGACAAGCTGCCCGCGCCGATCAGGCACGACGTGTTCTACGCCATCGCGCACGCGGTCCAGGGCGTGTTCTTCTGGGCCGCGCCGAGCGCGGTGCTGATCTTCCTGCTGGCCTTGCTGATCAAGGAGGTCCCGCTGCGCGGCCGGACGCCGGCCCCTGGAGCCGACCAGACCGCCGGCCAGCAGCCCGAGCTGGTGTCATAGACCTCAATCATCATTGTGGATCGCTGCCGTCTCGTGGAGACGGCAGCGATCCACGATGATGCTGCCCGCACTCCCGCTGCCCGAATTGCCGGGTTTGGCGCACGGCGGTGACGCGCGATCGCGCCCGCCGTCGGCCCCCCCAGCACGATATGCACCTAATGCCCGGATTCAGGCTGGCCGGGAGGAGCATCGTGTGTCGCTGGCCCCCCTGGAGGGGAGTTTTTGACACACGGTCAGGAAGCGCCCGGCCCGCGCAGGCGAAACGCACCTTTTGTCCGCGTGGCGGGCCGGGCTTGCCGGGGCAGCACGGGGCGTAGCCGCCGGAATGCCTGACGGGCAGTGGCCGCGCAGACCACTGCCCGTTCGGCTTCGGAAAAGGCTTTAGACCCCGACGTAGGGGACGGCCTCGAGGATCTCGACCGTGCAGGGGCGGCCGTTCGGCAGCGAGTAGGTGGCCCTCTCGCCGACCTTCTTGCCGGAGATGGCGGCGCCGAGCGGCGAGCGGGGCGAGTAGACGTCGATCGGCGACCCGCTCTCCTCGCGGGAGGCGAGCAGGAAGGTCACCTCGTCGTCGTCCTTGACGAACCGGATCGTGACCGTCATGCCCGGGCCGACGACGCCGTCGGTGCGCGGCGGTCCGCCGACCCGGGCGTTCTCCAGGATGTGCTGGAGGGTGATGATCCGTGCCTCGATCTGACCCTGCTCGTCCTTCGCCGCGTGGTAGCCGCCGTTCTCCTTCAGGTCGCCTTCGTCGCGGGCGGCCTCGATCTTCTTCGCGATATCGACGCGCCCCGGGCCGGAAAGGTGATCAAGTTCGGCCTTGAGCCGGTCGTACGCCTCCTGGGTCAGCCAGGTGACGGTGTCGTCGCGCGTCTCAGTCACGGGCACTCCTTGGTACTGCGCAGGACCTTGCAGTCCGCGGGACCGTGGGTCGGTCCTCGGGGGATTTAATCTTCTGAGGCTAACTAGCGTCGGCGACTTAAGCCCCGGAGTCAAATGGGGAAACCGCGCAACGCTGCGGAACGGGGAATGTCGCGTGGGCAAACGGGTGTTTGCGCACTGAAGGTTTAACCGAGGGAGACCACTGTTGCGAAGCCAGGTCCGGCTGATGGCCGTGCACGCGCACCCGGACGACGAGTCCAGCAAGGGCGCCGCCACGATGGCGCGGTATGTCCGCGAGGGCGCGCAGGTTCTGGTCTGCACGATGACCGGCGGGGAACGCGGTGACATCCTGAACCAGGCCATGGATCGCCCGGAGATCAAGGCGGACATCCCCGGCGTCCGGCGCCGGGAAATGGCGCGGGCTAGGGAAATTCTCGGTATCGAGCAGCGCTTCCTCGGTTTCGTCGACTCCGGCCTGCCCGAGGGCGACCCCAAGCCGCCGCTGCCCGAGGGCTGCTTCGCGCTCGCCGACGTGGCCGACGCGGTCAGCCCGCTGGTGCGGGCCATCCGGGAATTCCGGCCGCACGTGATGCTCACCTACGACGAGCGGGGCGGCTACCCGCACCCGGACCACGTCATGACCCACCGGGTCGCCGTGGCGGCCTTCGAGGCCGCCGCCGACCCGGACGCGTACCCGGCGGCCGGCGAGCCATGGCAGCCGCTCAAGTTGTACTACTTCGCGTCATTTCACGGCGCGAAGTTCGTGGCCTTGCACGAGGAGATGCTCCGCCGCGGCCTGGAGTCACCCTATGCGAAGATCTTCGAGGAGCGGGCGGCCCGGGCCCAAGAGCGCGGCGATGACCGGCCCGAACTGGAGATCACCACCCAGGTGCCGTGCGGCGAATTCTTCGAGATCCGGGATCAGGCCCTGAAGGCGCATGCCACCCAGGTCGACCCGGACGGCTTCTGGTTCCGCTGCCCGCTCGAGGTGCAGCGGTCGGCCTGGCCGACGGAGGACTATCATCTGGCTAGGTCGGTTGTCGATACCGACCTGCCCGAGGACGACCTGTTCGCGGGGGTCCGGGAGAGGGTGAGCCTGTGACGTTCGGTGTGCTCGCGGCGACCTCCTCGTCGATCAACGACGTCGAGCCGGGGGTGCTCGCCTTCCTCATCGTGGCTGGCATCGGGGTCGTTCTCGTCTTCCTGTTCCGCTCGATGAACAAGCAGTTCCAGAAGATCGCCCCGGCCCCCCCGGGGGCGGATGGCGACCACGTCGAGGAGCTGAAGGCCGGCTCAGAACCACCCAAATAGGGCGCCGTCGGCGTTTCGCGGTGTGTCCTGGCTGAGCCGCTGTTAGCGTGCTGGCAGGAAGTATTAGCAGGAGTAAGGCATGCGGGTCATCCACGGTATCTGGGCGCAGGGGACGCTTTGCCTGTGGGCCGAGGACCCGGATCTGCCGCGGGTGCCGGGGTCCGCATCGCGCCGCGCGGGCGTTCCGCCGGTCCCCGGGCCGCACCCGTTCGCGTCCCAGGGCTCCGAGCTGGCCGACTTGCTCGCCCGGCTCCCCGGGCCCGCCGCCGACGCCGCCCGCAAGGCCGTCGATGACGAGCTGACGCTGCAGCTGCCCTCGGCCGGTCACGCGCCGCTCGCCTCCCCTGAACTGATCCGGCCCGAGGGCGACCCGGCCGGCCGGGTAACGCTGGCCAGCTGGCGGGTCCCCGTGCTCGCCTTCTCCCCGGCGGCCGCGCTGGACGTGCTCGGCGGGCTCGCCCCCCTGGGCGGCCTCGTCCCCCTGGCCCCCCTAGACCACCTCGGTGACCCGGTGGCCGTCGCGGGCGGTTCGCTGCCGTACCTGGCCGCGGTGGCTCGCTTCGCCGCCGACCTGGCCGCGCGTGGCCGGGTGCTGCCCGTCCTGACCGGCCAGGACGGGGCCTATGCGGCCCGGTGGCGCCCGGTGCTCGGCGGCGCCGACGCGCAGCGGGGTCACGACCTGGCCGCCGCGATGCCCCCGTCGTGCCGTGCCGGGGGACAGGCCCCCGGGCCGCTGCTGGCCGACGCGCTGGAGTCCCTCACCGATGCTGCGGCGCGCTCTCGCCTGACCGCCCCCCTCCTGCCCGCGAGGCGAGGCCGTACTCCGGCTCGCATTCCGATAGCAGAACGGTTCGTGGCTGCCCTGTCCGCTACCGATGCCCGCATCGCCGTGGTCACGCCGCAGGACGAGGCGGAAGCGCGGCAGCTGGCCGCCGAGCTTGACGCCTGGCTGGACGGCGCCCGGATACCGGCGGGCCCGGTCCGGACCTGCTTCCGGCTGACCGAGCCTGGCGAGCCCGGCGGACCGGACGTCGATCCCTGGCGGGTCGAGTTCGCGTTGCAGTCCGCCGAGGACCCCAGCCTGATGATCTCCGCCGCGGACGTGTGGGCTGGCCACGGCTCAGGATTCACCGGGCGGGCCCGGGTTTCCGGCGGCACCGATCCCGCCGAGGAGCTGCTGGCCGGGCTGGGCGCGGCGGCCAGGTTGTTCGGCGAGATCGACGGCGCGTTGCGGGAGGCGGCCCCGGCCGCGGTGGAGCTGGACACGCCGGGCGCGTTCCGGTTCCTGAAGGAGACCGGGCCGCTGCTTTCCGGCGCCGGGTTCGGCGTGCTGCTGCCCGACTGGGTGCGCAAGGCCCGCCTCGGGCTGAAGCTGACCACCCGGTCGCAGGCCACGTCCGGCTCGTCGGTCACCGGAGCCAGGTTCGGCCTGGGTGACCTGGTGGACTTCCGCTACGACGTGGCCGTCGGCGACGAGGCGCTCGATCCGGCTGAGCTGGCCGAACTGGCCCGGCTCAAGGTTCCGCTGGTTCGCCTGCGGGGCCAGTGGGTGGAGCTGGACGAGCGGCACCTCACGGCCGCGCTGCGGTTCCTGGAGCGGAACCAGGCCGGGACGATGAGTGCCGCCGACGCGCTGGCGGCCGGCCTGCGCGGACCGGAGGACGAGATCCCCCTGGTCGGCGTGGACGCCGACGGCTGGCTGGGCGACCTGCTGTCCGGCCAGGCCGACCGGCGGCTGCGGCCGATGACCACCCCCGCCGGCTTTTCCGGCGAGCTGCGGCCCTACCAGGAGCGCGGGCTTTCCTGGCTGTCCTTCCTGGGCGAGCTCGGCCTCGGCGGCATCCTGGCCGACGACATGGGCCTGGGCAAGACCATCCAGCTCCTGTCGCTCGTGTCGGATCAGGCGCCCGGCGCGGGCCCGACGC
>Ga0302229_10002218_pt1 | contig 14191 bp, 16 predicted proteins | sample II_Palsa_N1_3_FD_193518 | JGI IMG/M metagenome (GOLD analysis project Ga0302229, IMG submission 193518) | Peat permafrost microbial communities from Stordalen Mire near Abisko, Sweden - II_Palsa_N1_3 | ecosystem: Environmental > Terrestrial > Soil > Palsa > Peat permafrost | place: Sweden... | reverse complement strand
TGAAGAGCCGCTGGCGAAAGTGGAGAACCAGCAGTACATCCATTACCGCAAGGGCTCGCTGGTGTTCTACGCGCTGCAGGATTACATCGGCGAAGACACGCTCGACAAGATGCTCAAGCAGTTCCTGCTCGACAAGGGCTTTCAGCAACCGCCCTATACGACCTCAAAGGAATTCATGAGCGCGCTGGGCAGCGCGATCGATCCGAAGTGGAAGCCCCTGCTGGATGACCTGTTCTGGAACATCACGCTGTTCGACAATCGCACCACCGAAGCGACGGCGAAGAAGCTGCCCAACGGCAAATACGAGGTCACCATGAAAGTGCATGCCGGCAAAGTCTATGTCGATGGCACCGGCAAGGAAGCCGACGCGCCACCAGATACGCCGATCGAGATCGGCGTGTTCGCCGCGCCGGCCCGCGCAGGATTGGATGGCAAACCGTTGTACCTGCAAAAACGCATGCTGCCGAGCGGAGACAGCACGATCACCGTCACGGTCGACAGCCTGCCTTTCGACGCGGGCATCGACCCTTACAACGAATTGATCGATCGGGTGTCTGGCGATAATCGCAAGCCGGTCACCGTGCATTAGTTCAGCTCATGGAAAAGCCAGCGTGACGCCAGCCCTTTCCAGGCTCTCCTTGATCGCTCGTAACAGTTCGGTTTTCGCTGACCAGTTGTCCGATGAACGGGTCCAGCCGCGCACGATCAGACTGACGGATTTGTCGCCCAGCGCGCCAGTCCAGATGCCTGGCGCGGGATCTTTGAGGATGCGCGGGTCTTCGTCGAACAGCCGCTTGATCTCGGCCATCGCGGCGCCGATATCGTCCTTGTAGCCAATCGCAATCGGCAGCTCGAAGCGTCGTGTGCCGCGCCGGTTGAAGTTGAGAATCGCATCGCCGCCGACCTTGCCATTGGGCACGATGGCTTCGCGGTTATCCGGCAACACGATCAGCGTGTGCATCAGGTTGATGGCCTCCACGGTGCCTTCGATACTGCCCGCGGTAACGTAATCGCCGACGCGAAAGGGCCGGAACACGATCAGCAGCACGCCCCAGGCAAGATTGCTCAGCGAGCCCTGCAGCGCCAACCCGATAGCCAGGCCGGCCGTGCCAAGCGCGGCGACCAGTGGCGCTGCCGAAACACCCGCGGTGATAAGTGCCATCACAATGAGTACCGCGACCAGCACGCCGTAGATCAGGTTGCGCAAAAAGCCGCTCAGCGTCACGTCGACCTGTGCCCGGTGCAGCGCGCGTTCGGACACATTGGCAAGCCGCGCAGCAATCCATATACCGATAAGCAGAACGAGCAAGGCGAGCAGCAGATTCAAACCGATATGAATAACGGTTTCAGAGAGCTTTGCTCCCAGCAGGTTGTCGAGAAAATCGTGCATGGCACCGGTTCGCTTGGAAAGTCACATCCACGCTAACAAACCGATCATGAAAAATTTGCTGCAAGGCTCAGCGAGTCGATGGCGCTTCCATCGACTCGCGCACGCTGCGCAGCGAACGCATCTCCCAAATCGCCACAACCAGCAGCACGGCGGTGGTTGCCACACCAAGCAGGGCAATTGGCCACCAGGCAAACGTCAGCGCGAGCAGAACAAGCAGGGCCAGGCCGATGAGGTGCGACAGCGGCAGATTGGTTCCGTTTACCGCTTTCTTGAATAGCGCGTTGCCCAGCAGATATAGCGCAGGTCCGCCGAGTAAGACGGCGGCATTGATCATGTCGGTGCGCTGCTTCGGGTGACGCAGGGTCAGTTCATCCGCCACCGCGCAAACGATGATGCCTGCCACGATCAGCAGATGCAGATACGTGTAGGCAACACGCGCTGTACGGCCGGGATCCGCCGATTGCCTGATGGAGCGACTGCCGCGCTCGGCGCCAAGATCAAAATAGATCCACCACATCGCCACGCTGCCGATAAACGCGCTGACAAACGCCAGCAGTGCCTGCAACTCATGCAAGGTTTCGGCAAAACTCGAGCCGGTCACCAGCACCGATTCGCCCAGCGCGATGATCACAAACTGGCTGCAACGCTCGGCCAGATGGCCGCCGTCGACGTTCCAGTCCGCTGTGCTTGATCGACCAAGCCCGGGAACACGAAAGGTGCAGGCCGGCCCGAGATATTCCAACACCAGTGCAGCCACCCAGAACACACCGCGCGTCTGGCCGTCCATCCATCCACCGATCAGCCACAGAATTCCCGATACAACAAGCCAAACCGCAATACGCTGAAAATTTCGCGTATTCGCGGGCGCACCGTCGCCGATCGCCCACAGCATGAACAACGTGCGCCCCACCTGCATGAAAACGTAGGCGCCGGCAAACAGCAGGCCGCGCGCTCCAAACGCATCAGGCAACGCGATCGACAGCAGCAGACCCGCCAGCATCAGGGTCAGCAGGGCGATCCGCACCAGTGGTCGTTCCGGATCAAGCCAGTTGGTGACCCAGCCGGTAAATATCCAGACCCACCACACCGCCAGAAAAAGCAGCAGCACCTGCAGTGCGCCCACCAGATTCAGCTGGTGCAGCAAGGTATGCGACAGCTGGGTCACCGCGTAGACGAACACCAGATCGAAGAACAACTCGATATTGGTGACCTTGCCCTGCTCGTGATCGCCACGCGCCCGCAGCAGGCTGACCCGCGGCAGCAGGCCGGCACGTGCGAACCACGAGTTGCCAGTTGAGGGAACGTTCACGGCAAGGTCTCCGGCAATTCCCCGCTTTATCGCATGCCTGTCCCAGCGTCACCACTGAAATCTTTCCACGATGGTCTCGTCGGAAACGTGCCGATCAGATTCGGTGATCGTCGATATCGGTGACCTTGCCGTCGACGATGGTGACCGTGGTGACGTGGTCATCCCGGCGGTACTGCCACTTTTCTCCACGGGACTCGTCTGACAACACACGCACACGGCGGGAGCGACTGCCGTTACTTCGCGAACTGCTGCTGCGAGAGCTTCGGCCGCGCGATTTATGCGAAGGCTTGCCGAGCAACTCGGTGACGCGCAGCTCACTATCACCCGCGGTCAGCACCTGATTACCCACGCGCAGCGTGCTGACGGCCTGCACCGCCGTACTGAAAACAAATGCCGCGCCGAACGCGGATATCGCACTGATGAATCGAGTACGCATGACATGCTCCTTGTCTGCTTGAAGTCCATGAAATTTTTGGCGCATGACACCGATGCGCCTCAACCCGCCTAGCTTTGACGCTCCTCGATATTGGCCACTTTTCCGCCGATGATCGTGACGATCACGATGCGATCGTTGTCGCGCTTATACTGCCAGCGCTCGCCAAGATACGCACCGTATTCATTCTGCACGGGCTCCTTGTAAACCGGCGTGCCGAGCAAATCGATCGCGTGGGTAGCCGTATCACCCACGGTCAGCACCTGCTGTCCAACGCGAAGCGTGTCATTCGCATGGGTACTTAGGCTTAGTAAAAGCAACGAAATGATCAGCAAGCGGCGCATAAGACTCTCCATCCATCGATACAGCTGTGACTCAATTTATCCAAGAGCGCGGAAAGAGCATATCCCAAACCTTGCGTCTCGAACCGCTGCGTATCTGCACGGCGGCATGAAGAGCCTTTTCGGCCGATATATCGAGGATCGCAGCTCTAGGCCTGGGATGTGCAGCAGCATCGGATAGCGGATTCAGGCGTCTTTTCCATTGCGCCAAAAACCCGCTGGAAAAAGCATATTTGCTGATCGTCCAGGCAGCCGGTTCTCACAGCACGGCATGGCCATCCCTTACGCAACACGGCATTACGGTATATGAAAAAGCCGCCAATGATTGGCGGCTTTTCAATTCGCTAAAGAGCTGTACCCGCGAGATTGTCCATATCGAGGTGGATACTGTTCAAACGTGGAAGCTGTCGCCGCAGCGCTAATGCTGATTCCGGTGGAAGGGTTGCCACCACCTTTTCGAATGCATGCAGCAGGCCGCTTTCGCCATCGGCGAGCTCACGAATCCATGCAACGTCGCGGTGTGCGGCGACCTTGACCAAGGACCCTGCCAGATAACGTCGGGCAGTGCCGCGCAATGTACCGTTTTGACTAGGTGTACCGCCGCTCGCACGAAGCTGTGTCTGCAAGTCGGCAATCATGGTATTCAACGTTTGCGCATTTTCGCCTAACACGACTTTCATGCCCGGCTCACAGGCTGATGCGGCTTGTCTGTACAGACGAAGCAAGTCGATGCTGCGCTGGATCAGGATGTTGTAAGTCCCTTGCGGAAGGCTCGAAGACATGGCCACCTCCTGGCGGTCGGTTGGCGAATCGATTTCAATTTTCTGCTTCCGCTACTTAGCAAAGCATAAACCGGAAGTTTTTAACGAATTGCAGTCAGCGTGCAGTCGGTTGAACGTGCGAGGCCGCTGCCCTATCAGCGGCCCGCCTGGATCAAATCCAGCGGTTGCCCGTTACTGCCGCGAAAGTCCTGCTGCAGATCGGCAAGTTGTTGAATCGCAGGGCATAGCGCCAGAATTTGCGGGCGCAGTGCCTGCATGCGCCTGAGCAGGCGTGGCTGCATTTCAGTGGCGAGGCTTGCCGCACGATCGCGCAGAGCCGCAGCCGCTTGCAGATCACCGCTCAAAGCGGCATCAATGGCTTGCTGGCCCATATCTCCAGCAATCAACGGCATAAGATCGCCGGCGATCTGGTTGGCATATTGATTGGCCGCGTCGCCATCCCAGTCGTGCGTGCTTCGGCTGGTGGCAATGCGTTGCTTGATCTCGCTGGCGCGGGTATTCAAGCGTTGATCAAGTTCAGTGCGCGTTTCGGCACTGAGACCCATGCCAGCGGATTCGGCGCGCACCGCCTGCACCGCCATGTCCACACCATTCCGCGCGACTGTGCGCACCCGCGGCACAAGGTCACGAAGATCGCGCTCGAACAAGGTGATCCGGTCATGATCCTCCGCGTTGAGCCGCACTGATCTGCCGTCGGTGAACAACAAGCCATGTTGAAGCTCAACGTGAGTGGGCGCTGGTGTGGCTCGATCGAAGATCACGCTATCGGCGTTCAGCGTAAGGTCGTAACTGCTGGTCGCATGGCAGGTGGTGGCCAGATCCTGCGCGCTGAGGGGGGCCGCGCTCAGCAGGAGCACGAACGCAGCAGCGAAGCGAAAAAGATGCATGAGCGTCATTTATTGAGGAAGTACGCCAGCGATACCCGGCGAGCGGCGAACCCATGCTGAATGCAGCATGGGCCGCGCGATTCATCTCGCCGAAATTTCGGCCCGTACGCCCGCGCCGCAGGCCACCGTCACGCTCCGGCCAGCGGCGTCTTCAGCTCTAGCCCCTGGCTTATCTGATAGATGCCACCGGCAGCGGAGGCATCGGGACTCCCGGAAATCAGCCGGCTCTTTTGGGCCCAGGGAATAATCTCGCGAGGACCGGGTATGTAGCTTTGCCACTTGCCGTAGTTGTCTTGCGGTGGTGGAGCATCGTTGATTGCGAGATTGAAATTGACCGGAACGCGCGCGAACCAGTACGGGTCAGCCGCGTGCTTGCCGATGGATGGCGGATTGAATGTCCATTGACGCAAGGCCTGCAACGTCGCCCGGGAAAGATCGTTGCGGAACAGATTCATGTCGCGATCGCTGGCATACACGCCGAGATTGACCTGCTCGGTCGCAGCATCGATCACATTGCCGTCCCGCCCGATCTTCAGCAGCACATAAACCGTACCCGTCACTCGCGACTGGACCTCGCGATCGGGATACCTCGGCTGTTCGGCGGTTTTCTTGCTGACGCTTTCGCCGGGAGTCTCGCTGCTCTGTCCGAAATGCGCACCCTCGATGTCGATCGAGTCATGCTGATCGTCCACGCGTTTTGCCACCACGCGCAAGCTCATTTTCGCGTGCGCTTCGACCGGGACACCGTCAACGATGACCGGACTGAACTCCCAGGTCGGGACGTTTTTTTGCAACAGATTGACCACCGGCGCAGGCAGCTTGTCCTGCTGATCGATGGCGTAGCTTTTTATCTTTCCATCGGCCGTTACGTCGACTTGTCCCGTCACAAGCATGCTCGCCTGAGCCTGTTTGAGTACTCCGCTTGGACCGGCGGCTAACGCCGCGCACGACAGCATGAGGATGGACAGACCCAGCAGCGACTTTTTCACTACGCCTCTCCTTGGTAATAGCTGACTCTAGTCTAGCGCCGCGTTCGAAATTGCACGCGTATGGCCGGCTTGCCAAGCTTCCACGTCAGCCAAAGCAAGGCAATCCATCCAGCCGCCTTGAACAGCAGCGCCAGCTGATAACCGCGCTGCAAGTGCGCCAACATTTGCGCCGCGCCCGCCGTGCCCTGCTGCTGGGCCTGAGCGAGGATCGCGGCGCTGTTCGCGCCAAGCGCCTGCAAATCGCGCAGCTGCAGATATCCGGTGATCAGCAGCCAGACAGCCAGAAGCACCGCCGCCACACGCATGCACGGCCTGGCCCACGCCTGACGCATGATGCAGCCCGCACAGATCACGATGAGCACAAACACGACGAGCAGATAAGCCGCGTCCCAGCCGAGCATGTGGTGCAGCGCATCGAGCTCGGCGGGCTGCAAAGAAACGTTGTCGCGCAACTGCCCCCACACATTCTGCATGTGTTTGACGTATTGCAGGGAACCGAACGCTGACACCAGCAGCAGCATCCACACCACCACGCGCCAGAGCATGGGTCCGCGCGGGCGCGCTGGCTGATGGGAAGAAGCGATGACCGGCATTACGGAGCGGCTTTGAGTGTGGCCAGATCGGTCAGCACCTGGCCTGAGTTCTTCTCGGGATCGACGTCGACATAGATCTTGGCGATCCGGCCCTGCGGATCGATCAGGAAAGTGGTGCGTTTGGCGTAATGAACACCACTATCGGATGTCAGCACGCCGTAGGTGGTTGCCACCGAACGATCGGAGTCGGCCAGCAATGGGAACGGCACATGATATTTCGCAGCAAATTCAGCGTGTGACTTCACGCCGTCCAGGCTCACGCCGACCACGCTGGCACCGGCCTTGCGCAGCTTGGCGATGTCATCGCGGAAGGTGCAGACCTCGGTGGTGCAGCCGCCGGTGAAATCCTTGGGATAGAAATACATCACCAGATAGTGACCGTGGAAATCGGCCGGGGTAACCCATTTTCCGTTCTGATCTTCGAGACGGAAAGCGGGAGCTTCCTGCCCAACCTGCGGTCCGGCAAGCTTGTCAGCGGCAACTGCCGGAGCGATGAGGCCCACACCGAGCAACGCGAGGCAGAGGCTCAACATCAGCAAACGAGACAGATGACGCATAACAGAATCTCCAGACGGGAAAGTGGGCAGAACGCAACGGATAAGTGTACGCGCTGAAAAGCGAAGGGCGCCATGCGGCGCCCTTCGTCAGATCATCCAACTACTGCCGGGCGTTAGCGCGGGGTAATGGTGAACTTGCCTGCCGAGATACCCAGATTCACGCCTTCGCCCGTACCGGCGAGTGCCAGCGAAGTCGTGCCCTTGGTCAGGACCTGCGCGTTGGCGCTTTTCACGATACCTGCATCCGCGCCGGCCTGGGCGTAGTCGCCGAACACATCCTTGATGCCATTGACCGTGCTGATTTCGCCCCTGCCGTTGGTGATCTTGTACTTACCGGCGGTCAAGCCACCGCCGACGACGGAGATCTTGACGCTCGAGCGCTGGCCGTTATCGCAACGCACCGTGCCGCTGCCTTCGGCGTGCTTGTAGATCAGCGACCACCCCGAAAGATTGAAGCGCAGATGGCACTTCACGGTGGCCGTGTCGGCGTGGGCGCTGGACGTTGGCAGCACGGTCATGCCGCCTGCAGCGAGGGCCAGTACGAGGGCGGCGGTTCCAAAAGTACGCTTGATCATCGTCATCTCCTTGGTGCGTGTGGGATAGGTGGAATGCATGTCCGATGCGGGTTTCAGCGTCTTCACGAAAGTGAAAATCTGCATCCGGGGCGCTAAGATTGTTCAGGTAAGCGTGACGGCAATGTGCAGAACCTTGCGGTCGTTCAGATTTCCGAGCTGTGGCCTCCATGACTGCCGTGACAGCCAAAGTCCGGCAATGCTCAACGCCCCTTTGCGGCAACATCACTACGCGGCAACGTATGACAAGAGCAAGATTTCTGGCATCTTGCCAGTAGATTCCAACAACCCTTTCGCGCATGTCGTCGTAGAGGTCACTTATGCTCAAGTACTCGCTGGTTGGCTACGACGGTTCAGCTGCATCCCGGCGAGCCCTCGATTTTGCGGTGGAGCTGGCCCGAGCTGGCGGCGGCAGGGTAAGAGTGGTTTCGGTGCTCCAAGTAGCCGAAGGCGGCGTAGACGCCTGCACGTTGATGATGGCCGACTCGGGCACTCGTCGTGTGCAGGAGCTGCACGACGAGCTGGCATTGATCGTACCGGATGCTGCCACACTGTTTGATGTCGAACTGATTCACGGCAGCCCTGGCGACGTGCTGCTCGGTCAGATCGATCAGCACGGCATCGACCACATCGTGATTGGCCACACTGAGCGCGGCGCACTGGCGCGCTGGCTGATGGGCTCGGTCTCGGGGAATGTGCTGGCGCGGGCGCACATACCGGTAACCATCGTGCGCTGAGGCGCTGCGCTTTACAGGCCAAGCCCGGAGACGACGACGCGGCGATCCTTCTCGCACCGGTTGGCTGAAGCGATCAGATTGCTTTTGCATCACGTGACAAAGGCGAGCACTCCAGGAAACGACAACGCATGGCTAGCGAACACGGGTCGGCGCGCGTTAATCCAATACGAGGATGTGCCCGTATGCTGTGGCATCGATTGGCAACGCCCACGATGGGCGGCCTGCATCACGCACAGGAAACAGCACTTTGAGCTATCACCCCCTGCCCTGGACTTTGGAGAGTCTCGATCTGGACAACATCCAGACAGCGCGTATCCGCCACAACGAAGATCTGTTTTTCCTGCTGTGCAGCTCGTCCTTCGTCGAAAGCGGCTCGGATCTATACACACAGAATCTGGTCAACCACTTTGCCGGCGACGAAGAGCTGCAGAGCTGGCTCACTCAACATTGGGAACACGAAGAGCTGCAGCACGGCCGCGCCCTGACCGCCTATGTGTGCAAGGTATGGCCCGAGTTCGACTGGGACAGCGGCTTCAACGCGTTCTGGAACGACTATGCCGCTGTATGCACGTCGGAACAGCTGGAGTCCAACCGTGGACTGGAACTGGCCGCGCGCTGCGTGGTGGAAACCGGCACGGCAAGCCTGTATCGCGCGTTGCACGACATAACCGACGAACCCGTGCTGAAGCAGCTGACCAACCACATCAAGAGTGACGAAGTACGCCACTACAAGCACTTCTACCAGCACTACCGCGCCTATCGCGAGCGTGAGGGATTCGGGCGCTACAAGGTGTTTCGCGCGATCCTGCGCCGGGTCAACGAGATCAAGAGCGAGGACAGCGACATCGCGCTGCGACACGTCTTCAACCAGTGCTATCCGCAGCACCTCGGCAACGAAAAGGAATTTCGCCGCATCAGCGATCGCGCGCAGGGGCTGCTACGCAGACACCTGCCTGCCGAGATGACCGTGAAGATGCTGCTCAAGCCGCTCGACCTGCCAGCCCGACTGCTATCGGCGCTGGAAAAACCGTTGGCGCGAATCACCGAGAAGCTGTTTCTGCACTGAGCCTCTTTGCCAGCGCGCGATGGGTGCCCAAAGGCATCAGGCGCCCGAGGTTGCCGGTCGCGGATCGGCTTCGATCTTCCGCTGCGCCTGCTGAACGGCCTTCAAGTGTGCAATGTCGATCGGCCGTATCTGCGAGATGACACACGGAATGCGAGGAGACCGGGTGATGACGCGATCGAAGCGCACCTGGACCTGCCCAAGATTGGAGGTAAGCCCGATGCCATTGGTAACCTGCAGATTGGCGCAGGCATCCAGATCGAGCAGATAGGCTTCCTTGAGCTTGGTGTAGACCACCAGCTGGGTATCGCTTAATGGCTCCCACGAATACAGGGGACTGAAAAAGCGAAAGCTTTTCACCGGCGCACCTGCAGCGGCCGTATAGGCGGCCAAACGATCACTGTTGCGCTTGGCGTAAGGCACGTTGGAACACGCAACGAGCAGCCCGGCGATAACCGATGCCGCGATAAAAGACCGACTTTTCATGGCGAATCTCTGCTGTGAATGTGGTGATGTGCCTAACCGACAACGCGCCAACGGCTGGCCGGATGACGCCACGCCTGCGACAGTTCAACTGTCCCAGTGCTGTTGTAATCCGCCCACGCACAGCGGCGACTGAACCGGGGCCGAGGACGCCGCTATTTCTTCTTGCCCTTGCCTACGCTGATCCATTTCGACGGGTCGAACCCGCCGACCTCGTAGATCAGCGCCTCTTTTTTCTCGCCATCGACCAGGATCACGTTCATGGTGATCTTCTTCACCTTCTGCAACATGGCGATAAACGCCTTGTCGTCGCGAATCATCAGCGCCGGCTCGCCGGTGGTCGGAGCAAAAGCCTTGATACCGACCGATTTCCCATCGATCGTGCTGGCGATGGTGCAGTTCGCGCGGCAGACAAATCCATGGCCTTCGCCGTAGAGAAACGCGTTCTGGCCCCACTGCGTGTGCCGCCGCAGCACCAGCCGTACGCGGCTATCGCCGGACGGCTGGCTGCTGTCGATGGTGGCCGTGGACTGGGTACCGCCTTCCATCGGCGAGACCTGATATAGCCACAATGCGGCGAGCCGGTTTTTTTCGCTGGACGCCTTGTAGCGCTGTTCGATCGCCGGCAGGCTCTGCGCCACTTCCGCAGCGGCCGGCGTGTTCGGATAGCGATCGAGAATGTCGTGCCCCATCGACACCACCATCTCATCGTTCTTGATGCGCAGCAGCTCGTGATACGTATTGAGTTTGTCCGCTGCGTCGGCATTCAGCGCCTGCTGCGGTGTTGCGGCGGCTGGCGCATTCGCCTGTCCGCCCTGTGGTGAGCAAGCAGCGAGCAGCCACACTGCGCCAAACAACGCCAAGGATGAGCGATAGGGAAACGATTTCATCGGCAGGTATCCATCAACGACAGGAGCCTAGAGTGGAACCAGCCGGCAGCTTCGTGCAACCTTAGCTGCTTTAGGCCGCCGTCATCGGCGCGTCGGTGAACCTGTCCCGCAGCGCACTTCGATAGCGTCGGCTGCAGGGGATTTTCATGCCGTCGCGCAGTTGCAACCGCGCATCACCGGTGTCCAGCGGCTCGATCTCGGCAAGGTAATCGAGATTGACAAAATAACTGCGATGCACGCGAACGAAGCGCTTCGGATCCAGCCGTTCCTCGATCGTCGCCATCGTGGTGCGCAGCGGATAGTCACGTCCACGCACGTGCAGGTTGACGTAGTTGCCCGAGGCCTGCAGCCACTCGATCTCACATGCGTTGATCAAAAACTCCCTGCCCAGCTTGCGCACCAGGAAGCGTTCGGGCCGCTCGACCGGCTCCACCGGCGGACCTTCTTCGGGCGCCACCAAAAGTCGTGCTTCGCCCTGCAAGCGAAGCAGCCATAGTCGATACAACGCCAACATGGCGATGATCGAGAAATAGCTGCGCACATCCTTGAGGTATTCGTAGCCGAAGTTGGGCCACCACAGGCCGAAATCGTAATGCTGCCCTGCCATGACATAGGCCAGCTTGCGCAGCGCGATCATGCCGCCCACGTGAATCAGGCTGAACGGAACGCTGGCCAGCAGATGCAGCGGCAGGCTGCGCCGCCAGGTATCGAAACGGAATGGCCAACGCTTCTCGACAGCGATCACCGCCGGCAGCAGGGCCAGAAACATCAGCGCGCTGCTCCATTCCCAAGACCACGACTGCCATGCCGGCAGCCCGGCATGATCGATCGCCGATGTCACGCTGTTGAACGTCGCGTTCAACACATACAACGCCAGCCAGAAACCGATCTCGAACGGTCGCCGCCAGCGCTGGAAGTCCTGGTAATCGAAAGCCGTGCGATTCGTCATGCGGCGATTCTACGGGCAATGCTGCCGATTGCTCCGGGCTTCGTCCCCAGCTGCCCACCGTTCGTCACTATCTCCCGTCCATCAGTCACTTGGCGCGCGACGGCGGAGCCACGGCGCGTAAGCATGGCGACACTTCCCACTGGAATTTCCGCATGACCCGCCGCCACGATATCGATGCCTTGCGCGTACTCGCCTTTGGCCTGCTGATTTTCTATCACGCTGGCATGCTGTATGTGGCGCCGCAGTCTGACTGGCAGGGCATGCCGCTGCATAGCGCCCATATGGCCGAATGGCTGCAATATCCGATGCTATTCCTCAACCGCTGGCGGATGGAACTGCTGTTCGTGATCTCGGGGCTGGCGGTCCATTTCATGCGTAGCAAGACCGGGCTGGCTGGGCTGGCGTGGAAACGCACGCTGCGCTTACTGGTCCCGCTGATTTTCGGCATGCTGGTGGTGATCCCGATCCAGTCGTACGTGGCGGGGCTGGACGATCACATGATCGCACCGGGCTTCGAGGCTTTTCTGCTGCATTACTGGACACACGGCTACAAGGACTACGGGCTGACTTGGGCCCATTTGTGGTACTTGCCCTACCTGTGGGTCTACACGTTGCTGCTGCTGGCGCTGTTGCCGGTGCTGGAATCGCGCCTCGGCCAGCGCCTGCGCGCGGGTTGCCTGCGGCTGCGCGGCGCGAGCCTGCTGGTGCATCCGGTGCTGCCGCTGTTCGCGTATGGTGTGCTGATGTCCTGGCGTTATCCGGAAACGCATGCGCTGGTCGGCGACTGGTACGCGCTGGCGCTCTACGCCACGATGTTTTTCTACGGCTACCTGCTCGGCACCGACAACGGCCTATGGGCGGAATTGTCACGCCTGCGCCACGTCACCCTGGTGCTGATGCTGGCCTGCTTCGCGGCGTACCTTGGCCTCGACCGGTTCGCGGGCCAGTTCATCCATGCCCATGCAGCGTTGGTCGTGCTCAAGCTGCTCACGGTCTGGCTGCGCTACAGCTACACATGGATCGCGATCACTGCGGTACTCGGCTGGGGCCATGCACTGCTCAACCGCCCGTTCCACTGGCTGCCGTATGCGCGCGAAGCGGTGTACCCGTGGTACATCCTGCATCAGAGTCTGCTGCTGTTTTTCGCCTGGCAGCTGATGCCGTTGAATCTCGGGCCGGTGACCGAGCCATTGCTCATCCTGCTGGGCACAGTGTGTGGCTGTGCGCTACTGCACGAATATGTGATCCGTCGCATACGCTGGCTGCGGCCGTTGTTCGGGCTGGATGACAAGCCGGCGCTACGTGAGAAAGCTATCGCACTGGCGCTGGCGGATGATCGCCGCTGATATCCACCAGATGTAAGGCAACGAGGCGTGACCGCGGATCACACGCCATGCAATCCGGGCTGATCCCATCAGCCCGGACCAGAACCGCTGTCTCAGCTCCGCCCCGTGCCAAGCTTGTTTTTGGACGCATTACCGCGTCAACGCCATGCTGGCGAGATCAGTACTTGGTGCAATCCGCCGGCCACCCGATAATGGGATTCCCGTCAGGATCCCCGATGCCCGCCAGCACCCCCTCGTCATCTTCGGACTCGCTGTTTCAGCATCATGCTTTCGTGGCGTTCTGGTTTGCGCGCATCGCCTCGAGCTTCGGCTTCCAGATGCTCTCGGTAGCAGTGGGCTGGCAGATCTATTCCATCACGGGCCGCGCGTTCGACCTGGGCCTGATCGGACTGGTGCAGTTCATTCCCTCCGTATTGCTGGCCTTGCCGGCCGGGCATGTGGCCGATCAGTTCGACCGTCGCCGCATCGTGTTGATCGGCCAGATTGTGGAATGGGTGGCTATCGCAGTACTGGCCGCGCTCACGCTCTCGCACGGCATCCACGAAGTTGGCGTTCTTGCGCTGGTACTGGTGATCGGCGTCGCCAAGGCGTTCGAGTTTCCGGCGCTGCAGTCGATGCTGCCCGCTCTGGTGCCTCCGGCGATCCTGTCGCGCGCGATGGCGATCAACAGTTCGGCCGGTCAGGCGGCGATGATCATGGGACCGGCGCTGGGCGGCTTTCTGTATGTCGCCGGTCCGGGTGTGGTCTATGTCGTTTCCGCGATTCTGTATCTGGTCGCCGCGATCATGATGAGCCGGCTGCGCTACGAACAGGCACCGCCGCGGCGCGAACCGGCGACGCTGAAAACGCTGTTTGCCGGCGTGCATTTCA
>Ga0302229_10002215_pt1 | contig 14195 bp, 13 predicted proteins | sample II_Palsa_N1_3_FD_193518 | JGI IMG/M metagenome (GOLD analysis project Ga0302229, IMG submission 193518) | Peat permafrost microbial communities from Stordalen Mire near Abisko, Sweden - II_Palsa_N1_3 | ecosystem: Environmental > Terrestrial > Soil > Palsa > Peat permafrost | place: Sweden... | reverse complement strand
CTCCGTCTCCGAGGCCTCCATCGCTGCCGCGACGGTCATTGTTCCGGTCCAGCGGATGTCGCCGTCCGGCTGCCAGGCCGCCGCGCCGAGATCGGCCAGCCGGGTCAGCGCGGACTTCTGCTGCCGTGCGCCGGGCCCGGTCCGCTGCCCGGCCTGCCCGGCCGCGAGCGCCGCCGCGGCCTGCGCGACGGCCGCGCCGGAGACCCCTCTCGCGGTCAGGTAGCGCGCCAGCTCGAAATCGTCATAGCGGTACACCAGCCGCACGTGCGATGGCTGGCCGTCCCGGCCGGCCCGCCCCATCTCCTGGTAGTACGCATCCATCGACGGCGGCGGGTCGGCGTGCACCACCCAGCGGACGTCCGGCTTGTCGATCCCCATGCCGAACGCGACCGTGGCCGCGATGATGCGGGCCGAGCCGTCCATGAACGCTGTCATCGCCTGGTGCCGCTCGCGCCCGGACAGCCCGGCGTGATACAGGGTCACCCGCTCCCCGGCCGAGGAGAGCGCATCGTGGGCCCCCTGCGCGCTGGCGTGCGTCGCCGCGTAGACGATCCCCGGGCCGGCGAACTCCCGCGCCGCCCGGACCAGCTCGCGCTCCTTGTCCGGAACGGTGCTCACGCGTTGCACCGACAGATGCAGGTGCGGCCGGTCGAAGTCGCCGATCACCACCACCGGATCACGCAGGCCGAGCCGCCGGACGATCTCCTGCCGCACCGGCGGCGCGGCGGTCGCGGTCAGCGCCAGGCGGACCGGCGCGCCGAGCGCTTCGGCCTGGGCGCCGAGCAGCAGGTAATCGGGCCGGAAGTCGTGGCCCCACTGGCTGATCAGGTGCGCTTCATCCACCGCGAACAGCCCAGGCCTGGCCCGCCGCAGCGTGTCGCGGGTCTGCGTGTTGGCCAGCTGCTCGGGCGCGAGGAACACGAACGTGTCAGAATCGCACGAGGCCAGCAGCGCCGCCGCCCGCTTACCGGCCGCCTGCTGCGAGTTCACCACGACCGCCCGCAGCCCGGCCGCCCGCAGGTGGGACAGCTGATCATCCTGCAGCGCGATCAGCGGCGAGACGACGACGGTCGGCCCCGCCCGCAGCATCCCGGCCAGCTCGTAGATCGCCGACTTGCCGCCGCCGGTCGGCAGCACGGCCAGCACGTCACGGCCGCCGGCCAGCGCCTCCACCGCGCTCAGCTGCCCGGGGCGAAGCTGCCCGAAGCCCAGACGATCCCGCGCCAGCTCCTCGATCACGGTTAGCCCAGACCGTCATTCACACCGACCAGCCTACGGTTCGAAGCCCGGCCTCGGACGGTCGGCCCCGTTACTCAAGGGGCAGGCTCATCGGCCTGTGCTGTGTCCGTGCCGATCTCAGCGGTATCGAGGCTGACTAGGAGCAGATCGGTCTTGGCGAAGTCGTCTCCTATGCACAGCAGTGGCTCGCCCAGGGAGGACGCGACCGCGTATGCGCAGCAGTCGCCGAAGTTCAGCGCGGCGGGATGCCTGCCCTTGCCGAATCGGGAGTAGGCGTCAAGTGCCACGTTCGCGTGCGCGTCGTCGAAGGCCACGGTTTGGATGGAGTTCTCCTGCAGGAACCGGGCCAGGACCGTCTTCCCCCGAGGTCCGAACCGCGCTGTCAGTACGATTCCGCTCTCCAGCTGGGTCGGTGCGCCGATCCGAGTACTCGGTGAGGCGGCGAGTTCGTGGACGATGCGCTCGTAGCCGGGTTCTTTGCCGATGACGGCCAGGATCGCGGAGGAATCGATGATCATGCGCCGTCCTGGCCGAAGCCGAGGATCTCCTCGCGTTCCGCTTTGGACGCCGGCTTGCCAAGCTGGTCCGGCGGGATCAGCGGCCAGATCTCCTCCTCGAGGAACCGGGTGAGGTGTTCCTCCCGCTGCGTCACGGACGGAGCGGACTTCGCCTGGAGGACCTGGCGCAAGGCGTAGCGGATGGCCCCGGTCTTTGTCTTGCCCGTCAATGCGGCGACCTCGGCCGCGAGGCGTTCCGTCTCGGGATCCTTGATGTTAAGCGCCATAGAGGAATGGTACCTCTGATGGTAGAAAGGTACCAGTCTGTTGGCCGCCGTAAATACGTCTTCTGGAAGGTAACGGAAGTGTGATGACGGCCTGCACCGGCAGGTGGTCACTGGGGTACCGGCCCTGATCGCAGTAGACGTTGATGACGGCGCAGGAGGTGATGACGTCGGGTGCGGTAAGGATCCAGTCGATACGCGCGCCGCCTAGGACCGGGTGCCGATGAGGTGCGGGGACTCGCGGCGCAGGCGCCACGTTGATGCCGCCGTTCAGGCGATGCGGCCAGCGTAGCGGCGGCGGAAGCCGTCGCCGGTGCTGGTGCTGATCACCACGTCGTAGTAGCCGTACTGATTGGTCGGCCAGCTGATGGTCTTGGGGCTGCCGAGCTTCACGGTGACCGTCTGGGTGCGGCCCTGGTAGTCGTTCGGGGTCAGGGTGTAGCGGATCTGCTCCTGGCCCTCGTTGGCCAGCGTGAGCTCGACCGTCGGGGCCGGGCCGGACTGCAGGGAGGCGGTGATGACCGGGACCGGGCCGGCGTTCAGGCCGGCCGCCACCACCTCGCCGGCGAAGCTGGTCAGGAACCCGTCAGGGCCGTAGACCGAGAAGGCGTATTTCCCGCCGGTCAGCGTCGCGTCCCAGACGTAGGAGCGCGGCGCGGACTGCAGCACCGTGAACGGGGCGGGAGTGAAGGGCAGGTAATCGTCGGGGTAGACGGCGAGGGAGACGCCGACCGTGCCCGTATTAGTGAGGGAGGCGGTGACCTGGCCGGTCGTCCGGTCCACGGTCACGTCGGCCTGGGGCTGCTGGCTGGCCGGGCGGTGCGGCCGGGTGCCGGACTCCTGGGTCGGCATCTTCTGGTCTCCCTCGGCCGGAGGTGTCGTCGACCCGCCGGTGAGCTGGGTCAGCGTCCAGGTCTGGTCCAGGGTTGGGATGTTGCGCGGGATGGAGAAGTCCGGGTTTCCGAAGTCGAACGCGGCGGTCAGGTCACCGGTCACCGACGCCCGCCACGGGGTGACGTTGGCCGGCTTCACCCCGGTCCAGGTGGCCAGGAACTGGAGCATCGAAGTGTGGTCGTAGACGTTGGAGTCCACGTAGCCGCCCCGGGTCCACGGCGAGCAGATGAGCATCGGGACCCGGGTCCCGGGACCGATCGGCAACCCCGCGATGTACTCGTCGGTGACGGTCGCCTCGGGGTAGGGCGGGAGCTGGTGGTCGAAGAACCCGTCGTGCTCGTCGTAGGTGATGAACAGCGCCGTGCTCTGCCAGAGATCGGGGTTCGCCAGCAGCGTCTGGAGCACGGTGTTCACATAGTGGGCGCCGTAGTCGGGGGTGTAGGAGGGGTGCTCGCAGTAGCCGGCCGGGGCGACGATCCACGACACCTGGGGGAGGCTGTTGTTCTTGACGTCCTTGATGAACGAGGACAGCACGTACGCGGCGTGGGTCTTGCCCAGCGGCGGCGCCCCCGCGTCGGTCTGCCAGGGCGTGACCGCCCCGCGGACCGCGAGCGCGCCGGTCCCGCCGTTGCGGCTGTTGGTGGTGTTGTACTGCTGGTAGAACCAGAGCGGGTTGTCGCCGTAGTCGCCCAGGAAGTAATCCGGGTAGGTGCCGCTGTCGCCAACCTGGTCGTTGGCGTAAACCCGCCAGTTGACCCCCGCGGCCTGCAGCAGCTCCGGGTAGGTTGTGACCTCGGGCGTCCCGGCGTCGGGACCGAAGTCGACCTCGTAGTCGTTCGGGTTACTGGTCCAGCCCGACGACGTCCCGGTCCAGAAGTACATCCGGTTGGGGCTGGTGGGCGCCATGATCGCCTGGTGGTAGCCGTCGCAGATGGTGAAGGCGTCGGCGACCGCGTACTGGAACGGGATCTCGTTCCGGGTGAAGTAGCCCATCGTCTCTTCGGTCTTGGCCGGAACCCACTGGTTCCACGCCCCGCCGTTCCAGGCTTGGTGGTCGCCTGCCCACGAGTGGTCGAGGTCACCGTCGACCTGATCAGTGAGGTTATACGGGAGCAGGTAGCCGAGGTCGGTGCGAGCCGTGTCGGGCTGCTGCCAGATCTTGTTCCCGTTCTGGTAGGTGAGGATCTGCTTGTCGCCGAAGCCGCGGACTCCGCGGAGCGTCCCGAAGTAGTGGTCGAAGGACCGGTTCTCCTGCATGAGGATCACCACGTGCTTCACATCGGCGATGGACCCGGTCAAGCCCTTGGGTAGCGCCTTGGCCGCCGACGCCGAGCGGCCGGCCGCACTGGCGGCTGCCGGGCCGCCGGTAACGCCGACAGCCGCGGCCGCCGCGGCGCCGAGCCCTGTGTATTGCAGGAACCGGCGTCGGCTGACCCGTCGGTCAGGCTGCTGCGATGATCCGGCTGCGCCGTGCGCACGCTCACCTGGGTTATCCGAGTTGGCCATTGCAGTTTCCGTCCTCTCGGTTCAGGCTGTGGCCCCACAGGTGGGCACTGGGCGAATTTGTTGGCACGAGTCACGCAGTGCTCAGTGTGGGCGCCGCAGGCCGCTTCGGGGTGAACGCGCCGTGTCAATCTCCGGACGGGAGGTCAACACTCGGCGGCCGGCATATCCTCTGGGTCGTCGCCGGGGTCCTGCTGGTAGTCATGGTGCCGCTCGTCTTCCGCGTGCCCGAGCACAAGGGCAGCTGGTAAAGGGAGCAACAATTTCGCTCGGCCTATGGGTATAGGGGCTCGCGTTCCTTGGGGCCGCGGCGCCAGCGGTTCGGGTCCGGGTTCCAGTTCCGCCAGCTTCCGTCTGGGCCGAGTAGGTCCCACCCCCAGTGGGCCTCAGGTTCGAATCCGTACTGGGATTGGATCGCGACGCGGCCTGGCCCGGTCAGCCGGATCATCGGGATGAGCTGCCAGTGTGCCCGGGGCGACGCCGGGCGCTCCATGTGGATGTTCATGCCCACCGATCTGTCCTTGTAGACCAGGGCCCGCGGGACGACGTAGATCCGCTCGTCGTCGCCCAGGTCCCGGATGAAGGTGTTCCCGCGGGCGTGCAGGAGCAGCAGACCCCGCTGCTGTGCGATGAACCGGTCCGTGTACCGCCCGCGCGGGAAGTGGAACTCCCGCTGGTTCTTTGGGCCGATGGCCCACCAGGCGACGGTGTTGACCCAGTCGTAGGAAACCGTCGCGGTCGCCACGAGGAAGTGGTGTTCGGTGACGTCGATGCTCTGGCCCGCCTCAAGCGGCACGGCGATGAGCTCGCCCGGGTCGTCGTCGGAGAAGGCGATGCGTCCCGGGCCCGTCGCCTGCATCATCACCAGCGGCATCCCGGCCTTGCGCCGGTCCCAGCCCTTCTCCATCGGCCGCGCGGCAAGCTGCGTCGTAGGGTCGGACCACAGCAGGACGTGATGGGAGAAGAAGACCTGGTCACCCGGAGCGAGATTCATCTCGGCCACTGGCACGTAGCTGCCGGTGATCTGACACCGGGACCGGCCCACCTGAATGCGAGCCAGATCGCGGATCGGCGGCTGCTCCACCCACCCTTCGGCATCGCGGATCTCGCGCAGGTCGACAGGCGCCCCGCAATTCGGGCAGGCCGGGCCGCTCGCATCGGAGCCCAGCCGGCAGTACCGGCAGACGTAGGGGGCACCTGTGCCGGTGTGCTCGCTCATCGCCGCGCTCCCATCTCAGATGACGTGCCGGTGGACGTACATCGACTGGATTCCGATACGTCCCGGGCCGGTCAGTTCCGCCCAGTTCGCATGCCGGAACCCCGCGCCGGCCTGCACCGGGACGGGGCTGATGGAGACCGGCGAGTCCTTATAGAGAAACCCGCCCGGCTCGACCAGTACCTTCTCGCCGACACCCAGCCGCCGCTGGAAAACGTTGCCGTACCCGTGCAGCAGCAAGAGCCCTTGCGTGTCGCCGGCCACGAACCGGTCCAGGTACATCCCGGGCCCGCCGTGCAGCATGCTGGCCAACTTGTCGATCTTGATGAAGTCGTAGCCCACGTTCTGCGACGCGGCCAGGAAAGCGTGGCCCCGGACATCGGTTTCGACCTCGGGATGGAGCGGGAGCACGACCACCTCTCCGGAAGCATCGCGCGTGACGGCGATGCGCCCGGGACCCCGTGCCTCGATCACCGCGTGCGGCATCCCGGCGATGGTCCGCTGGCCGGCTGATTTCAGGTTCTTCCCGGTAAGGGAGACCGTCCGCTCCTTCCATAGCAGCGTGTGCTGCTCGAAGAAGATGACCTGGCCCTCCGCGAGGGTGAACTCGGCCACCGGGACCACCTGGCCCGCGATCTGGCAGGTGATGTTCCCGACCTGGAACTCCGTCATCTCCTGCAGCCTGGGCGCCGCCCGCCACCCCGACTCCGACACCACATTCGCCACATCCAGCGGCGCTCCGCACGTCCCGCAGCTCACGCGATCTGGCCCATTCGGGTAATGGCACCACGAGCAGGCAATCCCCTCCACGGCGGCAGCTCCCTCCAGCCGGCGGGCTGAGCAGGCAGTAATGAGCCAGGCTCAGGGTCAGTCAGCCGGGATCGCGGTCACTGCGCGCCAGCCGATTCCTTCACCAGGATGGCGTTCCATCGCGTGCCGTCTCGTTCCACGCCCAGCACGCACAAGCCCAGAGGCGTGAACCACACTCCGTTCGGTTAAAGAACCTGGTCATCAGGCGGCCCGGCTCACCACGCGGTGGGCGGCGACCCGGACAGCGCGGATGAGCTACCTCCAGATCACCGGCGACACGACGGGATCCCAGGTACGCGCGCTCCTGCCCCTCAGCTGATCCAGGCCGCCCGGCCGGTCCCGGACGCGCTGGTCTTGCTGGAAAGCAGCGCTTCGATGGAGTCGGCGGCGAGGTCGGCCCCGTCGCGGGCGCCGAAGGCCCGCGACCGCCGCCGGGCCTCCGCGGCGAACCGGTCGGAGGCGAGGACCTCCTGTACGGCGGCCCGGATGCGGAGCTCGTCCGTGTCGGGCGGCAGAGCCAGGCCGGCCCCCCACTCCTCGATCAGCCGGATGTTGGGAGCCTGGTCCCCGCCCTTGGCCGGGATACCGACGACGGGGACCCCGTGCCGCAGGGCCCGCATCATCGTGCCGTGCCCGCCGTGCCCCACCACGACCGTGGCCCGCTCCAGGATCTGCTCGTGGTCCGCGAACGACGTGAGCCAGGCGTTGGCGGGCGCGGACAGCTCGGCCGGCTCCACGATCCCGCCCGTAGTGGCGACCACGTGCACCGGCAGCGGCGCCAGGGCGTCCAGCGCCCGCTGCAGCATGGCCGGGTCACGCTGCTCAGTTACCGTGCTGAAGCTGAGCAGCACGACCGGGACCGGATCGTCGTCCGCCCACGGCGGCGCCGCGGGTACGGCCCGGCGCTCGCTGGTGAGCACCGGAGCTCCGTGCACCACGTGGGACCAGTCCACGGTCGGCTCGCCGTCCAGGGCCCGCAGCGTGTTCACGTGCAGCAGGTCGCGCTCGCCCCACAGCTCGTCCAGCGTCGGCAGGGCGTCGAACCCGGCTCGCTGCCGCGACTGGCTCTGCATCGCGAAGTTGGCGCGCCACATCTCGATCAGCCGGTAGCAGAAGGTGTGCAGCATCACCGCGGTCGGCCGGCCGAACCGGGGCGCCACGTTCAAGGCCGCCGCGAACATGGCGTCGACCACCACCAGGTCGGGGTCATCGGCCGCGACGATGCCGGCTAGTTCCTCCCCGACCGCGGGCGAGCTGGTGTAGCCGAAGATCGTGGCCAGCGGATGAAAGGAATACTGATCGAGATCGGAACGGGCCCGGCTGAACGCGCTCGCCGTCACCCCGGCCGCCGCGGCCCGCGGGACCATCTCCGGCCGCCCGTAGAACCGGACATCGTGCCCCCGGCTCCCGAGCGCGTTCGCGATCCCCAGCCCCGGCGGCAGGTTCCCGCCGCCGTCCCAGCACGCCCACACGATTCTGCTCATCGGGTTCCCTCTCCCTAGGTTCCCAGCGCGCCCCGGACGAGGCGCAGCATGACCGCTTCCGCGGCCGGACGGTCCAGGCGCAGGTCGCGCCGCAGGACCTTCCAGACGTAGACATCCAAGGCCACGACCAGCGCGGTGACGACGGCTTCCCGATCGCCCGTGGCGCTGCGGTCCAGCTGAGCCTCGAACGACTTCTGCACCCACGCGCGGTGGTTCGTACGGCCGACCCGGGCCAGGTCGGCGAAGCCGGCCACCTGGTCCTCCACGGCCAGCATCCGGACCACCCGGTCGCCGATTTCCTCGTAGTCGTCGAACAGCCGGGTGACCGCCTGCTCCGGCGAGGCCGCCCGCTCGAAGGGCCGGTCACGGTCGCGGACGCTGCCGATCACCGCCATGATCAGCTCCTCCTTGCTGCCGAAGGCGCGCAGCACGGTCTGGACGCTGGTCCCCCCCGCGGTGGCGACGTTCTCTAGCGTGAAGCCGGAGGACTTGGTCTCGAACAGGTCCCGGGCGGCGTCCAGGATCCGCTGCCGGGTGGCCTCGGCCTGCCGGCCCCGCGTCTCCATCGAGTACCGCCGCGAATTCATGTTAGTGATGGTGACACGAATCTAATTTCATGTCAACGCCATGCCCACGAATAGAAGCGATGGTGGCGCCCCGGGTCTCACGGGTGGCACGAGCAAGATCAGTTCCCACCAGTGCGCCACTATCTCCACCGCCACCCCGAGCACACGAGCCCCGCCCCGCCGGGGTGACGTAGTGGTGTGGGTGTGACACTCTACACATAAGAGTGTGTAGGGTGTCACACCCACACAAATCGGGCTGAGTCCTATGGGGGTGGAATGCATTCGTGGGGCAGGCGGTACGACGCGACGGTTTCTGCCGGAGGCCGGCCTGCCGACCTACGCGATCGCGATCGCCACGCCCGCGCTGATCCCGGTCATGGCCGCCAGGAACTCGCGCAGGGCTCCCGGACGCCTGACTCACCCAAAAATCCCATCGGGCAACGCGGGAGGCGGAAAGGTGGCGGCACCGTCAGGAGATTGCGGCGGTCACCAGCTCGGCGACCTTCTTCTCCACCGTGGGGCTCCACTTCTTCAGCGCGTACGACACCGGCCACACGTCGCCGTCGTCGAGGTTCGCCGCGTCCTGGAAGCCCAGGGTCGAGTAGCGGTAACTGAACTTACCCGCGTTCTGGAAGAAGACGACGACCTTGCCGTCCGCGTTCGCGTAAGCGGGCATCCCGTACCAGGTCTTCGGCGACAACCCGGGGGCGGCCGCGGTCACCGTCACGTGTACGCGCTCGGCGAGCGCGCGGTCCTCCGGTGCCATCTCCGCGATGCTGTCGAGGACCGCCTGAAGGCCGTCGGCCTTCTTGGCGCCCTTCTTGCCCTCAGCGCGCAACTCGTCGGCGCGGCTCTTCATCGCGGCACGTTCCTCGGCGCTGAAGCCGCCGGACTCGGTCGTGGCATTCTTCGCGGGCATTGTCGGGCTTCCTTTCTTGCCGCTCAGCGGCTCGGTGTCAGGCCGGCCTTCCACCGAAAGGCTAGGCCCGGCCGCACCGTGGCGCTTCTCGATTCCTGATCGGATCGGGGCCCGGCCGAGGCGCTCGAGGCGGAGGATGTCCAGGCCGTCGAGCAGCACCTCGACCTGGTGCCGGGCGTGGAAGGTCAGGTCAGGGTCTTGCGCCCACGTGTCATGGGTACCGAACAGCTGGCCGGCGAACACCCCGCCGGGGGCAAGCGCCCGGCGGATCCGCGCCCACAGGTCCCCGAACCCCTGCGGAGGACAGAACGGCAGGCTAAAGCCGGCGTGGATTAGTTGAGCGGGCGGCAGGTTCGCCTCAGCGAACGACGCGCAGAGAACCCGGACCCCTGCGGCAGCTGAGGGCGGGATGCGTGCCCGGAGCAACGCGAGCCCGGCCGGCTCAGCGTCGACCGCCAGGACCGACCAGCCACGAGCCAGCAACTCCAGCGTGTCGGTGCCCTCGCCGCAGCCCAGGTCGATCGCTAGGCGGCCCTGGCCAGCGCCGAGCTCCTCGCACGCGGCCAGCAGCAGCGGCCGCGGCTCACGGCCAGCGGACGATGCGTAGTATCCAGCCCAGTCCGCGCCGCCATCATCGACCACTCCGCCATCATGCCTGTCCGTACCCGCGGGCAAGAGCGTCTCGCAGGTGGCGGTGCCTAGCCGGTCGTTCTCGGCTTTTCGCTGAGCAGTTCGCGGACGCGCGGGATAACCTGGCGGCCGTATAGCTCGATGTTGGTCACGAGCTGGTCGTGCGTCAGGCCCGGCATGCCGTACTTCAGGTCGAACCGGGTGGCCTCAAGCGCGCGCAGGTTCGCGGCGATCTTCCGCGCGACGGTTTCCGGTGAGCCGACGTACAGTGCTCCGTGTGGCCCGGTTTCGGCGTCGAAGGACTCCTTGGTAGGAATCGCGAAGCCCCGCTCCGCGGCCATCAGGGCGATGAGCTCCCGCCAGCGCGGCCAGAACTCCGCTTTCGCCTGCTCGTCGGTGGCGGCGATGTGGCCCGGCGAGTGCACGAGCACCGGGAGCGGCGGGCGGCCGAACTTCTCCAGGGCTCGCTGGAACAGCTGCGAGTACGCGGCGAACCGGTCCGGCGGGCCGCCGATGATGGCCAGCGCGAGCGAGAAACCGAGTCGGGCGGCGCGGATCACCGACTGCGGGTTGCCGCCGACACCGATCCACACCGGGAACGGACCGGACTCGGTGTGCGGCACCACGTCCTGGTCCAGCAGGGGCGGGCGGGTCTTGCCCTCCCAGGTGACGCGCCCGCCCTTGAGCAGCTCGGCGAACAGCGCGGCCTTCTCCTCGAAGAGTTCCTCGTAGTCGGCGAGGTCGTAACCGAACAACGGGAACGATTCGATGCTCGATCCGCGGCCGAGGATGACCTCGGCCCGGCCGCCTGAGATCGCGTTCAGCGTGGAGTACCGCTGGAACACCCGGACCGGGTCGTCGGAGCTCAGCACGGTGACGGCGGAGCCGAGCCGGATCTTTTCTGTACGGGCCGCAATCGCGGCGAGCACCACGTCGCCGGCCGGCATCGGGAAGTACTCGGTGTGATGCTCGCCGATCCCGAAGAAGTCCACACCGGCCTGTTCGGCGAAGACGCCCTCTTCGACCACGTTGCGGATCGTCTGGGCGTGTGACAGCGGCTTACCGTCGGCGTCGCTGTTGCGGTCGCCGAAGGTGTCCAGCCCGAAGGTATATGTCATGTGAGGCTCCTGGTGTCCTGACGCACGGCCCGCTCGAACTCGGGTAGACCCAGGGCAACCCCGAACACCGGGCCGCCCGGCTGCAGCACCCGGCCCGCTCGCAGGCTTTCCAATCGAACCGGGTCGTAGCCGATCCGGTCGAGAAGGCCCGCGATCGTGGCCACCGCCGCGGGGTCGTCGCCCGCGACGCCGGCCGCCCTGCGGTCCGGAGCAAGGGCCGGCCGCGCCCGGTCCTCGAGCTCGTGATAGCCGATGTGATTGAGTGCCTTGACCACGGCCGAGCCGGCCAGCCGCTGGGCCACGGTCTCACTGCTCCCGCCGTCTTCGAAGGGCTCCAGGACGCCGTCGCTGGCCGGCCAGTAGTTCATCGCGTCGACCACCAGCTTGCCGTCGAGCGGTGCGGGATCGATGTCGCCGAACCGGTGCAGCGGTACCGCGAGCACCACGATGTCCGCGTCCGCCACCGCATCGCTGGCCCACCGCGGCCGCGCGCCGGGAATGACCAGCTCGGTGATCAGCGCGATGTCTTCAGGGTCACCCGACGTGGCGATGGCCACCGGGTATCCGGCCTTGACGGCCAGCCGGGCGATGACCGGCCCGACATGGCCCGCGCCGAGCACCGCGAGCCTTCCTGGCGTAGCGATCGTGCTCATTGGCTGGTCCTCTCTTGACGGCAGCCCATCACTGGAAACGTAACCGGACTTTACCCCGCTTATATTCCGGCCGTAGGGTGGGGCTTATGAGCCAGCCCGTGACCTGGGGACCGCCGCACGTCGAGCGCGCCGACGCCGCCCGCAACCGGCGGCTTCTGCTGGTCACGGCGCGCGAGATAATCGACGAGCAGGGAGCGGGTCAGCTGACTATGGACGGGCTGGCCGAACGCGCGGGCCTGGGCAAGGGGACGGTGTTCCGCAGGTTCGGCACCCGGTCGGGGATCTTCCAGGCGCTGCTAGACGACGACGAGCGGGACTTCCAGGAGCAGGTTCTCGCCGGATCTCCGCCGCTCGGTCCTGGCGCCCCGCCGCTGGATCGCCTGATCGCCTACGGCCGCGCCAGGATCGACTTCCTGATCGGGCACCGCGAGATCGCACGCGCCGCACTGGACGGCAGGGAACGGGTACCAGCCGGATCGCAGACGCCCATGTCCCAGGAACACATCCGGTTCCTGCTCGGGCAGATGAGGCTCGGCGCCGCTGACCTGGACGTCCTGGCTACCCAGCTGACTGCGGCCCTGGACGGTCCGCTGCTGCTCTACCTGTCGTCCGACATCCTTGCCCAGGCCGCTCCGCAGGTCTCCGAACGCCTCGGCCGAGGCTGGGAGGACCTGATCCAGCGCTTCCGCGGCCCGGTCCGGCAGGTCGGCTAGTGGCCGCGGACACGGCCGCCCTGGCGATCGCTGCCCGGATCTGGCCAGGCGCAGCTGTGACGCTGGAGGAGCTATCGGGCGGGCTGACGAACCTCAACTACAAGGCGACCACGCCTAGCGGCACCTTTGTCATCCGGCTTTTCGGCCGGGACGCCGGACTGCTCGCCATCGACCGCGAGACCGAACAAGCCGCCACCTCGATGGCCGCCCGCCTGGGCATCGGACCCGAAGTGGTGGCCTGCGCACCGCGTGAGGGCTACCTGGTGACACGCTTCCTGCCAGGCCAGCAGCTCACGGCGGAGCAGATGCGCGCCCCCGGCGTGATGGCACAGGTAGCGGCCACGCTGCGGGTCCTGCATCAGGGGCCGCCCATTCCCGGCACTCTTGACCCGTTCGCCGTCGTCGACTTCTACCGGCACAACGCGGTAGCCCGGGGGGCCGACCCCGGTGACGATTACGCGTGGGCCAAACCCATCGCCGGCCGGATCAAGCGGGCCGTGTCGTTCTCACTTACCGCCCCCTGCCATGGCGACCTGCTGCCGGCTAACTTCATCGGCTATGGCGGGCAGATATTCCTGGTCGACTGGGAGTACGCGGGTATGAGCGACCCGCGTTTCGACCTGGCGAACTTCTCGGTCAACCACGATTTCGGCACCGATGAGGACCGTGAGCTAGTCAGGCTCTACCACGGGAATCCTGACGAGCACATAATCGCGGCCGTGCGGGTGCTGCGGTTCATGTCCGCGTTCCGCGAGGCCATGTGGTCGGTCGTGCAGCAGGCGATCAGCGATCTGCCCTTCGACTTCCGGGAGTACGCGGGTGAGCAGTTCGCGAGAATGCGTGCTGCGGCGTCGGGGCAGGAATTCGGCGCGGCCCTGGCGCTGCTTGAGTCGGCTACCGGCTGAGGCCCTGGCGTCCAAGCTCCTGGCATTGAACGGCAGCCAGCCGGCTTATCGCCAGCCGAGCGCAGGCGCCACGTGGGTGAGGATGCTGTCGATGACGTGGGCGTTGTAGTCGACGCCGAGCTGGTTGGGCACGGTGAGCAGCAGCGTGTCGGCGGCTGCGATCGCCTCGTCCTCCTTGAGCTGCTGGATCAGCACATCCGGCTCGGCCGCGTAGGCACGGCCGAAGATCGCCTGGGTCTTCGCGTCGATGAACCCGATCTCGTCGCTGTCCTGGCTCCGACCGAAGTACGCCCGGTCTCGGTGGTCGACGAGGGCGAAGATGCTCCGGCTTACCGACACTCGCGGCTCCCGCTCGTGGCCAGCCTTCTGCCATGCGTCACGGAATGCCTGGATCTGCTCAGCCTGCTGCAGGTGAAAGGGTTTGTCCGACTCGTTATTAATCAGCGTCGAACTCTGCAGATTCATGCCCAGCTCGGCCGCCCACGTGGCGGTCTGCCGTGACGCGGCGCCCCACCAGATGCGGTCACGCAGCCCTTCTGAGTGGGGCTCGACGCGCAGCAGGCCGGGCGGGTTCGGAAACATCGGGCGGGGATTGGGCCGCGCGAAGCCTTCGCCGCCCAGCACCTCCAGCAGCGCTTGGGCGTGCCCGCGGGCCATGTCCGCGTCTGTCTGACCGTCTTGCGGCTGGTAGCCGAAGTATCGCCAGCCCTCGATCACCTGCTCCGGCGAGCCGCGGCTGATCCCCAGCTGGAGGCGGCCGCCGG
>Ga0302229_10002208_pt1 | contig 14223 bp, 15 predicted proteins | sample II_Palsa_N1_3_FD_193518 | JGI IMG/M metagenome (GOLD analysis project Ga0302229, IMG submission 193518) | Peat permafrost microbial communities from Stordalen Mire near Abisko, Sweden - II_Palsa_N1_3 | ecosystem: Environmental > Terrestrial > Soil > Palsa > Peat permafrost | place: Sweden... | reverse complement strand
CCGGGAAGAACGGCTCGAGCTGCGGCGCGGACAGCATCCCCTTGTACACGATGGTCCTACAGGACAGGCTGGCGAAGTACACGCCGATCTCGTGCTCAGCCCGCTTGCGCAGGCAGAACGCCATCCGCTCGAGTTCTAGGCCGCACTGGCCCTCCGCACCGGCGACGAACAGCTGGAGCACGTCGGGCAGCACCGCCCGCGCGCTGTCCCCGCAGGCGGTGATGTCGAACGGCACCTCACGCCAGCCGAGTATCGTTAGCCCCTCGGCCGCCGCGAGCCGTTCCACGGCCGGTGTAACCAGCCATCGTTCGGCAGAAAAAAAGGCCATCCCGGCCGCGTAGGAACCGGCTTCCGGCAACTCGAAGCCACACGAGGCGCGGAAGAATTCGTCAGGAATCTGGGTCAGGATCCCCGCCCCGTCCCCGGTACCCGGATCGCCGCCCTGGGCGCCCCGGTGTTCGAGATTGCACAGCACTCGCAGGGCCTTCGTCACCACATCGTGACCGCCGCGGCCGGACAGGTCCGCGACAAAACCGACGCCACACGCGTCATGCTCAAATTGGGGGTCGTAAAGGCCAGCAGCCGCCGCCATGCGCTCTCCCGTCGTCTCTCGAAATCGCCACTTCAGTGCGCCGGGACGACACTGGCCCTGTTACACAGACATTACATCACCGGACGAATCCTCTACCAGGGTTCGTTTCGGGTACGCACGTGTCGGCGGTCTGCGCCGTGGTCTAGTCCAGTACATGCCCGCGACGGCCAGGACGAAAACCGCCATATCGCCGAGTGCACCGTAGCGTACGCCCAGTACATGCGGCAATGGACCGATGCGTACCGATTCCACCCAGAAGCCGCCGACCGCGTACCCCGCCGCGCACAGCAGGAACGTCCGCCCGCCGCTGAGCTTGAGCCGTCGCGCGGCCCAGATCACCACGATGCCCGCCGCGACGTCCCACAGTGACTGGTACAAGAACACGGGCTGGAATGTGGCGTAGTTCTCATACCCAGGCACCCGGTGCTCGGGCGAGATCTGCACCGCCCACCACCACGTCGAGGGCCGGCCGTAGAACTGCTGCTCCCACCAGTTGCCCAGACCGCCGATGGCCAGGCCGAACGCGACCGCGGGCGCGGCCGCGGCCGCGACGGGCCCGAGCCGGATCCCGGCCCGCCGGCAGGCGACCCACGCCCCCACGGCACCGAGCGCCACCGCGCCGGGAATGCCGATGGCGGCCACCCCCGCCGTGGCGGCGTGCCACAGCCGGTAGGCGCGGCCCACGTCATGCCTGGAGTCGAGCAGCATGGCGTGCGCCAAGGCGCCCGCCAGGCCGAATGGAACGGCCCAGGCGGCCACGTCGAGGATGATCCCTGGCTGACCGCCGGAGCGCCGGTACCTGCGGCTCGCCACCGCGATGGCCACGATGATGCCGACGATCACGGCAAGCGCGTACGCCCTGACCGACAGCGGCCCTAGCCGCCAGGCCGCGTGGCCTGGGCTCGGAATCGACGCGAGCGGCATCTTGCGACACTACTCCGTCTGTCCGGAGGACAGCTAAAGAAGCACTGCGTCCGGAGGACAGCTAAAGAAGCACTGCGTCCGGAGGACAGTTAAGACGCCCAGTGTTGTAAACAAGCGCTGTGTTGTAAAGAGGCCCCGTGTCGTAAGAAGCTGTGTCGTAAGAGGCGATGTCGTAAAGAAGACGGCGCGCTTCTGCGTACTCCCGCGGCAAGCTCGGCGGTGAGGTCCCGGATCCCCGCTATCCCCGCGGCGCCACCGTCGGCCTCGAGGAGGCGGCGGACGAAGGCCGAACCCACTATCACTCCGTCGGCGAAGGTCGCGACCTGCGCCGCCTGGGCGCCGTTGCTCACCCCGAGGCCCACCGCGACCGGCAGGCCGGTGTGCTCGCGGATCCGCTTGACCAGGCCGGCCGCGTCGCCGCTGACCGCGTCCCTGGTACCGGTGATGCCCATCAGCGAGGCGGCGTAGACGAATCCGCGGCAGGCGGCGGCGATCTTAGCCGCCCGCTCGTCGGTGGAGCTCGGCGCGGCCAGGAACACCCGGTCCAGATCGTGCTCGTCGGAGGCCGCAAGCCATGAGCCTGCCTCTTCCACGGTGAGGTCGGGAGTAATCAGCCCCGAGCCGCCCGCCGCGGCCAGGTCGCGGGCGAAGGCGCGTACTCCGTAGGCCTCGACCGGATTCCAGTAGGTCATGACCAGGACCGGGAAGCCCTGCGCCGCGACCGCCTCCACCGTGCGGAGCACATCGGCGACCCGCGTCCCGCCGGTCAGCGCCCGGTGTACCGCCTCGGCGATCACCGGGCCATCCATCAGCGGGTCGGAATACGGCAGGCCGATCTCGAAGATGTCCACCCCGGCCGCACCCATGGCCAGGGCGGCCTCGATGGCGCCGTCGACGGTGGGGAACCCGGCGGGCAGGTAACCGACCAGGGCGGCGCGGTTGTCCGCGTTCGCCTTGCCGAAGGCCACCGTGGCGGCGCTGGCGCTGGTCACGCCCGTAACACCCCGAACCATTTCGAGGCGGTGTCCACGTCCTTGTCGCCCCGGCCGGACAGGTTGACCACGATGAGGCCGTCCGGGCCGAGTTCGCGGCCGACATCGAGCGCGCCGGCCAGCGCGTGCGCCGACTCGATAGCCGGGATGATGCCCTCGGTGCGGCACAACACGGAGAACGCGTTCATGGCCTCGGCGTCGGTAACGGCGCGGTACTCCGCCCGGCCCGTTTCCATCAGCCAGACGTGTTCCGGGCCGACACCTGGGTAATCCAGGCCGGCTGAGATGGAGTGGGTGCTACGCGTCTGACCTTCGTCATCTTGCAGCACGAAGGTGCGCATGCCATGCAGCACGCCCGCCGAGCCGCTGGTCAGGGTCGCGGCGTGGCGGCTAGTGTCAAGGCCGTCGCCGCCCGCCTCACAGCCGATCAGGCGGACGCCCGGGTCCGGGATGAAGGCGTGAAAGATGCCGATGGCGTTGGACCCGCCGCCGACGCACGCGATCACCGCGTCCGGCAGCCTGCCGGTGCTCTCGAGGACTTGCTCGCGCGCCTCTAGGCCGATCACCCGCTGGAAGTCCCTGACCATCATCGGGAACGGATGCGGGCCACCCACTGAGCCGATGCAGTAGTGGGTGGTTCCGACCGTCGTCACCCAATCGCGGAACGCCTCGTTCATGGCGTCCTTGAGCGTACGGGTGCCCGCCATCACCGGGATGACCTCGGCACCGAGCATGCGCATCCGGGACACATTCAGCGCCTGCCTGCGGGTGTCCTCCTCGCCCATGTAGACGGCACAGTCCAGGCCGAGCAGCGCGCACGCGGTGGCGGTGGCCACGCCGTGCTGGCCTGCCCCGGTTTCCGCGATGATCCGCGTCTTGCCCATCCGCTTGGCCAGCAGCACCTGGCCGAGCACGTTATTGATCTTGTGCGACCCGGTGTGGGTGAGGTCCTCGCGCTTGAGCAGCACCGTGCAGCCGCCGGCCTGCTGACCGAACCGCCTGGCCGGCGTGAGCAGCGTGGGGCGTCCGGCGTAGCCGCGGAGCAGCCCGTCGAGTTCGGCCCGGAAGGCCTGGTCTTTACGTGCCTGCTCGTATGCCACGGCCAGTTCGTCCAGGGCCGCCATCAGAGCTTCGGGAGCGAACCGGCCACCGTAGGCGACGCCAGGGGCGGCCGGGGTCGCCGGGAAGCCCGGATGCGCGCTACCGACCGCCTCGACCGCACCGACGACAAAGTGCCCGGAAATATCGGGGACGGGAGCGATATCGGGCTCGGCCGGTCCGGCGTGCCCAGCGGGCGCGGAGGAACTCGCCGGGGTGGCTTGGCCGACTGGCCCTTCCGCCACCTCGGTCGCTGTCTCGGTCATCGTGATCGCGGCGTGGAGACCCCGGCTTTCGGGCCGGGGAGGAAACGCCGCTTCACCTCCCCGGAAATGTCAGTGGTCCTCGGTGCACGGCCTGCGGTTTCGCCGGCAACGCTGATGTGAACGCGGCCAGGAACATCGCGGCGGGGCACGCCGTGATTGCGCGGGGAGGCTGCCGGGATGCTGGGCCTGTGAACCGCGAACCTCAACTGCTTGCCTCCTTAACCGGACGTGAGTAGCTGGAATCCCCCGCCTTCACTTCAGGTGGGGGAGGATGTCAATCTCTTTCCCCTCGCAGCGCGGGGTGCGAGCCCGCGGTCACCAGGTCGGCGACAGCACACCGCGGGTCCTTCTCGGTAACCAGGCTCTCGCCGACTAGCACAGCGTCGGCGCCACAGGCAGCGTAGGCGAGCAGATCGCGCGGGCCGCGGACACCAGACTCAGCTACCTTAACGACGCCATCAGGTATCCGGCTGGCCAACCGGCCGAAAATACCGCGATCCACCTTCAGCGTGGCCAGATTGCGCGCGTTAACGCCGATAACGGTTGCGCCCGCGTCCAGCGCCCGGTCAAGCTCTGAGTCGGCGTGCACTTCCACCAACGGCAGCAGCCCGATCGAGGTCGCCCGCTCCACCAGGGAGACCAGCGCGCTCTGCTCCAGCGCGGCCACGATCAGCAGTATCACGTCCGCGCCGTGGGCCCGCGCCTCCCAAAGCTGGTACGAGCTGACCACGAAGTCTTTGCGGAGCACCGGCACCTGCACGGTCCGGCGCACCGCGTCCAGGTCCTCCAGCGATCCGCCGAACCGCCGCGCTTCGGTCAGCACACTGATGATCTTCGCGCCGCCCGCTTCGTAGTCCGAGGCCAGCGCGGCCGGATCGGCGATAGTCGCCATCTGACCCCGAGATGGGCTGGCCCGCTTCACCTCGGCGATAACGCTGACGCCTTCCGCCTTCAGCGCGGCCATCGCGTCCCGCGGGGACGACGCACGCCGCGCCATCTCCTTCAGGTGGTCTAGAGAGACGCGCCGCTGCCGTTCGGCGAGATCGGCCCGGACGCCGTCTAGGATCTCGTCGAGCACACTCACGCGGTTACATCGTCCCCTCAAAATCGGTACTGGTGCGCCACCGATCGTAGCCCGGCCGGCGTTGTGCCCTTGTTACTGACCCCCCTGTAGGGGGTCCATGGCGTACCCTGCGCCGCGGACAGTCCTGATCACCGCGGCAGGCCCGAGCTTAGCCCGGAGCTGGACGATATACACGTCGGCGGCCCGGTCGCTCGCGGCCTGACGGCCCGCGGCGGCCAGCAGCTTGCGCCGGGAAAGGACCCGGCCCGGGTGGTCCATCATGGTCGCCAGGACCGCGAACTCGGTCGCGGTCAGCGGCACCGTCCGTCCGTCCGTGATCACCGTCCGGCTGCGGCCATCGAGCCGCAGCCGACCAGCGCTGCGTCCGCGGGGCTCGGGAGCAGCGGGGCCCGATTCCTGGGCTAGCGCTTCGCCGGCCAGCACATCGCGGACCATCGCCACCAGCTGCCGGGGGCTGAAGGGGCGGCCCAGCCACCGGCGCGGGCCCGCCCGGGCCAGCCCGCGTGGCCTGGGGCCGGCCACCAGGAAGATGACCGGCGTCCGCAGGGCCCGGCGAATGCGCCGAGGGTCCAGGCCGGGCATGGTCAGGTCGAGCACGGCCACGGCATCGGGACCACAGGTCAGCTCGGCGAGGGCCAGCTCCGGAGTGGTCACCAGCCGGACGGCAAGCCCGTCCCAGCGCAGATAGCGAGCCGACATCTCAGCGACTTCTGGCTCGTGCTCAGCCAGCAGCACCGAAGGTCCCTGGTCCGCCCGTACGGGGACGCAGGAATCCGCACCCGCGGGCGTCGGCCCCTCCGGCGGGCCGACCTCAGCTGCGGGTTCCGCCATCGAGCTGGTCCGCCGGGGTTCTCGGGTCCGCCGGGTCCTGCGGTTCTTTCCGGTCCCGCGGTTCTTTGCGGTCCTGCTGGTCTTTCCGGTCACGCGGTTCTTTGGGGTCCTGCTGGTCTTCGAGGTTCTGCGGGTCTTCCGGGTCTCTCGGGTCCGCGCCTCCCCCGACCGTCGGGTCGATGTCCCGGCTCAGCGACTCCCACATGGTCGCGGAATCGGCTCGCTTCTGCGGCTGGGCGGCCTGCTGTCCGGGCCGGTCGAACCGGGCCGACATGACCGGCCAGCGCGGGCCTCGCCCGATAGTAGCCACGCCCGCCAGGATGATCGCGACGGCACCGACGACGGCGACCGCGCGCCATGGCGCGCCGGTCATGACCGCATGGCCGGACGAGCCCGCGATGACGATCGGGTGCGCCGCATTCCCCGGTGAGTTGCCACTCGTCGTCGACCCGCCGACGGTGCTGTTCGAGGCGTTCGCCCTGGCCGCCGCGAGCACGGCCGAGGCCCGCACCCCGGTCGTCGCGGCGGCGCACGCCCCGGCCCCAAGGACAGCCAGCAGGGCGCCGACGGCGCGCCTGGCCACGGATCTGGTCGCGATCACGGCCGCCAGGCAGGCCAGCGCCGCCAGCGCGAGCGCGCTCACGAGCGGGATGAGCTCCTGGCCGGTAACAGAGAAGTCCTGTGCGGGCAGCGGCCGCGGCGCGACGAAGATGGCCTGCGCCCATGCCTGCCGTGCGGCGAGCAGGACCAGCCCGGCTCCCACGGCGCCGAGCAGCAGGACCAGCGCGAATTCCCTGCGCATCACGGACATCTAAGGTCACTGGCTCTTTCAGGTTGCTGGGCCTTTCAGGTTGCTGGGCCTTCCGCGTCGCGGGGTTTCGGCGTCGCGGTCTTCGGCGTCGCGATCTGCTAGCGCACGGTCTGGACTGGTTTGCCGGTCACTGCCTCGAGCACGTCGGCGTCGAAGCAGGTCCGGTCGCCAGTGTGACAGGCCGCGCCGATCTGGTCGACCTTGACCAGCAGGGCGTCGCCATCGCAGTCGAGCGCCACTGACTTCACCCACTGCTGGTGTCCGGATGTGTCACCCTTCACCCAGTACTCCTGACGGCTGCGCGACCAGTAGGTACAGCGGCCCGTGGTGAGGGTGCGATGCAGTGCCTCGTCGTCCATCCAGCCGAGCATCAGCACTTCGCCGGTGTCGTACTGCTGGGCGATCGCCGCGATCAGGCCGGAGGCGTCTCGCTTCAGCCGGGCGGCGATGGCGGGGTCAAGCATCTTTTCCTCATTTCCGCAGGGGGTCCGCGGGTCGTCCCCAGGCTGGCACGGCCTCGCGACTTCAGCCAGGGTAGCAATCACGCCTACCATCAGCGGGTGAGCTACTCGCGAGAAGAGCGCCTCGCGCTATGCGCGTTGCTTGAGAAGACGGGCCCGGACGCCCCGACGCTATGCGAAGGCTGGAACACCGGCGATCTGGCCGCGCACCTTGTGCTGCGCGAGCGCCGGCTTGATGCGGCCGGCGGCGTCCTCGGCGGCCCGCTGGCCGGGTACACGACCCGGGTCCAGAACCGGATCAGGGAACGGACGCCATTTCCTGACCTGGTAGAAACGATCAGGTCGGGGCCACCGCGGCTGTCGGTGATGGCGATCCCCGGCATGGATGAGCGCGCCAACGCGGTGGAATTCTTCGTGCACCACGAGGACGTACGCCGCGCCGCACCCGGCTGGGAGCCGAGGGACCTCAGCAACGGGGAATCCGGCATGCTCTGGGGCCGGCTGCGGATGGCCAGGTTCATGCTCCGCAAGGCACCGGTCGGGGTCGAGCTTGCCCGCGACGACATCGACACCGCCGAAGTGATCCCAGGCGGCCCGGCGTATCGCATCACGGCCAAGAACGCGACGCCCGCGGTCACCGTCATCGGCAGCCCGGCCGAACTCACCATGTGGACGATGGGCCGGACGACGGGGGCCAGGGTCCGATTCGATGGGATCGAGGCCGCAGTGAACAAGCTCACCGTGGCGAACTGGCGGTAAGCGAGCCGGGTGAACTGGCCTTCGGGCGGGAACTGGCCTTCGGGCGGCCCGCAGGCCAGCTGCCTCTAAGGCAGCGAGCCCGGGCTAGGCGCCCATCTCGCGCTTGAGCCTGGCCAGCTCTTCGTCGATGTCTGGCGCACTCTGCCGGGGTGGCTGGGAAGGGTACGGCGTGGCCACGTGTTCGACGTCGGCCCGGGGCAGCGGCCGGCTGTAGTCAGGGTCACGGACTTCGCGCTTGCCGCGCTTGGACGAAACCTGCTTGCGGGAGTGGGCCACCTTGACGGCGGCGACGATCGCGCCGACCACCAGCGCGGCGATCACCAGGTCGACGACCGCGTGCAGCACGAACCCGATCACCGAGCCGACAACCAGGAAAGCGATAAGTATGCCGACCGCGATGGCGGCCACCTTGAACCAGCGCATCCGCAGCTTCCTCTCTCGACAAGGATCCGCATCAGGCCCCAGCCCCCCGGGTCCTAGCACCTGAGGATCTGTCCTCAGACACGATATTACCTGACTCCCACCCGCATTACCTGACTCCCACCCGCGCGCCGAGCGTCGAATGAGGCGTGCCATTACGCTAGGGCCCATGCATGCACTCGGCATTGACATTGGTGGCACCGGGATCAAGGCCGCACCCGTCGACGTGGCCACGGGAAAGCTTCTCGCCGACCGGCAGAAGATCGCTACGCCGCGCCCGGCCCTGCCCGACGCGATCGCGGATGTGGTGAAGCAGCTCACGACCTCATTCAAGTGGTCAGGCCCGGTCGGCATCACCTTCCCGGGAGTGGTGATAGACGGCGTGATCAGGACCGCCGCCAACCTCGACCCAGCCTGGATCGGAGTGGACGCGGCCGCGCTGTTCGGCAAGGCCGCCGGCAACCCGGTCCGGGTGCTGAATGACGCCGACGCGGCCGGTGTCGCCGAGATGACCTTCGGCGCGGGGGTGGGCGATCAGGGCACCGTGCTGATGCTGACCTTCGGGACCGGGATCGGCAGCGCCCTGTTCACGAAGGGCGTGCTCGTGCCGAATACGGAGTTCGGGCACGTCGAGATCCACGGCGAAGACGCCGAGAGCCGCGCGTCCGAGCATGCTAAGGAGTTGCACGATCTGAGCTGGGGCAAGTGGGCCGGGCGCGTCGATGAGTATCTCCAGCACGTAGAGGCGGTGATGTCGCCGCACTTGATCATCGTCGGCGGCGGCATCAGCAAGCAGTCCGAGAAGTGGGTGCCGCGACTGACCGGCATCAGCGCCCGCATCGTGCCCGCGGCCCTGCTCAACGACGCCGGCATCGTGGGTGCCGCGATGGCGACCGCAAGCACGGAGGCTTAGCGGACGGGGTGGCCGGCGGCGCGGAGGGCGTTTTTGACCTCGGTGATGCGCAGGGTGCCGAAGTGAAACACGCTCGCGGCCAGGACCGCGTCCGCTCCGGCGTCGACGGCTGGCGCGAAGTGCGCCAGCGTCCCGGCGCCGCCGCTCGCGATGACCGGGACGGTGACCACGTCGCGTACGGCCTGGATCAGGTCCAGGTCGAAGCCGACGGTCGTGCCGTCCGCGTCCATCGAGTTCAGCAGGATCTCGCCCGCGCCGAGTTCGGTGGCCCGTCGCGCCCAGCTGACCGCGTCGATGCCGGTGCCGACCCGGCCGCCGTGCGTGGTCACCTCGAAGCCACTAGCCGTGGCGGGTGCCCGCCGCGCGTCTACGGAGAGCACGATGCATTGCGACCCGAATCGCTCCGCTGCCTCGGCCAGCAGGTCAGGCCGGGCGATGGCGGCGGTGTTGAGCGAGACCTTGTCCGCCCCGGCCCGCAGCAGCCGGTCCACGTCAGCTACGCTGCGCACGCCGCCGCCTACGGTCAGCGGAATGAATACCTGCTCAGCGGTACGCCGCACCACGTCGTACATCGTGTCCCGGCCGCCGCTCGAGGCGGTGATATCGAGGAAGGTCAGCTCGTCGGCGCCTTCGGCGTCATAGAAGGCGGCCAGCTCCACCGGGTCCCCCGCGTCCCGCAACTCGCGGAAGTTCACGCCCTTGACCACCCGGCCGCCGTCCACATCCAGGCAGGGGATAACCCGGACCGCGACCGTCATTTCCCGACCTCGGCCAGGGCTTCCTCCAGGGTGAACGCGCCTTCGTAGAGGGCGGTGCCGACGATCGCGCCCTCCACGCCCAGCGGGACGAGCGACGCGATCGCGCGCAGGTCGGCCAGGCTCGACACTCCCCCGCTGGCCACCACCGGTGCCGACGTGCGCGTGCATACGTCACGGAGCAGGGCCAGGTTGGGACCGCGCAGCATGCCGTCCTTGAGTACGTCGGTCACGACGTACCTGGCGCAGCCTTCGGCGTTCAGCCGGTCGAGGGTCTCGAACAGCTCACCGCCTTCGGCGGTCCAGCCGCGGGCGGCGAGCAGGGTGCCCCTGACGTCGAGGCCTACCGCGACTCGTTCTCCATGCCGGGCGATCACCGAACGCACCCAGTCCGGGTTCTCCAGTGCCGCAGTGCCGATATTGACCCTGGTGCACCCGGTGCCGAGCGCGCGGGCCAGCGACTCGTCGTCTCTGATACCGCCGGACAACTCGACGCAGACGTCCAGGTGGCGCACCACGTCCGCGAGCAGGTCCGCGTTCGACCCGCGGCCGAACGCGGCATCCAGGTCCACGAGGTGGATCCAGGAAGCACCGGCCCGCTGCCAGGCAAGGGCCGCCTCCATCGGGTCGCCGTAGCTGCTCCCGCTGCCCGCCACGCCCTGGACGAGCTGGACCGCATGCCCGTCTGTGACGTCGACCGCGGGCAGCAAGGTCAGCGCGGCTAGGTCAGTCACGGGATCTCCAGGAGCGTCACAGGTTCTCCAGCCAGTTGGACAGCAGCGCGGCGCCGGCATCGCCGGACTTCTCCGGGTGGAACTGGGTCGCGGACAGCACCCCGCGCTCAGCCGCAGCGGCAAACGGCTCGCCGTGCTCGGCCCAGGTGATGAGGGCGCCCGCATCGGCGAGCGCGCTGGCGCCGGGCGACCGGAGCGCGTAGGAGTGAACGAAGTAGAACCGGGTTCCGGGCGGGATCCCGGCGAAGAGGACCGAACCTGGCGGCGGCGAGACCGTGTTCCAGCCCATGTGCGGCAGCACATCGGCGTTAAGCCGCTCCACCGTCCCCGGCCACGCCCCGCAGCCTTCGGTCCAGCAGTCTTTCCCCGGGGGGACTACCCCCCCGGACCCCCCCGGCGCTTCCGCGCTGGCGGCGAACAGGACCTGCATGCCCACGCAGATGCCGAGCACCGGCCGGCCGAGCTCGATCCGGCGGGTGATCAGCTTGTCGCCGCCGACGGCCCGCAGCCCGGACATGCAGGCTGCGAACGCACCGACGCCGGGAACGGCGAGCCCGTCGCATTCCAGCACGGCGTCGGGGTCGGCGGTCACCTCGACACTGGCGCCGACCCGCTCAAGCGCGCGCTGGGCCGAGCGCAGGTTCCCCGACCCGTAGTCCAGCACGACCACTCGAGGCATTACTAGAGCACGCCCTTGGTGCTCGGGATGCCGCCGGCCCGGGGATCCGGGGCCGCCGCCGTGCGCAGCGCCCGCGCGACCGCCTTGAACTGAGCCTCCACGATGTGGTGCGGGTTCCGGCCCTCGATCACCCGCACGTGCAGGCAGATCCCGGCGGCGAACGCCAGCGACTCGAAGATATGCCTGGTCAGCGTGGTGTCATAGCCGCCGATCAGCGGGGCCATGCCATCCGGCTCGTGATGCACCACGTAGGGCCGCCCGGACAGGTCCACGGCCGCCTGCACGAGCGTCTCGTCCAGCGGGACAAGGGCGTCACCGAACCGGGCGATGCCGCTCTTGTCGCCGAGCGCTTCCCTCAGCGCCTGGCCGAGCGTGATGGCGGTGTCCTCCACCGTGTGATGCGAGTCGATCTCGGTGTCGCCCTTGGCCCGCACGGTCAGGTCGAGGCCACCGTGCTTGCCCAGCTGAGCGAGCATATGGTCGAAGAACGGGACGCCGGTGCTGACCTCGACCACCCCGATGCCGTCCACGTCGAGCTCCACCATGATCTGCGTTTCGTGGGTGAGCCGCTCCACCCGTGCCACCCGGTTCAATAGTTGAGCACCTCATCAAGCGCCGAACGGAACGCCGCCATTTCCTGCGACGTCCCTACCGTGACCCGCAGCCAGCGCGGCGGGCCGACCTCCCGGACAAGCACACCGCGGTCGAGCAGGCCCTGCCAGACGTCCCGCCGCGAGTCGAACTGGCCGAACAGCACGAAGTTCGCGTCGGAATCGGCCACGTCCAGCCCCCGCTGCCTGAGCCAGCGCACGAGGCCGTCCCGTTCCGCCCGAAGACGCGTCACGGTGGCCAGCGGCTCGTCGGCCAGGGCGAGGGCGGCGCGCGCGACTGCCTGGGTGACGGCGGACAGGTGGTAAGGCAGCCGCACGACCAGCAATTTCTCCACCAGCTCGGGCGCGGCCGCCAGGTACCCGATCCTGGCGCCCGCCATGGCAAACGCCTTGGACATCGTCCGGGTGACCACCAGCCCCGGGTAGCGCGGGAGCAGGCTCAGCGCGCTGAGCGTGCCCTCGCGGGCGAACTCCGCGTACGCCTCGTCTACGACCACGATCCCCGGGGCGGCGTCGCACACGGCCTCGATCACGTCCATCGGGGCCGCCGTACCCGTCGGGTTGTTCGGTGAGGTCAGGAAGACCAGGCTCGGCTGCGCGCCGGCGACGGCGCGCGCGGCCCGGTCCGGGTCCAGGCTGAAGTCCTCGTCCCGGTCCACGGTCACCCATCCGGTGCAGGTCACCCGGGCGATCAGGGAGTGCATGGAGTACCCGGGGTCAAAGCCGAGCGCCAGGCGACCCGGCCCCCCGAAGGCCTGCAGGAGCTGCTGGATGACCTCGTTCGACCCGTTGGCGGCCCACAGGTGACGGCCGGTCAGGCCGTGCCCGAGGTAGTCAGCCAGATCCTTGCGCAGCTCGATCGCGTCCCGGTCGGGGTATCTGTTCAGGGTCGCGGCCGCCTGCGCCACCGCGTCCGCGATCGCCCGCACTAGCCGTGGACTAGGCGGATAGGGATTCTCGTTGGTGTTCAGGCGCACCGGCACGTCGATCTGCGGCGCGCCGTACGGTTGCAGGTCTTTCAGGTCATGCCGAACGGGCAGTGGTACGGCGGCCATCAAGCCTCCTCGCCGGCCCGGGGTACCCGGACGCGGACCGCCGCCACGTGCGCGGCCAGGTCTTCCGCGCCACCGAGCGCGTCAATCAGCGGCGCGGTAGCGGCGAGGGCCTCGCGATCGCACTCCACCACGTTCACCAGCCGCAGGAACGGGAACACGGAAAGGCCGCTGGTGTGCCGGGCGGTCCCTCCGGTCGGCAGCACATGGTTGGAGCCGGCCAGGTAATCCCCGAGCGATACCGGGGAGTACGGGCCGGCGAAGACCGCGCCCGCGTTGGTGACCCGGGCCGCCAGCTTGCCCGCGTCACGGGCCTGGATCTCCAGGTGCTCGGGTGCCCACGCGTCGCTCACGGCGAGCGCGGCATCCATGTCATCCACGACAACGCATGCGGACTGGCCCGCGAGGGCCTTGGCCACGCGTTCGGCATGCCGGGTGGCCGGCACCTGCCGGCCGAGCTCGGCGTCGACGCGTCCGGCCAGGTCGGCGTCTGAGGTGATGAGCAGGCAGGCCGCGAGCTCGTCATGCTCGGCCTGCGCGACCAGGTCCGCCGCGACGTGGACCGGGTTCGCGGTGTCATCGGCGATGATCGCCACCTCGGTGGGCCCGGCCTCGCCGTCGGTGCCGACGACGCCGCGCAGCACCCGCTTGGCCGCGGCCACGTAGACGTTGCCCGGCCCGGTGATGACGTCCACGGGCGGGCAGTCCGACGTACCGTAAGCGAACATCGCCAGCGCCTGCGCGCCGCCCGCCGCGTGCACCTCGGTCACCCCGAGCAACGCGCAGGCGGCCAGCACCGACGGGTGCGGCAGCCCGCCGTAACGGGCCTGCGGCGGCGACGCCACGGCGATCGAGCCGACGCCCGCGACCTGAGCCGGGACGATGTTCATAACCACCGACGACGGGTAAGCCACCAGCCCGCCCGGCACATAGACCCCGGCTCGCCCGACCGGGATGAAGCGCCCGGTGACGGTAAGTCCGTCCGTGACCTGGGTAACGGTCTCGCCGGGAAGCTGCGCGCCGTGTACTCGCCTGGTTCGTCTGACCGCTTCGGTCAGGGCGGCTCTGACCTGGGGGTCGAGCCCGGCGAGCGCGGCGTCGAGGGCGGCGCGGGGCACCGGGGTCGCGGTCAGGTCCACGCCGTCGAAACGGGCGGTGTATTCGCGGACGGCCGCGGCGCCACGGCGTCTGACGTCCTCGCAGACGGGGCGAACCTGGGCCAGGGCGGCCTCGACATCGGT
>Ga0302229_10002205_pt1 | contig 14234 bp, 10 predicted proteins | sample II_Palsa_N1_3_FD_193518 | JGI IMG/M metagenome (GOLD analysis project Ga0302229, IMG submission 193518) | Peat permafrost microbial communities from Stordalen Mire near Abisko, Sweden - II_Palsa_N1_3 | ecosystem: Environmental > Terrestrial > Soil > Palsa > Peat permafrost | place: Sweden... | reverse complement strand
TAAGCCGTAACCCTCGTATATCGGCAGTTTTCTTAACATTCTTCAGTTTTTATGAGCATTCCGAGGGAAATTGCCTGGGTGTGCAGGCGGCGATACGTTACGCAAACGTTGTCGTCGCGACAGGAGAATTTTGAGGCGAGCGAAGACGGGACAAAGAGCGGGCTGAGGGGCGATGGGAGGGCGACGCGGAGAAGCCAGGTTGACCGTAACCACAGGGACTACAGGGGCATGGGAACCGTAATGGCCACCGGGCCCGGTCAACCGGTCACGCCAGTTCCGGCGGCGGTGTGCTGCGCTTGCGTTGGCGCGTCAGCGTATCGCGGTAGATGCCGGGCACGGTCGCCAATTCCGAGGGCGAGCCGTCCTGGACGACCCGGCCGCGATTGACCACGACGATCCGGTCGAAGCTCTGCAGCGTCGACAGCCGGTGGGCGATGGCGACCACCGTGCGGTTTTGCATCAGGCGTTCGAGCGCCAGCTGGATCGCAGCTTCCGAGGCCGAATCGAGCGACGAGGTGGCTTCGTCGAGCAGGAGGATCGGCGAGTCGCGCAGAATCGCGCGTGCAATGGCGATCCGCTGGCGCTGACCGCCGGAGAGTTTGGTGCCGCGATCGCCGACCACGGTGTCGAGTCCGTCCGGCAACGCGCTGAGGATGTCCATGCAATTGGCGTCCTCGCAGGCGCGCTTGACATCCGCCTCGTTCGCTTTCGGCACCCCATAGCGGATATTCTCGAGCAAGGTCCGGTGAAACAGCGAGACATCCTGCGGCACGATCGAAATCGCGGCCTGGAGACTGTCCTGTCCCACCTTCGAGATGTCCTGCCCGGAGATGCTGACGTTGCCGGACGCCGGTTCGTAGAAGTGCTGGATCAGGGCAAGAATCGTCGATTTGCCAGCGCCCGACGGCCCGACCAGTCCCACGCGTTCGCCCGCGCGGATCTGCAGGTTCAGACCGTTTAACACCGGCCGGCGTCCCGGATAGGCGAACGTGACGTTGTTGAAATCGATGGTCGCATTCGTGACGTGCAGCGGCGGTGCATCGTGGTGCTCCGGCATCGCGTGGGGCGCGAGCAGGATGGCCGAGGCTTCGCCAAGGCGCGCGACGTACTGCGTCAGGTCCACGAACGCGACCGCCAGATCGCGCGTGCCGTGCAGAATCGCGAAGCCGAGCGAGCTGATCAGCACGACGTCGCCAGTCGTCGCGCGGTCCACGCTCCACAGCCAGAGGGTCCAGCCGAGCATGCCAGCGGAGAGGATCGCCGTGGCGATTGCATGAAGCAGACGCAGTTTTTCGAGGTAAAGGAGGCTGCCGGTGCGCGCCCGGGTTTCGACTCCCAGTTGCTCGTCGAGGCGTCGACGCTCCCTGCCGATGGCGGAGAACGCACGCACCAGCCCCATGTTGCCGATGATATCGACCAGTTCCCCATCCACCGCGGCCGCACGCGCAGCGAAGGCGTGGTGCCGCGAAGTGCCTCGGCTCGCCAGAATGTATACGCCGAAAGCGAGGATGCCGGAGACCGCCACCAGCGCGGCGCTCATGGGCACACTGACGGCGCCAACCATGGCGATGGCGCCGATTACAGTGAGGCACGGCGGTATCGCCGTCCACGAAGCGGTGTTTTCGAGTATGTACGCCGCGTTCGCCGTGGCGGAAATGCGGCTCGATAGGACGCCCGGCTGCTTGTCGGCGAAGAACGCCGGCGGATGAGCGGTCAGATAGGCGAACATCTCGCGCCGGATGTCACCGGTCACCGTGACGAAAGTCCGCGCGGCGATCCAGCCGCCGACGCGCCAGAACAGGTTGTCCGCGAGAATCAGCCCGACCAGAATCACGAAGGCGCGCATCACGATAGCCGGATGCGTGCGGCCGGACGGCAGCGCATCGACGAGATTCTTGATGCCCCATTGCGAGGCCAGCGCGCACCCGACCGCGGCAAGTACACTCACCAGCACGATCAGGTGCGAAACCTTGCGCCGCGCGATGTAGCGCCATAGCAGGGCCATCGGCTTGCCGGCATAACGGGACATCTCGCTTGAGCGCGCACGCCGGCGCGCATGGCGAATGTGGCGCCGGCGGGTCGGTTCGGGAATTTCCATTGCCTGTTGCTCCGTCGTTTTTACGGGGCCGGCAGGGCTGCGCACCGATACAATCGGGCGGTTGCTGCAAGCGGAAAGGCCTGGTGAAACGGTACACCACGGAAGGCGTCAGCAACCAGCGTGCCCGTCTCGCGCAAAATGGCAAGCGCCTGAACGGCCAGGCCATTCAAGCATTCTGCTTTTGAGCCGATATGTTGTCGATGCGGGGAAGAATCGCCACGGAAAGCACATGCATACCCATTACGACAATCTCAAGGTCACGCGCGGCGCGCCGGCCGAGGTGATCCGGGCCGCCTATAAGGCCCTCAGCCAGCGTTACCATCCCGACAAAAATACCAGTCCGGATGCGCAGCGCATCATGCGTATTATCAACGAGGCCTACGCGGTGTTGGGCGATCCTGAGCGGAGAAAGGCGTACGACCGCGAACTTTCGGCGCGCGAGCAGCAAGCGCCAAAAGTGCAGGGGCCGCCGCCCGGCGCGGCGCCGACATATCCTTCGCCGGGCGGGGGCAACGGCAGGGCGGAACCGTCTTTCACCGCGTCCGGCAGGGCCTCGGCGTTCAACCCGAGGCGGCACCCAGCACCTGAGGCGAAGCCGGCTGCTTTTCGGCAGGGCAAGACGAAGGAGTCGGCTCTGGCGCGTGCCTTCAGAATCGCTGTTTGCATTGCCATCGTGTTGGCCGCGGCGTGGACGGGGTGGCACACGGAGCATCGGCTACCGGTTCATCGGACCGTGGCGAGCGCGGCGCCGCATGCCAATGCGGCCGTCAAATGGACTAACCCTGTCACCGGCGCAAGTGTGCAGATAGAGGGTGTCTGGACGCTCTCGGTAACGAAAACCGAAAACGGCGAGCCGATCTATACGTTCACCGACCCAACCGGGCGCGCTGCGGTGGTCTTCGCACGCGAAGTCCTCCCGGACGTGGGGTTCAGCCGATACATTCCGGCGTATCTGCGCAACAACGCGTCGACGATGCCGCTCGGCGTGCCCGGGACGCGCGACATGGTCGACGGTCATGAAAGCTGGATCGCCGATGGCCGCCTCAAGTCGGATCCCACTATGAAGACACATGTGGAGTTGCGCCATATCGACGCGTCGTTCTGGCGCATCGTGACCGTGCAGGCGCAGCCCTACGAGGATACGGACGAGGCGACCGGCAAGCTCAAAGAGCAGTTGTGGGGCACGCTGGCAGGGCTTTGATGGGGGGGCCGTGCGAAAACACGGAGACCTAGAAATGGTCTGCTGTGGTCACGACTTTTCGTTCACCACCGTGAAGGTGCCGAAGATTCAAACTTTGCGGGATCAAGTATTGGCTATTAAAAGCTCAGCGCAAACCACCCGAAGAATTCGATCGACGGCAGAAGAAGAACAAGGAACAGAACAGTTATCGTTCTGTTTGCTTTGTCAACTGCGGCAAACCAGATTGCCGTGGCAACGGTTACCACCCACCCTGCGAGGCAGTACAACGACAGGTGCACGGTCCGTGGTGACAGTGCCCCAGCAAAATCAATCTCGTTCCACGACGCCCGTCTTAGCCAGCCAGCCAGAAAAATCGAAAGCAACTGAGCCAAGCCTATAACGAGATATCGCCGCTTCACTGGTTAGCCTGCTTCGGATAATGGTTCATTTTTGCGAGACGTTTGGATTTCTGTAGCACGGCATCCAGTTCGGCCGGAGTGACCGGCGTTGGGGGCCAGCGCGGGTCGTGGGCCAGAATACCAATAGATTCCAGAGCGTCGGCCACATTCGAGGAGCAACTATTGTCAAACAGACTGTACGTACTTTCATTCGGATGTGCCAGCTTGAATGCTCGATCCACACTGACGCGTCGCTCCAGTTCGCGTTTAACCTTCTCTTTTTCGGCCGGAGATACTCTGAGGACCAAGCCCAGGTTGTCGCGCCATAAATTTCCGCTGGTTTGTATTGATCCGTTGGTCAAATGCACGATGCCCCCATAAAAATAAGTGTGCTTATCGATTTTTACGTATTCTTCATGGGCGCGACTATAGACGGTTCCGTCAATTTCGATGGCGACATGCCCCCATTGTGATCCGACACTGCGGAGCCGCGAGTCGCTAACAATGACCTCAAGGCTGGCGGAATTTACGATAATTTCTTTCGCCGAAGTGTCGTTCGTCGGCGTCGTCGTTCTGGATGCTACCAAACGGTATTTCACCCCGGGCGGGGAGACGTGAATCTGCTCTGGCATCGTTATCCTGCAAGGTAGACGTTAATGTCTTCGGCGAACGCGATAGAAGCGAGCAGATGCGTGTGTCCATCTAGATTAGTATCGCCGTACTCGAAAATACCGTTCTTGCGCTGTACTGCATAAGCGGCGTAAAGCGGTTGTTTGCCCAAGGAGGCGATTACGAGCACCCCTTTTCTTGTGCGTTAGTAAAACTAACGGATTGCGAAGAAAATTTCCATGACAAGAATCGGCTTTCGATTAACTTTGACGATAAGTCACAATTCTGACGTTCTTTTGCGCGCCGAAGATGATGACCGACGCGAGCGGAGCAATACACAGTGAAATGAGGTCGCCTCGGAGACGCCTCAGAAAGAGCTCAAGGAAGTGATCGCAGCGGCCTGAATGATCTCGCCCGAGGCGATAGAAGAAGACCGACCGGGCAAGCGCGTTGCCCATCGGCGGAGGCTACCGATTGAACTATCGCGCCGCCTTCGTCGGATTCTGGAACCCGAACGGCGTCTGATAACCAGTCAGCTCCAGGTAGCCTCGACCGACATTTGCACCACCTCGCGTCACCGTCACCGCACCTTCCCAGTAGGCAGAGCCGGTCGAGTCGCGCGTATCCATTTCCTGATCGTCGAGCAAGGGCTCGAGCTGCCACGTGAGCGCGCCGGTCTTGACGGTTTCAGCCACTGGATAAAGCGTGTTCGTGCGCGGCGAGCGCCACGTTCGCTGTGGGACGAAATCGACCTGGGCCGGGTCAAACGTTGTGACCTTGCCGTTTGCGTCGCGCAGCAGCGCATGCGCCCAGACGGACCCGCCATTGCGGCCACGCACCTTGAATGCCATCAGCGCAGAGCCGTCAGCGAGGTTCGCACCGAGCCAGTCCCAGCCGGCTGCATCGGGGCTCAGGATCGTACTGGACCATTCGTGATCGAGCCACGCCACGCCGCTTACCGGCGTGGGTGTGCCTGAGCGGCCCGTCGGGTGCGATGGCCGCGAGACGCTGCCGCTGACGCGCAGTTGCGGCTCGCTGTAGTAGTAACTGGCTTCGGTCTGAAGCGGGCCCTTTTGCGAGTAGCCGTGGTCGCCCTGCAGTAGCAGCGGTTGCGTCGGTATGAACGACAGGTTCAGCGCGAACTCGCGCGTCTCGGCGTGCACCAGGTAGTGGCCATCGGTCGCGCGCACCATGCTCCATGTGTCGAGCTTGACGTCGGTGTTGCCGGTTTTGGCATAGGCGAGGCCAAAGCCCTGCCGGGAGATTTTCTGGTCATGCACGAGTTGGCCGTAAGCCGGATCGCTCAGCGCGACGTGCGCGATAATCAGTTGTGAAGGCGCAAACGCGCTCGGGTCCGCTGCGTCATAACCGGTGGCCGAGCGGAAGAAAGTAATCTGGAAACCTAACGGTTTGTGATCCGGTGTATCGAGCCAGCCGGTGGCGTACCACCATTCGGTCTGAAACGTGGGATGCGCGCCGGTATCCGCTGGAAACGTCAACGCGTGACCTGGCGTGACCGTGGCAAACCCAGGTGGCGCTGCTATCGCGGGCAACGCAATCGCTATGCCGAGAAAGGTCGCAGCTATCGCTTGCACCATCGTTCGGAGTGCGACGTTTGTGGATCTGGGTACGCTGCGTGCCAGCGCCGCAGCGCGCAGCCCGGCCCTTGACACGATTCTGACCGATCGCCGCATCACCAATCCTCCTTCACTGCGCGGACCGCATCGACGGAGACCGCCCGGCGTCCCGCCACCACGGCGGTTGCGCACGAAGTCACCAGCATCACCGCAGCCACCATGCTCAAGACGAACCACGGAATATGCAGCGACATGCTCCAATGAAACGACTGCGGGTTGACCACGAACACGAGAATCAGGCTGATGGCAAAGCCGAGGACAAAACCCATCGCAATGCCTAGCGCCGTCAGCATGCCGCCTTCCTTGGCGAGGATGGCGATGATCTGCACGCGCGTGACGCCGACGTGGCGCAGCATGCCAAACTCTCGCGCGCGGGCGAGCGTTTGCGCAGAGAAGGTCGCGGCAACACCGAACAGCCCAATGACGATGGCGACCGCTTCCAGCAGATAAGTGACGGCAAAGCTGCGGTCGAAGATGGTCAGCGAGCGGGCGCGAATCTCGCCGGGTTGCGCGAACTGCAGCGCGTCGCCGAACGGTAGTGCGCGTAGCGCCGCGATGACCCGATCGATGTCGGCGCCCGGCGCGACGGTGATTGCGACATCGGTGGCGCCAGTGTCGTGCGTGAGGCGCCGATAGTCGGCCAGCCGCAACTCTATCGCGCCGGTTTGACGCACATAGTCGCGCCAGATGCCGGCTACGACGAGCGTCTCGTTGTGCTGTCCGACCGGCAGGTCGACATGCTCGCCGAGCCGGTAGCCATACAGATCCACCATGGCCTCGGACACCCACACCGGCGTCTCGCCATGCAGCGCGGATGGGAGCAGCACGGGCCCGGACATCTGCAGACTCGCACCGGGGTCGGCTGCGTCGATTTCGCGTGCGAGCAGGACGACTGCGGGACGCGCAGGATCGAGTGTGAGTTGCGATGCACGCGTGAATGCTGCGGTCTTGACGCCGGGTGTCGCCGCGATGCTTGCCTGATCGGCGAGGTTCAGCACGCCGGTGTCGCCGTTCGGCGCGACCCGGACATACAGATTCGCGGATAGCAGATGCTCGAGCCACTCGTCGACGGAAACGCGGAAGCTTGCCACCATGATCGCCATCGCGACGATCAGGGCAAAGCTCGAGAGCACGCCGCTCATCGCCACCGACGCTTGTCCGGGCGCATTGGCGAGCCGCGCGAGCGACAGCGCGCTGGTGGTCTTTGCATGACGTCCCACGCGCGAACGACCAAGAGCCGTAAATAGCACGGCCGTGCAGCGCGGCATCAACGCAATGCCGCCTACAAGGAGCAGTGCGACCGCGAGGTAGCCAAGAATCGGCGCCTCGAAAACGGGCGGCATCTGCGTGAACACCCCCGCCAACGCGAGGCAGCCGAGCGCGGGCCATGGCGTGGCGAGCCGTGCCAACGCGCCTTCTTCACTGCCGGCCTTGAGCGCGGCAGCCGGACGGGCGCGCGCTGCCTCAAGTGCAGGCGCGAGACTGCCAAGCACGGACACGCCGATCCCCAACACAAGAAAAATCGCCGTCGCAATCGGTTCGAAACTGACCCCGGGCCGAACGCCTGGAAAATAGCCGCCGCCCAGATCGCTGCCGAAGAACCGCAACGCGAGGCTTGCCAACCCGTAACCGAGCGCAAGGCCAGCAATCGACCCGAGCACGCCGAGCACGGCGCCTTCCATCAGGATCTGCCGCAGCAACTGGCCGCGCGTAAAGCCGAGCACCCGCAGCATGGCAAGTTGCGAGCGCCGCCGCACGACGCTCAACGCCTGGGTCGAGAACACCAGAAACGCCCCGGTGAACAGCGCCACCAGTGCCAGCACATTCATGTTGATACGGTAAGCGCGTGACAGACGGTCAGTCCGGCTCTCGACGTCGCGCGGTTCGGAGACGACCAGTTGACTTCCAAGCCGCGCCTGCAGGTCGCGCCTGAAGCGCTCGCGGTCGACGCCGCGCTCGAGCTCAAGGTCGACCCGCGACAGCTTGCCGAGCCTGCCGAAACGCCACTGCGCGGCGGCGATATCCATCACGGCAATGCGTTGACCCGGCCGGGCTCGGACGAGGCCGCCTGCGACCCGGAGCGGCACGCTAGCCGTGCCGCTCAACAAAGAGATGTGCTGACCGATCGACGTGTTCAGCCATTGCTGGGCCGCTGGCGAAAGAAAGAGCGTGTCGTCGGCGAGAGTATCCATGGGGCGTTGCGCTGCGGGCACCCCGACCAGATCCGGCGCGATCTGGCTGGCCTTGAAAACGTCGATGCCCAGCACCTTGAGCGGCGCATTCTGGCCGGGCACGGTCGCGTCCAGTTCGAGGACCGGACTCGCGAGTGCGACACCGGGCTCGCCGGCGAGCCGCGGGTACCACGACTCATCGAAAGTGGGCTGCGCGCCACGCACCTGCAGGTCGGCCTGGCCGGACAGGCTCCGCGCCGCGGCCGAGAATTCGTTGAACGCCGCGCTGTTGATTAACTGCACGGCGTAACCGAGCGCCACACCCAGCGCGATCGTCATGACGGCGACAATTGCGCGCCCGCGCTGACTGCGCCACTCGGCCTCCAGCAGCCAACGGGCAAGCCGCCGGCTGCCGCTCACGGGCGCAGACCCTGGCCGCAGGGCATCACTCATGGGACGAACGAACCCGCTGCACGTCTGCATGCCCGGCGGGATGCAGGCCGCCGTCGCTCAGGATCAGCACGCGGTCCGCAACCGCCGCCGCCGCGACCGAGTGCGTCACCATCATGGTCGCGGCGCCGTTCGCCTTGGCTTCGGCGCGAAACAGGGCCAGCACTTCGTGAGCCGTGTCAGGGTCGAGATTGCCGGTGGGCTCATCCGCCAGAATCAGCCGCGGACGATGCACCAATGCGCGAGCGATCGCCACCCTCTGCAGCTCGCCGCCGGACAACTGCCGCGGAAAATCGTGGCCCCGCCCGGCGAGGCCAACTGCGGCCAGCATCTCGACGGCATGCTCCGATGGCAAATTGTTGAGCAGCAGCGGCAGGGCGACATTCTGCGCAAGCGTCAGATGCGGCAGCACGTGAAACGCCTGAAAAACGAAGCCGAGCTTTTGCCGCCGCAGACGGGTCGCCGCATCGTCGTCGAGCCCCGAGACCATGGCGCCATCAATCAGGACCTCGCCGCTATCGGGCGCGTCGAGTCCTGCGATCAGATTGAGCAGCGTCGATTTGCCGACACCCGAGTCGCCCATGATCGCCACGAACTCACCAGGGTCGAGCATGAAGTCAAGCTGTGCGAGGACCACGCGGGCGGTCCCGTAGGCTTTGCTCAATCGTCGGCATTCGAGCGCCGGAGCAGGGCATTCATCGCGAACGCGCATCGGTATCAGTGGTGTTCAGTTCAGAGGAAGGGAAGCGGGAGGCGCCATCGGCGTTGTCATTGCGGTTGACGTCGCGGTTGCCATCTTAACCGGCACGGCCGATTGGCGTGCGCGGCGCCGGCAAAGCCGGCCGCGCGGGGCGTGGGCATGGCGTGTGCTACCCGGTAATTCGCCTGTTGGCGAAACGCCTTTGACCCAGATTAAGGATATGAAGATGAAAGCAAAGACACTCGTGTGCGCTGGCGCGCTCGTATTCACCTGCTGCGCAGTCCCGCTTGCGCAGGCGCAGATTGCCGGCGTTCAGCCGCTTGGTGGCACGGTGGAAGAAACCAACGGCCTGCTGCACGGCTGGAGCGTGCGCAAGGCGCTGGTCGACGAGCCGGTCTACAACGATGCCAACGACAACATCGGCAAAATCTATGACCTGATCATTGCGCCCGACCGCAAGGCGACGTACGCGGTGCTGTCGGTGGGCGGCTTCCTCGGCATGGGTATCCATTACGTGGCCATTCCGATTGACCGCTTCGACATCCGCAACGGCAATCTCTATCTGGCGGGCGCCACCAAAGAAGCGTTGAAAAACCTGCCGGAATTCCAGTACAACAAGCTCGAGAAGGCGACCAAGCCGCATAAGGTCAGCCCGCAATAATCCCTGCCACAATACCGTCGAAAGGTGCCGCGCTCACTCGCGCGGCACCAGCGCCTGACGCCGCGTTTCGAGCTGCGTGATGACGCGCTGGAGCATCCGTTCGGCGGGCCCGGGCAGTGCGGCAAACCTGCAGCCCATCACGAAGCGCCGCTCGCCACCCGTACTCGTAAAGTGCCGGGGCGCGACAATTTCCAGATCGAGCTTGAGCGTACCGAAGTCGCCAAGCTGCAATGTGACATCCCTCAAGACGTAGCCCGCATCGAGCGTGCCGAAACGTGCATTCGCGGTTCGCAGTGCAACACCGCCCAACGACAGGTCCTGCATCTCCACCTTGAACGAATCGCCATCCGCGTAACGTCCGCTGACGACGTACGGATCGAGTGCGGGCGTCTGCACTCGGAAATACTCACGACGCTGGACATAGTAGAGGAGCGCGGGGAACGGCGCTTCGAAAGCAAGCCGCCCTTCGAAGACGACGGCCTTGGCCGCGTCCGTAGCGAACTCGACCCGAATGCCGCCGGGCAAGCTGCGGAACGTCAGTTGCTTCGCGCCCGGCAAGGCGCGGTTGTCGGCGGCGACGCTACCGGCATCGAAAATAAAACGGGCATTGCGCGAGTCGACCTCGAGCACTTGCATGACGATCTGCCGTCCTTCGAATTCCGCCGTGACGAAGTCCCCGCCTGATACGAGCTTGCGAAGGCACACCGCAATCTGCAATGGATGGCGCTGCGCGAAGTCCGGATGAATATCGCTCGCCGGTTCGGCAATGTCGGAATCGAGCAAAAGGTCGTCAATCATCGTGGTCCCCATGGACGTTGCGGCCCTGATACGGCCCGGTTTTTTAGTCGATGAACGCGGGAGAAATCACCCCCGGCGTCCGTCTCTACAGGCTGTACCGCAGGGATCGTGCCATGTGAATGACAGATAACTTGTGATCGCGGGAAGCAGGGCGCAGAGCCTTGTGGGACGGGACTTTCGAGGCAATGCAGCGGCCGCTTCGCAGCAAGCATCGGAGGGTGCCGCTACGTAACGGCCACAGGATTGTTACGGGCCACGCGGACGATGGACGGACGAAGCCGAACGCCTCCCGCCGATACGCGCCAGAGCGCGCGTTCTGCACCGGGCTAAATCGCAAGCAGCCCGTGCGATTTGAACAGCGCCGGCAGGCGCGGCGCGGCACTATCACCTGACACACGCGGCATGCCGGCCCCAGTCCCCGGCCGACCGCGCATTCGCACTCACCTGTCCGCACGGAGGTACCGCATGACTACCGCAGCTGACTACCTGGTCGCCACGCTTGAGCATGTCGGCGTCAAGCGCATTTTTGGCGTCGTCGGCGATTCGCTGAACGGCATCTCCGACTCGCTGCGGCGCCGTGGCAAGATCGACTGGATTCACGTCCGGCACGAGGAAGGCGCAGCGTTTGCCGCCGGTGCCGAGGCGCATCTGACCGGGCAGCTCGCGGTATGCGCGGGCAGTTGCGGGCCAGGCAATCTGCACCTGATCAACGGGCTATTCGACTGCCAACGCAGCGGCGTGCCCGTGCTGGCGATCGCCGCGCATATCCCGAGCAGCGAGATCGGTATCGACTACTTCCAGGCTACGCATCCCGAGAGCCTCTTCAAGGAGTGCAGCCACTACGTCGAACTGGTGTCGAACGCCGAGCAACTGCCGCAGATCCTGACCCGAGCGATGCGGGTCGCGGTGGCGCGCCGCGGTGTGGCAGTCGTCGTGATTCCGGGCAACGTGGCGCTGTCGCCTACGATTGCCGAGGTGCCGGCCTGGGTCGTGCCCACGTGCGCGCCGGTGCTGCGCCCGAACGACGACGACATCGCCTGCCTCGCGGGCATGTTGCACTCGGCATCGAAGATCACGCTGATGTGCGGCGCCGGCTGTGCCGGTGCGCATGACGAAGTCGTGGAACTGGCGAAGCGCCTCAAGGCGCCAATCGTGCATTCGCTGCGCGGCAAGGAGTACATCGAGCACGACAATCCGTACGACGTCGGCATGACCGGCATGGTCGGCTTCGCTTCGGGCTATGCGGCGATGAAGGCGTGCGACATGCTCCTGCTGCTCGGCACAGATTTTCCGTACCGCCAGTTCTATCCCGACAACGCCAAAATCGCCCAGATCGACGTGCGCCCCGAAGCGCTCGGCAACCGCTGCTCGCTTGATCTCGGCCTGCTCGGCACGGTGAAGGACACGCTCGCCGCGTTGCTGCCGGTGCTCAACGAAAAGACCGATACATCGCATCTCGAGAGCGCGCTCGAACACTACGCCAGCGCGCGCAGGGACCTGGATTCGCTGGCCGAAAGCAATCCGTCGAGCACGATGATTCATCCGCAATACGTCACGCGTCTGGTCAGCCAGCTCGCGGCGGATGATGCGATTTTCACCTGTGACGTCGGCACACCGATCGCATGGACCGCGCGCTATCTGAAGCTGAACGGCAAGCGCAGGCTGATCGGCTCGTTCAACCACGGCTCGATGGCCAACGCGCTGCTGCATGCGATCGGCGCCCAGGCAGCGTTTCCGGGCCGCCAGGTTGTGTCGATGTCCGGTGACGGCGGCTTTGCGATGATGATGGGCGAATTCCTCACGCTGGTTCAGGCCGGCTTGCCCGTGAAGGTCGTGGTACTGAACAACGGCACGCTCGGCTTCGTCGAAATCGAAATGCGCGCGTCGGGCTTCATCGACACAGGCACCGAGCTGATCAACCCTAACTTCGCAAAGATGGCCGAGGCGATCGGTGTGAAGGGCATTCGCGTCGAGAAGCCGCAGGACCTTGAAGCGGCACTCGCCGCAGCGTTCGCGCACGATGGCCCGGCGCTCGTCGACGTGGTCAGCGCACGCGAGGAACTCATCATGCCGCCGAAGACGACGATCGACGAAGCGTGGCATTTCGGGCTCTTCATGATGAAGTCAGTGCTGGACGGCCGCGGCAAGTCGCTGATCGATTTGGCGAAAGTGAATCTGACGCGCTGATGCTGGCTACCCGTTCTGGTTCACGCATGCGCTGCGCCACACCTGGGCCGCACACGCCGAAGCCGCCCTCCAACGCCGTTACAGCGGAAAGCGCACGCCTGCAGAAGGCGCCGGCGCGCCGGTGTGAAGCGGCTTTGAGCCTCTTGATGTGCGCGCTGCTAACGGCGTGCTCGGGCTCGCCGTCGGTGGGGATCCTCGGCGCGTATTTTCCGGACTGGCTGTTCTGCGTGATCGGAGGCACGGTGCTGACGGCCGTCGTGCATGTGTTGTCGTACCGCCATGGTTACGGTAGCTGGCTTACGCCCCCGGCGATCGTCTATCCCGCGCTGACGGTGCTCTTTTCGATTGTGCTCTGGGCCGTTGGCTTCAATCTGTGACAGACGGTGCAAAATATGAGTACTAACACGACCGCGCCAATCGGCTCCGGTACAACAAAGCCTCGACCCCGCACCTGGCCAGCGATCCTGCTGATCGTGCTGGTGGTGGCTGCTGCAATCGCGGCGATCTGGCGCGTCGACACGGTACCGCGCACCGACGATGCCTATGCCTATGCGGACACCATCGGCGTATCGCCGGAAGTGAGCGGCAAGATCGTCAACCTGGCCGTGCGCGACAACCAGCCGGTCAAACAGGGCGATCTGCTGTTCCAGATCGACCCGCGTCCATATCAATACGCGCTGGCGCGGGCACAGGCTTCACTCGCGCAACTCGACGCGCAGATTCCGTTGACCCAGCGCAGTGTGAACGCGCAGACCTTCGCTGCTGCCGCAGCGAAGTCGGCGGTCGTGCGTGCCCAAGCCGCGGCGAACCAGGCAAGCGATACGCTCGCCAGAATGGCGCCGCTGATCGGCAAGGGCTATATCGCCGCCGACGACCTCGATCGCGCGCGCACCGCACAGCGCTCCGCGCTAGCGGAACTGGCGGCGGCCGAGTCGCAGGAACGCGAAGCGCAGGCCGCCGTCAGTAGCGTCGATGCGCTGGTGGCGCAACGCTCGGTGTTGCAGGCTGAAATCGCGTCGGCGCAGCTCAATCTCGAGTACGCGACGGTACGGGCGCCATTCGACGGTCGCGTCGTGCAACTGACCACGTCGGTCGGACAGTTCGTCTCCGCACAAAAGCCGGTCTTCACACTGATCGATACACGGCACTGGTATGTGATTGCGAATTTCCGCGAGAACGAGCTGCGCAATATCCGTCCCGGCACACCGGCGACGGTCTACCTGATGAGCGACACCGGGATTCGCTTTAGCGGCTCGGTGGATTCGATCGGCTATGGCGTCGATCCGCAGGATGGCGGCGCCACGGCGAAGGGCCTGCCGAATATCCAGCGCAGCATCAACTGGGT
>Ga0302229_10002195_pt1 | contig 14274 bp, 14 predicted proteins | sample II_Palsa_N1_3_FD_193518 | JGI IMG/M metagenome (GOLD analysis project Ga0302229, IMG submission 193518) | Peat permafrost microbial communities from Stordalen Mire near Abisko, Sweden - II_Palsa_N1_3 | ecosystem: Environmental > Terrestrial > Soil > Palsa > Peat permafrost | place: Sweden... | reverse complement strand
CTATAAATATAACTGTTTCTACCATAGACTCCCAACGCAAGGCAGCAGTCAGGGAAGGGGACCGACGATGACGACGCGAATGGAAGACCTTGACCGGGACTTCTTCCTCCCCGACGCGCCCCTTCCTGCTCGCGCTTAGCGAGCGTCGGTACCGATGGAAGGCTGGTCAGCCGGGGTCGTCGCCGCCTATCGCGACTCGGACCGCCCTGCCGTCATCACCGCGGGCCGGATGGTAACCGGAAGCGGCCTGCTCGCCGCCGCGGCGGGCGCGGCGAGCTGGTTCGAGTCCTTCGGGCTGCCGGCCGGCCTGCCGCTGCCCGCCCTGGTGACCACCAGCGCGGACACCCTCGCGATGCTGCTCGGCGGCGCGGCCGCCGGTCACCCGCTCGCCCCCCTCGGCCCCCGGCTCACCGCGGCCGAGCTCAGCGGCGCGGTCACCGGGCTCGGCGGTCAGGTGCTGCTGCACGAGCCCGCATTCGCCGTCCTGGCAGCCGAACTAGCGCGGGTCACCGGCGTCCGGCCGGTGCTGGTCACGGGTCTGCCTGAGGGCTCCGACGTCGGCCGGCTGGCCGCCCCGGACCCCGACTCGGTGGCCGTTTACCTGCACACCGGCGGCACGACGGGCGCGCCCAAGCGGGTGCCGCTCACCCAGCGGGGTGACGCACGCCCTGCTGGTGCCGTCCATGATCGAGATGCTGCTGGCCGACGGCGCGCTTGACCAGGTGAAGTTGCGCACCCTGATCTACGGCGCCTCACCGATCAGGCCCGAGACCCTGGCCCTGGTCCTTGGCACAATGCCGGGGGTCGCGATGGTGAACCTGTTCGGGCAGACGGAAGGCAGCCCGATCAGCTGCCTCACGCCCGCCGACCACGCTCTCGCCAGCGCGGGCAGGCCCGAGCTGCTCCAGTCGGTGGGACGCCCGGTGCCCGGCCTCGAGCTGTGGATCGACGCGCCCGACGCGGCCGGCGCCGGCGAGGTGCTGGCCCGCGCCCCTCACCTCAGCCTGCCCGGCCCGGACGGCTGGCTCCGCACCGGCGACATCGGCCGCCTGGACGCCGGCGGCTACCTCTACCTGGTCGGCCGCACCCACGACCGCATCGTGCGGGGCGGCGAGAACGTGTACCCGGCCGAGGTGGAGCGGGTGCTCGAGAGCCATCCGGGCGTGGCCGCCGCCGGGGTAGTGGGCGTCCCCGACGAGCGCCTCGGCCAGACGATAGCCGCGTTCGTGATCGCGTCCGACGCCATTCACCCGCCGGACGCCAACGGCCTGCGGCGGTACACCCGGGAGCGCCTGGCCGGCTTCAAGGTCCCGGCCTTCTGGTACTCGGTCGGCTCCCTGCCGCACTCGGCGGCGGGCAAGCTCCTCCGCCGCGAGCTAACGTCCTGGCACGCTGATCCCGCCGCCGCCAGAGAACTCGTCGCCGAACTGCCTCCCGCCCGCAGCCCCTATTCGTCATAAACAGTGCAATAATTTATCGTAAACTTCCCTTAGCATGAGGACGGCAGCATGGTCAGCCCGAGGCGTCAGGCGCTGCGCGAGACGGCCAACGGCACCGAGCAGCTCGTCCGAGTGCCGAAAGCGGCCGAGCTGGTCGCGGCCGACCTGCGCCGTCAGATCATCCGCGGCGAGCTCGCCCAGGGAGACGCCCTGCCGACGGAATCGGATCTGATGGTGCGGTTCGGGGTCTCCCGCCCCACGCTGAGGGAAGCATTCCGCGTGCTCGAGTCGGAGAACCTGATCGCCATCCGCCGCGGCGCCAGGGGCGGCGCCCGCGTCCAGCCGCCGGACCGCGAGGTCGCCGCCCGCTACGCGGCCTTCACCCTGGAGTACCGGGGTGTCACCCTGCGAGACGTCTACGACGCCAGGACCGCCCTGGAGGTACCGAGCGTCGGCAAGCTCGCCCTCGACCGCACCGACGCCGATCTGGACGTTCTCGGAGCGGCACTGACCAGCCAGGAAGCCGTGGGCCAGGACGCGCGCGAGTCGATCAGGCTGCACGGCGACTTCCACACGCTCCTCGTACGCCTGGCCGGCAACCAGACGCTGACACTGCTGAACGAGATGCTGCACGACATCGTCGAGGTGGCGAACACGTCGCTCCAGCCTGCCGCCGACTCGGACGTCCGGACCGCGAGGGAGTCGACCAACAAGACCCACCGCCGGGTGCTCGAGCACATCAGGGCGCGCGACCAGCGCCGCGCCGAGGAGCTGTGGCGGCGGCACTTGCAGGAGGCCCAGGGCTACCTCCTCGGCGAGGACGTCGTCTCAACGGTCACCGACCTCCTGCGCTGAGGCCCCCGCCCCAAGCCCGCCAGGCCCCAAGCCCACCAGGCCCACCAGGCGTCAGGCCTGCAACGACACCCAGCCGGCCCCGTCGGAGCTACGCCGCGCGGCGTCGATCACCCGCTGCACAACCAGCCCGTCTCGCAGCGTCGGCACGCGAGGCCCGGGGCCGCTCTCGTCCGCGACCGACGCCGGCCCGGCCGAGCCCAGCACCGAAGGCAGCCACCGCTCGAGCATGAGCGCGAGCGCCCGGATCGGCGCGCTCCGCCGTCCGGTCGCCGGGATGGCGGAGGGATCACTGACAGCCTCGTCGCCGAGGGCAAGCTCGCGCAGCCCTTTTTCGCCGGCCCGCCCGGCCCGCACCGTCCCGCCGAACACCGTCCCGTCGATCTCCGCGGTCCCGCCGCTGCCGAAGGCCTCAAACCGGTACCGGGAGCCGGTGTGCAGCCCCACCGTGGTCAGGCTGATCGACGCCCCCACCCCGGAACTCCAGCGCAGCAGCAGCGAAGCGGTGTCGTCGGCGTCCGCCGCGAACTCCGACCCGTCGTCCCGGGTCCGCCTCGGTATCGTCGCGCGCACGTCCGCGCACACCGCCTCGGGCACGCCGAACAGGCAGTACAAATAGTCGATGTCGTGCGACGCCATCCCGAGCAGGTAACCGCCGCCGTCGGCCAGCCGGTACATCCACTCCGACATCAGCGGGCGGCTGGGGTGAAAGTAGTCCGCCGCGATGGCGACCCGCGCGAAATAGGGCGAGCCGAGCAGGCCGTCGCCGATCTGCCGCCAGACCGCCAGCTTCTCCCGCCCCCACCGGTTCTCGAAGCACACCGCGGTGGCCACCCCGGCCGCGTCGGCCGCGTCGGCCATCTCGGCGGCCTGGCCGGGGTCGAGGGCGACCGGCTTCTCGCACAGCACGTGCTTGCCCGCGCCGATGGCGCCAAGCACCTGCTCGCGGTGCAGGTCGGTGGGGGTGCAGACGGAGATGATGTCCAGGTCAGGCCGGCGGACGAACTGCTCCCAGTCGGTCGATACGTCCTCGATGCCCAGGCGCCCGCCCGCCTCCGCCGCCCGCTCGGCGCGCCGCGAGCACAGCGCCGCGACCTCGTAGCCGCCCGCCGCGCGGAACGCGGGCACCTGCACCATCGAGCCCCAGCCGACGCCGATGACCCCCACCCGAAGCTGATCTGTCATGCGAGCAGCTTAATCAGTACAATAAATAAAATTCAATCTTTCGAACGGTCCCGTGCTTCGCCCGCACCCGCACGCCCGCCCTGAAAAATCAGGACAGCACGTCGAGAACGGTCTCGCTCGGGTTGGAGATCATGTACTCGGTGACCGACCGCAGGTGCTGGCGCCAGAGGGCGACGGCCTTATCGGCCGACTTGGCCCTGATGAGCTCCACCAGCTTGGCGTGCGCGCGCTGCGCGGCGCGGGCGCTCTCCTCGGAATGCTCGTCCGGGGCATGGCTGCGCAGGAACGACTGGTTGTGCAGCTCGATGATCGACAGGAGCATCTCAAGCAGCACGGTCATCGTCTGGTTGCCTGCCAGCTCGATGAGCAGGCGGTGGAACTGGATCTCGTGCTTCTCGGCGTAGGCCACCGGGTCGGAAAGCGCCGCCTCGCTCTCGGCGATGGCGGCGTCGAGCCTGCGCAGGTCGTCGGCCGAGCGCTTCCGCGCCAGCATGTCGACCGAAGCGGACTCCAGGTGGACGCGTGCCTCGTAGAGATCGGCCAGCGTGGTGCCGCGGTACTGGAGCAGCGCCCCGGCATAGCGCCCGGCCGCGCCCGCGTCGGGCACGAGCACGTGCGCGCCACCCCGCGCGCCGCGCTTGATCACGATGATGTGCTCGGACTCGAGGATGCGGAACGCCTCGCGCAGGGTCGGCCGCGAGATACCGAACTGCTCCATCAGCGCGTTCTCCGGGGGGAGCGCGTCCCCCTCGCGCAGCTCGCCAGTCACGATCTGCCGCCGCAGCTGCGCGGCGACGAGCTCGCCTGCCTTCGGCACCCGCACCTGCGTTGACCTGAACGTCGTGGGCATCGTTCCTCGTCGTCTCTGCTGGGCCTAGCTATTCGTGTATTCGATCATAGAAGTTGACCATTTTAATTGTACCGTTTCGCAGCCATGGGCATGTCAGCGCTTTTCCGCCGTACGCTGCGGGGACTTCACGTCCAGCGCCCCGGCTCGCGGGAGGAGACTCGCGCACGCTGCCGTTGTCGGGCCCGACCCGCGCCCGACGTGAGCCCCACCTGCGCCCGACGCGCAACGCGTCCATGTCGTCCAGCGTTGCGATTCTGACACGATGTGTTGCACAGGGCACGTCCAGCCAAGGCGGCCGCGCAGCTCAGAACGACGCGAAAACCCGCCGTTGAAGCGTCATCTATCAGGATCGATTTGCCTGTGCCGCCGATCAGCTGCTTGACAACCGCTCAACACCGATCTAAGTTCCGTTTCTAACGGTGACATCACCGTCAGATACCGTGGCAGGCCCGTGCGGCGATCCGCTACCGCGCGATCCGGCCAGAGAAGCGAGGCGGCAGCGATGACTCAATCTCTCCGCACCGACGCGGTTCCTCGCCCGGGGCCGGGTGCCGAGTGGCGACCTCCGGCGGGACGTCAACGGCCATCCCTTCCCGGGTCGCCCGGCCGGGCCTACTATAGATAAATCATTAAGCTTATTTCGGCTCTCTGAAGCTGATCTGCCTGAGCACCTGAGCACCTGAACAAGAGATTCAACCGCCCGGACCGGCCTGGTACCAGGGCAGAAACGAGGCAAAGATGACTCGCAGCGACACCGGCCGCAGACACGTCGGACGCAGATCCACCGGCGCGGCGGCGGCCGTCCTCGCCCTCGCCGCGCTGACCGCGGCCGGCTGCTCGTCCTCATCGTCGAGCTCAAGCAGCGCCCCCGCCAGCACAGGCGCCAGCGCGGCGGCCAGCGCGTCAACCGGCGCGAGCAGCAGCGCCAGCGGCACGCCGATCGCGGTTGGCGCCATGGGCAGCTTCACCGGCGCAGGCGCCGGTTCCACCGCGGACGCGAAGACCGTCTTCCAGGACTGGGTGGACGCCACCAACGCCGCGGGCGGCATCAACGGCCACCCGGTCCAGGCGACCATCATGGACAACCAGAACACGCCGTCGGTCGCGGTGGCCAACGCCACCAAGCTCGTCCAGCAAGACCACGTCAAGGTCATCTTCGACCTCAGCGACGATCTCGAGTCCACCTGGGCAAAGATCGTCGACACCGCGCAGGTGCCCGTGCTCGGCCAGTCCGAGGGCGCGACCTTCGGCACCGACGCGAACTTCTATCCGACCGGCACGACCGTCGAGCCGCTGATCTGGGGTGAGCTGAAGGCGGCGAACGTCGCGAAGGTTTCCAAGATCAGCGGGCTCTACTGCGCCGAGATCGCCTCCTGCGCGCAGACGGTCCCGCTGATCACCGCCCTCGGCAAGTCGGTGGGCGTCAGCCTCGCCTACTCGGCCTCGATCTCCTCCACCGCGAGCTCCTACACGGCCCAGTGCCTCGGCTCCAAGAACGCCGGCGCCAACGGCGTCACGGTGGTCGCGGCGAGCGAAGTGGCGCTCAGCGTGTCGGCGAGCTGCGCGACCCAGGGCTACAAGCCCGTCTACGTGACGACGGCGGGCGAGATGACCACCCCGTGGCTGGCGCAGTCGGCGTTGAACGGGGCGATCGGCAACACCCAGGACGTGCCGTGGTTCGACGACTCCACCCCGGCGACCAAGGCCATGCAGGCGGCCATCAGCCAGTACTCGCCGAGCGTGCTGACCTCGGCGTCCTACGGCGCGACGGCCACCATCGGCTGGGCCGCGGGCACCGTCTTCGCCACGGTGGCGAAGTCCGCCGGCCTGACCCCGAGCTCCTCGCAAGCCCAGATCGTCGCGGCGCTCGACACCGTCAAGAACGAGACGTTCGGTGGCATCACCCCGCCGCTGACGTTCACCGCCGGCAAGCCCGCGCAGGTTGCCTGCTCGTTCGTGGCCGGCATCAGCGACGGCAAGTGGACCGAGCCCATCGGTCTCAAGACCATCTGCATGCCCGGCATGTGACCAGCTGAACTGACCCGGCAGCCCGGAGGCGAGTGGCCTTGCTACCTTTCATCATCATCGGGATCGTCTCCGGCTCGGTCTACGGGCTGGCCGGAGTCGGCCTGGTCCTCACGTACAAGACGTCGGGGATCTTCAACTTCGCGCAGGGCGCGCTCGCCACGGTCGCCGCTTACGCCTTCTACTACCTGAACGTCGACGCCGGCCTGGCGTGGCCGCTGGCCGCGCTGATCTCGGTGTTCGCTCTCGGGGCCGTTCTCGGCCTCGGGTTCGAGTTCATGGCCAGGCGAGTGGCCCGCGGGCCGCTCGCCTGGCGGATCGTCGCGACGATCGGCATCGTGCTGGTCGTCGAGGCGGTCTTCACCATCGTCCACGGGTCCTCGACCCTCACCACCCCGCACTTCCTCTCCCAGTCGACCGTGCAGATCTTCGGCGCCTTCGTCACCTACGAGCAGATCATCGTCACGGTGATCTCCCTCGGCGCGGCCATCGCGCTCTACGTCTTCTTCCGCACCGCGCGCCTTGGCAAGGCGATGCGGGCCGTGGTCGACGACCCGGATCTGCTCGGCCTGGCCGGCACCAGCCCGGAGCGGGTCCGCCGCTGGGCCTGGGTGATCGGCTGCACCTTCGCGGCGATGTCAGGCGTGCTGCTCGCGCCGAGCGTCCCGCTCGACCCGAACGTGCTGACCCTGCTCATCGTCCAGGCCTTCGGCGCGGCCGCCATCGGCGGGTTCACCAGCCTGCCGCTGACCCTGGCGGGCGGCCTGCTGATCGGCATCGTCTCCTCGGTCCTGACCGAGTACATCAACTCGACCTCGCTGCTGGCCGGCCTGCCGCCGAGCCTGCCGTTCATCGTGCTGTTCCTCGTCATCCTGTTCTCGCCGCGCGGCCGCCTCGCCGTCCGGCAGCTCGGCCTGCGCCGCGCCCAGATCGCCTGGCAGGCGCCCGGCCGGGTGCAGCTGGCCAGCCTGGCGGCGGCGGCGGTCTTCCTGGTCCTGGTCCCGTCCTGGGTCGGCTACCAGATCACCGGCTGGACGCTGGCCCTGACCTACGTGATCCTGCTGCTCTCGCTCGGCCTGCTCGCCAAGACCTCGGGGCAGGTGTCGCTGTGCCACATCACGTTCGCGGCCATCGGCGCCGTCGCCTTCTCCAAGCTCAGCAGCGGCGGGGTCCCCTGGATACCGGCGCTGCTCATCTGCGGTCTGATCGTGGTCCCGATCGGCGCGGTGCTCGCGATCCCGGCGATCCGGCTGTCGGGCCTGTACCTCGCCCTGGCCACGTTCGGCTTCGGGCTGCTGGTGCAGGACATGTTCTACAACTCGAGCGTGATGTTCGGCGTGACCAACATCGGCATCTCGATGCCGATGCCGCACCTGAGCTGGCTGACGGTCGACAGCAACACCGGGTTCTACTACGTGGTGCTGCTGATCACGGCGCTGGCGGCCGTCGCGGTCGTCGTCCTCACCCGCAGCCGCCTCGGCCGCCTGCTGCGCTCGATGTCGGACTCGCCGCTCGCGCTGACCACCAGCGGCACCAGCGTGCGGGTCACGATGGTGATCGTCTTCTGCATCTCGGCCTACCTGGCCGGGATCGCCGGCGCGCTGTCCGGGATGGTGATCTCCACCGCGTCGGGTGCCAACTTCCCGCCGCTTGAGTCGCTCAGCCTCATCGCGCTGATCATGATCACCGTCGGCGGCGCCCCGTGGTACGCGCTCATCGGCGCCGCGGGCCTGGGCCTCGTCCCCGTGTACCTCAGCTCCGCCAACACCACCAACTGGCTGGAGATCATCTTCGGCATCGCCGCGATCACCGGCGCCATGGGGCTGCAGCCGCAAATGCCGCCCGCGCTGGTCGCGCTGCTCGACCGCCTCGGCGGCCGCGGCAAGCGGAAAGCACAAGATCAGTCGTCCGAACGGTCCCGGCCGTCTCTCCCCGCGCCCATGACCCTGGAAGTCGATGGGCTGACGGTCGGGTTCGGCGGTCTCATCGCGGTGGACGGCCTGTCCATCACCGCGGCGCCGGGCAAGATCACCGGGCTCATCGGCCCCAACGGCGCGGGCAAGACCACGGTCTTCAACGCCTGCTCGGGCCTGGTGACACCGCGTTCAGGCAAGGTCAAGCTGAGCGGCAGGAACGTGACCCGGCTGCCCGCCGCGGCGCGGGCACGGACCGGCCTCGGCCGCACGTTCCAGCAGATGGAGCTGTTCGATTCCCTCAGCGTGCTCGACAACGTGCTCGTCGGCTTCGAGGCGAGCAAGGCCGGCGGCGGCGTCTACTCCCAGGTGGTCGCCAAGCGCGGCGAACGACAGCAGGGCCTGGCGATCGCCCGGTCGCTGCTCGAGCTGTGCGGCCTCACCGACCTTGAGGACGCGCAGGCCGGTGCCCTCTCGACCGGGCAGCGCCGCCTGGTCGAGCTGGCGCGCTGCCTGGCCGGCCCGTTCAGCGTGCTGCTTCTCGACGAGCCCTCGTCCGGGCTTGACCACCGGGAGACGGAGACGTTCGGCCAGATCCTGAAGCGCGTCGTCGCCGAACGCGGCGTCGGCATCCTCCTCGTCGAGCACGACATGGCGCTGGTCATGGACGTCTGCGATGAGATCTACGTGATGGACTTCGGCACCCGCATCTTCGCCGGAACCCCCAACGAGGTGCGCAGTAGCGCCGCCGTTCGCGCCGCCTACCTCGGCACCGACGCGCCCGAGCCGGCCCCTGCGGGCAGCGAACCGCCGGGGACGCCGTCGGCGGCGTCAGCATCGTGAGGAGTAGAGCATGACCGAAGGAACGCGCGTACCGCCCCCGGCCCTTGAGCTGCGGTCGATCAGCGCAGGCTACGGTGCGTCATCCGTGCTGCACGACGTCACCATCAGCGTGCCGCCTTCGTCGGTGGTGGCGCTGCTCGGCCCGAACGGGGCCGGCAAGACCACCACCCTGCGGGTGGCGGCCGGCCTGCTCAAGCCGGCCAGCGGCACGGTCATGATCTGCGGGAACGATGCCAGCAAGGCGGCGCCGTTCCGCCGGGCGCGGCAGGGCGTCTGCCTGATCCCGGAGGGGCGGGGGATCTTCCGCTCGCTCACGGTCAGGGAGAACCTCGAACTGCTCATCCCCCCGTGGCGCAAGGGCAGCGAGATCGACCCCGCCATCGAGGCCTTCCCGATCCTCGGCGAGCGGCTCGGCCAGACGGCCGGCTCGCTGTCGGGCGGGCAGCAGCAGCAGCTGGCGCTCGCCCGGGCGTTCCTGTCGGCACCGGACGTGGTGCTGCTGGACGAGGTCTCGATGGGCCTCGCGCCGGTGATCGTGGACCAGATCTTCGAATCACTCAAGCTCCTTGCTGCAACCGGGGTCGCCCTCGTGCTCGTCGAGCAGTACGTCAGCCGGGCGCTGGAGATGGCCGACACCGCGTACCTGATGGCCAGGGGCGCCATCGCCTGGTCAGGCCCGGCCGCCTCCCTCGACACCGACGCGATCACCAGGGCCTACCTCGGCCACGCGGACGAGGTGCCCGTTCACAGCGAACCGAAGGAGAAGGTCACCAAGCGATGACGCTCGATCTGAAGGCAGCCGAGTACACACTCTCCGGTCTGCGCCCGTTCCCCGTCGCCGTGACCACGGTCGACCAGGGCCGGGCGAACGGGCTGATCTCGCTGTCGGCCGGGGCGGCGGCGATCGTGCCCGAGGCCCCCCGGGTGACGATCAGCCTGACCAAGTACAACCTGACCCACGACATGGTGCTCAACTCGGGCGTGTTCGTCATGCACCTGCTCGCGGCGACCCCCGAGCCCGCGCTCGACGCCTCGCTCCGCATCATCATGGGGCTCGGCGGCAGCTCCGGCCGCGACGGCGACAAGATCTCCCCGTTCGACACCAAGCCGGGCGTCACCGGATCGCCGATCCTGCTCGACGCGCTCAGCTACGTCGAGGGCCGGGTGGTGGCCTCGCTCGACGTGCAGGAGTCCACGATCTTCGTCGCCGACGTGGTCGGGGCCGAGCGGCTGCGCGAGGGGGAACGGCTGCGCGTCGGGACCGCCTGGGGCAAGCTGCCCCCGGAGTGGATCGAGCAGTACGAGGCCAACCACGTCCCGCAGCTCGAATCCGCCCGCCGCAACCGAGGGCTGCTCGACTGATGGCCGCCGCCTACGACCGCGATGAGGTCGAAGCCGCCTTCCGGCACTACTTCCTGACCGGCCCGGTCGGCGAGGACTGGGTCGCCTGGTCGCAGCTGTTCACCCCGGACGCGACCTACAACGATCACTTCTGGGGGACGTTCCGCGGCCCGGCCGAGATCCAGCGGTTCCTCGAGGGCACCATGTCCTTCGCCGCGCACGTGTACTCGCCGCTCCTGTGGTACAACATCGACGGCTCGCAGATCGTCTACAAGGTCGTCAACCGAGCGGACAACCCCGAGCCGGGCGGTGAGCACTTCGAGTTCCCCTCGCTCCAGGTCATCCAGTACGCCGGCGACGGGAAGTTCTCGAGCGAGGACGACTGGTGGACCGTGCAGGAGATGAAGCTGTTCAACCAGCGCTACGCGGCCGCCCGCGAGCGGGCCGGCGACAAGGCCCGCGACCCGCTGTCGCGCCTTGACTGGGGCAGCGACGTGGACTGGGCCCGGCCGCCGGCCGGCCACGAGACCAGGCCGTCCTGGCTGGGCAAGGACGTACCGCCGATCTACAGCATGGCCACCATGGACGTCGGCACGCGGCACCCGCGGCAGGCGTCGACCAGGCGCCCGTAGGAGTTTCTGACAACCTGTGCATAACGAGGACGAGGCGCTCGCCGACTGGCTCTCCCGCAAGCTCGCCGCGCGAGGCCGCCGCGACGTGCGGATACGCGACCTGTCGGCGCCGGACGCCGGGTACTCGGGGAAGACCATCTTCGTCACCGCGTCCTGGATCGGAGCGGACGGGGCCGAGTGCCTGCGGGAGCTCGTGTTCCGGGTGCAGGTGCCCGACAAGCAGCTCTTCGTCGCGCCCGACGCGCTCCGGCAGGCCCAGGTCATGTCCGCCCTGGCCGGCCAGCCGGGCGTGCCGGTGCCCGGGATCTGGTTCAGCGAGGCAGACGCCGGGGTCCTCGGCGCCCCGTTCTACGTGATGGACCGGGTGCGCGGCCGGGTGCCAGGCGACGTGCCGAGCTGGCACCGCAAGGGCTGGACGGTCGACCTGACACCCGGGCAGCGCACCCGCCTGCACGACAACGGCCTGGCCGCGCTGGTCGCCCTGCACCGGGTGGACTGGCGGCCGGCGCTGGGCTTCCTCGACCCGCCCGGGCCGGGCACCGCCCTCGACCGCTACCTGGCCCAGCTTGAGCGCTGGTACGAGTGGTGCGCGCCAAGCCGCCGATTCGGCCCCGACGTGCTGGCGGCCGGGCTGCGGCAGGTGCTCGACCACCGTCCGGGCGACCCCGGCGAGGGCATCGTGTGGGGCGACGCCCGGGTGGGCAACATGTGCTTCGCCGACGACCTGACGGTCGCGGCGCTGTTCGACTGGGAGGGCGCGACGATCGGCCCGCCCGGCATCGACCTCGGCTGGTGGCTGATGTTCGAGCGGTACCTGTGCGAGGCGCAGGGCCTGCGCCGCCTCGACGGCGTTCCTGGCCGGGCGGAGACGATCGCCCGCTACCGCGAGCTTGGCGGCGCCCCCGTCCCCGACATCGACTACTACGAGCTGCTGGCCGCCGTGGTCATGACCCTGATCACCAGCCGCCTGGCCGACGTCCTGATAGAAACCGCCCGCGTCACCCCCGACATTGCCGCCATCTACCCCACCCGCGCGGTGGCCCTGGTCGCCGACTCCCTAGCCCGCCTCTCCCCAAGCTAAAGCCCCCCGCGCCCCCCGTCCCCCGCAGCCGCCGCCGCCTCCGGCCCAGCGGGTCGATTGCGCAATCGACATGTCGCTAGCCCCGCCAGCGACGCTGCTGGCGGGGCTAGACGGGCTAGAGGGTCAGCTGGTCCGGGGGAAGTGGAGCATCCGGCGGGCGTTGGTCTCGACGATCATCTCGACCTCGTCGTCGGGGATGTTGGCGAGCGCCTCGGACGCGCGCTTGCGGCTGTTGGGCCAGTTCGAGTCCGAGTGCGGGAAGTCGATCTCCATCGTGATCCGGTCGATCCCGATGGCGTGCCGGTTCTCGAGGCCGTGCTCGTCGTCGATGAAGCAGCCGTAGAAGTGCTTCCTGAACAGGTCGCTCGGCCGGGCCTCTTTGTCGATGTCCTGGTACCAGCGGTGCCGGTCCCAGGTGTAGTCAGAGCGCTCGAGCAGGTAGGGGATCCACCCGATGCCGCCCTCGGCGAGCGAGAACGTCAGCTTCGGGAACTTCTGCAGCGCCCCGCTGAACAGCAGGTCGACCGTCGTCCACATCAGGTTCGAGGAGAACAGGATCGTGGGGATGACGAACGGCGCCGCCTTTGCCTCCGACGCGGCCGCCATCTCCTTGGCCGTCGGCTTAAGCGCCATGAACGAGAAGCCGGGCACGAACGAACCGGACCCGAAGTGCAGCGACACCGGCGTGTCAGTCTCCGCGCACAGCGCCCAGAGCGGGTCCCAGTGGTCGGTGTGGAACGACGGCAGGCCGAGCGGCACGGGGGAGTCGGGGAACGAGATCGTCCGCGCGCCCTTCTCGATGGCCCGCTTGGCCTCGGCCACGCACAGGTCAATGTCCCAGACCGGCAGGATCGCCATCGGGATGAACCGGTCCGGCGCCGTCCCGCACCACTCGTCGATGTAGAAGTCGTTCCACGCCTGCACGCAGAGCGCCGCGAGCGCCTTGTCGTTGGCGCGGAAGAACGTGCCGCCGCCGAAGCCGGGGAACGACGGGAAGCACAGCGCCGCTTGCTCGCCGTCCAGGTCCATGTCCTTGACCCGCGCGGCGGGGTCGTAGCAGCCGGGGATCATGTCCTCGTAGCGGACCGGGTCCAGGCCCCACTGGTCGCGTGGCTTGCCCGCGACGGCATTGAGCCCGATGGTCGGGAAGACCTGGCCGTCGTAGTGCCACAGGTGCATCCCGTTGACTTCCTTGATCCGCGGCGCCTCGTCGCGGAACTGGGCCGGGATGCGGTCCTGCCACACTCGGGGATGCTCGACGAGGTGATCATCGACTGACACGATCTGGTGATGCTCCTGCAGCGGCATCTTCGCCTCCAAAGTTTCTGCTCCGGCAATCTGACGCCGTGTGTACTAAATGTATATCCTGTGAGGGAAGCACACCAGAGCCGTGGAGGAGATTATGACAAGCCAGCCAGGCGAAGAAGCCACGGTGAAGCGGCCAGAGGACGTCGAGCGGCCGGAGGACGACGATCACGACCTGCTCACGTTCGGCGAGGCGGGCGCGCGGCTTGAGATCGAGATCCGGACGCTGCGTGCACGTCTGCGCGAGCTTGAAGAGACAAGGCCGCGCGACGAGGCGGCGATCGAGGCGGCCGCGGCCCGGCTCGCCGCGGTCCAGGAGAGCGCCGAGCGCAACCGGGCCCAGCCCATCAACGACGAGAACTTCGAGAAGTTCTTCGGCTACCCGGGCAAGGCGCGCCGCAATACGACCTGGCAGCAGTAGGGCTGCTACCTCACCATCAAGATTCCGCCGTCGACGGAGAAGATCTGGCCGGTCATGAACCGCGCGCCCGGCCCGGCCAGGAACACCAGCAGCGGCACGAGGTCGCGGTCGATCTCGCCGAGCTTCCCGTCGATCGGCATCTCGGCCTTGAGGGTCGCGTCGAGCGCCGCGAGCTGCTCCGGGGTCATCAGCGAGCGCGTCTTGGCGTACATCGGGGTGGAGATGGCCGGCGCGACCATGTTGACGGTGATCCCGCGGGAGCCCACTCCTTGGCCACGGTGCGGGTCCACGCGACGACCGCGCCCTTGCTCGCCGAGTAATGCGCCTTGTTGGCCAGCCCGGCCACGCCCGCGGCCGAGGCGAAGTTGATGATCCGGCCGCCGCTCT
>Ga0302229_10002189_pt1 | contig 14319 bp, 17 predicted proteins | sample II_Palsa_N1_3_FD_193518 | JGI IMG/M metagenome (GOLD analysis project Ga0302229, IMG submission 193518) | Peat permafrost microbial communities from Stordalen Mire near Abisko, Sweden - II_Palsa_N1_3 | ecosystem: Environmental > Terrestrial > Soil > Palsa > Peat permafrost | place: Sweden... | reverse complement strand
ATGAAAGGGACGCTACGCACCGCGCCGCCCGGGGCCATCTACCCCGAGACCACACCTTTTTGGCGGCTTATGCCTCCCGGCATAGGCACAAGAGCATGCCCGGCTACGTCATAGGTCGAAACGGCCGGGCTCGATCAGCCCGTCGAGCCGGCGTCCCAGCTCGCGGGAGAAGGCCAGCACGGCGCCCAGCGGCCGATGGTGGAGGGCGATGCCAGTAAAGGTGCCCGTCGTATATGCCTGCGAATAGCGTTCCTGAAGAGAGGGCTCGCTGGTCACTAACTACCACCACGTGGATTCGAGGGCGCGGTCGGTGCCGCCCGTCCGATCGAGCGCATCGAGTTCGCCCATATCGTCGGCTGACAAGGTGAAGTCGAAGATCTGCGCGTTTTCCTGGATACGGACGCGATGCGTTGACTTGGTAATGACGATGAGTCCGTGCTGCAGGCTCCAGCGCAGCAGCACCTGGGCCGCCGTCCGGCCCGTCCGCTGGGCGATCTTGGCCACGGTGGGATCGCCGACGTACCGGCCGGTGCCGAGCGGGCTGTAGGCCTCGACGGCGACGTTGTGCCGGCCGCACGCCTCGAGGAGCGCGCGCCGGTAGTGCTGCGGGTTGAACTGGACCTGGTTGACGGCTGGGGGAACCGTTGCGGCAGCGATCACGGCGTCGAGTTCGGCGGCACTGAAGTTGGAGACGCCGATAGAACGGGCCAGCCCCAGGTCGCGGGCGCGTTCGAGGCCGGCCCAGGCCCGGGTCGCGCCGCCTTCGGGCCAGTGGACCAGATACAGGTCGACCTGGTCCACGCCGAGACGCCGAAGGCTCTTTTCCGCTTGGGCGACTGGGTCGTGCCGCCGCGGATAGAACTTCGTGGTGATGAACACCTGGTCGCGCGGCAGGCCGCTGTCGCGGAGGGCGCGGCCGACGCTTTCCTCGTTGCCGTACGCCTGAGCCGTGTCAATGTGCCGGTATCCGGTCTCGAGGGCCCAGCGCACGGCGTCGACACACTCACGCCCGTCAGGCACCTGCCAGACGCCAAGGCCGAGCACGGGCACCTGGTTTCCGTCTGCCAGCAGGCGCGTGACGCCGCCGGCTGTGGCTGTGTTCATGCCCACCAGCATCTGGCGGCGCACCCGGCCGAGGTATCCGCAACTTGACTGCATTCAGCCGGTGGCCTCGCGCAGGAGCCCGAGCACCTCGGCGTCGAGCCGCTCGGCGACCTCGGACGCGGCGGCATTGTCATAGGGAGCGATCGCGCTAGTCACGGAGTCGTAGGCCACGCGGGTTCCTCCTTCCGGCGTTTCCTCGATCAAGATGGTGACCGGTGCGTATGAGCCGGCGTCGGGCACGTGGCGGGTCATCTGGCCCATAGTGACCGGGTTGCCGGCGATCAGGCGAACCAAGCGGCGTCCGGTCCAGTCCTTGGCCTCCGGGTCGATCGACAGCGCGCCGTCGAGGTCGAGCTGGAGGAATCGCATCAGGCCGGCGCTGCCTTGCGCCTGCTCGACCAGCGAGCTGAACTCCTGATAGGTACTGCTGGCCGCGAGCTTGCTGAACAGCTGCTCGATATCGGGTTGGCTGATGCCACTGAAGATTCCGTCCAGGACCCGGGCGAACGGCCGGTCAGTATCGAAGACGTGCCGGTGCATCGTCACGTCGAGCACTCGTTCGGATGCCATGGTCTGCTCCTCCGTGGTCAGGTGACTGGTTTGATGCTGGCACAGCCGCGAGGCCGAAGGTATCGGCAACCTGACTGCAGTCAACATGCCGATACTCTGCCGCCGTTCCGCCGGGAGAGCATGCTGCCATGAGCCTTGACTTTGACGTGTTCGTGGTGGCTCCCAAGCCGATCCCGAGCGCAGTGCCGGGTTTCGAGGAGGCGGTAGGCCAGGCGACCTGGCCGCCGTCCACCTCGACCCTGATCAGTGATGATCGCGGCGCCTTGCTGGTCGACTGTCTCATCACCGAACAGGAGGGACGGGAGCTGGCGGCGTGGGTGAAGTCCCACGACTGCGACCTCGGGTACGTGTACATCACCCATCCGCACGCCGACCACTTCCTGGGGCTGCCGGAGATCCTGGCGGCGTTCCCGGAAGCCAGGCCGGTCGCCCTGGCCGAGTCCATTCCCGCCATGGAAGAGCAGATCTCGCCGGGATACATGCAGGTCTGGGGCCGGTTCTTTCCCGGCCAGCTGACCGCCAGGCCCGTGCCGCCGACGCCACTGGCGGGCACCACGGTCCCGGTCGGAGGCTCGGCGGCCGCGGTCATCCCGGTCGGGACCACCGACACCGGGCACTCCAGCGTCGTCCACGTCCCCGGCCTGAGCCTGGTCGTCTCCGGCGACGTCGTCTACAACCAGACGCACATGTGGCTGGCGGGGTCGACACTGGACTCCCGCGCGAGCTGGGCTTGGGCGCTGGATGCCGTGGCGGCACTGGAGGCCGACACTCTCATTGCCGGCCACCGCCACCCACAGGCCGCCGACGATGACGCCCGCCGCCAGATCGGCGAATCCCGTCGCTACCTCGCCGATTTCGACGCAGCGCTGGAACGCAGCTCCGCCCCGGCCGAGCTCATCGACCGGATGACGGCGGCCTACCCGGACCTGGCGAATCCCTACACGCTGTGGGTCGCGGCCTACGACCTCCTCGGCACCAGAAGCAAGTAAACGTACGCCACGTGCGGCTACCGGTGGCCGTCGTGAGAGCGGTAGTGCGCGGCCGAATATCGGATGCTTGACGGGCGCGCTGAGAGTACGTTGTGCGGCGTGAGTGACCTATACATCGTCGACTTTGGCGGCGATGGGCAGGAGCGCGCCCGCCTCGACGCGGAGCGTGAGGCTGAGCGTCGCCGTCTGGCCGACTGTTACGCGCGCTACCTCGTGGCCAGCGCCGAGGTGGACCAGGCCGCGGCGCACAGGGTCATAACAGCGCTGTTCGATCCCCGCGATGCCGACGGCAATCAGTGCCCATGCTCCTGTCATCCGCGGCTTTCGAGGCAGCATGGCGATGGCTTCGACTGCCGGTGCACATGGGACGAGGACCGCCGCGCTGCCGAGGTGGGTGGCTGGCAGGCATGGTGGGACACCCCCGAGGCGGCGGAGTTGAGCGCGGCTCACCGGCGCGAGGAGGATACGATCGCCGCTTGGCTTGTCGGCAAGACAGGTGTGGATGCCAGGCGGACCAGCTCTTATGCGCCTGAGCAGTGGGAAGGAACTATCGACGGCCACACCTTTTACTTCCGGGAACGCGGAGGCTTGTGGGCGATCGAGCTCGACATGGTGCCGTCCGGCAGGTATGCCCAGCGCCTAGCCCAGGTCGCAAAAGACGGCACGTTCGTCACCGAGCCGGTGCCGATCATGGAGGGCGAGGTTATCGCGCGAGGCGCCGAGTCCGATCTCGGCCCTGCGCCGGCGGACCATATCGCGTTCGTCGTCCGGACGATTCGCGATCACCTGCGCGGTGTTGGCTGCGAACACCATGGGGCACGCCTGTTCTGCCCGGACTGCGGCCAGCGGACAGGCATCGGGAGCTGACATGGCAGGACCGGACCTACCCGGGCCGCGTGAGCCGTTTACCGTGGCACACCTAGAGCGCTGGCCGATGGGCGCCGAGCGTACTGAACTGCTTGATGGACAGCTGTACTGGTCGGGTAACTTCGACGAGCGAGACGCGACGGTGGCACGCCGGGCGTTGCCTGGCAGCCAGATCCGAGTCGAGCCGGGAGTCGGCTTGACCGCCGGCCCAATGCTCGAAGACGAGCCGATGTCGCGAGAGTGGACCGACGAGGACGGCACCCGCTGGAGCGAGATGAACGGTCTAATTCTGTTCCAGCGGCCCGGTGAGCGGAACTGGACGATGCAGCCGCCCACGCCAGAAGAACGGCGACATAACACCGAGCAACTCGCCGCCTATCGCGCTGAGGGGTGGGCGGGCACCGTCGCCGCGTATGCGACGACTCCGACTGACGTGCTTGCAGCGTGGAGCTACCTGACCGCACATCCGATCTTCTGGTCCTACGTTGTGCCGAACGACCTCGCAGACGCCGATCCGCGTGAGGTCGACGAGGCCGCCTGGTCCCGGATCGAGGCTGAGGGGCGGCTCTCCGACAGCGATGGCCTCGCTCACCTAGACGTCAACCTTGACCGCTCAGGGGATCGGGCCGAAGTCAGGATGGAGCACGGGCCGGTGCTATGGCCACTGGACGTTCCGGCGCAGCGCAGGACGGGGCTCCGGGTTGGCGGCACTCCGTCGTACGACCCGAGCCTGGACGTGGCCAGGCCGACGTGGGAGGAGGCCATTGTGGCCCTAGCCGCGAAGGTGCGCGAGCGCTACGGCGACGACCGCGCGCGCGTGTCCAAGCCGTGGTGCAGCCACGACAACGCAGCGGGATGACCTGGCCAAGTGCCTACTCGCCAACGGGTGAATGAACCGCTTCGCGGATGGCGGGGTATAGGAGCATAGCCCGTCCAGATCCAATGCCGCTCCGACGGCGAAAGGGCCGCCCTCATCGTCGTATCCGACGGCTGGAGCGGATAGAATAACGATATGGACACCTATAGTCTCGCCGATGCCGCCCGGCGACTCGGGACTTCGCCTCCGCGTATACGGCGCGCGGTGGATCGCCTGGGCTTGCCCGTTGAGCAAGATACGTCAGGTGTCTTCCATCTAACCGAGGAGCAGGTTGGCGAACTGGCCGGCGAGCTAGGGGTCGTTCCGCTGATACCTGGTATGTCACGAATGGATGCTCAGGTGCTCGCCGCCCTGTCGCGGTCCCCGCGCGGTATTTCCTCGGTGCGTGAAGCCGCCCGGCGGGCAGGAGTCAGTCCCACCGGCGCGGGACGCGCGTTGACGCGGCTAGTGGCCAAAGGCCTTGTCACGCGGACACCAATGATGATCGCCAGAGGACAGGCCAGCGAAGTGACGGTCTACCAAGTGCGGTTTGGATCGGACGAGTGGCTCGCGCTCGCCCCCGTCGTGGCGAAGGTCCAGTTGCCGGATCGCGCTGATGGATCACGTGCCAAACGGGTTCCCCCTCACCTGCTGCACCTGTTCTGGAACACAGCCCCCACTCAGCTCGATGTCGCGACCTCGGCGCCGTATATCGCCAGGCGTCTGATCACGACATTCGATCCGGACGGCCTAGCCTGGGGTACGGTCAACCTACCCGCCACCGCTTGGGAACACGCGGCAGCCACCCGCGGCCTTGAGCCGGCGCGGCGCGCGCTCGCGCACAACCTGGCCAGGTATGCGCATGCTGTCTGATCGAATCCTCGGTATCCTGCTGCCGAATACGGCTTTGACGTGGGAGACCATCGCCCGGATCGTCCCGCCCACTGCATATCTCGGCGGAGGCACGGCTATTGCCGTCCACCTCGAGCACCGGGTGAGCCGGGACCTGGATATCTTCTTTCACCATAACAGCGTCGATCTGGACGAGCTGGCCATCATGCTGTCCGCGGCCGGACCATTCGCAATCACGGAGCGCGCCCCCGGCACGCTCAACGGCGTGTTCTCCGCCACCAGGGTGCAGTTCCTGCACGCGGACGAGGTGCGCCCGCAGCGGCTGCTCGAAAGCCCCACGCAAGTCGACGGGCTCCGCATCGCGCAGATCAGCGACCTCATGGCGATGAAGCTCAAGGTGGTGGGCGACCGTGGCGAACTCCGCGACTACTTCGACCTTATGACCATCGAGGAGCAAGCGCGTCGCACGGTTGATGAAGGCCTAGCGCTGTTTATCGAACGCTTCCAGCCTGAATACCCCGATCAGGCCATCAATCACATCCTGCTCGGCCTCGGCTACTTCGACGACGTCGACCCCGACGAGACCCTCCCTGCTCCGCGCCAGCAGATCGTTGACTATTGGACACGCCGACAGCCCGAAATCATCGCCGCACGCAGCCGTTAACCGCACAAACTACGGTCCGGTCGGGCTGATGTCCGGGTTCAGGCGCGAATCTGGCATGAGGTGCGTGCTCAGAGCAATGACGTACACCATGACGTATCGCGGCTTGGGCTCAGCACTCCTCGCCCTGGGCCGGGAACTACGGTGATGACGTGGTTGCCCTGATCCTGGTCGCGGTGTCGCTTGGCCTGTCGAACTTCGCCGCCGCGATCGGCATCGGGATCTCCGGCACAGGCGCCCGGACCAGGCTGAAGGTGGGCATCATCTTCGGCCTGTTCGAGACCGGCATGCCGATCGCCGGGGTCGCGCTCGGCCACGGCCTAGCGCAGGCTCTTGGCCACTCCGCCCGCTGGATCAGCGCCGGACTGCTCATCGCCACCGGTGCCTGGACTGTCGCCCAGGCCGTCCGGGCCCGACGGCAGGCTTCGCCCGCGCTGGACGGGCAGCGCAGCGGGCGGCTGGTCATCACCGGGCTGGCGATTAGCGTCGACAACCTCGCCGTCGGGTTCGCGCTCGGCGCGTTCCACGTCAGCCTGGCCGTCGCCGCCGTCACCATCGGCGGCATCAGCGTCGCCCTGTCGCTGATTGGCCTGGAGCTGGGCGCGCAGATCGGCACGCGGGCCGGACAGCGGGGAGAACTTCTCGGCGGCCTGGTTCTGATCGCGGTCGGCGCGGCGATCGCAGCGGGCCTCATCTAGCGCCGCCCGGAGCGCCGCCGAAACGTTCGAAGCCGGGCTAGGGGAGGTGCCGGTCGAAGAGATCGGCTGACCGAGACACGCGGGCGGGTTGTTAGGCTCACTAATGAGCCCTGGCGGGCTAGGGATGTTGCCTCCGATCGAAGGGCCGTGCCGATGAAGCTGCCTCCTGTTGAGTACGAGGCGCCGACGACCGTTGCTGAAGCTATCGATTTGCTGGCTGAGTACTCTGACGAGGCGAGCGTGCTCGCCGGCGGTCAAAGCTTGATACCGCTGCTCGCGCTACGGCTGGCCCGCCCCGAGGTGCTCATCGACATCAACGGCATCGATGAGCTGTCCGGGGTGTCGGCGACAGACGGCTGGGTGGCGATCGGCGCGATGACGCGGGAGTATGTTGCCGAGGAATCCGAGATCGTCGCCGACGCCGTGCCGTTGCTGGCGGCCGCTCTACCGTTCATCGGTCATGAAGCGATCCGCAGCCGCGGCACGATAGGGGGCAGCCTGGCGCATGCCGACCCGGCCGCCGAGTTGCCGGCGGTCGCCCGGGCGCTCGATGCCGAGTTCGTGGTACGCGGCCCGTCGGGCGAGCGGGTGATCCCCGCGGCGCAGTGGTTCGAGGGTTATCTCACGACGTCACGCCGTCCTGACGAGTTGCTCCTAGAGGTGCGATTCCCGGCCGCAGGACAGGGCACGGGGGTTAGCTTCCAGGAGGTCGCCCGACGTCACGGTGACTTCGCCATGGTCGGCCTGGCGGTGTCGCTGGGATTGTCCGGCGGGATGATCAGCGATGCCCGGCTGGCGTTTGCCGGGGTTTCTGATGTGCCGGTCCGGGCTGCCGCCGCAGAGGATCTGCTGGTCGGCGAGAGGCCGTCGGCGGAGCTGTTCGAGGAGGCGGCCCGCCGCGCGACCGGCGATATCGACCCACCGGCCGACCTGCACGGATCGTCGGACTACCGGAAGACGGTCGCGGCCGCTATCGTGCGTCGCGGCCTACGAGCAGCTGCGGACAACGCAGCGAGAGGCAGTGACTGATGGCGGACATCTCTCTGACGGTCAACGGTGCGACGCACACGGGTTCGCCCGAGGTGCGCAAGACGCTGGCGGACTTCCTGCGGGATGACCTCAATCTGACCGGGACACACGTCGGCTGCGAGCACGGGGTCTGCGGTGCGTGTACGGTCATCGTCGACGGCCGGGCGGTGCGCTCGTGCCTGATGCTGGCGGTCCAGGCGGCCGGCAGCGAGGTAACGACGATCGAGGGGCTGGCCACTGACGGCGGGCTGGGCACACTGCAGCAAGCGATGTGGGATTCGCATAGCTTCCAGTGCGGTTTTTGCACGCCCGGGTTCGTCATGCAGGCGACCGCGCTGCTCAGCGACCACCCCGACGCCGACGAGCAGCAGATCCGCGAGGCGCTATCCGGCAACATCTGCCGGTGCACTGGCTACCAGAGCATCATCGATGGCGTCCTGCTGGCCGCCCAGCGCAATCGAACACTGCGCAACCGCGAACGCTGAGGCAGGAGACCATGGCAGAAATCGTGGCTGAGCGCTACACCGGCGCCAGCATCAAGCGTTCGGAGGACCCGCGCATCCTGACCGGCGCGGGCCGGTACGTCGACGACATCAAGCTGCCCGGGATGCTGCATGCTGCGTTCGTGCGCTCGCCGCTGGCTCACGGCCGCGTGCTCTCGGTCGATGTCTCGGCCGCGCGGGCGCTGCCCGGAGTGGTCGCGGTGCTCACCGGAGCCGATCTGGAAGCGATGACGGTGCAAGCGCCGGATCCGCTGCTGGCTCTTTTCACAACCGGGGGGCCCACCGCGGAGTTCACCCTGCTCGCGACAGATAAGGTGCGCTTCGTTGGCGATCCCGTGGCGGTCGTCATCGCCGAGAGTCGTTACCTCGCCGAGGACGGCTGCGAGCTGGCGGACGTCGAATATGACGAGCTGCCTCCGGTAATGAATGCCGCCTTCGCGCTCGACCCGAGCAGCCCGCCGCTGTTCGCCAACCTGGGTGACAACATTGCCCGCCCGCACTCGCGCAACGAGTTCGGCGACGTCGCCGGTACGTTCGCCGATGCCGATCGCGTCGTCGACTTCCACATCGACGTGCATCGGCACCAGAACGTGCCCATGGAGGGACGCGCTTGTGTCGCGAGCTGGGATGCCGACCTAGCTGCCATGACGGTCTACGCGGCAACGCAAAGCGTGCACATCACCAGGAATGGCGTGGCCACGCGCCTGGGCATCGAGGGTGACAAGATACGTGTCCTGGCCGGGGATATCGGCGGGTCGTTCGGCCTGAAGATCGGCGCATCACGCGAAGAACTCGCCGTCGCCGCCGCCTCGCGTCATCTCGGCCGGCCGGTCAAGTGGGTCGAGGACCGCGGCGAGAACCTCACCGCGTCGGGACAGGCGCGCGAGGAGAGCTTCGACGTCCGGGCCGCGGTCAGCAACGACGGCGACTTGCTCGGGCTGGACGTGAAAATGGTCATCGACACCGGCGCCTACCCTGGGATGGGCACGATGTTCCCGGACATCATGCAGGCGATGATCCCCGGTCCGTACAAGCTCGCGGCCCTGGGGTTCGAGTCAACCGCGGCGATCACGAACAAGGCGTCGTACGTCGCTTACCGCGGGCCGTGGGCGTCCGAGACGTTCGTGCGGGAACGCGTCCTGGACCTCATCGCGAAAGACCTCGGCCTCGATCCGGTTGGTATCCGGTTGCGCAACCTCGCCGCGCGCACCGATCCGCCGGCCTTGATGATTACCGGCCGACCACTGGTGGGAGTCACTTCAAAGGAATCGCTGGAACGGGTCGCCGAGATGGTGGACTACCCCGCGTTCCGGCGCCGGCAGGTCGAGGCGCGAGCGCAGGGCCGCTACCTCGGCATCGGGGTGGCGACGTTCATCGAAGCCGCTCCGGGCCCGCGGGGGCCCGACGGCGCCCTGGGCAGTGAGTCCATGCGCCTCCGGCTCGAGGAAGACGGCATCGTCGCCCTGTTCACCGGCCAGATGCCCCACGGCCAGAGCCACCAGACGACCCTGGCCCAGATCGCCGCCGACGAGTTCGGCGTGCCGTTCGAGCAGGTACGCGTGGTGGTCGGCGACAGCGACGTCGTCCCGTTCGGACTGACCGGCGGCAGCCGGTCGGCCACCATGACCGGAGGCGTGGCACTGCACGGCGCCCGGGAGCTCAAGGCCAAGGTGCTCGATTTCGCGGCCCATCTCATAGAGGTCAGCGCACAGGACCTGCTGATTACCGACGGCAATGTGTGGGTGCGCGGCGACCCCGCGAGCGCGATCGCCGTCAGCGAAGTCGCGCGGCGGGCGGCATCAGGGCAGTTCGGTGCCGAGGTGGATGCCGCGCTCGAGGTCGAGGCCACGTACGACGGTGGCCAAGGCGGCTGGTCCGGCGGCACTCATTGCGCGATCGTGGAAGTCGATGTCGAGACCGGCATCGTGAAGGTGGAGCGATACGCCGCCGTTGAAGACTGCGGCGCGCTTATCAATCCCGCCGTCGTCGAGGGCCAGATCCGAGGCGGCGTCGCGCAGGGCATCGGCGCTGTCCTGCTCGAACGGTCGGCGTACGGCGAGGACGGCAGCTTCCAGTCAGCCACGTTCATGGATTACCTGATGCCGACCACCTGTGACGTTCCGCGCATCGAGATCGAGCACCTGGAGACTGTGCCGCTCGACGCCGACGTCAACTTCCGTGGCGTGGGCGAAGGGGGCATGATCGTCGCACCGCCCACGGTAGTGAACGCGATCGAGGACGCACTGTCACCCTTCGGCGTGCGGATCTACGAGCAGCACCTGCCCCCGGCTCGCATCCTGGAACTTATCGCCGCAGCGGACTCGGGCCAGTAAACACTATTAGGGGATCGCCCTGGTGTGGATCGGCAATCGGACCGGTTTGTGGACCCTCGTGGAGGGGCTGGCCGCGATCGGCATCTTGGCGCTGCCGGTCAGCATCGGGTTCGGGATCCTTAGGTTCCGGCTGTACGACATCGACCGGATCATCAGCCGCACCCTCGCGTACGCGATCCTCACCGGGACACTTGTGGGGATCTACGCGGGACTGGTACTGCTGGCCACCCAGGTGTTCCGGTTTCATGCTCCGGTGGCGGTGGCCGCCGCGACGCTGGCCGCGGCGGCTTTGTTCAATCCGGTGCGGCGGCGGGTGCAGCGGGTGGTGGACCGACGGTTCAATCGAGCCCGGTACGACGCCGACCAGACCGTGGTGGCGTTCGCGGCCCGGCTGAAGGACGCCGTGGACCTGGACACGGTCCGAGATGACCTGGCCGGTGTCGTGCAGCAGGCCCTGGAACCCGCCCACCTATCGTTATGGATCAGCCGACCCGACTAAGCGGGCTTCCACCGCGGACAAGCCGCGACGGTAACCTTGGCCGGAAACCGGGGTGACTTTCATGCGGGGACTGGCGGCGGACGTGGATGCGGCTGAGGCGCTTGCCGCGGCCGCTGGCGTCGGGCCGTACTTCGCGCTCGAGCCCTGGGCCCAGGGGGTGGGCTGGCGGCAGGCGAGCCTGCTGGTATCTGATCCGGCGGCGCTGGCCAGCCGGGTGACTGGAGCCCGTGCCGTCATCGCCGGCCAGGCCGGCGTTGCGCCCGCGGAGGTGGCCGAACGGGTCGCCGCCTCGATCGTGTTCCTGGGGCTGGCCTCACGCCTGGTCTCGCCGTCGCTGGGCGCGGCGGTGCTCGGCGGCGTGGTCCCGTACCTGACGCTGGACAACCTGTGGTGGCGCCCGGTGGACAGCGGCCCGATGCCGCTGGCGGCCGGCCCGGTCACCGGGCGGGAGATCGGCGACGCGCCGGCCGGCCGAGAGCTCGACGACGCTGCCGTGCTGCTGTCGGAGCGCTGCGTGCAGGGCATGGCCAGCCCGGTAGCCGACGCGTTCCACAGCTTGTTCCGGCTTTCACCGCTGGTGCTGCGGGGCAACATCGCGTCCGCGCTGGCGGGTGCCGCTGGGATGCTGGCCAGGAGCTTTCCCGACCAGGCGGAAACCAGCGGGCAACTGACGGCCAGGATCCTCGCCCTCGGACCGCTGCGGGGCACCGGCGAATTCGTGCAGCCGGACGCCTCGCAGCCGCAGCGTTTCCTGGTCCGCCGCAGCTGCTGCTTGTACTACCGGGTGCCGGGCGGCGGGACATGCGGTGACTGCGTGCTGACCCCGGCGCATATCCGGCGCCAGCAGTGGCAGGCCGCCCTCCGCCACTGACCGGACGCCTCGGGCGCTAGACGCCGGGCCGGTTGCCTCCCGTCATACTGGCACCTCCGAAATCGCGCCCGCGGCCGGGTGTGTGACGGGCGGTCGGAGGCGTACCGTTCGGATATGAGGCGTGGTGTGGTTTTCGCGCCGCTGGCAGTGGCGGCCCTGCTCGTCTCGGCGTGTACCGGTAACGGTCAGCCGTCGGCGCGGCCTCAGCCGTCGACGGCGGGGGCGAGCGCTACCCGGGCGAACGCAGTCCAGGCGAGCACGGCTCAAGCAGCTGCGGTCACCTCGAACGGGTGTGCCGGGCAGCCGCCGGTCAGCCCACTGCCTGTCTGGGCCCGGTCCGGGTTCTCCCCGCCGGATCAGGCCATGCCGCACGTGATGGGCAAGGCAGGCAACATCGTGGCCATCCTGTGGGCCTCCCGCGACGCGCTGCACTCGCCGCCACTGCAAAGCAGGAACAACAAAATCTTGTGGGTATCCAGGGTTCCGCTCAACGTGCCGGATCCGCTGATCATCAAGGCCACACTTGCGGGTAGCACGCGCACGGCGACGGAGTACGTGCCGGGCGGGCCAGGACCATCGATCATCGACCTGCCGGCGCCGGGCTGCTGGACGCTCCACCTGAGCTGGTCTGGCCACACCGACGAACTCCAGCTGCGCTACCTAGCCTGATCGGGGCGTCAGCCGAAAGACGAAGAGCCGGTAACCAGGAGGGCGTCATTGCCTGTGGCGCGCGAACGGGAGTGGCCTACCTAGCGCAGCAGGCCCCTCTTACAACCTCGTACAGCGAGGCAGAAGCGATGTCGGACAAGATCCGAGAGCAGTTCGAGCAGTCCTGACGGCGGCCTCCGGCAAAATCTTTGAATCTCCGTGTTGACAGCTTCGGGCCGGTTTGTGAAGCTAATTTGGAGCGCTCCAAAATGGCACTGGAGGCGACCGGGACATGGGTACGGAGACCGGCACGGGCGCAGGGACGGCCGCGGATAATGAGACCGGCACGCGGATGGGCACGGTGACCGGTCGGGCACGGTTGGCGCGGTACAACCTCGCCGGTCCGGAGAACCAGGCGGCGGCAGCGGCCGGCTTGGCTTGCGCGAGCTGGTTCCGCAGCGCGGTGCCGCGGCAGCGGATGAAGGAGCTGATGCGGCGCTCGGACTACCCCGCGGTGCGGGACACCGCGATCTAGCTCGCCCTGATCGGCCTGTTCGCCGGCCTCGGCATCGCGTTCTGGGGCAGCTCGCCGCCGCCGCCGCGCTGGCGATCGGGTTCGGTACCTGGCTGTACGGCGCGTGCCTGCTCCAGGTCTACGGCTTCACCCAGCAGCGCGCGGGCATGGGTGAGAACGTGCTCGATCACCGGCTCAACACCCGCACGGTCAAGCTGTGCGTGGTCAACCGGTTCCTGTACTGGAACTTGACATCCTCCCCCGCCTGAACTGAAGGCCGGGGATTCCAGCTACGACTCCGATTGGAGCAGCAGGTGAGGTTCGCGGTTCACAGGCCGGGCAACCCCGTCGCCTCCCCGCGCAGTCACGGCGTGCCCCGCCGCGATGTTCCTTGCCGCGTTCACGTCAGCGTTGCAGGCGAAACCGCAGGCAGTGCACCGGAAGACGGCTTGGCTCTCACGCGAAGCCCGGTCCACCTGCCCGCACGCCGAGCACCGCTGGCTCGTGAACGCAGGTTTGATCTTCTCCACCCGGCCTGGGGCCTTGTCCGCCAGCCGGCGCACCAGCAGGCCCCACCCGGATCGCAGTATTTCCCGGTTCAGCCCGGCCTTGGCGCGGACGTTGCGGCCCGGGTTCTCCCGCGTGCCCCTCGCCGACCGGGTCATGTTACCGATCTTCAGGTCCTCGACCCGGATCACGTCGAACCGCCGCGCGATGTCTGTGGACACCTTCTCGGCCCAGTCCTTGCGCCGGTCGGTCTCGCGGGCCCGCAGCCGGGCAATCGCGTGCTTGACCCGGCCGCGGCGGTTCGATCCCCGGCTGGCGCGGGCCAGCGTGCGCTGCAGCCGCCGCAGCCTGGTCCGTTCCCGCGCGGTCAGGCCGGGGGCGTACAGCGGCTGTCCGGTGGACAGGGCCGCGGCGACCACTACCCCCCGGTCGATGCCCACCACCTGGCCGTTACCCGGTGCGGGAACCGGCCCGGGGATCACCGCGAAGGCGACATGCCACCGGCCCGCGCGGTCCATCGTGACCCGGTAGGACTTCACGGCCGGCGCCACGTCGCGGGACCAGCGGAATCGGACCCATCCGGCCTTGGGTACCCAGACCTGGCCGGTTTTCCGGCTGAGCCGACGCACGTCCCACTGCCGCCCGCGCCCCACGATCCGGAACCCCTCGTCCCGCCCGGCCTTGCGCCACGACGGCCGCCCGGCCGGGTTGCCCGGGTCGAAAAAGGCGGCCATCGCCTGGGTGAAGTCCCGCAGCGCCTGCTGCTGCACGGTCTGGGAGCCTTCGGCCAGCCACGGGTAACCGGCCCGGGCCTGGGT
>Ga0302229_10002187_pt1 | contig 14325 bp, 16 predicted proteins | sample II_Palsa_N1_3_FD_193518 | JGI IMG/M metagenome (GOLD analysis project Ga0302229, IMG submission 193518) | Peat permafrost microbial communities from Stordalen Mire near Abisko, Sweden - II_Palsa_N1_3 | ecosystem: Environmental > Terrestrial > Soil > Palsa > Peat permafrost | place: Sweden... | reverse complement strand
GGCCTTGATGATCGAGATCGGCGTGGGGGTGGCGGTCACTGCCTCGAATTCGAAGCCTGCTTGTTCTAGCAGGAGCCGGTATTCGGCCTGGGTGCGCTCCCTGCCTGTGAGCATGCCCAGCATGGTCAGGTCGATCATCTTGGCGATGTGCGGCTCGGCGCCGTCGGGGGTGACCAGCTCGAAGGCCAGCAGCCGGGCTCCTGCAGGTGCCGCGGCCCTAATGCTCGCCAGCAGCCGACCAGCCTCGGCGTCGGACCAGTCGTGCAAGATCATCGACAGCAGGTAGGTATCTGCGCCCTCCGGGACGGCGGTGAAGAAATCGCCGGCGGCCAGGGTCAGGCGGTCGCCCAGGCCGTAGCCGGCCAGCCGGGGCTCGGCCTCGGCCACGACGTGGGGGAGGTCGAAGACGATCCCGGTGGCGTCGGGTGCGCCCGCGAGGATGTGCGCCAAGACGGCTCCGTCGGCGCCGCCGACATCGACGATGCGCCCGGCACCGGTGAAGTCGCAGGAGCTGATAGCACCGAATTTGATCCCGTCGGTGAGGTTGGCCATGGCGCGGCTGAACTGCGCGATGTGTTCGGGGTGCTCAGCCAGCCAGGTGAAGAACGGCTTGCCGTAGAACTCGGTGGCGGCGCAGCGGCCCGTGCGGACGGTGCCGAGAAGGCCGCCGAACGGCTCGTAGTGCGTTTCCATCCACATGATGGCCAGGTCGCGCATTGATGCCGGGCTGTCCTCGGTCAGGGTTTCTCCCAGCGGCGTCAGCCCGAACAGCCCGTCGGCGGTTTCGGTGAAGACCCCGATCGAGGCCAGGGTGCGCATGACGCGGTGCAGGGCCTGGGTGTCGGCGCCGACCTCTGCGGCGAGGGCGGTGGCGTCCCGGGATCCGCCGCGGAGCCGGTCGGCCACGCCCAGCCTGGCAGCTGCATAGAGAGCCTGGGAAAGCTGGAAGCCAGTCAGAAGCTGGACCATCTGGACGGCAGGAGGAACGGTATGCGTTTCCACCGCCGGGTCTGCCTGGGTCTGTGTTACCGACATTAGGTCTCCTTGTTCCGGGCGGCTGGTGCCCCTGGTCATGCTCTGTCGCGCAGGGCCACTGGTCCTGGTAACCCGGCCGTGGTTCTGGCCTGCCAGCAGCTCAGGACGGCGAGTTTGCGCTCAGGGCGGGTGGGCTGCCGGTACAGGTACGTCGCTGGTGCCGGTGCCGGATCACCTGACGGCCAACTGAGTCGGTCCGGCACGAGCGCCGCGGCCAGCACCCTGGCGGCGCGATCGGGGTCCCCGGTGATGTGCAGGTCGAGCCTGTCGGGGGTGGCAGACAGCCCGCCGTGACGAGCACGGGAGATGTCCCCGGAGTGATCCGGAAACCGTCTCCGCGACGTACCAGGATCGGGCAGGCGGCAGAGTCTGCTTACGAATCGCTGAGTCAGGAGAGAAACATGGCCATCGGTGTGATCTTCAACTTTCCCGGCGGGACCACGCAGCAGTACGACGAGATTGGCCGAGGGCTGACCAACGGCCAGCCGCTGCGCTCGCTGGCGGACTGGCCGGGTGGCGGCTGCCTTTCCCACGTCGTCGGCGCGACACCCGGCGGTCTTTGTGTGCTTGACGTCTGGGAGTCGGCCGAGAAGTTCCAGGCCTTCGGCGAGAAGCTGATGCCGCTTATCCAGCAGGCGGGCCTCAAGCCGGACGAGCCGATCGTCTTTCCGGTGCACAATTTCGTCAACCAGTAGGCGGCTCGGGGACCTACCGCGCTGGGGCGTACTGGGCGCGGCGCACGGCGAGCCGCAGAGGGCAAGGTTGCCCGGGCTAGCCGTCTGCACCAGGTGTCCCGCTGGATCGGCAGGAGATGCCGGCCGGAATCAAGGGAGGAATCATGCCGACACCGCGAGAAGCCCTGTCTGCCGCGTTCGAGAGCTGGAACGTCGGCGATCTGGACGGGTACCTGTCGTTGTATGACGAGGGAATCCGTCTGCACGGCTATTCCCCGGAGCCTATGGACAAGGTCCAGGTCCGAGGCTTCTACGAGGGAATCTTCCTCGCATTCGGCGCGCCGAAGCTGGAATTCCACGAAATCCTGTGGGACGGCGAGGCGTGCACCATCCGGTTCACCATGAGCGGTCGCCACGTCGATGAGTTTATGGGCGTGCCCGCGACCGGGACACCGATCGCGCTGCCAGGTATTACGATTCTGCATTTCCGCGGCGGCCGGTGCGTCGAGCGGTTCTCCCAGGCCGACATGCTGGGCCTGCTCATCCAGATCGGTGCCGTGCCAGCACCAGCCTGACCTGGCCACCTGGCCGCGGCGGCCAGCTAAGTCCAGCGCGAGCGATGACGCCGCCGCCAGCACCATGGCAGCGCGATCGGGGTCCCCGGTGATGTGCAGGTCGAGCCGATCGGGGGTGGCCCGGTTGGCGACCAGCCAGCAGAACCCGACCGCATCGGTGACGATCCCGACGCAGGCGGCGGGCGAGCCGTGGCCGATCGGGATGTCCCAGGTGCCGCCGCCCGGCCCGGTCAGCACCAGGTGCACGCTGGTGGGCTCGCGCAGGCCGCCTCGGGCCGCGGCGTGCGGGAGCAGCCGGGCCGCGGCCTGGGTCATCAGGCTCAGCGTGGACGGGTCGGGGACCGAGGGGGGTAGCCCGGCGGCCTGGCGGATGTCGTTGTCGTGGACCCACAGCTCGAACGCCCGGACCAGCAGCAGCGTGCTCAGCGGCAGCCGCATGCCGTGCACCGCGACTTCGGCACCGGTATCGCCGGCCGCGTGGACGAGATCGAGGGTGTGGTCGGCCGCGCGCCGCCACTCGGCCCGGGTCTGCGCGGGGGGCCGCCCGGCCTGGCGGTCCGCCGCGGCCTGGGTGGATTCGACATGGCTGGTCCGGGCTACCTGCGGGTCCCCGGTCAGACAGCGGTGCACGTCTTCCTCCACGCCGGTCAGGTGCCCGACCAAGCCCTGAACGTCCAGGCCGCGCAGCGCCAGCCTCCCCCAGTCCTCCTCCTGCAAGACGCCGAGCATCCCGTAGAAAGCGTCGGCCGCCCGGCTGAACGCCTCCTCAGAGGTGATCTCCGGAGCAGCCGGTTCCGGACGGCCGGCCGTGCGGGCCCGCAGCGACGCGGCCAGGACACGGTCGCGCAGGCCATCCGGCAGCGCCGGGCGCTGCTCGGCGGCGGTCATGATGACTCCAGCAGCTGACGATCCAGCGCGGTTTCCAGTTTGGCCAGCGCCAGCCTGAGCCGTGACTTGGCCGTGCCTTCCGGGATCCCGGCCGCCTGCGCGGCCTCCCGGCAGGTCAGTCCCTTGAAGTAGGCGAGCTCGACGATCCGGCGCTGGCTTTCGGGCAGCTTCTCCACGGCCGCGCGGACCGCGGCGGCGGCTTCGGACGCCATCACCTGCTCATACGGTGAGGGCTCCGGCCGCCCGGGGTCCAGCCGGCTGCTGCGCTCCTGCCGCGCCACCCGGCGCAGCTCGCTGCGTATCAGGTCCACCGCCCGGTGCCGGGCCTGCATGGTCAGATAGGCGCGCAACGGCCCGGCATCCGGGTCATACCGGCCGGGGTGGCTCCACAGCTCGACGAACACGTCTTGTACAACGTCTTGCGCGGTCGCATCGTGCCCCAGGACCCGCAGCGCGCCACTGTAAACCGCCGGTGCCAAGCGGTCGAATACCTCTGCCAGGGCAAGATGGTCTCCGGCGGCCAGGCGCGCCGCGAGCAACGCGTCCGTACCCCCCATGTCATGGACGCTAGCCCTGGATTCGGCCACCGGACAAGACCCAATCCCGGGCCGGTCGCTGACCAGGTCATCCTCGGGGGAGCGTGTCGCGAGCACCGGCGTCATCGTGGATACGTCGCGGTGGCCGCCACCGGATCACCGGGTCCCGCGGTGGAGCGAAGCGCCCTGCGGATGCGCCGCTCAGCCACCACGACGGCCAGCGACATGAGCGTGCCGAGGATCGCCCGGGCGGGATACCCGAGGATCCGCCGCCTGAGCGCCTGGCTGGGCTGGGACTGACCAGGCATTCAGCGGCGCCGCAGCACGTCGATGAGCAGGCCGCCGGTCAGCAGTACCGCCGCGGTCCCGAAGACGGCGGTGGCCCAGGCGGCAGATCGGCGGCGCAGGCGCCGGACATCTCCGCGGCCCACTGCACGGCCCGGCTCGCGGCATCGGAACGATCGGTGGCGACAAGCATCCGCTGAATCATGACCGCCCCCCGGCTACCAGTCCACTCACGCCTTGGCCTGCCGGCCGTACGGCGGCGACCGTCAGCCGGGCCAGGCGCTGATCATGGGCCAGGCCGCGGAGCCTCGCGGTAAACGATTCCGTCGTGATGTTGTCTCGCCCGCCCAAGGTTGACTGATCGAGCACATCTCGCAGGATGACGACGTCGCCGCCGCGACTTTGATCGGCCACCCGGGCGGCCAGGTTGACGGTCCGGCCGAAGTAATCGAGATGATCGTTGGCGGTCATCGCGATGGCGGGGCCGTGGTGGACGCCGACCTTGAGCTCGAGCGGCGGGTCGATGCCCTGTTCCCGGCACCAGCCACCGACCTGGCCCTGCAGCTGGATCGCCGTGCTGAGCGCGTCATCGAGCCGGTAGAAGGCGCACATCACCCCGTCGCCCATCGTCTTGATGACACTGCCGCCGCCACGGCCGACCGCCTGCCTGATGAAGTCGAAATGCCGGTTGACCCGGCTGTAGGCCGCCGCGTCGCCGATCCCCTCGTACAGCTGCGTCGAGCCCTTGAGGTCGCTGAACAAGAAGGCGATGTGGCTGACCGCCAGTTGCTGGCGCGGGGCAAGCACCTCGGAGCTGAACAGGTCGCGGAAATCCTGCAAGGTCGTGACCTGGGCGGCGCTTGTGGCCTCGCTCGTCCAGGCCAGGTCGTCGAGGGCAGCCAGGATCGCCCCGCTGGTCTGGTTGCGCAGTACCAGGCGCGAACCGCCTGGCACGGTGAGGCAGTCGTCGCGGGTCAGGCTGTGCGGGCCCACCCAGCGGCCGCGGGAGTAGGTGATAGTGATGTCGCGGGCCCGGCTCTGCGCGGAAACCGGTGCCAGCAGCAGCCGGTGGGCGGACCGGACCGTTCGCAGCTGCACTGGGCCGGTGAGGGCGAGGTCGAGCCTGCGGTCCTCGTGCGGCCGGATGTACTGCTGGGCGACCGCATGCGGCATCCGCAGCGGCCCGCCGATGCAATACACCGCCTCGTCGGCCGCGCGGATGGCGCGGTGGACGGAAAACCGCAGTTCGACCCGCTGATCGAGGTCGGCGTCGTAGGCGATCCCGCAGGTGTCGCAGTGAAACTGCACCGGCAGTTGCACCAGCGAGCCGGTCTCCGCCTTGGGCACCCGGCAGTTCGGGCACATCAGTTCCCACCGGAGCTCGAATAGCCCGGCCGATGTGGCGTGCAGGAACAGCCGGAGCACTTCCAGCCGGTCGGCACCCCACAGGTCGGCCAGGACAAACGGCCGGATCCGGGTCAGCTGGTCATCGCTGCCCTCGCAGATGCGCTCCTTGAGCAGGCCGATCGCCTCGGGCCGCACGGCGGCGCTAGTCAGCTGGCCAAGACGCCGATCAAGCAGGGCCCTGTTGACGACGGGCCTTCCCCGCGGCACCGGCACAGGGTCCACCCGCCCGGCTTCCTTGCGCTCCAGGTAGTGGTCGCAGAAATCGAGCAGGTCGGTAACGGACTTCCGGGCCAGAAGCCAGACCAGGCGGCCGGAGACGTTGGCCGGGGTGCACTCCGCGTATGAGCGGACCGTGACGCCCTGTTCGGCCGGCAGCAGTTCGATGCCGACCACGACGGTCGCGACCGGCCCCCCCTCGAACTCACGGCGCACCGCGTAGCGGCGCTCCCGGATCCAGTCGAAGGGAAGCTCATGCCAGCGCACCGGGATGACACCGAGGGCCCTGGCCCGGGCCCGCCGGATCAGCGGGTCAGGCAGCGCGGAGAACTCCACCGACGGCAGGCCGATGGCACGGTTGAGATGATCGGTGTCGGCCAGCAGCCGCCACGCCTCGGCGACCGGCATCCGGTAGGAGCGCTCGCGCTCGTACCGGACAGGCTGGTACTTCATCGAGGTACGTCACCGCATGAACCGCCGGATCATCCGGCCGCGTGACCCGTTGCCTGTGGCTACTGTGGGAAGGTGCGACAGACCACCGGCTTTGCCCAGATGCCGGATGCAGGACGTATCGCCTTTGCCGTAGTGGGGAGCGGGCCTGCCATTGTGCTGCCGGCCTGGTGGGTGTCTCACGCGGCTGAGGACTGGCATCTCGATCGGTTGCGTCAATTCGTGGAGGGCCTGGCGGCTGGGCGCATGGTCGTGCGTTATGACCGGGTGGGGACCGGCATGTCTGATCGGGAGCGGCTGCGTCAGACGTTCACCCCGGAATTCGAGCTGGCTACGCTCTGCGCTGTACTTGACGAGCTGGGGCTGGCGCGCGTGACGCTGATGGGCATCTCCTGCGGGGGGTGTACCGCCGTGAGCTTTGCCGCGAGGTGGCCTGAGCGCGTCGACCGCCTCGTGCTCTACGGTAGCTACGCTGACGGGCACAGGCTAGGGCCGCCGGAGGCGCGCAGGGGCATGGTCGACCTCGTACGGACACACTGGGGGCTGGGGAGCCGGTTGCTCGCGGACGTGTTCGGACCTAGCTGGTCACCCGAAGATCGCGCGGCGTTCACCGCAGCCCAGCGTGTGTCGGCCGGCGCCCGGGATGCCGCAAACCTGCTTGAGCTCATCTACGAGACCGACGTGCGCGACGATCTGCCGAAGGTGCGTGCGCCGGCCCTGGTCGTGCATCGTGAGCATGACCGTGCGATGCGGCTGAGGGGGGCACGCGAGGTAGCCGCGCTGCTGCCGCAGGCCGAGCTCGTGACGCTGCCGGGTGACGCTCACCTACCGTGGCATGGCGACGGTGACGCGGTCCTGCGGGCCGTCGCCCCGTTTCTTGGCATCAAGGCACCGCCCGTCCCGGTAAGCGAGCAGGTCACCAGCATGCTGGATGAGCTCAGCGCGCGGGAGAAAGAGGTGCTCGGGCTGGTCGCGCAGGGGCTCAGCGATTCCCAGATCGCCGAGCGTCTGGTCATCAGTCCGCATACCGTGCATCGCCATGTGGCGAACATCCTGGCCAAGCTGAGGCTGCCAACCCGTGCCGCAGCTGCCGCGCGCGCCGCGGGCGCCGGGCTGCTCTGACTGCTGAGTGCCCGCGATGGCCCGATCAGGCCATCGGAAGATGGCTGGTACGTGCGATGACGTGGCGACGGCGAGCTGGTGGACTGTTGGTGGCCGGTCATTCCCGAGCGAACTGGAGGACGCCATGACCGCGACTGCCGAGATACAGGCGCTCAAGGAGACTCACCGCAAGACGTGGGCATCGGGCAATTATCCCCGTGTCGCCGAGCTCATCACCGACGTCGGCGAGCGGATCGTCGAGCGCGCCGGCGTCAAGCCCGGCTCAGAGGTGCTCGACGTTGCGGCGGGTACTGGAAACGCTTCAATCCCGGCAGCCCGTGCCGGGGCTCACGTCATCGCGACCGACCTGACACCCGAGCTATTCGTTGCTGGTCGGAGCCGGGCGCTCGATGCGGATGTCGAGATCGACTGGATCACCGCTGACGCCGAGGATCTCCCCTTCGAAGATGAGCGGTTCGACTACGTGCTCTCGAGTCTCGGGGTGCAGTTCGTCCCCCGGCACGAGATCGTCGCGCGCGAACTCGTCCGGGTCTGCCGCCGAGGAGGGACGATCGCGCTCGGAAACTGGGCCGCCGATGGCTACATCGGACGGTTCTGGACGATTATGGGGCCGTACCTGCCCGCGCCGCCATCGTACGCGTCGCCCCCGGCCGGCTGGGGCGGGGTGGAGCACGTTGAGCAGCTGTTCGCCGACTACCCGGTGCAGCTGAGCTTCGAGCGCTGCGCGCTTGACTTCGAAGCGGAGTCGCCGGCGGCGTTCATCGACTTCATGGCCGACTCCTACGGGCCCCTCGTCGGCGCCCGGAACAAGCTCTCCGGCGACGGACGGTGGGAGCCGCTCCGCAACGAGCTCATCGCTCTCAGCGACAAGATGAACACTGCTGATAACGGTCACTTCTGTGCGTCCAGCGAATACCTGGTCACGCTCGTCGGCAAGCTCACGTAGGCCAAGCGGGGTGGGCCACATGTCATTGCGAGTGAACAACCCCGATGTGGTTGTCGTCGGTGCGGGTATCGCAGGCACGTCGATCGCCGCTGTTCTGGCTCGCGGTGGCGTCCAGGTGCTGCTCCTTGAACGCCAGCGCAGGTATCGCGACCGGGTGCGCGGCGAGTACATGGCGCCGTGGGGCGTGATGGAAGCACGAGCTCTCGGCCTGGAAGATGTGATCCGCTCCACGCAGGCCGTTGATGCACGCTACAGCGTGTACTATGACGAGCTTTCTACCCCGTCTGCCGCCGAAAAGGCGAAATCCGATAGGTCGACCACCTTTCCAGGCGCTCCAGCTCCGCTGTGCGCTTCCCACCCCAGGACGTGTCAGGCGCTTGCCGAAGACGCTGTACGGTCGGGAGCGGAACTAGTGCGAGGCGTCGCCGAGGTGCGAGTGCAGACGGGCAGACGACCTTCGATCACCTTTCTCAATGGTGCGGGCAGGGAGGTGCGGCCGCGCCTTATTGTCGGCGCAGATGGACGAGCATCGACCGTGCGTAGGCAATCCGGCATTCACATCGATAAGGTGCCAGCGACCCATGTGGTCGCTGGCTTGCTGGTCGAGGGTGCGTCGCGGTGGCCCGACAACGAGTGCACCCCTGGCGGCGTTGAAGGAGATCTTGAGTTCTATGTGTTTCCGCAAGGAGACGGGCGTCTCCGCCTCTACACGTGCCATGCCAACGAGCAAGCGGGTCGGTGGGCCGGATGTGCCGGGGCGCAGCGCTTCGTCGAGGCATTCGCGGGCCTGCGGTCGATCCCGGAATCACGAGGCCTAAGCGATGTCACACCGGCCGGGCCGTGCGGAACGTTCAGCGGCGAGCAAGCGTGGTGCGACGAGCCCTATGCTGACGGCGTCGTCCTTCTCGGCGACGCAGGCGGATACGATGACCCGGTAACTGGGCAGGGCCTGTCGCTCGCGCTGCGCGACGTGCGCCAGCTTTCCGGACTATTGCTGGCGTCAGGCGATTGGACGGTGGCGGCACTGCGCCAATACGGGGAGCAGCGCGCTGAGCGGCTTCGCCGCATGCGGAGAGTATCCAAGACCTTCGCCGCGCTGATGACCACCTTTACCGACGCCGGCCGCGCTCGGCGCGAGCGGTTCTATGCAGCCTCCGGCGCTGGCCAGGAGGAAGTCCGAATGGCCCTAGGCGCCCTCTCTCGCGGCCCGGACCGCATGCCTAGCGAGGCCTTCACGGACCAGCTCCACGAATCGCTGTTGGCTTGACGATCGCAGAACCGGCATAGAGCTCCTAGAAGCAGCGGTCACTGCGGGTCAGTCTCGCAGCACTGCCTCGGTCTGGGCGGTGTCCTCGGTGCCGCGGTAATAGGTAATCTTGCCGTCGCGGAACCGGAAGAAGTGGTGCAGGTCCATCGCCGCGGTCTTCCCGGTGCGGCCTCGTGTACCTGCGCGATCGTCTTGATGTTGGTATCAGCGCTCATGTGAAGCTCCCGTCCGGTTATGGCCGGGCTTAGTACTGGTCCGGTGAGGTGATTGCCTCAGCGATGGTGATCTCCGGCGGTCCTGGGGCGGCACCGGACGCTGCGATGAGGGCTTGCAGGTCCGGGTCTGCGAAGAACTTCTCGAAATGCCCGGCGGTCTCCCATTCGTCGACCACGACGACGAAGCCGTCGCCGACTGCGAAGCGATGGTGTATCCCGCCGCCCGACGTCCGGGCGTTCTCGGCCATCTTCGCGAAGTCATCGCCGTGATCAGCCAGAGCCTGGCGGAACCGGGCGACGTCACCGTCGAACTTCGAAATGACAAGCACGCTCATGACCTGGATCCTTCCCGTGAGTTTCCTGCGCGACAGCCGCGCAGCCACCAGTACGGGTACGTCGCCGGAGGCAGCGCCGGATCACCCGGCTGGTGAGTCAGTGAGTTAGTCGAGTGCGAGTGCCGGCCATAATGGCCGCGTGATAGAGGAGCTGATCGCCCGGATGGCGGCCCTGCTTGAGCCGCTGGCAGCCGCGGGCGACCAGCGGCAGTACTTCCACGCCACCTACCAGCGCACCACCATCGCCGTGGCCGACGAGCTCAAGCGCGGCGGCTTCGCCGACCCCGACTGGGTCGAGCGGTGGGACGTCGCGTTCGCCGATCTGTACCTGGACGCCCTGGAGGCCGACCTGGCGGGCCGGAAGCCGGCGCTACCGTGGCAGATCGCGTTCGGCGCTCCCGCCGGCCTGCCTCCGCTGCGGCATGTGCTGCTCGGCATGAACGCGCACATCAACTATGACCTGCCGCAGGCTCTGCTGGCCGTGATCACCGACGAGCAATTCGACGACGCGGCGCTACTGGCCCGGCGGGAGGCCGATCACCGGGCCATCGATGACGTGCTCGCGTCCCGGGTCGCCGCCGAGGACGACGAGCTGACCAGGCTCTCCGGGCCGGGGCCGCTGCTCGACCGGCTGCTGCGGCCGTTCAACCGGCTCGGCACCCAGCGCTTCTTGCGGGAGGCGCGGCGCAAGGTGTGGGCCAACGCGATCGCGCTGAGCCGGGCGCGCAGGCAGGGCCCGGATGCCTATGCGGCTGTCCTGGCCCAGCTGGAGGAACTCAGCGCCGCCAAGGTCACGGCGCTGCAGGCACCCGGCCAGGTGCTGATCAAGCTGGCCGTCACCGGATTCGGGGTCAGGCTGCCGGCCAAGGCGTGACCGCGGCGGGCCACGCCTCCAGCCGGCGGCCGCCACCCGGGTTACCGGCGCTGCCTCACCTGGTGGCGTGCCGCTGGCGTCGGTAGCGGCGTGCGCTGAGCCGGGCGGCCAGGCGCATGATGGCCGGCGGAGGCTCGAGTCCGAGCTGGCGGAGCATGCCGGGGACGTCTTCCTGGTGCCATACCTCGGCGAGCTTGCCGTCGCGCGCGCGAAAGATCTCCTGCCCGGTCATGGTGACCGGCCGTCCGGTGGGCGGGAGCCCGAACAGGTCGAAGGTGCCGGTGTTGGTGCCGGTCATGGTCCAGCGGCCGACCACGCATTCGCCGTCCGACATCACGACGTCGGCGGTGAAGCGCAGGTCGGGAAATGCCCGGCGGATCATGGCCACCGCCCAGTCGTGCCCCTCGAGCCCGGGGGGCTGGCCGGGCAACGGGTTGTGGTCGACGATATCTTCGGCCAGCAGCTCCCTGGCCACGTCGGTGCGGCCCTGGTCCCAGACCTCAGAAAGCCAGCGCCGGTACATCGATTCCAGCTGGGGTGCGTCCATGGCTGCACGATACTCTCATTGAGAGTATTGTCCAGTGGGTGCCCGCACTCACGTCAACGTCCTACGCCGTCCTGGCCCTGCTTGCCCTGCAGCCGTGGACCACCTACCAGCTGGCCAGGCAGATGGAGCGGAGCCTGGGGTGGATCTGGCCGCGGGCGATATCCCGGTTGTATGAGGAGCCGAAGAAGCTAGTGGCCTCCGGGCTGGCCGCCAGCAGGCCCGGGTCGACCGGGCGGAGGCGCAGCACCGTATACACGATCACCCCGGCTGGCCGCCAGGCGCTGGCCGCGTGGCTGGCCGAGCCGGGCGCCGGGCCGGTGCTGGAGTGCGAGGCCCTGGTCAAGGTCGCCTATGCCGATCAGGGAACCCGCGACGGCCTGCTGGCCAACCTGGCCGCGCTCATCGATGACGCCACCGCCAAGCTGCACTTCGGCGAGATGATCGCCAGTGCTTACCTGGAGGGCCGCGGCCCGTTCCCCGAGCGCCTGCCGCTCAGCGGCCTGATGTGGCGGTTCTTGTGGGAATACCACGTGACCGTGCTGCGGTGGGCCCGCTGGGCCCGGGACCAGGTCCAGGCCTGGCCCGAGGACCTGTCCCAGCTCGACGCAGTCGCGGAATTCGGCCGGATCGTGTCCGCGGCCGGCAGCTCTGAGGCGGGCTGGTGACACCGATGTAGTTACTCCACTCCAGAACCTGCCTGACTGTCGGCCGAGCGGGCGGGGGCATTTTCTGCTCTGGCCTAGTTATCCGGACTCTGGCTCGATGGGGCCGTGATCTGGGTCGGGCGGCAGGACCGGGCCTCCGCGCAGGGCCTGGCGGAAGACGTTCTCGTGCTGCCCGGTGGCTGGATGGGCGCCGTCATGCTGCTCGGCCCAGGTGGCCCAGCGGCGGACGAATTCGGCGTAGTCCCACAGGAACGCAAAGGCCAGCGCGACCAGACGGGCTCGCTCCTGAAATGGCCCCCGCCCGGCCGCGTACTCGGTGGCGACCAGCCGGCCGACGTCCTGCAGCCCGTCCGCCCACTTGATGGCCTCGGTCAGCGACGCGTTCAGCGTGTCTGGCTCGGCGGTGTCGGCCAGCAGGACCTTCAGCAGGCCCTCGAACTGCATCGCGGGCGGTGCTCCGGGCTCGGCGAGCCAGGCGCGCAGCAAGGTGAGCCCGGCCGGGGTGATGCTGTACCGGGTCCGGGTGCGCCGGCCGGAGGTCTCGGTGCGGGCCTGCACGAGCCCGAGGCGGGCCAGTTGCTTGGGTTCCTGGTAGACCATGCTCCGCGCTGAGGTCCAGATGTCTCCGACTCCCCGTTCCATCTGCCGGGCCAGCTCGTAGGTGGTCCAGTCCCGGATGGCCAGCAGGCCGAGGATGGCGTAGGAGCGGGGGGACAGGCTCGGTGTGGACGGCACGCGAATCTCCCGGATGCTAAATAGCGTAAGCCTCTAGTCCGAATCAGACTATAGCGTTACCCTGGTTTAGTCCGAATCAGACTATCCGGAGAGGGATCCGCGATGTTCGACCTGACAACAGCCGCACAAGCCGCCGAGCGTGATCTTGGCGCCGTCATCGACCGCCTGGACGGCCTGGCCGATGCCGACTGGAACACGCCGGTGCGCTGCCGAGGGTGGCAAGTGACCGACCTTGCCGCCCACCTGGCCGGCGCCAGCCGAGGCCAAGCGGAGGGCCTGTGCCGGGCCGCCGCCGGCGTCACGGACCTTGCCCGGCTCGCGCCGCCCTCAGATCGTGATCCCAGGTCACTGGTGACCTCGACTGGGCCCTGGGCGACCCGGTGCCCCTGAGCCCGGACATCTCCGCCGCGCTGCTCGGCATCGTGCCGGGCCTGCTCCCGATGCTCGCCGCGGGAAGCCCGGTCCACGGCCCCGGTGCCAGGCCGGCTGAGCCCGCCTCGTTCCGGCTCGTCACCCCCAGCGTCCGGTTCCTGGCCAGCTACGCGGACAGCGCGTGGTCAGTCGCCGCCGACGACGGCGACGCCACCGTGACCTGCGAGATATCCGGCGAGGACTCGCCGGTCGCGCTCTTCACGATGGGCCGGATCAGCGTCGGCCACCCGAGTGTCACGATCAGCGACCTCAGCGCCGCCCGGGCATTCAAGCAGTACTTCCCCGGACCTTAGGCCCGCCGTTAACCGCGACTTCTCCGGCTTCCAGCACCGATATTTCATCGAAAAAAGGTTCGTCAAATAATCGAATATGAGCACATGAGATGGTATATTGTTCGTAGGAGCGCTTCTCTCCTTTCTCCCGAACGAGAGGTGGTTCATGCCCTCGGCCCCCTTCCCCGACCCCGAGCCGGACGACTCCGGCCCGGAGCCCTCCCAGCCCGCGGAGCTCCCGTGGTCCGGGGATGAGGAGGACAGCGCGGCCTACCTGGGGGAGCTGATGGCCGCGGCGGCCGCGGGGGAGGAGCTGACCGCCGGGGACATCGCCGGGGCCGGGTTCGCCGAGCACGGCACCGCGCAGCAGATGCAGCCGGGTCCGGTGCTGGCCACTCTGGTGCACGCCGCCACCACCGATGAGAAGATCCTGGCGACGCTGCCTGATGATGACCTGGTCGGGGTCATCGCCGCGGTCCGGCGGATCGGGTCGTTCGCGGCCTGGGCCGAGATGACCGCGATCCGCGAGTTCGCCACCCGCCCCGACCACCGCCGCCCCGCCGCCCCCGATCCCGCCGGTACCAGGCCCGGTGGCCGCGGCGGTGCCCGCGGGGTGGATGGCCGGGACCCCAACGCTGCCGTCGCGGGCCTGCCGGGCAGCCCGAAGGTGCGCCAGTTCGCGGCCGAGGAGCTGGCCCCGGACCTGCACCTGACCTGGCAGACCGCGGCCGGCCAGATCGTCTACGCGTGCACCGTGGCCGCCCGGCTACCCCGCACCTTCGCCGCGCTGCGGGCCGGGCAGATCCACCCGGTCCACGTCCGGATCATCGAGGACGAGACGACGTACCT
>Ga0302229_10002184_pt1 | contig 14334 bp, 17 predicted proteins | sample II_Palsa_N1_3_FD_193518 | JGI IMG/M metagenome (GOLD analysis project Ga0302229, IMG submission 193518) | Peat permafrost microbial communities from Stordalen Mire near Abisko, Sweden - II_Palsa_N1_3 | ecosystem: Environmental > Terrestrial > Soil > Palsa > Peat permafrost | place: Sweden... | reverse complement strand
GCTATCACATCAGTCGTCGGGCATCAAGCAGCCGGTCTCGCCACGGGTGATCACCGATCCGGTGCCAGGTACCCGATGCCGTCGCTACTGGTTCTTCCTGGCCCTCCCCCGCCCGGGGTCAAACGCCGCCGAGGATCACGGCATTCGACTCGGCGGCGGCGAGCCGCTGGCCGATTACTGCTTGATACTCCGGGGAGTTGTACCAGTCGCGTGCCGCTTCGACGGAGGAAAACTCGATAATCACGGTCCGGTCGCCGTGCCACTCGCCCTCGAGTACATCCGCCGGAGGGCCGACGACGATGATTTTCCCGCCCGCTGCGAGCGCGGTCGGGACGGCGACCTTTGCGTACGCGCCCATGGCCTGCTGGTCGTTCACCTTCTCAGTGAAGATGGCGTATCCCTTCGGCATGAGACCTCCTCGTCGCGTCGATGGCCCTTGAGTACAAGTCGGGACTCTACTCCGCCAGCCACTCCTGCAAGTTTCGTAGCTCCTGGGCCAGCTTGGGCGCGGTTGTATGCGCGTTCAGGCCGCTGGGATTGGACACCACCCAGACCCGGGCGGGGCCGAGCGGGTCGGGCTGCAGGCCGTTGGCGGCGCGCGGCTGGGCGAACGCGGTGCGGTAGGCGGTGACGCCGGCGATGGCGATGACGCGCGGCCGGTACCGCTCGGCGAGGGCGGTCAGGTGCTCCAGGCCGGCCCGGAGTTCCGCGGCGCTCAGCTCGGCGGCCTGGGCGGTGGGGCGCGGGACCAGGTTAGTGATGCCCAGCCCGAAACCGGGCAGCAGGTCCTGCTCGCTCGGGTCCAGGCGGCGCGGGGTGAACCCGGACAGGGACAGGGCGGCCCAGAACCGGTTGCCCGGCCGGGCGAAGTGCCAGCCCGTCGCGGCCGAGTACAGGCCGGGGTTGATCCCGCAGAACAGCACCCGGAACGGCGCGCCGGGTTCGGGGAGCACGTCGGGGAGGGTGCGGCTCCGGGCCGCCTCGAGGTCCAGGCGCGGGCGGGTCGGCATGACTCAAGCATGCCGTGCCGGATCGCTCCCGGCTCAGACTCCGGTGGCGCCGAGGCCGAGTACGAGGCGCGAGTCGGCATTCTGGTGCGCGACCACCGAGATCACGTGCAGGACGGCCTCTTCCGAATAGCCCAGCGACCGCAGGCGTTCGACGTCGCCTTTCCCCATCCGCCACGGCTGGCGGCTGAGCTTGCGGGCGAATCCGATCAGCTGGTCGTCACCATCGGATCCGGATTTGAACCCGTTGAGAGCCTCGACGCCTGCCCAGTCAGCCGCCTCTTCGGCGGCAACGGCGGCCAGAAGCCGACGTTCACGCTGACTGATCGGCGTGTCGGACTCCAGCACATAGGCCCGCCACGATTCCCAGGCGGCCCGCAACCCTGCGAGCCGAGGACGCCGACGGCCCTCGGCGGGCGTACTGAACGAGACGGGCCGATCCGGCCGGGGCGCCGTAACCTGGCCCAGGTCCGGCTCGAAGGCAGGCAACGCGGTGGGATAGTCAAATTCGATGCCGGTCGCGTCGGCCACCCTGGTGAAATAGTTGAACAGCGAGATCACACCGATGGCGGCCTCGATCTGGTCCTCGTCGAGTCCCTGCCGCCGGGCGTCCCCCACCGCCTCCGCAGTGAGAGCCCACGGCCGCGCGGTCAGTGTCACCGCCAGCCGGGCCAGGGTGCGCGCACGCGGTGCCAGGGACTCATCGTCCCCTTGAAGGACGGCCAACGGGGTGACGGCTTCGCCGCCGGCGACACGCAGAAACTCTGCGTGAGCGGACGTTCAATAAAAACATTGGTTCGTACGCGACGTGGTACTGGCCAGCAGCTCCCGATCCACCCAAGGTAGCCCGGTGGTCGCCAGCGCACCGGACACGCTGAACGTCCGGCGGAGCAACTCAGGGTCAAGGCTGTGGGCCTGGATAATTCCCGGCACGTCGCCGTGCGGAGCCTGGTAGACCGGCGGCATGGGCCGGTTGTCCATCGCGACGTAGGCATCGGCCAGCGCCCCCGTCGCTTGCGCACGCGAGATGGTGGTGAGCCACGCCATAGGTGAATGATCCCATGCCCATCAGGACCGGGCAATCGTCGGCTGCATTTCGGGGACTCTCAGCGCAGGACGACGCGGTCGCCGCCGAATTCGGCGGTGAGCTCCAGGCGGCCGCCGAGGGCGGCCACGTAGGCGGTCAGGGTGCGGATGTCGGTGGTGCCGGGGTCGGGGCGCTCGATGGCGGCCACCTGGTCCGGCTGGACACCCATCCGCTCGGCGACTTCGGTCTGGGTCAGGCCGAGCCGGATCCGCTGCTCGGCCAGCGTGCGAGCGCGGTTACGCGCCGCCAGGGCGGCCGCGCCGTCGTCGACCTCGGCGGCCTGGCCAGGAAAGAACTCCTCGGCCAGGGATCGCGTGTCGTCGTAACCGCGCGCCGAGGCCTCGGGGGCCTGGCCGGCCCGGGCCTCGAGCAGTACCTCCCCGGACAGCGTGACGGCGTCCCGGTACTGGTCCCGGGCGGTGTCACGGCCCTCCAGGACGGCGATCAGCAGCGCGGTGCCGGGCGGCTCGATCGCGAAGATGAGGCGGACCTCGCTGTCGCCGGGCGCGCCGGGCCGCAGCTCCAGCAGGCCTTCCGGCAAGGGCTCGCGGCCCAGTTCCCGCTCGATCTGGGCGGCGGCGTCGCGCAGCCGGCCCAGGGCCTCGGTGCTCGCCTGCTGGCTGGTCGCATCCTGGCTTGCCGCGTACTGGGCTGCCGCGTCCTGGCCGGCCGCGGCGGAGGCCGCTATTTCCTCGTTTACCTGGAGTTCGGCCCGGGCGGCGGTGTAGGTCGCCTTCAGGAGTTCCTTGCGGGTCCGGAAGGCATCGGTCCGCGCCTGCTGCCGCTGCTGGCGCGCCCGCAGCCAGGTCTCGGTCTCGGCGATCCAGGGCACCAGCTGCCGGAGCCGGGCGGCGTCCTGCTCCGCGACGGCCTGCTGCCGGCCAGCCTTCTCCACATCGTCTTTCCGGCCCTCCTCCAGCGCCCGGCGACGCCGGTCCGCCAGCCGGGCCTGCGCCGACTCCAGCTCGTCGACCTGCTCTTGGAGGTCCCTGACCAGCCAGGCGGCTTCGGCGACCCGCCTGCGCACCACCGTGAGCCGGTCCAGGCGGTGCTGATAGGAGGCGTCGAGGGCCGCCACCAGATCCTCGGGCCAGGTCGCCGCGACGGGAACGACCAGCGGGGGCCCGAGGCCGACGCCCTCGCTCATCAGCGCGGCCAGCGCCTGGCCCACCCGCATGGCCGTCGAGGGATCGGTTTCCTGCAGGTCAGCCAGCCAGTCGTGAATCTCGACGGACATCCGGAGCAGGTAGCCCACGGCCGATCACCTCCCGGGAGCAGGTACGGCCGTCCCGGCGAAGCGGTCCGGACGGTACGGGGCGAGTTCGGCGCCGGGCGTGCCGGCGGCCAGTTCGGCGGCGATGAGCCGGGACAGGTGGGCGGCCAGCGTCACCCCGCTGTGGGTCACCGCGACGTAGAGCCACTCGGCGCCGGGCAGACGGCCGACGATGGACTGCCCGTCGGCAGGCAGCGGGCGCACACAGACCTGGTAGCTCGCGACGACCGCGTCCTGCAGGCCGCGGACCGTGCGGCGCGCCCGGTGCAGGCATTCGGTGGCCCACCGGCGCAGGTCGGGGTCGGGGGTGTACAGGTCCACGTCCGCGTCGGGGGCCTCCAGGTGGAACAGGCCGCCGGAGTGAGGGCGCAGCGCTAGCTGCGGCGTGTGGATGACGCGGACCGGGCCTTCCGGGCGGACCGGACCGACCCGGACGATCAGCTCGGGCGCGGGCGACCCCGGCGTGTCCCAGGGGACCAGCGGGACCGGGCAGGCGGGTCCGGCCAGGGCCGTGAGCTGAGGCGTCCAGCGACCGGCGCAGCACAGGATCTCATCCGCCGCCAGGACGTCGCCGGCGGCGGTGCGCACCCGGCCGCGGGCCAGGCCGGTCACGCGGCCCTGGTCGCCGGTCAGGAGGGTGGCGCCGTGAGCCGTCGCGCTGGTGACCAGGCGCTGGATCAGCGGCTCGGTCAGCAGGTAGGCCTCACCGGGGAACCACGCGGCGCAGGCGCCCGGCTCGGGAAGCCGCAGCGCGGGCTCGAGCTCGGCGGCTTCGGCCGCGTCGATCAGGCGAGCGGAGTAGCCCCATTCCGTCAGGCGGCGCACCCGGGCGGCGCACTCGGCGGCCGAGGTGGCCAGTTCCAGGTGGCCGACGGGGTGGTACCAGGCCGCGCCGTCGAGGTCGGGTGCGAGCTCGGCCCAGGCCCGGATCCCGGCCTGGTTGAGGTCGTGATAGGCCTTCGGCCCTTTGTCGTTGGAGTTCACCCAGGCGAAGCTCCACCGGCTGGTGCCATGGCCCGGCTGGTCGGCCTCCAGCAGAGTCACGCGCATCCCGGCCGTGGCCAGCCTGGCCGCCACGGCCGCGCCGAGCACGCCCGCGCCGATTACCACGCAGCGGCGGGTCTGGACCGGACGCACGACTATCAGGTTAGTCCAGGCTGCGGCGCGCGCTGTCTCAGGCGCTGCTTGACAGCTAATCATGTAGGAGGGTATTTATCTAGGAACCTAGATGAATGGACGTACGGTGATCGAGTTTCATCTGGACGCTCGCTCCGGCGTGTCGCCCTACCAGCAGATCGTGCAGCAGGTCCGGCAGGCGCTGCGGCTGGGACTGCTGCGCGAAGGGGATCAGCTCCCGACGGTCAAGGACGCGGTAGAGCGCCTGGCCATCAACCCGAACACCGTGCTCAAGGCGTACAAGGAACTCGAACACGCCGGCCTGGTCGCGGCCCGGCCGGGGGTCGGGACGTTCGTGACGAAGAGCCTGGGTGACGTCTCGCTCGCCGCGCACGGGCCGCTGCGCCAGGACCTGAGGCGATGGCTGGCCAAGGCGCGCCGGGCCGGCCTGGACGACGAGAGCATCGAGGCGCTGTTCCGGGACACTTTTCGGTCCTCCGCTGCGGAGGGCGTAGCGTGAGCGCCGCCCTGGCCGCCCGCGGGCTCGGCAAGCAGTACGGCAGGCGCTGGGCCTTGTCGGACTGCACGCTGGACATCCCGCAGGGGCGGGTGGTCGGGCTCGTCGGTCCGAACGGGGCCGGCAAGACCACCTTGCTGCAACTGGCCGTCGGCCTGCTGCGGCCCACGGCGGGCACGATCGAGGTCCTGGGCCGGCCGCCGTCAGACGACGCCAGACAGCTCGGCCAGGTCGGGTTCGTGGCCCAGGACACCCCGGTCTACTCGGCCCTGTCGGTCGCCGATCATCTCCGGCTCGGCGGGTGGCTCAACCCGCGCTGGGATGACGAGGTGGCGCGGCGCCGGATCGGCCAGCTCGGCCTGGACCCGAAGCAGCGGGCCGGCAAGCTCTCCGGCGGCCAGCAGGCCCAGCTCGCTCTCACCCTGGCCGTGGCCAAGCGGCCCGAACTGCTCATCCTGGACGAGCCGGTGGCCAGCCTCGACCCGCTCGCCCGGCGGGAGTTCCTGCAGCTGCTCATGGCCGCCGTGGCGGAGCACGAGTTCAGCATCGTGCTCTCCTCCCACCTGGTGGCCGACCTCGAGCGGATCTGCGATTACCTCGTGGTGCTGGCCTCCTCGCGCGTACAGGTGGCCGGCGAGGTGGAGGGGCTGCTGGCTGCCCATCGCCGGCTCATCGGGCCACGCCGCGATCCGAAGGCCCTGGCCCCGGATCTCCAGGTCATCGACGAGAGCCACACCGACGTACAGAGCACCTTGGTCGTGCGGTGCGACGGCCCGGTTCACGACCCGGCCTGGACCGTCGAGGAGCTGAGCCTGGAGGACCTGGTGCTCGCGTACATGGGCCGGGCCCGGCAGCAGGGCAGCGCCTCCGATCGCCGACTGGGGGTGCTGCGATGATCCGGCTGAGCTGGCGCCAGTTCCGGGCCCAAGCCACGGTGGCGTTCGGCGCCCTGGCCGTGATCGCGGTGGTGCTCGCGATCACCGGCCCCCAGCTCGTCCACCTGTATTACACCAGCGTCGTGCCCTGTCGGGCCCAGGGCGATTGCTCGGTCGCCACCGCCGCGTTCGTCGGCCGCGACAAGCTCCTGCAGGCACTGAGCCTGGTCCTGGTGGTGGTCCCGGGGGTCATCGGGGTGTTCTGGGGGGCGCCGCTGCTGGCCCGCGAACTGGAGACCGGCACCTACCAGCTGGCCTGGACCCAGAGCGTCCCCCGCAAGCGCTGGCTGGCGGTCAAGCTCGGCCTGGTCGGCCTGGCGAGCGTCGCCGTCGCCGGGCTGCTCAGCCTCATGGTGACCTGGTGGTCAAGCCCGATCGACCGGGTGAACGCGGACCCGTTCACCGTGTTCGACCAGCGCGGCATCGTCCCGTTCGGTTATGCCGCGTTCGCTTTCGCGCTCGGCGTCACCGCTGGGATGCTGCTGCGCCGGACGGTGCCCGCGATGGCCGCCACCCTGGTGGTCTTCGCCGGTATCCGCGTGGCGGTGGAGAGATTGGTCCGGCCGTACCTCATCGCCCCCCTCCGCATCGTCTCGGCCGTCGTGCCGCCTAGCCCGGGGAGCGGACCGGGAAACCCGGCCGTTGCGCCCAGCCCCGGCGACTGGGTGCTGTCCGACCAGACGATCAACGCCGCGGGGCACGTGGTCGGACAGGGCGGCCTGATCGGCTACGGAGGAGGGCGGTTCGGGATCTTGTTCAGCCCGGCGGGAGACGGCAGGATGACGCTACAGGGGGTGGGGCTGTGCCCCAACCGGTTCCCGGCCCAGGCCAGCGTCGCTCCCGGCGGGGGGCCGAACGCCGCGTTCAGCCAGGCGGCTGGGAAGTGCGTCACCAGGCTGGTCAGGCAGGTGCTGGCCTACCAGCCCACCAGCCGCTACTGGCCGCTGCAGGGGTACGAGCTGGCGATCTTCGGCGGGCTGGCCCTGATCCTGGCCGGGTTCAGCTTCTGGTGGATGCGGCGCCGCTTCGCCTGAGGTACCTGGCTCAGCTCAGGTGGCCATTCGCCGCTCGACGCGTTGCTGCTCGACGGCGGCACGCAGGCGCTCCTGTTCGGCTTCCATGGCCAGCCGCTCGGAGGCGTCCCGGATCGAGGCGGTAACCAGCATCCCAATCCCATTGCCCACCGGCAACCCGGCCAGCGTGATCTCGGCCGGGAAGCTGCGGCCGTCGCGGCGCAGGGCGCGCAGCTTGAACTCGGCGCCGGTCGGGCGCGACGACGGGTTGGCGAAGTAGGCCCGGCGTTCGGCGGACAGGGCCTCCCGGACCTCCTCGGGGATCAGCATCTCCACCTGGAGGCCGATCAGCTCGGTGGCCTCGTACCCGAACAGGTCCAGGGCCCGGGCGTTCGCCATCGCGACCGATCCGTCCGCGGCCACGGCGATCGTCGCGTCCGGGGCGGTATTGAACAGGCGCCGGAACCGCTTCTCGGCTCGTTCCCGCTGCGCGAGGGCCGTCACCAGTCGGTTCCGCATCGCCTCCATGCCGCGGCCCAGGTCGGCGAGCTCGGACGGGCCCACCGCGGGGATGCGGGTGTCATAGTTCCCGGCGGCGACCGCATCCATGGCCAGGTGCAGCTTCCGGAACGGCCGGAGCAGGCCGAACCAGACCGCTGTCAGGCCGTCGGCGATGACAATCGCGACCACCACGCACAGGGCGATGAGTGCGGCCAGGAGAGGACCCTGTTCCCGATTGAACTGGGCGATGGCCGTCAGCTGCGCCGCGCTGATCTTGGCCTGCAGGCCCGACCCGGCCGAGCGGATGGCCAGCACGTACGGCCGGGTGCGCGCGGTATCGGCCTGCATCGCCCGCGCGGTGGCCGCATCACCGCCGGCCACGGCGGCCAGCTGGGGGTCCGCGACGTCGGCCAGCCAGGCCCGGTAAGCCGTGCCGGTCGCGTTGAGCTGTCCGGGTAGCGGTGCGTCGCCAGATACCAGGCGCCCGATCTGCTTCTGATCGTCCGATATCAGGGATTGCTCCCTGTTGAACGTGTCCAGGCTGCCCGAGCTTGGGTCCGCGACGTAGTCGCGGAGCGCCGTCTGCTGCGCCGTATAGAGGTCAACCAGGGCCACGGCCGACGCGGCCGCGGGGACCAGCTGCTGGGACAGCTCCCGCCCGTGCTCCCGGCTGCCGGCCGCCGCGGTCAGCGCGAGAGCCAGCGCAGCGGCCGCCAGGATGAGCGCGACGACTGAGGCGGCGACCACCCGCTGCCGCAGGCCGTTCATCCGTGCCATCATCGGTTCCCCTGCCGTGTCGTAAGGCGAAGCGGGTGCCGGCCGGGGAGCAGCTCGTCGGCGAGCGGCCGGCTGGGGAGGGTGTGCCGGCCGCGATGGATCGTCACGTCGGGATCACCAGCTGGGTGAAGGAGCCCGCGATCACCAGGGCGATGAGTATCCAGTCGCCGCCCTGGATGAAGTCGTGGCTCACCGTCCCGGTTAGACCCCCGCCGCGCGCACGGTCTGGCCGACCGAGTGGTACACGCCGATTTCTCGGCAGTGGTGGCTGTCGCTGCCGGCCACCAGCAGGACGCCCGCGTCGGCCATCGCCGCTACCGTGCGAGCCGACGGACAGGACCATTTCTCGTTCACTTCGACCATCGCTCCCACGTGGGCGACCCGCTTGGCCAGGTCCGTCAGGAGCGCACCTGGAACCATCGCCTCGTCCAGCCCGATCTTGGGCAGCAGGCTGAACAGGTGGGCGAGCAGCGTCACGGTCTGAGCCATCGCGGCCTGAGCCGTCGCGGCCGAGGCCGTGGCCTGGCACAGCCGCTCGATCGCCTCGGCCGACGTCATGCTCCCGAACTCCAGGGCCGCCCGCAGCTCGTCCGGGTGCACCGGGCCGTTGTCCGCGGGGAACTGGTGATCGGCGATCAGCACCAGGTCGATGCCACCCACGGTCTGCAGGTCGAGCGGGAGGTCGAGGTGGCCGGCCGTGTCGAGGATCTTGGCCTCCACCCCGGCCAGCACCCGCAGGCCCGGCTGACCGCGGTACTGGTCCACGGCGGCGGTGAACTCGGGCAGCCACCGCGTGTCCCGCCGTACATGGTCGACCAGGCACACCGCGCGCAGTCCGCGCTCGCGGGAGGCCTGGACATTCTCCGCGACGGTACTGGCGCCGTCGGAGAACGTCGAGTGGACGTGAAAGTCCTCGTCAAGCGCGACGTTCATGGCCCGACCTTCATGGCCCCGACCTTCACGGCAGCGTCGGCTTGCTGCTGAGGATGTCCGCGGGATCGAGGTCGAAACCGCCGCGCGTCAGGACCCGGGCCAGGTACCTGCCGAGCGCCTCATCGTCATCGACCAGCAGGATCCGCGCCGGTGTACTGCCGTCCATGCGGCCTCCCGCTCCCTGCGCGCTAGTCAGCTCTATTCACTATCTGTCATCTTTCTAATACTTAGAGTAATACATGCCTGCAACGGGGGTCATCGGCTAGGGCTGGCGGCCGAGCCAGGCGGCGAGCTGAGCGTAGAGGCCGGCGCCGGGCGGGACCGGGAGCACCGGGCCGAACGGGATCTCGCCGCCGCGAGGCTCGGGCGGCAGGATGCGCTGGGCCACGGCGAGCACCCAGGACGCGAGTTCGGGGTCGAGTTCGGTGGGCTGGCCAGTGGCCCGGGCCAGGTCCCAGCCGTGGGTAAGGATCTCCTGCACATACCCGGAGAGGGCGATGCGGCCGGGGACCTTGCCCCACGGCACCTTGACCAGGGCGTCGAGGCAGGCGTCGTCGGCCCACGCGGCCGTGACCCGGGCGCGGGCCACGGCGTAGGCGGCCAGCCAGCCGTCGTCGGGTACGTCGTCGGCGCGGGGGGCGACGGCCATGGCGTCGCCGCCCTCCCCCACGACGGCGATCCGGTTCAGGCCACCGACCATGTGGCTGAGCAGGGCACGGACGTCGTACTCGGCGCACGGGGTGGGCAGGGTGAGCTGGCCGGACTCAACGGCCGCGACGATGGATCCGGTCTGGGCCATGGCCCGCTGGTGGAGTTCGCGTGGGTCTGTGGTCTGCGTCATGGGGCTACCCTGGCAGCCAAACCTGACAACTAACGTCATATTTTAGAAGCCATGAAATCAGGACGGCTGCTCGAGATGCTGCTCCTCCTGCAGGCCCGCGGTTCTGGGGTCCGGGTCACGGCGGCGGAGCTGGCCGGGCGGCTGGAGGTCTCACCCCGGACCATCTACCGGGACGCCGAGGCCCTGTCGGCGGCCGGGGTCCCGATTTATACCGAACGAGGCCGTGGTGGCGGCATCCGGCTCCTGCCTAACTACCGGACGGACGTGACCGGGCTGACGCGGGATGAGACGCGCGCGTTGTTCGTGCTGACCACGGGCGGCGCGCAGGAGGATCTGGGGCTGGGAACGGCGGCCCGTTCGGCCATATTGAAAGTGATGCGGGCGGTGCCGGAGCCGTTCCGGCCTGCCGCCACGGCGACCAGCCAGCGCATCCTGGTCGACGCCGCGGGGTGGATGCGGGCCCCCGACCCGGTCCGGCACCTGGGCGCGCTGCAGGCGGCGGTGTTCACCGACCGGCGGCTGCGGCTGCGGTACCGCGGCAGCGGGCAAGGTTCCGCGAGCGAGCGGGTGGTGGACCCGTACGGGCTGGTGTGCAAGGCGGGGACCTGGTACCTGGTGGCCGATTCCGGCGGCGAGCCACGGCTGTTCCGGGTGTCGCGGGTCGTGTCGGCTGTCGCTGACGAGGCGCCGGTGCAGCGCCGGAACGGCGTGGACCTCGCGGGACTGTGGGCGTCGCTGCGCCGGGAGGTGGAGGACCGGCCCGCCCCGCTGGAGGTGCTGGTACGGGTGCGGCGGGAGTGGCTGGACATGTTCGGGCGGATCTGCGCGGCGAACCTCACCGGGCCATTGCCGACCGCCACCGGGGAGTGGACGCAGGTACGGCTGCGGTTCGCGGCGGTGAAGGCGGCACGGACGCTGCTGAGCTTCGGCGCGAACGCCGAGGTGATTTCGCCGCCCGAGGTCCGCGCGGACCTGGCCGCGGTGGCGGCGGAAGTCGTCGAGTGCTATCAATCGAATGCGCATTTGGACGCGAGGTAGACTGTCGCGCAATTCCGGTCGCGCGGCATGCGCTGACCATAAAGTAATTGCCGGACAATTCCCCGGCCACGTGTGACGATAAGATAGACATCCCTTGTGGGCTCTTAATCTGGGGATACGCTGTATTAGCGGACCGGTTCAACGGGGGACTGGAGCGTCGCTTTGAGGTCGGCTCACTCATTTACGGGGGCGAATTAATGTACTTCAAGATGACAAGAGCGGCGGTAACCGTTGCGGGCGGGGTGGTGGCGCTTTGCCTCGGATCGGTCCCGGCGGCGCTAGCGGCCCAGGCCCAGAACACGTCCTCCGTGCCGTGCGACCCGCAGGCGCTGAACGCGGCCATCGGCACCGCGCACCAAGGCGAGACCCTGGACCTGGCGCCCGGCTGCACGTACGCCCTGGCGGGTGCACTGCCCCACATCAAGACCAACCTCACCATCGTGGGTCATCACTCCACCCTGACGCGGACGCATAACGCCACGGGCTTCAGCCTGCTCACGGTGCGCGGCGCCGACCTCACGGTGATCAACGTGAACTTCACCGACGGCGGCGGCTACAAGGTCGGTAAGGGCGGCGCCATCGACAATACCGGGGGAACGCTCAACGTGACCGGCGGGACCTTCTCGGGCAACGAGACCGACAATGTGGGCGGGGCCATCTACAACGACGGCCATATGACGGTGAAAAACGCCACCTTCACCCACAACCTCGCGCCCTACGGCGGGGCCATCGAAAACGACCATAACGCCTCCATCACGCGCTCCACGTTCACCCGGAACAAACCCTCCCTGCACGGCGACCCCCGCAACTCCGACGGCGGCGCCATCTACAACAACGGCTACCTGTACCTCACCCACACCAGGTTCGTGGGCAACAGCACCGGCGGAAACGGCGGCGCCATCTACACCCAGCACCATCTGGACGCCCGGCACATCACGGTCACCGCCGGCGCGGCCGGCTTGTACGGCGGCGGGATCTACAACGACGCGGGCAAAACGGCGACCCTGTTCGCCTCAGTCGTCTCCCACAACCAGCCCAACAACTGCAACAACGTACCGGGCTGCTAGTCAGGTCTGTCTCGAACGCGCGTTTGGGTGTGCGGTAGACTGTTCGGATGAGTGTTCTGGTCCAGGAGTCGCTGCTGGATGTGGCCGGGGAGCCGACGCTCGGGGCATTGGGCCCGTCGGTACGGCGGATCGCGCTGAGCCGGGGGGCCTGGGTCGACCTGCGGCCGGGCTGGCTGGAGGGCTCGGCGGCGACCTTCGGCGCGCTGGTCGAAGGGGTGCCGTGGCGGGCGGAGAAGCGGCACATGTACGACCGGGTGGTCGACGTGCCCCGGCTGCTGTGCTTCTACGGCGCGGACGAGCCGCTGCCGGACCCGGCGCTGACCGCCGCGCGGCAGGCGTTGGACGCGCACTACGAGGCGGAGCTGGGCGAGCCGTTCCGGACCGCGGGACTGTGCCTGTACCGGGACGGGCGGGACAGCGTGGCCTGGCACGGCGACACGATCGGGCGGGGCTCGCGCGAGGACACCATGGTGGCGATCTTGTCCCTGGGCGCGCCGCGGGCGTTCTTGCTGAGACCGCGGGGCGGCGGCCCGTCGCTGCGGTACGAGGTCGGGCACGGTGACCTGCTGGTCATGGGCGGCAGCTGCCAGCGCACCTGGGAGCACGCCGTGCCGAAGACGGCGCAATCCGTCGGGCCGCGGCTAAGCGTGCAATTCCGGCCGCCGGGCGTCCGCTGACCATAAAGTAATTACCGGACAATTCCCTCAGCCGAGTGTAACGATAAGGCAAGCGGGCTTCCGCACGTTCCTGATCTGCGGATATGGTACGTTCGCACGCCGGTTCAACTGGCGCGCCGCTTTAATCCCGGAATACCGGCTCACTCATTTACGGGGGACGAATTAATGTACTTCAAGATGACAAGGGCGGCGGTAATCGTTGCGGGCGGTGCCGTAGCGCTTTGCCTCGGATCGATCCCGGCGGCGCTGGCGGCCCCGGCCCAGGACACGACCTTCGTGCCGTGCAACCCGTACGCGCTGCACGAGGCCATCGCTGACGCGAGCTACGGCGAGACGCTGGTGCTGGCGCCCGGCTGCACGTACCGCCTGGCGGATGCGCTGCCCGACATCATGACCAAGCTCACCATCGTGGGCCACGAGTCCACCCTGACGCGGACGTGGGACGCCGGGGACTTCAGCCTGCTCACGGTGGGCGACTGCGAGGCCGCCGACGTCACTGTGATCAACGTGAACTTCACCGACGGCGGCGGCGACGACACCGATTACGCCGGCGGCATCTACAACGGGAAGACGCTCCACGTGGAGGGCGGGACCTTCTCGGGCAACGAGTCCGACGAGTACGGCGGGGCCATCTACAACGACGGCGACATGACGGTGACCGGCGCCACCTTCACCGACAACCTCGCGCCCTACGGCGGGGCCATCTACAACAACCATGACGCCTCCATCGAGGGCTCCAGCTTCACCTGGAACAAGGCCCCCACCCTGTCGGGCGACCCAGACAACTCCTACGGCGGCGCCATCGACAACGAACACGACATGTACCTCACCAACAGCGGGTTCGTGGCCAACAGCACCGGCGGATACGGCGGCGCCATCTACACCGAGCTCGGCGATCTGCACGCCGGGCACATCACGGTCACCGCCAACGCGGCCGGCTTCGACGGCGGCGGCATCTACAACTGGGAAGCAACGGCGACGGTGTCCGGCTCCGTGGTGTTCGGCAACCACCCCGACAACTGCTACGAGGTCTCGGGCTGCTAGCCAGCGCGCCGCGACAGGACCGGCCCAGGGACCGCGAGCCGCCCGGTACGGGGCGCGAGCCCTGGGCCTTTTCGTTCATCGACTTTTCAGTAGTGAGTTATGCATGTAATTGCCGGACAATTCCCTAGCCCGGCATAACGATAAGACAGACGTCCTTTCGCGCGTTTCCTATCTGGGGATATGGTGTGTTCACGCGCCGGTTCAACTGGCGCGCGGCTTTAATCCCGGAATACCGGCTCACTCCTTTACGGGGGACGAATTAATGTACTTCAAGATGACAAGGGCGGCGGTGACCGTTGCGGGCGGGGCCGTGGCGCTTTGCCTCGGATCGGTCCCGGCGGCGATGGCGGCCCCGGCCCAGGACGCGACCTTCGTACCGTGCAACGCGTACGCGCTACACACGGCGATCGACGACGCAAGCTCCGGCGATACCCTGGACCTGGCGCCCGGCTGCACGTACTACCTGCCGGAGGCACTGCCCGAGATCATGCACGAGCTCACCATCGTG
>Ga0302229_10002182_pt1 | contig 14338 bp, 12 predicted proteins | sample II_Palsa_N1_3_FD_193518 | JGI IMG/M metagenome (GOLD analysis project Ga0302229, IMG submission 193518) | Peat permafrost microbial communities from Stordalen Mire near Abisko, Sweden - II_Palsa_N1_3 | ecosystem: Environmental > Terrestrial > Soil > Palsa > Peat permafrost | place: Sweden... | reverse complement strand
GCCGGACGGCCCGATGCCGGTGAAGCAGTGGATCCGGCACGAATGGGCCAGGTCCGGGCTGGCGCTGCAGCGGGCCAACGAGGCCTGCGGGGTGAAGAACGCCGCGACCCGCAAGTACCTGACCAGGGACTCGCTCTGGTACTGGCCGCCGGGACAGATGACAGAACGCCTGGCCGCTTACGCCAACGCGCACGGCCGTCCGTCCGGCTGGCCGTACTACTCACTCGACGGCCAGCGGCCCGTTACCGCCCGCGAATGGGACCTGCTGCGGTACCGGTGGCGGCACGCCCACGGGGTGACCAACGTATGGTCGCGGCGGCCACTGCACGACGAGGAACGACTCAAGGGGACCCTGCGGCGGGCCGCGCCGCGCGTGCACAACCCGACGGCGGCCAGTTCAGCGCACCTGAACCAGAAGCCGCTTGAGTTCATGGCCCGCCTGATCTCCGCGGTGACCGAGCCCGGCGACGTGGTGTGGGAACCGTTCGGCGGCCTGTGCTCCGCGTCGGTGGCGGCCGCCGCGCTGGGCCGCCGGGCCTTCGCGGCGGAAATCGATCCGGGCTTCGCGGACCTGGCCGAACAGCGGCTACGCGACTCGACGAGTAACGCCCTTCAACTCGTCAGTCAGTTACATCCTCGTCGACCTGAACCGCTTCACCCTCGCTGGCCGACGGCCGCCCGCGCCCGCGCATCTTGGCCGCGTTGCCCGGCAGCCGCCCGGCCTCTCCGAGCGCCCGGCGGAGCAGGAACTCGATCTGGGCGTTCGTGCTGCGCAGCTCGTCGCTGGCCCACCGGGCGAGGGCGTCGTGGACCGCGGGATCGAGCCGCAGCAAGACGCCCTTGCGCTCAGCCATTCCGGACCTCTAGACCGGCCGTCACTGGTAAAGCGAGCCAGTGTTGACGACCTGCTGGGTGGCCTGCTCGCTGCACAGCACGACGAGCAGGTTGGACACCATCGCCGCCTTGCGCTCCTCGTCGAGCTCGACGACCCCCTGTTCCTCCAGCTGGGTCAGGGCCAGCTTAACCATGCCGACCGCCCCCTGGACGATCACCTGCCGGGCCCCGACCACGGCCGACGCCGCCTGCCGGCGCAGCATCGCCTGCGCGATCTCGGCCGCGTAGGACAGCCGGGTGAGCCGCGACTCGACGATCTGCACGCCGGCCGACGCCACCCGGGCCGCGATCTCGGCCGACAGGCGCGCGGTGATCTCGTCCGCGTTGGCCCGCAGCGACAGCCGGTCGCCGTCTCCGACCTCGTAGGCGTAGCTGGAGGCGATGTGCCGGACGGCGGTCTCGGCCTGGATGGCGACGAACTTCTCGAAGGCGTCGACCGCGTAGATGGCCTTGCCCGTGTCCTCGACCAGCCAGACCACCACCGCGGCAATCTCTATCGGGTTGCCGTCGGCGTCGTTCACCTTGACCATCGAGGTCTCGAGGTTCCGGATCCGGGTCGACACCCGGCGCCGGCGGGCGAACGGGTTCACCCATTGCAGCCCCGGAGTGCGGATGGTGCCCCGGTAACGGCCGAACAGCTGAACGACCCGGGCCTCGCCGGTCTGGACCGGCGTCAGGCCGTGAAAGCAGAGCTCCGACGCGATGAACACCAGGATGGCTATCACGCTCAGGACTATCGCGCGGGTGCCTTGACCGTGCTCGATCAGCAGTACGACGCCCAGGATCACACCTGCGATGCCCAGCGCCAGGATCGGCAGGCCGGGCACGGACCCCGCCTGGTACTCACTCACCGGCTGGGCCGGGAACTTCGGGACTGCCACTGATGACACCTGCGTGTTCATCGATCCTCCTGCGTCAGCGGATCTGATCTTCTCATTCCCACCGGAAGAAGCGCCTGGCAATCAGGGCGAAGACCAGCGCGTAGCCGGCCAGCACCAGTAGCGGCTCCGCGGGCGGGAACTGGCCCTGCATCGCGTCCTGGATCGCTTCCACCGCCGCCCCGAGCGGGGTGACGTTGCTGATGTCCTGGAGCACGGCAGGCATGAGCTCCCGCGGAAACCACATGCCGGAGAAGAACAGCATGGGGTAGAACGCCGCGGCGCCGATGGCGCGGGCGGCGACCCCGGTCCGGGCCACCGCCGCGATGCACAGCCCGATGGCGAACATCGCCGCAATGGACAGCACGATCGCCAGCACCAGTGCACCGGGGTTTTTCGGTACGTCAAGCCCGAAGGCCGTGATGCTCACCACGATCAGGATGAGCAGCGAGGCGATGGTGATGCAGAAAGCGACGACGAGCTGCGCGGCCAGCACCCAGGACGGCGGCACCGGCGTGGTCGAGAGCCGGCGCAAGATCCCCTGGTCCCGATAGGTGACCAGCGGGCCAGGCAGGCTGATGAGCGCGATTATCGCGATCACCATGGCAATGAGGATCGGGACGTAGACGTCGAACGCCGTCAGCCCGCCGAGGCTGGCCTGAACCTGATGGAAGCTAGGTATCCGGTTGAAGATGATCAGGAGCAGCACCGGAAGCCCGACGCCGAAGATCAGGCCGGCCGGCAGCCGCCAGGCGAGCCTGGCCTCGTTGCGGACGATCTGGCCGAACGCGGCGCGCGGTGCCGTTTCCGGCAGCAGCGCCTTGGTGAGCCGGGCCACCGAGAACGGTGTCTTAGCGAGCCGGGTCTTAGCGGGCCGGACCTTAGGGAGCCGTGTCTTGGCGTCCGGGCCCTCCGGCCGCGGCAGCGTGTGCGTGTTCATGCCGGGATTCCTTCCTCGTGCAGATGCCGTCCGGTGAGCTTCACGAATGCGTCCTCCAGGGACGACGTATCGAGCTGCACGTCACGGGCGATCACGCCCGCCGTCGCCAGGGTGAGGATCACCGTGTTGACCAGCTCTCCGGTTCCGGCGACGACGACGTGCGAGCCGTTGCGGGTGACCGTGCCCACCTCGGGCAGCCCGGTCAGGAGGCGGTCGTCGAAGGGGGCCGAGGGCACGAACCGCATGCTCTTGCCGCCGCTGGCCCGGGCGGCCAGGCCGGCCGGGGTGTCGAGCGCGACGACGCGGCCGGAGTCGATCAGGGCCACCCGGTCGCACAGCCGCTCGGCTTCCTCCATGAAGTGCGTCACCAGGAGGATCGTGACCCCGCGGTCCCGCACGCTCTCGATGAGGTCCCAGGTGTCCCGCCGGGCCTGCGGGTCGAGCCCCGACGTCATCTCGTCGAGCACCGCGACCTTGGGCCGCCCGATCAGGGCCAGCGCGATCGACAGCCGCTGGCGCTGGCCGCCGGACAGGGACCGGTAGTAGTCCTTCACCTTGCCCGCCAGACCCAGGCCGTCGATCAGCTCCCCGACATCGGCCGGCTCCCGGTAGAACGACCGGTACTCGGCCAGGATCTCCCCGACCCTGAGCTTGGCCGGCAGCGCGCTCTCCTGGAGCTGCGCCCCCACGATCGTGTGCAGCTCGGCGGCGTCCCGGACCGGATCCAGGCCCAGGACGCTGATCGATCCCGCATCCGGCGTCCGCAGTCCCAGCACGCACTCGACCGTGGTCGTCTTACCCGCGCCGTTCGGCCCTAGGATGCCGAAGATCTCGCCCTCGGTGACCGAGAGTGACACGTCGTCGACTGCGGCGACACTTCCGTAAGCCTTGCTGAGGTGCGATATCTCCACCGCGTGTGTTTTCACGGTCTCTCCTTCGGTTACTCACCCTGATAACAAGTTTCTATCATAGTGATATCTATTTTTCAAGGGCCCGGGATGGGTTCCCGGGCGGGCCGCACCGGTCCCGCGGCCGGGGCCTGCCACCTGACCGCGGGTTGCCGACCGTGCGTGCGATCGGGAAGAGTGACCGGGTGGACTGTCGGCGGTGGGATGAGAAGTACGCGGGCATCGAATTCCAGCCCGCGCTGCCACCCAGCCAGTTCGTGGCGGCGGAGCTGACCGGGCTGCGGCCCGGCCGGGCCCTGGACCTGGCGGCGGGCCATGGCCGGCATGCGGTCTGGCTCGCCGAGCACGGCTGGCGGGTGACCGCCGTTGATTTTTCCCGGGTCGGCCTGGATAAGGCCCGGAAGCTGAGCGCCGCCCGCGGCGTCGATGACGGCCAGGTGGACTGGGTGGTCGCCGACCTGGACGATTACCGCCCGGCCCGGGAGGCCTTCGATCTCGTGCTGATGGCGTACCTCCAGGTGGGCGCGGTGCTGCGGGCCAAGGTGCTGGCCGGGGCGGCCGCCGCGCTGGCCCCGGGCGGGACGCTGCTTGTCGTCGGCCACGACCTGACCAACCTCGCCGAGGGCGCCGGCGGCCCGCGGTACCCGGAGGTGCTGTACACCCCGGAGGGGATCAGCGCCGGACTGCGCGGACTGCGTATCGTGCGGGCCGGCCGGGTGCGGCGCGCCGTCGAACATGACGGCGCCCCGGCGACCGCCATCGACACGCTGGTCCGCGCGGAACGAACGTGACGGAAAGAAGAGGCGAGCTCACGATGACCGGTTGACGCGTTCGCCGCGTTCGGTCATCAGGAGGCTGACACGCTCGGGGTCGCCGAGGGCGATCCGCTCCCGGAGTCTGAGGGGGACGGGGAGGCGCTATCGGTCGGCGTCGGCGTCGGCGTCGGGGAGGTGCTATCGGTCGGGGACGGCGACGCGCTCTGGGTCGGCGACGGCGACGCGCTCTGGGTCGGGGAAGGGGACGCGGAGGAGGACGGCGATGCCGACGCGGATGAAGAGGCTGACGGGGACGAGGATGACGACGCGGCGGACTTGCCCGGCGACGGCGAGCGGGCGGGCGAAGGAGACTCGGTCGGCAGCACGGTCCTGGGCGGGGACGTCGTCAGGAGCTCCGACAAGGAAGGGGTCAGATAGGCATTGGGGGCTGGTGCGGCCGGGGTCTTTGATGGCGGCGCACTCGGGGTCGCCGATACGTGCGATGGCGACGACGGCGCGCTCTGCGCCGCTCCGGCCTGCGGCTGAACCTTATTATGAGCCAGCGGCTGGGGGACGGCGCCGGTTAGGGCGAAGACGGCCGCAGCCGAGGCCGCGACGAGTCCGCCGGTGATACAGGCCGATGCCAGCGGCCGCGAGAAACGACGGCGGACGTGCCGGCCCGCGTTGCCTGCCGCGGCTGGCGGCCCGGCGGCAGAGCCGGCCACCGCGAGGGCGTTCGCCGCCGTGGCGGAGCCGAGCAGGTCGGCCGGCTGATCGCCCGCGGACCCGTAGATGATCGATTCGGATAGCCAGCCCCTCGCGGGCTGAATGGCGCCCACCTCGGCCAGCAGCTCGAGTGCGGTGGGCCGCTCGCTCGGGTGCTTGGCCAGGCAACTGCCGACCAGTGGCCGGATCTCCGGCGGCAGCAGACCAAGGCCGGCCGGGCTGTTGACCAGCCGGTAAACCAGCGTGGCGTGCGATCCCGAGCCGAACGGGCCCTGGGCCGTGCCGGCGAAGGTGAGGACCGCACCCAGGCTGAACATGTCGCTGGCCGGTCCGACCTCCTGACCGAGAACCTGCTCAGGGGACATGAAGCCCGGTGAGCCGATCACCACGTTCGCGCCGGTAAGCGCGCTCGCCTCCGCGGCCTCGGAAATCCCGAAGTCGATGACCCGCGGCCCGTCTTCGGCCAGCAGCACGTTGGAGGGCTTCAAGTCACGGTGCACGACCCCTGCGGCGTGAATAGCGCTCAGGCTCTCCGCTAGACCCGCCGCCAGGGCCAGCAGCGTACGTACCGGGAACGGCCCGTGCTGGCGCACCGCGTCGGTCAGCGAAGGCCCGGGGACATAGGCCGTGGCGAGCCACGGGACCGCGCCGTCCAGATCGGCGTCGACCACCAGCGCGGTAAACAGGCCGCTCACCATCCGGGCCGCGGCGATCTCTCCCCGGAACCGGCGCCGGAACTGGGGATCGTCAGCGAGCTCCGCGCGGATAACCTTGACCGCGATGGGCCGTCCGCCTGCGGACATGCCGAGGAACACATGTCCCATGCCGCCCGAGCCCAGCTTCCCCAGGAGCCGGTATGGTCCGATCTCGCGCGGGTCTTCTGGCTGAAGTCCCGCGACGAGCCCCATTTACACCCCGGAGGTCAGAAGAATGCCGTGTCGAAGTATATCGGACAATGGGCAGTTGGGCCCGCGGGGTGCGCGGGTTTATATGGGTGCGTAATGCACTCGTGATAAGCCTTCGCCGCCATCCCGACCAGACCACGACTTCAGGAGTGACCAGAGATGAACACGGCCACGAGGACGGACACGCCGTCGCCTGCGCGGCCCGTTGGCGACAGCCACGATCAGATCCGCGTGCACGGCGCGCGCGTAAACAACCTCAAGGACGTCAGCATCGAGATCCCGAAGCGGCGGCTGACGGTGTTCACCGGCGTCTCCGGCTCGGGCAAGAGCTCTCTGGTGTTCGGCACGATCGCCGCGGAGTCGCAACGGCTAATCAACGAAACGTACAGCGCCTTCGTGCAGGGCTTCATGCCGACGCTGGCGCGGCCCGACGTCGACGTACTCGAAGGGCTGACGACCGCGATCCTCGTCGACCAGCAGCGGATCGGTGCCGACCCCCGCTCCACGGTCGGCACCGCCACCGACGCCAACGCGATGCTGCGCATCCTGTTCAGCCGGCTGGGCCAGCCGCACATCGGCTCGCCTCAGGCCTTCTCCTTCAATGTCGCCTCGATCAGCGGAGCGGGTGCGGTCAAGCTCGAGCGCGGCGGGAAGACCGTGAAGGAGCGGCGCAGCTTCAGCATCACCGGCGGCATGTGCCCGCACTGCGAAGGCCGCGGCACGGTCTCCGATATCGACCTCGCCCAGCTCTACGACGACTCCAAGTCGCTTAACGAGGGCGCGATCATCGTTCCCGGCTACACCGTGGACAACTTCTTCGCCGTGCGGCCCTACATCGAGTCGGGCATCCTGCCCCCGGACAAGGCAATCCGCACCTACACCAAGAAAGAGCTGAACGACTTCCTCCACCACGAGCCGGCCAGGGTGAAGGTCAACGGCGTCAACGTCACCTACGAGGGGCTGATCCCCAAGATTCGCAGGTCGTTCCTGTCCAAGGACGCCGACGCGCTGCAGCCCCATATCCGGGCGTTCGTGGACCGGGCGGTCACCTTCACCGCGTGCCCCGAGTGCGGCGGCACCCGGCTCAGCGAGGCGGCCCGGTCGTCGCGGATCGGCAAGATCAACATCGCCGATGCGTGCGCGATGCAGATCAGCGACCTGGCCGACTGGGTCCGCGGGGTCGATGAGCCGTCGGCGGCGCCGCTGCTCGCGGCGCTGCAGCAGACCCTCGATGAGTTCGCGAAGATCGGGCTGGGCTACCTTTCGCTCGACCGGCCGTCGGGCACGCTGTCGGGCGGCGAGGCGCAGCGGGTCAAGATGATCCGCCACCTCGGCTCCTCGCTGACCGATGTGACCTACGTGTTCGACGAGCCGACGGTCGGCCTGCACCCCCATGACATCCAGCGGATGAACGACCTGCTGCTGCGGCTGCGCGACAAGGGCAACACAGTGCTCGTCGTGGAGCACAAGCCGGAGACGATCACGGTCGCCGACAACGTCGTCGACCTCGGCCCCGGCGCTGGCCCGGCCGGCGGCGAGGTGGTGTTCGAGGGCACCGTCGAGGGGCTGCGGGCCAGCGGCACCATCACCGGCCGCCATCTCGGCGATCGGGCCACGCTCAAGGAGACGGTGCGGACGCCCGCCGGCACGCTGGAGATCCGCGGCGCGACGGAGCACAACCTGCGCGACGTCGACGTCGACATCCCGCTCGGGGTGCTTGTCGTCATCACCGGCGTCGCCGGCTCAGGCAAGAGCTCGCTCGTGCACGGGTCGATCCCCGCCGGGGCGGGAGTGGTGTCGGTCGGCCAGGGCGCGATCCGCGGCTCGCGGCGGAGCAACCCGGCCACGTACACCGGCCTGCTCGACCCGATCCGCAAAGCGTTCGCGAAGGCCAACGGCGTGAAGCCGGCGCTGTTCAGCGCCAACTCCGAGGGTGCCTGCCCCAACTGCAACGGCACCGGCGTCATCTACACCGACCTGGCGATGATGGCCGGCGTCGCCATCGTCTGCGAGGTGTGCGACGGGAAGCGGTTCGAGGCATCGGTGCTTGACTACCACCTCGGCGGCCGCGACATCAGCGAGGTGCTCGCGATGCCGGTGACCGGGGCCGCGGAGTTCTTCGGCACCGGAGAGGCGCGCACGCCGGCCGCGCACGCCATCCTCGGCCGGCTCGCCGACGTCGGGCTCGGCTACCTCACCCTCGGCCAGCCGCTCACGACGCTGTCCGGCGGCGAGCGGCAGCGGCTCAAGCTGGCCACCCACATGGCCGCCAACGGCGGCGTCTACGTTCTCGACGAGCCGACCGCGGGCCTTCACCTCGCCGACGTCGAGCACCTGCTCGGCCTGCTCGACAGGCTCGTCGAGGACGGCAAGTCGGTCATCGTCATCGAGCACCACCAGGCGGTCATGGCGCACGCCGACTGGATCGTCGACCTCGGCCCCGGCGCCGGCCGCGACGGCGGCCGGATCGTCTTCGAGGGCACGCCCGCCGACCTTGTCGCCGGCCGCTCCACCCTCACCGGCGAGCACCTCGCGGCCTACGTCGGCAGCTGACCGAGCAGGGGCCTCCCATCACGGCCTGAAGCGGCTAGGGCGGTCCCCGGGCCTCACGCCCGGGGACCGCCCCCCCGGGAAGGGGGGCCCACTAAAGGGTCCCCCCCACCAACGAACCACCATCATGACCATCGCCAGTGCCACCCCGCTATCCCCGAACCCGGGGCTCCACGGGCTCGGCGTCCTGAACCTGCCGGCCGGGTGGGCCAGTGCTCTCCCTGATCACCAGTGTGGTGGCCAGCTCGATATGGTGCGTCTCCCCGGCGGCAGTGGCCGGATCAGAGCGCAGCATCCGGAAGGCCGTGGCGGCCATAGCCGCCAGGGGCTGGCGGACCGTGGTCAGCGCGGGTGTGGCCCACGACGCCACGGGAACATCATCGAAGCCGACCACGCTCAGGTCGTCCGGGGCGCGCAGCCCGCGTTCGCCTAGGGCCCGGAGCACGCCGAACGCCTGGCCGTCATTGCCGGCCACGATGGCCGTGGGCGGCTGCGGCAGCGAGAGCAGATCGGTGGCCTGCGCGCGGCCGCCGGAGAACGAGAAGTCGTCCCGGCGGACGAGGCTTTCATCCACGCCGAGCCCGGCGGCTTGCAGAGCGGCGCGATAGCCGTCCAGCCGGGCCCGGCTGGACCACAGGCCCTGCGGACCGCCGATGATCGCGATGCGGCGATGGCCCAGTTCGATCAGGTGGCGGGTGGCGGTCATGCCGCCCATCCAGTTGGTCGTGCCGACCGAGCGGATGGCATCGCCGGGCTCGACCGGCGGGTCGATCGCCACCAGCGGGATCCGGGCCGCGGCCAGCCGGTGCAGTTCCCGGCTGCCCGGCAGGTGCAGGACGCACAGCGCGCCGTCGGTCCCCCGCGCCGTGGCCCGGTCAAGCCAGCCGGCGAACTCCTCCGGCGAGTGCACGGTCGTGGCGATGACGCTGGTACCAGCCTCGTTGGCGGCCTCCATGGTTCCGCGCAGCAGCTCTTCGGCCCACGGGCTGTGCAGGTCTGCGATCAGCAGGTCGACGACCCCGAAGCCGAGCCGGGAGGCGACCTGGTACCCGTGCTGCCGGAGCAGGCCGGCGATCCGGGCCCGGGTGCCGGCCGCGACGTCCGCCCGCCCGTTGAGCACCTTGGACACGGCCGATACCGACACCCCGGCGTCGGCCGCGATATCGACCAGGGTGCTACGGCGGGCGTCGCGAACCACGGCGACTCCTTTTCGAAAAATCACTTCGGCAGATATCGGTCAATCACGGTCTTAGCAGTATCGCTCATGATCGACAACATCGCTATTGACCTGCCTTACGGCTGCGCTTAGCGTGGTCAGCGGGAAGCGAATATTTTTCGAGAAGGAGAACCTTGACTGCCAACCCTACGGCCCTGCAGCTGTACACCGTGCGGGAACAACTGAACGCCGACCGGGCGGGAGTCCTGACGCAAGTCGCCGCCATGGGCTACGGCGCGGTGGAACCGTTCGGCATCCTGGCCGACCCGGAGGGACTGCGGGCCGAGCTGGATGAGGCCGGCCTGTTCGCGTGCAGCGTGCACGCGGCGCCCACGGGCGAGGACGCCGAGGCCATCGTGTCCGCCGCTCGCACCCTCGGCGCGGACACGGTCATCATCCCGCACCTGCCGCCGTCCAGGTTCGCCGACGCCGACAGCGTGCAGGCGCTGGCCCGCGAGCTGAACGAACTGGCCGCCTGGACGACCGACCGGGGCCTGCGCCTGGGCTACCACAACCACGATTTCGAGCTTTCTTCCCTGGTGGGCGGGGTCCCCGCCCTGGAGGTACTCGCAGGTCACCTGGACGACGCGGTGCTGCTCGAGGTCGATACCTACTGGGCGGCGGTGGGCGGGCAGGATGTGCCCGCCCTTCTGGGCCGGCTCGGTGACCGCGTCCGGTACCTGCACGTCAAGGACGGTCCGGTGGTCGACAGGGACGACTTCATGACCGCTGTCGGCACCGGGCGGATGCCGGTGGCCGAGATCCTGGCCGCCAGTCCGTCCGCGCAGTGGCACGTGGTCGAGCTCGATCGCTGCGCGACCGACATGATGACCGCGATCGGGGACAGCCTGGCTTGGCTGACCGATCAGGGACTGGCCCAGCCGGGCCGGCCTCAGTCAGCTCAGCGCGGGAGCGGTGCCTGATGGCAGCGCCGGACGGGCCGGTCGGCGTCGCCGTCGTCGGCTGCGGGACCATCAGTAATGAGTACCTGCGCAACCTGACGTCATTTCCCGACCTGAGCGTGCTGTTCTGCGGCGACCTCGACCTCGAGCGGGCCAAGGAGCAGGCCGCGAAGTACGGCGTGCCGGAGGCGGGAACGGCGGCGCAGGCGCTGCGACGACCGGACGTGGAACTGGTCGTCAACCTCACCATCCCGGCCGCGCACGCCGAGGTCACCTCGGCCGCGCTAGCCGCGGGCAAGAGCGTCTGGACCGAGAAACCGCTCGCCCTCGACGCCGCCACCGGGCAACGCCTGCTCGCCGAGGCGGACCGGGCTGGCCTGCGGCTCGGCTGCGCACCCGACACCGTGCTCGGCGCCGGGCTGCAGACGGCGTGGCGGCTGATGACCGAAGGGGTCATCGGCGTGCCCCAGACGGCGCTGGCGTTGATGCAGAATCCCGGCCCGGAGCGGTGGCATCCCGACCCGGAGTTCTTGTTCCAGCGCGGCGCGGGGCCGCTGTTTGACATCGGGCCGTATTACCTGTCGGTGCTGGCCATGATCTTCGGCCCGGCCGAGCGGGTCGCGGCCGCAGGCCACCGCAGCCGCGACACCAGGGTCATAGCCCGCGGCCCGCGGGCCGGCACCGAATTCCGCGTCGAGGTTCCCACCCATGTCTCCGCTCTGATCGAGTACGCGGGGGGGCAGGTCGCCACGCTCGTGCTCAGCTTCGAGTCGCCGCTGCAACGGCATGGTTTCGTCGAGATCACCGGTGGCGAGGCCACCCTCGCGCTCCCCGACCCGAACCGGTTCGACGGCGAGATCAGGCTTCATGCCACCGGCACCGAGGAGTGGCAGGTCCTGCCGACCTCCGGGGCGGCCGACGGACGCGGACTCGGCGTGCTGGACATGGCCCGGGCCCTGCGCCGCGGTGGCCGTCCTCGCGCGTCGGGTGAGCTGGGACTGCACGTGCTCGAGACGATGGAGGCGATCGAGCGGTCCGTCGCGGATCGCTCCTTCCAGCCGGTGCGGTCGGCCTTCAGCGTTCCCGCAGCGCTGGACCCCGCCTGGGATCCGAAAGCCCGCACCCTAGTATCGGCTTGACGGCACGCCGGCCCGACGGGAGGCACCGAGGTGGAGGAAATACCGCGTCAGACCGCGGACCGGCCCGTGCTCGGCGTGGGCATGATCGGTTACGCGTTCATGGGCGCGGCCCACTCGCAGGCCTGGCGGACCGCCCCGCGCGTGTTCGATCTGCCCTTGCGGCCCAGCATGGCCGTGCTATGCGGCCGGGACACGGCCGCGGTGCGCCTCGCGGCCGCGCGGCTCGGCTGGATGGCCGCCGAGACGGACTGGCACGCCCTGATCAAACGCGACGACGTGGACCTCGTGGACGTGTGCACGCCGGGCGATCTGCACGCCGAGATCGCCATCGCGGCGCTTGACGCCGGCAAGCACGTACTGTGCGAGAAGCCTCTCGCCAATACCCTGGCCGAGGCGGAGGCTATGGCCACCGCGGCGGCGCGGGCCGCCTCCCACGGCGTCCGCGCGATGACCGGGTTCAACTACCGCCGCGTCCCGGCCGTGGCCTTGGCCCGGCAGCTCGTGGCCGAAGGGAGGATCGGCCAGATCCGCCACGTCCGCGCGAGCTACCTCCAGGACTGGCTGGTGGATCCGTCGTTCCCGCTGACCTGGCGGCTGCAGCGCGAGCGGACCGGGTCCGGCGCGCTGGGCGACCTGGGAGCGCACATCATCGACCTGGCCCAGTACCTGACGGGCGAGCTGATCGCCGGCGTCTCCGCGGCCACCGCCACCTTCGTCGGTGAGCGCCCCTTGCCCGAGGCACCCGGCGGCGCCTCGCGATCGGGACCGGTGACCGTAGACGACGCCGCGGTATTCATCGCCCGGTTGCGATCGGGCGCGCTGGCCTCGTTCGAAGCGACCAGATTCGCCACCGGCCGCAAGAACCAACTGCGGATCGAACTGAACGGGGACCGCGGCAGCCTGGCGTTCGACCTGGAGCGGCTGAACGAGCTGCAGTTCTACGACCGTGCCGAGGAAAGCGCCGAGGCGGGCTTCCGGCGCATCGGTGTCACCGAGCCCGGCCATCCCTACCTGTCCGGCTGGTGGCCGCCAGGTCACGTGCTCGGCTGGGAGCACACCTTCACGCACCAGGTCCGGGACCTGGTGACCGCCATCGCCGCGGGCACCGATCCGGCGCCATCCTTCGCCGACGGCCTTCAGGTGCAGCGGGTCCTGGCCGCCGTCGAGCAGAGCGCCGCGCGCGAATCAACCTGGACGCCCGTACCAATGAACTTATGTCAGCCCACTGCGAGGGAGCCCAGCGATGTCCCGACCCTTCACCTTGTTCACCGGCCAATGGGCTGACCTGCCCCTGGAGGAGATCTGCCAGTACGTCAGGGAGTGGGGCTACGACGGCCTCGAGCTCGCCTGCTGGGGAGATCACTTCGACGTCAGCCGCGCGCTGAACGAGGACGGCTACCTGGCCGGCCGGCACCAGCTGCTGGCGAAGTACGACCTGAAGTGCTGGGCCATCTCGAACCACCTCGTCGGCCAGGCCGTCTGCGATCACCCCATCGACGCCCGCCACCAGGCGATCCTGCCCGCCCGGATCTGGGGCGATGGCGAGCCGGAAGGCGTCCGGCAGCGCGCGGCGGCCGAGATGGCCGACACCGCACGCGCCGCCGCCGCGTTCGGGGTGGACACCGTGGTGGGCTTCACCGGCTCGTCGATCTGGCACACCGTGGCGATGTTCCCGCCCGTCCCCGCGTCCATGATCGACGAAGGCTACGCCGACTTCGCCCGCCGCTGGAATCCGATCCTGGACGTGTTCGACGCTGAGGGTGTCCGCTTCGCGCACGAGGTCCACCCCAGCGAGATCGCCTACGACTTCTGGACGACTAGCCGCGCGCTCGAGGCCGTCGGCCACCGCCCCGCGTTCGGCCTGAACTTCGACCCGAGCCACTTCGTCTGGCAGGACCTCGACCCGGTGGCGTTCCTGGCCGAATACCGCGACCGGATCTACCACGTGGATTGCAAGGAGGCCCGCAAGCGGCTCGACGGCCGTAGCGGCCGCCTCGGCTCCCACCTGCCCTGGGGCGACCCCCGCCGCGGCTGGGACTTCGTCTCCGCGGGCCGAGGCGACATCCGCTGGGAAGACATCTTCCGCATGCTGAACTCGATCGGCTACCGTGGCCCGATCTCCATCGAGTGGGAAGACGCCGGGATGGACCGGCTGGCCGGCGCGGCCGAGGCGATCACCTTCCTGCGCCGGTTCGACTTCGACCCGCCTCAGGCCGCCTTCGACGCCGCCTTCAGCTCAGGCCGCGACTAGCAGCCCCGCTAACCCGCTGGCGTCACGCCCGGACGACGCGGTTGCCCCACGTACTGGTGGGGGTCACCCGGATGAAGTGCGCAGCCACCCCGTCGATCCACGGCTCAAGCCCGGCGCCGATGAGCGGCGCGCGCTCGGCCTCGGTATCCAGATGATGCGCCGCCCCCCGCACCAGCACGATCCACCCCTCACGCGCCTCCAGATCGAGCTGATCGGCCTCCACGGCGACCTGGTACTCGGCGTGCGCGATACCAGTACGCAGGTCTTCGTCAAA
>Ga0302229_10002178_pt1 | contig 14346 bp, 16 predicted proteins | sample II_Palsa_N1_3_FD_193518 | JGI IMG/M metagenome (GOLD analysis project Ga0302229, IMG submission 193518) | Peat permafrost microbial communities from Stordalen Mire near Abisko, Sweden - II_Palsa_N1_3 | ecosystem: Environmental > Terrestrial > Soil > Palsa > Peat permafrost | place: Sweden... | reverse complement strand
GCGACCGGCTGCACATCATCGTCAGCGACGACGGCGTGGGCGGCGCCGACCCGGCCCGCGGCACCGGCCTGGCCGGCCTGGCCAAGCGCGCCGCGTCGGTCGACGGAACCTTCGAGATCGCCAGCCCATCCGGCGGGCCGACCCTGCTCACGGTGGACCTGCCATGCGCGCGGTAGCCACCCCCGGCCGGTGGATCTGGCGCGCGAGCGGCCTGATCACCACGGCGGTCCTCGTCCTCGTCGGTGCCTACCTCGCCACCCGAGCCGGGCAGCCCGAGTACGCACAGCCGCAAGCCACCGCGATCCGGACGGTGACGGTGCCGCAGCCGGTCACGAGCCTGACCGTGCAAAGCTACGGCGCCCCGGTCCAGATCACGGCGGGACGTGTCGGCCGGGTCCAGATCACGGAAACGATCATGTACGACTCGCCGGGCGGCGGGGCGCCGGCGGTGGCGCACGCGGTGCCCACAGGCCCCCTCAGCGCCTCGCCCTCGGCACCCGGCGGTTCCCTCAGCGGTGCGCCCGCGGTGGTGCAGTCGGTGTCCGGCGGCCGCCTCAGCCTGGGCGACCCCGCGTGTGCCGACTCGGACTGCAGCGTCAGCTTCGCGCTGACCGTGCCCTCGGACGTCACCGCCACCGTGAGAACCGATGGCGGCTCGGTGAGCGTGTCCGGAATCGCCGGGGCGAACCTGGACTCCGGGGGCGGGCCGGTGCGCGTCAGGAAGATCGGCGGGCCGCTCACGGTCGATACCGACGGCGGGTCGCTGCAGCTGGACGGCTTAGCCGGCCCGCCGCCGGTCGATCACCGCCTGGCTAAGGCCTGCGCCGCGCGGCGGGGGCGGCGGGCCAGCAGCGGGACGAGAAATAGCGCCGGCCCGGCGGGGGCGGGGGCCCCAGGGACTTAAGCAGCCGGGCCAGCCACAGGCTCGTTCGGGAATCCTTCATTCTTTTAGAATCAGCTAAATAATTTAGTCTGTCAAGAGACAACTGGCGGTGGAACTAGAGCGGGATCTTGATGAGCAGTAACTAAACGGGGATTTTGATGAGCAGCGTGGTGCCGCCCTCAGCGGGGCTGGTGACGTCGAGCGTGCCGCCGACCGCCTCGATGCGGTCGCGGAGCCCGGTCAGCCCGGATCCCCGGGCCGGGTCGGCGCCGCCGATGCCGTCGTCGCGGACCGCCAGCCGCAGGGTCGCGTCGGGTGTGTCGAGTTCGACGTGCACGGCGGAGGCGCGCGCGTGCTTGGCGACGTTGGCCAGCGCCTCTGATACCGCGTAGTACGCCGCGACCTCTACATGATCTGGCAGCCGCTGTCCGGTGCGCAGGTCTAGCTCGACCGGCACGGCGGACCGGCGGGCCAGCGCTTTGAGCGCCCGGGTCAGGCCCAGCTCGGAAAGGATCGACGGGTGGATGCCGCGGGAGATCTCCCGCACTTGGTCAAGTACGTCGGTGACCCGATCGGCGATGCGCGACAGGCTGCCTTGTTGCCCGGCGGAGCCTCCGCCTGCACCTGCTGCAGGTCCAGTATCAGCGTTACCAGCTGTTGCTGGGTGCCGTCGTGCAGGTCACGCTCGATCCGCCGCCGGGCCTCATCGGCAGCGGCGACGATCCGCGCGCGGGAGGCGACCAGCTCGGCGCGGCTGTCGGCGTTGGCGATCGCCGTCGCCACCAGCTCGGTGAAGGAGGCCAGCCGCGCCTCGGTATCGGCCGGCAGCTGCTGGTCCCGGGTGTAAGCCACCAGGATCAGGCCCCACGGCCGCCCCTCCACGCTGATCGGCACGCCCACCGACGAGCGGAAACCCCAGCCCTGAGCGCCCGTGTCCCCGATGCGGCCGGTGACATCGACGTAGGCGTCCAGCCGGGCGGCCCGGCCCGTCCGCAGCGTCAGCGTGCTCACGTTCCGGCCGCCGACCACCGTGATCATGTCCTGCGGATCGGACCGGATCAGGACTGTGTAGTCGACCTCCAGCAGCCGCCCGACCTCCCCGGCGACCGCCGCGAACACCTGCTCCGGCGCAGTCGCCTGGGCCACCAGCACCGCCACCCGCCGCAGCGCCGCCTGCTCCTCGGCCAGCCGGGCCAGGGCGGCGCGGCTCTCGGTGTTCGCGATCGCCGTCGCCACCAGCTCGGCGAACGAGACCAGGCGTGCCTCGGTGGTCGCCGGCAACGGCTGCTCCCGGTGCGAACCGATGGAGATCTGGCCCCACATACGGCCCTCAACGATGACCGGCGTCCCGATCGCCGCGCGCACGCCGGCCGCGCGGATGCCGGCACTGAGCGCGCCGGAGGAGCTCTCGGCCAAGTCGTCGACCCGGGCCGGACGGCCGGTCTGGAACACGAGCGTGCCGACGTTATGGCCGCCGAGCATCCACCGGCTGCCCACCGGAAAGCCGGCCGCGCCGCTGCCCCACTGGGCGACGAAGGTAAGCGCGCCATCGGGCTCGTAGCGGCACATGATCGCCGAATCGACCGGAAGCAGCTGCCCGACCTCTCCGGCCACCATCGCGAACACTTCCTCCGGCGCCGCCCCGCGTGCCACCAGCGTCGCGACCCGCCGCAGCGCGGCCTGCTCGCCAGCGAGCTGACGCAGCAGGACCTGATCGGGCGGATCACGGTCCACGGCCAGCCCCCGGCCCGGCGCACCGGCCTCGTTATCCAGCTCGCTCACAAGCCTGACGGTATCCAGTGCCTGGCGGGCGGCAACGATTGCCGAAGGCTGCGGCCCAATTAGCGACCGAAGCCCGCGGCCCCAGCAGCTAGTTGCGCATGTAGGCTCCGCCGGCCACGTTGAGCACTTCCCCGGTGACGAAGGCGGCCCGGTCCGAGGCGAGAAAGGCCACCGCCTCGGCGATGTCGGCGGTGCCCGGCAGGTCACCGAGCGGCCCGGTGGTGCCCGGCATCCGGGCCAGCAGCTCGGCGTTGTCCTGCGCGAACTTGGTGCCCTTGACCACGCCCATGGACAGGTAGACGGCGCGGATCCGGTGCGGGCCGCCCTCGTGGGCGAGCCCCCGGGTCAGCGCGGACAGGCCGCCCTTGGTGGCCGCGTACGGTGCCTCGATGCCGCCGCCGCCGACGTCAGGTGCGTAGCTGCCCACGTTCACGATCACGCCGCCGCCCGCGTCGCGCATCAGCGGCATCGTCCGGTGGCACAGGTACCAGGCGCCGGTGAGGTTGACCCGGACCACCCGGTCCCAGTCGGCCGGGTCGTAGCCGAAGATGCTCCCGACGACATTCAGCGCCGCGTTGTTGACCAGGATCTGCACCGGGCCAAGCGACGCGGTGACGGCGTCGACGACGGCGTCGATCTGGTCCCGGTCGCCGGCGTCCAGCGGGTAGCCGGCCACGGTCGCCGCGGGGTAGTCCGCGGCGATCGCCGCGGTCACCTTCTCGGTGCGGCCGGGATGGATATCGGTCACCACCACCCGCGCGCCGCCCGCGGCCAGCCGCCGCGCGACCGCCTGCCCGATGCCCTGGCCCGCGGCCGCCGTGACCAGCGCGACCCGGCCGGCGAACTCGTCCGGATCAACCATGCTCATGTCACTCCTCACATCGGGCTAGCGTATAAATAGTATAACAGGTAAACTCTTTTTACTATCTAGCTAACACCTGAGGAGTGCCATGGGAGGCCTGGTCGGCTACGGCGCCTACGTCCCGTATCACCAGCTCGAGCGCCGCCGGATTGCGGAGGCTATGGGGAGCGGCGGAGGCCGCGGCACCCGTTCGGTGGCCGGGTATGACGAGGACACCACCTCGATGGCGGTCGCGGCGGGCCGGGCCGCGCTGGCCGGCCTGACCCCCGGAGGAAGCGGGGGTAGCGGGGGTAGCGAGGGTGGATCCGGCGGGCAGGCGGACCGCGGGCCCGTGCGGCAGCTGTTCTTCGCCACCACGGTCCCGGCCTACGCGGACAAGACCAATGCCACGGCGGTGCACGCCGCCCTGCGACTGCCGGCCGACGCGCTGGCGGTCGACATGGCAGGCGCCGTCCGCTCGGGCGTGGGCGCCCTGGTCACCGCCGCCCAGTCGGCGGTGCCGACCATGGCGGTGCTCGCCGATATCCGCACCGGGCTGCCGGGCGGCGCGGACGAGCGGGACGGCGGCGACGGCGCGGCCGCTTTCGTGTTCGGCGGAGATACCGCCGGGGGCATGCCGGTGCTGGCCGAGATCATCGGGCAGGGCTGCGCGACCGCTGAGTTCCTGGACCGATGGCGGGTGCCCGGCGCCGCCGCTTCACGGGTATGGGAGGAGCGGTTCGGCGAGCAGGTATACGGCCCGCTGGCCGAGGCGGCGATCGCCGACGCCCTGAAACAGGCGGGGCTCCCCCCCGGGCAGGTGGATCACCTCATCGTGGCCGGGCTGCCGGCCCGCGCGGTGAACCGCACCGTCCGCGCCGTCGGAGTGCCGGCCGGGGCCATCGCCGACAACCACGCCGCCAGCATCGGCAACGCGGGCACCGCGCAGCCCGGGATCGGCCTGGCCGACGTCCTGGACCGGGCCGGGCCGGACGAAATCGTGCTGCTTGTGGTGCTAGCGGACGGCGCGACCGCGCTGGCGCTGCGCACCACCGCGGCGCTGGCCAGCCACCGACAGCGCCAGCCGGTCGCCGCGCAGATCGCGGCGGGCAGTACCGCGCTTGACTACGCCACCTTCCTGTCCTGGCGCGGCTTCCTGGACCGCGAGCCGCCTCGCCGGCCGGACCCGGACCCGGTCGCGGCGCCTCCCGCGCAGCGCCGGGCGGACTGGAAGTTCGGGCTCGTCGCCGCGAGATGCACCCGCTGCGGCACCCGCAGCCTGCCGCCGGGCCGGGTCTGCCGGCAGTGCCATGCGGTGGATGAGATGGTCCCCGAGCCGCTGGCCGACGTGCCCGCGACCGTGGCCGACTACAGCGTGGACCGGCTGGCCTACACGCCGAGCCCGCCGATGCTCATGGTGGTGATCGACTTCGACGGCGGCGGCCGGATGCGCTGCCAGCTCACCGACGCCGCCGAGGACGAGGTCCGCATCGGCCTGCGGGTCGAGATGACCTTCCGGCGGCTGGTCACCACGGCCGGCGTGCACAACTACTTCTGGAAAGCGCGGCCGGTCCGCGGGAAGGGTGAGTAAATGGGGTCACACGGCATCAGGGACCAGGTCGCCATCGTGGGCATGGGCTGTACCGCGTTCGGCGAGCGCTGGGACTCCTGCACCGACGACCTGCTGGTCGAGTCGGCCACGGCGGCGGCGGCGTCAGCAGGCACCGAGCTGGGCGACATCGACGCCTTCTGGCTCGGGACGATGGGCTCCGGCGTGTCCGGGCTCACCCTTTCCCGGCCCCTCCGGCTGCCCTTCAAGCCGGTCACGAGGCTGGAGAATATGTGCGCGACCGGGTCCGAGTCGCTGCGCAACGCCTGCTACGCGGTGGCCAGCGGCGCCTACGACTGTGCCATGGCGATCGGTGTGGAGAAGCTCAAGGACTCCGGTTTCTCCGGCCTGGCCGGCTCCAATCCGCCTGGCGCCGGCGACGACGGGAAAGACGACACGACCGCCCCGGCGAACTTCAGCCTGCTGGCCCCGGCCTACGCGGCGAAGTACGGCGTCGATCCGGCCGAGCTCAAAGACGTGCTGACCAGGATCGCCTGGAAGAACCACCAGAACGGGGCGAAGAACCCGCGGGCCCAGTTCCGCAAGGAAGTGCCGAAGGAAACGATCTCCAAATCGCCGCTGGTGGCCGGGATGCTCGGCATCTTCGACTGCTCGGGGGTTTCTGACGGCTCCGCGGCGGCCATCGTGGTCCGCGCGCAGGACGCGCACCGCTACACCGACCGGCCGCTGTACGTCAAGGCGCTGTCCCTGGTGGCCGGCCCGGCATCCGGGTTGTCGGACCCTGGCTACGACTTCACCACGTTCCCCGAGGTGGTCGCCTCCGCCCGGGACGCCTACCGGCAGGCGGGGATCACCGACCCGCGGACGGAACTCGCGCTCGCCGAGGTGCACGACTGCTTCACCCCGACCGAGCTGGTCCTGATGGAAGATCTGGGGTTCGCCGAGCGCGGGCAGGGCTGGAAAGACGTGCTGTCCGGGCGCTTCGACCTGGACGGCGACCTGCCGGTGAACCCGGACGGCGGGCTGAAGGCCTTCGGCCACCCGATCGGCGCGTCTGGCCTGCGGATGATGTTCGAAGCCTGGCTGCAGCTCCGCGGCGAGGCACCGGAACAGCGCAGGCTGAGCACGGTCAGCGAGGGGCGCTCGCTGGCGCTCACCCACAACCTCGGCGGCGGACCGGGCGAGTGCGTGTCGTTCGTATCCGTGGTCGGCACCGAGCGGGGGGTTCCGGAGGATCGTCCCTCCGGGCCACCACAGCGGGGAGCCTGAGGATGGCCGCGCGACGTTTTCCTGTCGAGGCCGGGCACGTGCTGGCCTTCGCCCGGGCGCTGGGCGCCGCCGACCCGGCCGGCGGACTTCCGGCCGTCGGCGACGCGGCGCCGCCCACCTTCGCCATCGCCAGCGCGCAGTTCGACCCGGATTACCCGCTGCGGCCGCGGCCTGGAGCGCCGTGGCACGGCTCGGGCGGTGACGCCGGGCTGGTCACCGAAGGGGCCGGCGGGCTGCACGCGGAGCAGCACTTCACCTATCACCGGCCGGTCCGGGTCGGCGACGTCCTGGCCGGCCTGACCCGGCCGGGCCGGGAGTGGGAGAAGCAGGGGCGTTCCGGACGGCTGCGGTTCCGGGAGCAGATCACCGAGTTCCGCGATGAGACGGGCGAGCTCGTGGTGACCGCGCGCAGCGTCAGCGTGCAGCGGGAGACGGCATGACGGCACTTCGGGTCGGCGAGCTAGCGGTCGGCCAGACGTTCGAGACGGTCGTGGCGGAAGACCTTAAGCGAACCCAGATCGTGCAGTACGCGGGCGCCTCCGGCGACTACAACCCGCTGCACACGGACGACATCTACGCCACCGAGATCGCCGGGTACCGCTCCGTGTTCGCGCACGGCATGCTGACCATGGGGCTGACTGGGCAGGCGATCGCCGCGCTGGTCGGCCCGGAGAGCCTGCTGCGGTTCGGGGTGCGGTTCACCGCGCAGGTGTGGCCGGGCGATACGCTTACGGTCCGCAGCTCGGTGGCGCGGATCGCCGACGGCCAGGACGGCCGCGTCGCCGAGTTCTCAGTCTCCACGGTGGCGCTGTCGACGAGGACGGGCGGGGGCAGGGAAGTCGTGTCCGGATACGCTCACGCCCGGCTCGCCGGCTGACATGGACCGTGCGCTCGGCCCGCCTGAAGGGACTCTGGTGACCCCCTCCCCCTCCTCCTCCCCCTCCCCCTCCCCCTCCCCCTGGGCCGGTTCGGATTTCCAGCTGTCCCCGGAGCCGGCCTCACCGGTGGCGCTGTGCGGCGCGTGCCGCCGCCTGGGGGCCTGCAGGCTCGGGCTCGGTCGCGAGGAACTCCGGCCGGACGGCTCGGTGCACACCGATCTGGTCTGCGGGCCGGAGAACGAGGGCGGCCCGGACGTCGCCCACGGCGGCTGGACCGCCGGCGTCTTCGACGAGGTCCTGGGGCACGTGCCCGTGCTGGCCGGGGAACTCGCGGTGACCGGCCAGCTCTCGGTCACTTACGTCAAACCGGTGCCGGTCGGGCGCCCGCTGCACGCGCGCGCCTGGACGGTGCGGCGCGAGGGCCGTCGCTGGTACGTCGCGGCAGAGCTGACCCTGGCCAGCACCGGCGCGGTGCTGGCCCGGGGCGAGGCGGTGATGGTGCTGCGCGACGCCGGCCATTTCGCCCGTCACCAGGAGTGGCTCGCTCAGCAGGACCAGGCCGCGCAGCCGCAGCCGGGATAACGGCCCAGGCTCAGCGGCGCGCGCCCAGCGGACCAGGCTCAGCGGCCGGGACGTAGCACGCCGCCTGGGCGGGCGCCGGTCAGCTCGCCGGCGGCCTGGACGACGGTGCCGCCGACGACCGTGTAGCGATAGCCGCCGGCCGGACGGCGCAGCCGCCGGGCGCCCTCGGGCAGGTCGGCGACGAAGACGTCGGCCGCCCAGTCGAGCTCATCCAGGCCGAAGACGGCCAGGTCGCCCGCCGCGCCTGCGGTGAGCCGGCCGCGTCCGGCGAACCCGAACCGATCCGCGAGCTGCCCGGTCATCCGGTGCACGGCCTGCTCGACGGTGAGGTCGCCGCGCTCCCGCACGTGCCTGGTCAGCATCAGCGTGGTATCGCCAATGGCGCACATCATCTGCAAGTGCGCACCCGCGTCGCTGTTGGCCATTACCGACGCTGGGTGGGTCAGGGTCTCAGCCACGCCGGCCGCGTCGGAGTTGGCCACTCCGACGCCGACGATGCCCGCGTCCGCGTCGTTTTCCAGCAGCCAGTCGGCGAGCACGTCGGAGGGGTGGCCGCCGCGCCCGGCGGCGAGGTCGGCCAGCGTGGCGCCCACCCAGCGCTCATTCTCCGGGCGGGTGACGGATACCAGCCGGATCCGGTCGGCATGCTTGTGCGGGATCATCGTCCGCGGGACCCGGTCCCATTCCTCCCGGGCGAGCGCGCGCCACCGCGGGTCGCGCAGCATCGGCTCCTTCTCCGGCCGCGGCGCCTGCACCATCTTGTGCCAGCTGTGCTCCAGGGCGAACCAGGACATACCGCCGTCCCAGTTCACATGGATGTCCAGGGTGCGCGGGCTGACCTGGGGGTAGTTCCGCACCCCCTGGGCCTGAAGCTGCCCGGCGAAGTCCAGCATGCCGCGCGCCCAGTCGGGATGATCCTGATCGTGGAACACGCCGATCCAGGTGCTCACCACCCCCCGCGGGCCGGTCAGGTCGGCCATCCGCTGCACGTCCCGGCGCATCTGACGGCCGGTCGCGGCCGGGATGAACTGGACGAACTTGCGGTGGGCGGCCAGTACATCGAGCAGCGCGCCCAGTTCAGCGTCGTCGGCCTGGCGGCTGGGCACCGGCCGCTTGCCGCGGTCCTCGTCGAAGCCGAGCGAGGTGGACATGGCGGCGGCACCGGCCGCCAGCGAGTCGTCAAGGAGCGCGGCGATCCGGGCCCGCTCTTGTTCGGTGGCCGGGCGATCCCAGGCTTCCTCGCCCATCACGTACGTGCGAAGCATGTTATGCCCGACCATCCCGGCCATGTTCACCGCGAAGCCGCCGAGCTTTTCTGTCGCCGAGAGATACTCCGCGTAGCTCTCCCAGCCCCACGGAATGGACACGTCGAGGACGTCGGCGGGCAGATCCTCGATGTAGCACAGCAGCTCCTGCAGGCTCCTGCGGTGCCCCGGGCGGACCGGGGCGAGCGAGAGCGAGCAGTTCCCGACCAGGACGGTCGTGACCCCGTGCTGGGGCATCGGGTCACACATCGGGTCCCAGAAGACCGTGGGGTCGAAGTGCGTGTGGATGTCGATGAAGCCCGGCGTGACATAGGCACCCGACGCGTCGAGCACTCGCTCGCCATCGGGCCGCAGGCTGGGCGCGATCTCCGCGATCTGGCCGCCGCGGACCCGCACGTCGGCCGCGCGGGCGGCGGCGCCCGTGCCGTCCACGACCTGGCCGCCACGTACTAGCACGTCACCCATCGAAACCCTCCAGGAACCAGTGACAATGGTTTGAAACAGTTAGATAATAACACTAAGATAGCCGAAATCGGGAGGGCTGGGATGCCGGAAATCACGGCCAGCGGCGAGATGCCGGATGACCGGCCTGGCGGTGCGGGCATCACCGTGGGGCTGCGGGTGCCGCACGAGCTGCCCGGCGGCGCGGCCGGGCTGCGGGACTTCGTGGCCCGGGTCGAGGCGACCGGGATCGACCGGCTATTCACCGGCGACCATGTGATGTTCAAGGGCGGCGGCGGTTTCGACGGGCTGCTCACCGCCACCGCCGTCGCCGTGACGTCACGGCGGCTTACCGTGCAGACAGCGGTGTACCTGCTGCCCTTGCGCCACCCGGTCCCGGTCGCCCGCCAGGTGGCCTCGCTCGCGGCGTTCGCGCCCGGCCGGCTGGTCTTCGGTGTGGGCCTGGGCGGCGAGGACCCGGCCGAGCTGCGCGCCTGCGGTGTCGACCCGGCCACCCGGGGGCACCGGATGGACGAGGCGCTGGCCGTGCTGCGGCCGCTGCTGGCGGGCACGGAGGTCACCGTGAACGGCGCGTACTTCCGGCTGGACCAGGTACGCATTCAGCCCGTCCCGGAGCCGCCGGTACCGATCGTGATCGGCGGGCGGTCCGACGCGGCGCTGCGCCGGGTGGCCGCGTTCGGCGACGGCTGGCTCGGCCTGTGGGTTTCCTCCGCGCGTTACTCGGACGCGGTCGGGAGGATCGCCAGGTACGCCGCGGACGAGGGCCGCCCGGTCACCGAGTGGCGGCACGGCATGCATGTGTGGTGCGGGATCGGCCCGTCGCCAGCCGCCGCCCGGGCTAGGCTCGGCGCGGTGATGGAGGCGTTGTACCAGGTCCCGTTCGGCAGATTCGAGCGGTACTGCCCCTGCGGGACACCGGAGGATATCGCGGCCAGCTTGCAACCGTACGTGGCTGCGGGCTGCCGGTCGTTCAACCTGATCCCGGTGGCGGACAGCGGGCAGGCCGCGATCGAGGGAGCGGGCGCGGTGCGCGCCCTGGTGGCCGTCGGGGGGTTACGCCGTCACGTCCCGCTACCGTCCTGCTACCCAGAGGCCAACCGCGCCGCTACCTGAACGCGATGAAGTGAGGATGAGCCCAAAGGAAAGGCAAGACCATTAAAATTTCCAAGATCCTCGCCGCCGCCGCCCTGTCCGCTGCGCTGTCCGCCGGCCTTGCCGCTCCTGCTCTAGCCTCCACGACTCCTGTTCAGGGTGTTGGTGTCCAGCTGACCGACACTGCGCTAGTGAACTTCCCGACAAACCTCCGCGACCCGTGGCAGCCTGAGCCCGACCTCTATATCGGCACCAGGTACGAGGGCAAAATCGCCGACCCAATCGCACCCGGCACGAGCCGGACATACCACGTCCTGGTCGCTAACACCGGCAACGCGCCGGAGACGATGGCGGTCTACTCCGCTGCCGCCACGATGAGCGCCAAGGGCGTCTTTTCCTACAGCAGCGTGTCCCCCACGTCTGTCGATGCCGCGTCGTCCTGGACGGTCGTAACCCCCGCTAGCGCCGTGCTTGCTCCTGGAGCTAGCTACACCGCGACAGTGACCGTTAAGGTTCCCGCCGGCACTCCGGCCGGCTCGTATTACGCCGTCGTCTGGGCGGGTCCGAAGGTCACGTCCGCTAAGGCCGGCAGCATAACGCTGGCGATCTACGCGGGCATCCGTGAGTACCTGACCGTTTCCTAGCAGGGCCGGTGGTGCGTGAAAGCACCCGCGGTGCTGAGTAGCACGTCAGGCCGACCGGCCTGACGTGCTTCGTCCCGTCGGGGCCACACCATCGCGCGGGGTCTTGTAGCTAGATGACTGGTTCCGCCTAGTCGGTGCCGAATAGCTTCTCGGCATTGTCGCGGAGGATCTGGCGCTGCTGCGGCCCGGTCAGCCCGGCCAGCAGCCCGGCGAACTCGGCCGGCTCGGCCAGGCCCTCGGCGTGCGGGAAGTCCGAGCCCATCACCAGGCAGTCCGCGTCGGGCAGGTCGCGGACGATGCGCGGGATGTCGTCCTCCGGGTACGGGACGACCCGGACATGGCGGCGGAAGATGCGGCTGGGCCGTTCGGTCAGCTTGCCGCCGATCCAGGGCCCGTTTCGGCCCATGCCGCGGCTCTTGTCCATGTGCTCGATGAAGTGCGGCACCCAGGACGCGCCGAACTCCGCGACCAGCACGTTGAGGTTCGGGAACCGCCCGAAGAGGTTGTCGAAGACCAGCGCGGACAGGGTGTCCTCGATGGGCCGCTCGCCGTAGAGGTTGTTCCACTGCCAGGCGGACATGTGCCAGGAGCCGGGCCACGGGTCGTGTCCCCACGCCGCCGCGATGTTCTCGTTGTACCAGTTCTCCATGATGTGGAAGGCGACCGTGACACCCGCCTCGTTCATCCGGGACCAGATCGGGTCGAAATAGGGGTCGCCCGGCGAGCGCCCGTAGGCGGGGCCGGTGGGCAGCATGATGATCCGGGCACCCCGGCCGAGCACGAAGTCAAGTTCAGCGACCGCGAGGTCGCGGTCGGCCAGGGAGAGCAGCGCGGGGGCGAAGACCTTTCCGTCCCGGCCGAATCCCCACTCCTCGTCGAACCACTGGTTGAACGAGTGGAGGTTGGCGTAGGCGGCGGGCACGTGCTTCACGTAGTTCTCCACGGACAGCGCCATCGCCGAGGGGAACACCACCGCCCGCTCCACGCCCTGCGCCTCCATGAGCTTGAGCCGGGCCTCCCGGTCGAGGTACTCCGGCCGCATCGGCTCGGGCTGGTAGGTCTCGTCCGGGTTACCCGACGCCATCTGGCGGAGCATCTCCTTCAGCGAGCCCGGCCGGTAGGCGAGATCGAAGCCGAGGCCCTGCTCGGAGTTGAAGACCGCGATCCGGTCCGCCGCCAGGATCCGCTCGGTGCCGTCCTGCAGCCGCACCGGCGCGATCGCGTACGGCCGCCACTTTTCCGGCAGGAACCGGGTGAACGAGTCGCGTGTCTCGTAGCAGTGGGTGTCACAGTCGAAGATCCCGTATTCCAGCCCGGTCATCTCACTCCTCCGGCGGTAGTATCAATAAGGACTAATCGTATAACGTTTTTAGCTTATTGGCGAGAGCCGTAAGGATCACCGCGGTCGACGGAACGCCGGGCGGAGTGGGATGATCGGCCAGCGGTGCACTGGCTCGAGGGACGGAAGGGGCGGAGGAGATGACGGAAGGGGTGCAGAAGGGGTGCAGGAGATGACGGGACGGGCACTGTCCGGCCGGAGGATCATCGTGCTGGGCGGGACGGGCGGACTGGGGCGGTCGGTGACGCAGCGGCTCCGGGCGGACGGCGCGTCGGTCCTGGTCGCCGACTCCAGGCTTCCGGCCGACGCGGACCGGCAGGCTGACCTCGACTACCTCACCGTGGACGCGCTGGACGAGGCCAGCGTCGCCGCGGCCCTGGCCCAGGCGCCGCCGCCGGCGGCCGTGGTCAACCTCATCGGCGGCTACACCCCGCCGCAGCCGCTGTCCGGACTCGACATCTCCGTGCTCCGGCAGCAGCTCGAGGTGAACCTGGTGACCGCGGCGATCATCACCAAGCACGCCATGGGAGTCCTGGCCGCGCAGGCGGGCGGGCCGATTGTCCACGTCTCGAGCCGGGTGGCCGTCCAGAACGGCGAGAACGGCCTCGCCTACAGCGCGAGCAAGCTCGGCGTGGTGCGCCTGGTCGAGGCGGCCGCGGCCGAGGGCCGCGAGCAGGGGGTGCGGGTCAACTGCATCATGCCGAGCATCATCGACACGCCCGCCAACCGCGCGGCCATCCCCAACGCGGACTACGACCGCTGGCCGAAGCCGGCCGAGCTGGCCGCGGTCCTGTCCTTCCTCGTCTCCGACGACGCCGTCCTGATCTCCGGCGCCGCCATCCCCGTCTACGGCCGCGCCTGAACCCCGCATACGTGATCGTGTGTCGCCGCTTCCCCCGCGGGGGAACCGGCGACACACGATGGTGAAATCAGCAGTCCAGGGATTCGATTTTGCGGCGGAGCTCGGCGGCCCGGCGCCACGCCTGGATCATGCGGCGTTCCGCCTTGCGCTCCATCCGGCTGGCCCGGCGGAGCATCCGCAGCCTGCGTGCGTACCGCGACTGCTCCGCCAGTTCTAGGTTGTCGCGAACCCGCTCACTCGCGAGCTGTTCCATGACATACATCGCTAAACACTCCATTGTGCGCATTGTGTGCTTCGCCGGCCGCGCGGCTCATGCTCGCCGCGCGGCCACACCTGGCCGTAGTGGCCGGAGCGATCCGGCCATTCTGGTGACCGCCTGCGCGGCCATTCTGGTGACCGCCTACGCGGCCATTCTGGTGACCGCCTACGCGGCCACTTCGGTCTTGCGAGGACGCCCCCGTGGGCGCTTACGCGGCACGATCGCGCCGCGCATCAGCAACTCACCGCCCCAGACACCCCAGGGCTCCCTGCGCTCGAGCGCACCGGTCAGGCAGGCCAGCCTGGCCTTGCACCCGTGGCACATCTCCTTCGCCGTCTCCACGTCCTCGGGAGACTCGGCGAAGAACAGTTCAGGGTCCTCCGTGCACGGAAGATCCAGCCCTGCCGGGAGCGCGGTAGCCGAACCGGCCACCATGAACTGACTCGCCACGCCGACCTGGCCGACGGCGCCGACCTGGTCGAATACCTGCCTGACATCTGGCTCCTGCCGCTTCGCCGCAGGTCCGGACGCCTCATACCCCGTTGCGTCCGTCCCGCCGACGGTGGCATCGCGCCACTGCATCGGTGCCATCCCCTCTCACTTGCCGGTCCTAGTTGT
>Ga0302229_10002173_pt1 | contig 14351 bp, 17 predicted proteins | sample II_Palsa_N1_3_FD_193518 | JGI IMG/M metagenome (GOLD analysis project Ga0302229, IMG submission 193518) | Peat permafrost microbial communities from Stordalen Mire near Abisko, Sweden - II_Palsa_N1_3 | ecosystem: Environmental > Terrestrial > Soil > Palsa > Peat permafrost | place: Sweden... | reverse complement strand
GACAGGCGGCAGCGGAGCTGGCCAGGGTGAACCTGCGGCCGGCCGCCGCCAGCGCGCTGACCGAGACCGAGCGCCGCGTCGCGGAGCTGGCCGCCGCCGGCCTGACCAACCGCGAAGTGGCGCAGCGGCTGTTCGTGGCGGTCAAGACGGTGGAGGCCAATCTCGCCCGCGTCTACCGCAAGCTCGGCATCACGTCCCGTGCTGAGCTTGGCGCCCGGATGGGACCCCCGCGTCCCTGACCGCCGGCCAGCTGCGTCCGTGACGGCCGGTCAGCTTACGTGCCCGGGTCCTGCTCGTCGGCGAAGACGGCCGGGACCACGCGGTCGCAGCGCAGCCCGGCCTGCTCGCCGCTCGCCGCCACCCGCCGGGCACTGACGGCATCGAAGCGGAACAGCACCACCTCGTCCCCGGGCATCAGGATGCTGCCCAGATAACGGATGTCCGGCCCGCCAGCCGCCCGCAGCGCGGCCGCCGCCAGCCGCACGTCCGCCTCGGTCACGCCCGGCCAGTACCGCTCCACGATGAAACCGCCCATGGGCCCGACGGTAGGGCTCCCCGGCACCCTGATGCCAGATCAGGCTCCCAAGCCGAGGGTTATCCCCGATTCCTCATCCTGCCCGCGCCCCTAGCGTCGGCATCAAGCCCAGGACTGTCACTGACGTCTCAGAAGCGGCACAAAAATTGGAGAGAAGACATGCGATTCCCCACAGCGTTTGCTGCAGTCGGCCTGATCCTCGTCGCCGCGTCGGCAACGGCATGTTCAGGCGGATCGAAAACTGCCGCGACGGCCCCGCCGGCCAGCGCGGGCGCCAGCGGAACGGCGACGACGCCGGGCGCCAGCACGATCCCGGATTCGAGCTCAGCGAAGAGTTTCGACGTGTGCACCGCCCTGACCGCCGCGGCGGCATCGAAGATTACCGGCACCAAGTTCACGAAGGCGAAAACGAGCAGCATCGAGGGCCAGATCTTCAACTGCGAGTACGACGGCCCCGACGCCGCCTTGCTGCAGATCTCGGTCCAGGTTGCGAACGGCAAGGACGCGCTTGACTCCATCGTTGCCGCCCTGAAGGCGGTCGGTCACCCGCCGAATTCCGTCTCTGGCGTGGGCGACGAGGCCTTCTCCGAGCCCAATCCCGAGGGCAATGTGGGGTCAGTCGCAGCGAGCAGCGTCGCCAGCTACGGCGCCCTCTACGGCGCCACCTTCATCCAGATCGGCGGCCTGACGTACGTGACCGCGGGCCAGGGAAAGCAGATTGTCGAAGAGCTGCACAGCAAGCTCTGAACCAGGTACAGGCGAGCTTGCGCGAGAGCGGGGCAGCGCCAGCGCCGGCGGCGCTGGCGCTGCAACACTCGTGGCGGGCCGAAGGAGATGGGAGCCGGGATGGGCTACGAGGTCGGCTTGCAGACCGTGGCGGCGTGCCCCACGGCGGTCGTCGCGCAGGCGACGACCTGGGAGGAGTTTCCCAGGATCTGGATGAGGCTCCTCGACGAGGTGTACGCCTTCCTGCGGGGCGGCGGCGGCTCCCAGGATGGGCAGAACGTCATGCTGTACCGCGACGACGTGCCGAACGTCGAAGTCGGCGTGCAGGTAGCGGGGCCGTTCACGCCCTCCGGGCGGGTCATCCCGTCGTCCCTCCCGGCTGGCCAGGTCGCGACCACCGTGCACCGCGGCGCGTATGACGGGCTCGGCGCGGCACATGCGGCGGTGCGGGCCTGGTGCGCCGCACGAGGGCACCGCCTCCAGGGCACTCGCTGGGAAATCTACGGCGACTGGCGAGAGGATCCCGCGGAACTCGAGACGCGGGTCAGCTACCTGGTCCGCTGCTGACCCGCACGGCGACGCCGGGGATGGCTCAGCCGACGAGGGCGTGCTGCATCGCCCACAGGGCGGCGGCGGCTCGGGTCGATACCCCGATCTTGGTGTAGACGTGCTGGATGTGGTGGTCGGCTGTCTTGGCAGTGCACACCCGTGCTGAGTCAGCACCAGAGTGACGAAGCAGGGCGGCGTTAGTCAGGCTTTCGGGCCAGCTCGTAGACGAAGCTCACGGTCTCGGTGAAGGCACCATCGTCGCTGCGGTGGCCGAGGCTGGCCGCGAGGTCGGCATCGAATGCGGCAGCCTGGTCACCGAGTACCGCGGCGGGGAGGAAGGACGTCGACCTGATGAGCCCGGCTAGTTCGGGCAGGGTCCAGCGGTGCTCGATGGCGAACTCATGACTTCCGGCCAGTTCGAATCCGGCGTCGGAGAGCACCTCAGAGTCGGGCCTGCGCGACCGCGCTTCTTCCCAGCCAGCCGGGATCCGGTGCTCGGCGCCGAGTGCGGCTTTCCACCTGTCCAAGGCGGCGGCGAGAGCTCGCTGCCAGCTTTGCTCACCGGTCCAGGGCTGGGGAGACCAGCACAGCGCCAGGTGGCCGCCTGACTGGAGCCAGCTGAAGATCCGGCCGGTGGCCAGATCCCGGTCTAGCCGGTGGAACGCGTTGCCAATGACGGCCAGCTCGAAGTACTCCGGCTGGGCGCCGAGCGTCTCGGCGCTCGACACTACCGGCCGGAAGTTCGGTGCCTCCGCAGTGGCGGCCTTGGCCCGGACGACCTCGACCATGTCTGGCTCCTGGTCGACAGCCCACACCTCGGCGAACCAGTGGCGCAGTGGAAAGGCGAGCTGGCCAGTCCCGCATGCCAGATCCAGCAACCGGCCTCGCCCGGAGACCTGGGCGCTGCGGGCCAGATCCGCGGTCATCGCTGCTGGATATGGCAGTCTGTACCGTTCGTAAGCTGCTGCTGTTCCCCGGTACAGGTCAGCTGCGAACCGCACCTCGTCAGCCACCTCGGCTCATCCTCTTCCTCTTCACCGTCCGCAGATACGGGGCACCGGGTCATTCTAAGGCCCGGATTTAGTGCACAAGAAAGCTCACCGGAAGCCGCGAACATGCAGGTCAGCGGATCGGTCCCGTCAGGAATCCATGATCGTGAGCCAAGTCGGGTCAGACTCCGCGCCGCCAGGCGGAGCACCTCGGCCTCGCGGCCGGTGAGCCCGCCGGGGTGCTGGGGCCGGCGGGACCTGGGGAACGGCTGGCGGTGGCCGGCCACCGCGAGCACGGCGTCGGTCGCGGCGTGCTCGAGCGCGCCTTGTGGTGCGAGCCGGCGAAGCTCAGTTGCGGCGTCCTTGCCGGAGAATGCGAGACGATCAGCGCGGTCGGTGGTGAGGGCGACGTAGATGTCTGCGGCAGCCAGAACGCTCGCACCCGGATCGACGGCAGCGGCTCGCAGGCCCTTGTGGTAGCCGGACCCGTTGGTTTTCTCGTGGTGCGCAGCCGCGACCGGGTTCAGCACGGCGAGGGCTGGTGAGCGGCGGAGCATCTGCTCGGTGAGCATCGGGTGAAGCTCCACCGGTCGAACTCGGCGCGGGTGAGCGGCCCGGCCTTGTCCCAGATCGAGTTCGGCACGGCGGTGGTGCCGAACTCGTGCACGAGCGCGGCTCGCCGCAGGGTCAAGATGGCACCGTCGGCGAAGCCCAGCCGTGCGGCGGCGTCCGCGGCAGCTGCGCGCAACGGCGGCTGTGGCCGGCCATGTACGGCGATTTCAGGTCAATGAAGTCTGCCGCCACCGTGAGCGCATCGTCGAGTTCAGCGCCCTGCAGGGTGCGGTGCGGTTCCGGCTCGAGGTCGAGCACGGCATCCCATGGCTCCATTTTCTGCAGCCGGTCGAACCAGCTGCTCCCGTGCGCAGCGAACAGGTCCGCGAGCTCCGAATCTCGGGATGACGGCCCTGCCGACTCGGTGCGTTTCCGCTGACAACCTCTAGGCCGTGGTCTGCGCGCAATAGACCAGTTCTGTGCTTTCTGACGCCGATCAGCGCATCAGGGCGTGCGGCTAGCGGATCGGCGGCGGGGAGGACAGGGATTCGCAACCCCGCGGGTGTGCGTCAGATTTGTAGGTGATCAGGATCATCTTCGAGTTCCAGCACGTCAGACGGCGCTCGTCTGGTTGTACGGGTAACGACCAGACGAGCCACGGTGGCTGTGTGGTCTGGGTCGTCAGCGCTTGCTCTTGGCGCGGTGGACGGCGGCCTTGACCCGGCTCTGGCAGCGCCTGGAGCAGAACCGCTTTCCGAGGTTGTAGGAGGTGTCGATGTACACCCGGTCGCAGGGGCCAGCCTGGCAGACGCCAAGGCGGCCTGCGAGGTCGGAACCGATGGCCATCGCGAGGCCGGCCGCGATGCCTGCGCCCCAGCCGAGGACGATGCTTGTGTCGCGGCCGTGGAAGTGAAGGGTCCAGCCGCCTCCCCGCGCGGGGTCTAGGCGGGGAGCAGCGCCGAATTCTTTGAGCAGGTCATTGACTATGCGGGCGGCGCGTGCCACATCGCCGGACGAGCTTGCCGTGAAGACCTCGCGGACTCGTTCCGCGAGCGCTGTCAGCGCGTTTGCCTGGTCCTCGGTGAGGGCCGGCCGGTAATCGTCGCGCTCGAGCACCGCGCGAACGGCATCAGCCTGGTGGCCGACCGGCGGCGGCTCTACTGGCCGGGTGCCGTCATGCCCCGTTGTCAGCGCGTTGACCAGACGGCACGCGACGTCGGTGACTACCCATAGGTGACTGTTGAAATGTATTTGACCGGTCATTCGTCCTTGGAGTACCGTCTCGCTCATGACTGCCATTATGCCATTTGCCAGTCACGAAGATGGCGGCTGGCCGCGCTCCGTGCGGGCGCTCGTGCTGGCCCGCGCCGTCAATCAGCTCGGCGCCTTCGCGATGTCGTTCCTGGCCGTCGCGCTCGTACACGTCTATGGCGCCTCGCTCGTCACCGCCGGGTGGGTGGTTGCGCTCTTCGGCCTTGCAACGGTGCCATCACGGCTGGCCGGCGGGCGGATGGCCGACCGCCTCGGGCGACGCCCGACGATCGTGCTCGGGCTCCTCGGCTGCAGCGTTTCACTGCTCGTCATTGCCGTCTCGCCTGGTGTCGGCGGAGCGGCGGCGGGAGCCGCGCTACTCGGCCTCGCCTTCGAGATCTACGAGCCGCCCAGCCAGGCGCTACTCGCCGAGATGGTGGCGCCTGAGCGGCGTCCGCAGGCCTTCGGGTTGCTCGGTGCCGCGCTGGCCGCCGCTGGCGCAGGCGCGGGGATCCTGGCGGTGTTGCTCGGCGGCGTCAGCCTGCGGCTACTCTTCGTCGCGGACTCTGTCACCTGCCTGGCAGCGGCAGCGCTGATCCTGATGTGGGTGCATGAGCCGCCCACAGCGCGGCCGCCCACGTCCCACGGCAACCCGTGGCGGGATGGCCGCCTGCTGGTGATGCTCGGTGTCGGCACAGGGTTCGCCTTCGCCGGGAACCTCTCGCTCACCGCGCTTCCGCTGACGGTTGCCGCCCGCGGCCTTGACCCTGCGGAAACGGGCTGGCTTCTCGCAGTAGCGGCTGTCGTGACGATCGCCGGGCAGCGCTTCCTCCGGGGCGCTGCGGCACGGCCGTTCTTCCTGATGGCGGCCGGGCTTGCCGTCGTCGCCGCGGGATTCGCCGTTGTCGCGTTCGCCGACGTGATCCCGCTGCTCTGCCTGGGTGCCGCCACCATGGCGCTGGGCCAGGTCTTCCTGCTCGGACCTCCGTACGCCGTTGTGGCCGGCCTGGCCGACGACGGCTCCCGCGCGGGGTACCTGGCGGCGTACGGCACTTGCTGGGGCATCGCCCAGACCCTTGGGCCGCTTGCCTCGACTCGCCTGCTGTCCATCGGGGTGCCCGTGGCCTGGCTCACCGGCGCCGCCCTGTGCGTCCTGCTGGCCGCGCTCGTGCCGTTCGCGGGCAGGGCCGTGACAATGGCTGAGCGCCGCCCCGCCCGCGAGACCGTAACCGCCTGACCTGGAGCCAGGTGGTCACGAACTGACGCCGAGGGGAGCATCCCCCATCAACGCCCTCACCAGGCGCTTTACATCTGGTTGTTACCGCCGCAACAACGGCAAGCGCCCTTCCAGCCAAAACGTCGGCTGGCCTACATTTTTGACGCACACCCCAACCCCGCCGTCCTGGCACGGGTGTCAGTACTCCGGTGGATACTGCCCGGCATGGCGAGATTTGAGGACCAGGACCTGACCGATGCCGAATTTCGTGAGTGCGACTTGACCCGCGCCCGTCTGATCGGGGTGGTGATGCAGGACGCTGTGATCGACGGGCTGGTCAGGAACCTGGTGGTTAACGGAGTCGAGGTGACGTCGTACGTGGAGGCCGAGCTTGACCGGCGGCATCCGGTGCGGCTGCTGATCCGCTCGGCCGATCCGGCCGACCTGCGGGAAGCCTTCCGGCAGCTTCGGGCGGACTGGGCTGCGACGGTCGGGCGGCTCCGGGGGATGCCCAAGGGTTCGGAGAACCAGCGTGCCGGCGGCGAGTGGTCGGCGGTGGAGACTCTGCGCCATCTGGTGTTCGTGCACGACTCGTGGTTCCGCCGCTGCTGCCTGGGGTCGGCCGGGCCGTTCACCGCAATCGGCTTGGCGTCCGGGTTCGTCCCCGACCAAGAGGAGCAGGGCCTGGACCGGGCGGCGGCCCCGAGCCTCGACGAGGTGCTGGCCGCGCGCGGCGAGCAGGGCGCCGAGCTAGAGCGCTGGCTGTTGACCGTTACGCCCGGTGAGCTGTCGGCGCCCGCGCCAGTGCCAGCGGGCCGAGGCTGGCCGCCGTACGCCAGGGGCAAGTCGGTGCTCGAGTGCGTGCACGTCGTGCTGGACGAGGAGTGGGCGCACCACGGCTTCTGCGTGCGCGACCTCGATCTGCTCGGGTGCCCCTCGCCAGGTGTTGTGTCGAAGCAGGAACCCTCAGGCCAACGTTAGGCACCAGGGGAGTACTCGCGTAGGCGGCACCGCAGATCGGCCCGGCGAGCGTTCTCCCCGACCTTCGCCTGGTCCAGGCAGCATGTCAGCGTGCCTAGCTGCTGGTCCCACGCCGGGATCACCACCCGGAACCGCGACCACGCGAGCCAGGCCTTCTTTACCTCCGCGACCGCCCGCTCCGACCCCCGGTGGCCCATCGCGGTGATCTTCCGGTGCGCTAGAGGCTACGGCCCACGTCAGGGCCGTCCTCCCGCAGACAGCCCGGCTACTCCCCAGTGATGACGTCGCTACTGCCGGCGGTGCAGCCGGAAACCTCCAGCGGGACGATGCCCGACGAGGCTCCCCCGGCGGATGCTGACTCCAGTCGATGTCCCACCGGATCTCAGGAGGATTCATGTCCATCATCCGCCGCAACCGCCACGCCGCCGTTGCCGCCATCCTCGCCGCGGCCGCGGCCGGCACTGCGTTCGTCGCCGTCGCCGTCGCCTCCCCCGCCAGCGCCACCAACGCGCCGGCCGCCACGCCACGGATCTCCACATGGTCCTCGCACACCCGATGGCCAGGCTCCTGGTCCTCGCACACCGGACGGCCGGGCTCCTGGTCCTCGCCAACCGGATGGCCGGGCTCGGCCGCTGGCGGCGGGCGGCCCGGCGCCAGCCCAGCTATGCGGGCGCCTGGCAGCGCCGCCCGCACCGAGTACTTCCACGTCGTGTCGACCAAGCCCTCCGGCCCGGGCACCATCATCGTCACCGGGGTCGTCAACGCCGGCGGCACGGAGAAGCCGGGCCGGGCCATCGACGGTGCGACCTTCGCCGGCGGCAGCTTCCGCATCGACCACAGCGCCGGGCAGCCCACGGTACGCTTCGACTCCGCCACCTGCGCCGGGACCATCACCCAGGCCGGGCCGTTCGAGGTGATCGACGCCACCGGCGACATGGGCGGCCTGGCCGGCAGCGGCCGGTACGTCTTCCGGGCGCTCTACACCACCGCCCGCGTGGCCGCCCACTGCTCCTCGACGATGACGGCCTACACCGAAACCATCGAGGGCGTGGCCACGGTCAAGGCCTGATACTGCAACGGCGGTTACATGATCATGGGGCAGGATGGGCGCCTTGCGGGCGGTTCCTGACACCAAGGACCTCGGCGGTGGCGGCGACCAGCCATATCGGCGTGGCCGCCTCGTGTTCGCCCAACGACAATCAGGCCGCGCCGATCGGCGGCTCGGCGGGCATTCTTCCTCGCCGCTCCCCACCGCTCAGCCGGCCGGTGCTCGCCAGCCCGCCCTCGATCGGTCGCTGCCAGAGCAGGAGGTAGCGCCAGAAGACGAGCCGCCGCACCCGGGCGCCGGGGAGCGCCGCGGTCGCGTGCTGCCGGACCTGGCGGGTCGTCAGCGGCGGGTCAAGAACCTTCGGCATACTCGCGTGGCCAGGCCCCAGCCGGTACCAGCCGCCACGGCCCGACGATCTGAAGACGGCGAAGGCGGCGCCGAATGCCCGATGGCCGGCTGCGGCGAGAAGCTCGGCAGGCAGCTCCCGCGCCAGGTCGGGCCGGGGCAGGGCCACGGCGGCGAGGACCCCGCCGGGCCGCAGGGCGCGGGACAGGCGCCGCAGCGCGTCATCAAGGGGCAGGTGATGCAACGCGGTGACCGACACGATCGCATCGTAGGGTTCCGCCGGGAGCGGATCGCGCATGACGTCACCGAGGATGCAGGTGACATTGGCCGGCGTGATCTGCCTGGCCGCTTGGATCATCACAGGTGACCGGTCGAGCGCGTCGACATGCCCGGCACGTTTGGCCAGTTCGGCGGCGAACGCCCCGGCACCGCAGCCGACATCAAGCACCCTCGTGCACGGGCTGGGCAACTGCCGCATGAGCAGCCGGTGGTAGTAGGCATTGTGGTCCCAGTCCAGCAGCCCCATCCGTCCATCCTCCCGCCTGAGCCCTCGTTTCCACATGACATCGCTGCCTTACGCGGCAGGTCCCATCCCTGTGAGGGCGTCAAGCTCGGCGGCCACGCTCGCGGCCTCGGCCGCGCCGATCTTCTGGAAGATCTCCCGCGCTTGCCGCAGGCCTTCCTGCGCTTCGGCGGTGCGGCCGGCGGCCAGGGCGCAGCGGCCCAGCCCGGCCAGCGCGCAGGCCTCGCCCCAGGAGCTGTCGATCTCGCGGGCCACGTCCAGTGCCTGCCGGTGGCCCGTCTCGGCCTGGTCCAGGTCACCGCGGATCCGGTGCAGCGTCCCCAGCTCGTTGAGCACCTCAGCCTCACCCCCCCGGCTGCCGAGGTCGCGGGCGAGGCCCAGCGCCGCCTCCAGCGCCTTTGCCGCGCCCGGGTAGTCCCCGGTATACCGCCGCACGCCCCCCAGCTCGTTGAGGGCGTTGGCCTGACCCAGCCGGTTGCCGAGGCTGCGGTAGACGCCCAGCGCCGCATCCTGGGCCTCGGCCGCGCCCGGGTAGTCGCCGGTCAGCCGCCGCACGACCGCCAGGTTGCTGAGGGCATCGGCATGGCCTAGCCGGTCGCCGAGCTGCTGCGCGGCCTGCACGGCGGCGCCATGGCGGATGACGGCGGCGGGCCAGGGGCCGTCCTGGCGTAGGAGAGCGGCGGTGGCGGCGGTCAGGGCGACGACCCGGGCATGCTGGCCGGCGCGGGTGACGTGGTCCAGGCAGGCCAGCAGGTTCGCGCGCTCGGTCCGCGCCCACGACAGCGCCCGGATGCCGTCAGGCAGGCCGGGGACCGTGGCCGGCGGTGCGATGCGAGTGGCCGCGGCGGGCCCAGTCCGGGGCTGGCGGGCCAGCAGGACCTCGGCGGTGGCGGCGGTGTGCTGGTAGTAATCCAGCAGGCGCTCCAGCGCCTGGTCCCGGTCGGCGGCGGGGTCAGCGGCGGCAAGGTCGCGGGCGTAGCGGCGGATCAGGTCGTGCATGGCGTACCGGCGGTAGCCGGGCTCGGTCAGCAGGCCCTCGCCGTGCCGGGCGTCCAGCAGCCCGGCCGCCTCGTCCAGCGGGACGCCGGCCAGGGCGGCGGCGGCGTAGGGGTCGATGGTGATGCCGGGCTGCAGGCCGAGGCGGCGGAAGAACTGCTGCCGGGCGGGGGCCAGGTACCGGTAGGACACCTCGAACGCGGCGGCGATGCTGTCGTTCTCCGCTGCCAGCGTCAGCAGGCTCGCCCTGGTCTCGGCCGTCAGGTCGGCCAGCGTCCAGGACGGGTGCCGGGCGTACACCCGGGCCAGCAGGGAGATGGCCAGCGGCAGGCACCCCGCCAGCCGGGCCAGCTCCGCCACTGCCTCTGGCTGGGCGGCGGCGCGGGGAGCCAGCCGCAGGAACATCTCCCGCGCCTGGTCCGGCGGCAGGGCATCCAGCAGGACCGGGACGACCGTCCCGGGCAGGTCGCCCAGGTGCCGGCGGCTGGTGACCAGCACCAGGCAGCGTTCGCCGCCGGGCAGCAGCGGGGTGACCTGGTCGCTGTCGGCGGCGTTGTCCAGGACGAGCAGTGCCCGCTGGCCGGCCATCCGGTCCCGCCACAGCCCGGCCCGCCTGTCCAGGTCCCCGGGCAGGTAGCGGGCGTCCATCCCGGCGGCGGTCAGCAATCCGGCCAGCGCCGCCTCCGGCGCCACCGGATCCTGGCCCCGGAGTGCGGGCGTGCAGGTTGATGAAAAGCTGCCGGTCCGGGAACTGGTCTTTCAACAGGTGGGCGACATGCACGGCCAGCGCGGTCTTCCCTATCCCGGGCATCCCGCCGATCGCGTGGATCGCCACTATCCCGCCGGACCCGGCAGCGTCCGTCACCGCAGCGGTGATGCGGTCCAGTTCGCCGTCCCGGCCGGTGAACGCCGCCGTGTCCGGCGGCAGCGAGTACCGCACTGCCAGTGCAGACGGCGCCGTTCCCGGCACCACTGCCAGCCCGCCGCCGGTGACCTCCGTCAGCGCGTGGAACACCTCAAGCTCCAGATCGGCAGCGGAAGCGAAGGCGCGGACGACCAGCCCGGCATCACGCAACCGCTGCCGGAACCCTTCCACCGCGCCGCGATCGGCATCAGCCAGCGCGGCCAGCGGACCGGCAGTGCCATCCAGCAAGAACACCAGCCGCGGCAGGCTAGCGGTACTGGCCGCGTCGAACTCCAGCTCGGTATAGGACACCGCCTCGCCCGCTACCACCGAGCCATACCGGAAACCGATCACCGCGACGTAGATCTCGCACTCGCGGACCCGCTGCCGGCAGTAGTCCGCCGGCTTCCCGTCGCGCGCGGCGAAGTAGCGCATGTCGACCGGCGCCATCCCGGCCCGGCTCACCGCGTCCAGCGCAGCCTGCACGAACGACCGGCCCTCCGGGAACTGCGCCATATCGGAGGTATGGGAAACGAACACCTGGCCTGTCTGCATCACGCCGCCCGCTGCGCCCGGGATTCACCCGTCTCAAGACGGCTTCAAGCTACACCGAACGCGACGCGTCATCACCGCTCCGCAGACACGAGCCCCGCGCACGGGAGCTCGCGCCCTGGTCGCGGCGGGCCGTCAGGGGATGAGCGCGATCTTGCCGGTGGTGTGACCGGTCATGATCGCGCGGTGCGCTGCCGCCACATCGGCCAGCGGGAAGGTCTGGGTGACGAAGACCCGCAGCGTCCCGTCCTGGGCAAGGCGCGCCAGTTCCAGGCGCGCGGCGGCACGGATCTCGGTGCCCGGATCCGCGCCAGGGCCGCCGCCGAGAAGCTGGATGCCAGCCTTCGGGCCGCGCGCGAACGCGGCGATGGTGGCAATGCGCGCCCGGTCAGCAATGAGCGCGAGCGAGACATCGACCGCCTCATCGGTGCCGATCAGGTCCAGCGCGGCGTCGATGCCGCCGGGTGCCGCGGCGCGGACCCGGTCGGCCAGGCCGTCGCCATAGGCGACCGGAACGGCACCGAGCCCGCGCAGGAACTCATGCCGCGCCGGGCTGGCCGTGGCAATGACCGTCGCTCCGCGGGCAGCGGCGAGCTGCACCGCCATCACGCCGACACCACCCGCAGCGCCATGGATCAGCACCGTGTCGCCCGCGCCGACGCCGGTCGCGGCCAGCGCGTGCCATGCCGTCACTCCGGTCAGCATCAGGCCGGCAGCCTGCGGCCAGTCCAGCGCAGGCGGCTTCGGGACCAGCGCCTGAGCCGGAACCACCAGTTCAGCCGCATACGCACCGGATACCCGGTACGCGATCACCTCATCGCCGGCCGCAACCGGCCCGGCCGGGCCCTCGGCACCGGGGCCGACAGCCATCACCACGCCCGCCGCCTCAGCGCCGAGCCGCATCGGGAGCCGCGCCGGATCGGCACCCATCGCCCCGCTGTACGCCTTCCAGTCGATCGGGTTCACGCCCACGGCCCGCACCGCAACGCGGGCCTCGCCAGGCCCGGGCTCCGCGATCAGGTCGTCGGTGACCGACAGCACCTCAGGGCCGCCGAAGGCGGTAGCGATCACGATAGCTGGCATGCCTGCCGCAACATCCACGCCAGCATCGCTCATTCCCTGCACGCTGACCTTGAGCTGGTGCGGGGCTTGCATCCGGCATTGGCGGCGCTGGCCAGCGCCGCCGCCGCGGCACCGGGCACGTAGGCCCGTTCACAATGATCTTGCGTCTGTACCGCGCCAGGCCGGCTACGGCGTGCCGTTCCGCCAGTTTTGCGCGGCGACCCCGGGCCGGCTGAGCTGCCGTACTGGCCCGAGGACTCGCTCGGCGACCGGTTCTTCTCCGGCAGGCTGCTCGAAGAGGCCGCGGAGGCACCCTGCCTGATGACGGCGGTCATGCCGAACGCCCGCCTGATCGCCGCCGAACCCGCGCACTGGAACGTTGCCCTGTCAGTTCTTGTCCGCGCGGTCCTGCTCGACGGGATGCCGGCTGACCACCCGAAGGTCCAGGCGCTTCTCGGCGTGCTCGCCCCCGTCGCCGAAGCCGAGTACTCCTACGGCCAGGCAGCCAACCTCGCGGCTCATGGAATCGGCACCGCGGGGACGGCAGACGAGCCGGAGTTTCCCGAGCAGGACGGGCCGTTGTTCCTGCTGGGCACCTGCGCGCTCATCGATGCGACCATGGCCGTGATCGGCAAGGACTCGCTGGGTGAGCTGTGCAGGAGCGAGTCAGCGTCGATCCTGCAGGTAGCTGCCTGACGCGCACCGGGCATTCAGGCGCAGTACTGGCAGTTCCCGGAGATCGGCAACGTCAGGTAGCAGCCCGGGCAGTACCGCTGGCTGGAGACGTCAGCTCTCCTGCGCTCAGCCGCCCATGCCCGGCGGGTGGCCACCTGAGAGGTGAGCGCCGGTTCTCCGCCGCCCGGCGGCAGGACCGCGCCGCAGAGCTGGTAGCAGCGCAGCCGCTCCTGGGCGGCGTGCAGGTCAAGGTCCCGGGGCGGCTCGCATCCGTAGTTCTCTGTGATGGCCTGGCCGTAGCCGTCGCCGACGGTCCCGTCGGAATGAACGCACAGCGCGGACAGCATCGGCTGGCCCCGGCGATGCGATTCTCGCGACGCGCCGCCCAGCACCTGGCCGATCCAGTTCATCAGCAGGACATGCGTATGGATGCCGGTGACCTCCTGCACCTCATCGCCGAGCTGCCGGTAGGTGATGGTGGCCTGGTAGGCCCCGGCCACCCGCTCCAGCACAGGGACCGCGGCCGCCGTCCAGGCAGCGACCGCCGCCGAGTAGCCGACGTACGACCCGTCCGCCGCACGGTAGGTGCCCGGTGTCCTCATATCAGCCACCATGTCAGACATCCGGCGTGCGTGATCAGCTATGCGATGACCCGGCCGGCACCATCCGCGGTTTCCGCGGCCGGGCGGCGACCTGAGAGTTCAGGCCGAGAGCAGTTATCGATGCGCCAGGGAACGAAGCCCGACACCGAGCAGACTCCGACCGCGACCGCCGCCATCACCGGGCTCAGCACCGCCAGCGTGACCAGGAAATCGCCCACGGTCAGCGCCGAATGGACATCGCGAGAGAAGCCATACTGTCAGTGACGTCACTGATCAGCACCGGTACGATTCGGGCCGTGCAGTATACGAAACATCAGCAGTACTGGGGCACCGTAGCGACTGCTTGCGGGGGATTGGGACTGGCGATGGTTACCGTCGCCGCAATGCTCGCCGGTTCGACCTCTCACCTGGCCTTGACCGGGCCCTTCATGATCATTGCATATGCTGCCTTCGCGGGCGCGATCGGCTCCTTTATCGGCGACATTCGCCAGGTGCGGTTCCCGTTTGCCACCGGTCCCGCCAATGACCAGGACGCGGCCGCCGCTGCGCAGGCGACTGCCATTGGCACGCAGACGGACGCACCGGGTGCGCCGCCAGCGGGAGATGCCGTCGCCAGGCCCCGGCGCGACTGGCGGCCCCTGGCAGTCATCGCCGTCGCAGTCCTGGCCGCGATTAGCCTGATCACCGTGCTCCATTCCCTCTCTGGTACACATTCTGGTACGCACCGCGGGTGGCCGTATCTCACTGGCGGAGGGCTCTACACCCGTCCTTTCGTGATCGACGGCGTCATCTACGTTGGCAGCACCAACGACTGTGTGTACGCCCTGAACTCTGCTGGCACGCTC
>Ga0302229_10002167_pt1 | contig 14373 bp, 11 predicted proteins | sample II_Palsa_N1_3_FD_193518 | JGI IMG/M metagenome (GOLD analysis project Ga0302229, IMG submission 193518) | Peat permafrost microbial communities from Stordalen Mire near Abisko, Sweden - II_Palsa_N1_3 | ecosystem: Environmental > Terrestrial > Soil > Palsa > Peat permafrost | place: Sweden... | reverse complement strand
CCGAGATATCACTCGCTGGACTGGCCTGTCCGCCGGTGGTAGACCGGGAGACAGGCCGCCAGCCTGGAAGGGAGGTCCCTACCGGTGACCGCCTACCTCCTGCGCCGGCTCGGGACGTCAATCATCGTCCTGATCGGTATCTCCATTTTCATCTTCCTGCTGCTGCACGCGATCTTCCCGTCGCCGGCCAGGGACGTTCTTGGCCTCCGGGCCAACAACGCGCAGATCGCCGCGTGGAACGCCTCGCACGGGTTCTCCCGCCCGGTGGTCGAGCAGTACTTGAGCTACATGAACGGCATCCTGCACGGCAACCTCGGCTACTCCTACTCCGACAACCAGACCGTGGCCTCCCTGTTCGCCGAGCGGGTGGCCCGCAGCGCCTATCTCTCCGGCATGGGCCTGGTGTTGGCCGTGATCATCGCCTTGCCGCTGGGCATCTTCCAGGCCGCGAAGCGGAACTCACTCGGTGACAGCGCGCTCACCAGCCTCGCGTTCATCCTGTACTCGATGCCGGTGTTCGCCCTCGGGCTCATCCTTATCCAGGTCTTCGCGCTATCCTTCCCGCTGCTCAGCTTCGAGGCCAGCCAGTCCACTTCGATCTGGACCGTGATCGGGGACTGGCGGGGCATGCTCCTGCCCATCCTGACCCTGACCCTGATCAGCGTGGCCCTGTTCTCCCGGTACATGCGGTCCTCGTCGATCGACGTACTGGCCCAGGACTACATCAAGGTGGCCCGGGCCAAGGGCCTGCCGGAGCGCCTGGTGCTGATGCGGCACATGGTGCGCAATGCCTCCCTGCCGATGATCACGCTGATCGGGCTGTCCCTCCCCGCGCTGCTGGCCGGGAACCTGATTACCGAGTACCTGTTCAACTTCCAGGGCCTGGGCCTGCTGTTCTTCGAAAGCCTGGGCAAGGCCGACTACCCGGTGCTGCTGGCGTACACGCTCGTCGGCGCGGTCTTCGTGGTCGTGGGCAATCTCGTCGCGGATATCGCGCTGACCGTCGCGGATCCGCGCATCCGGCTGGCCTGACCGGCCGGCGGCAAGGAGGCAATGGTGGCAACTGGACACGCGTCGCTCCCGCCGCTCGACGTGACGCGGGCCCCTGAGGGCGGCGACGTCGGCGCGGTCCGAAGCGGGTGGCGGCTCGCGTTGCGCGAGTTCTCGAGCAACCGGCTGGCCGTGGTCGGCGTCGGCATCCTGGTGTTCTTCGTGATCTTCTGTTTCCTCGGGCCGTTCTTCTACCACGGGAACACTCTGCAGGCCAACCTCATCAGCGCTCACGACCCGCCCGGTGCCGGTCACCCGCTCGGCACGGACGTTAACGGCATCGACATCCTCGGCCAGCTCATGACGGGCGGCCAGGCCGCGCTCGAGATCGGCTTCTTCGCCGCCTTCGTGGCCATCACCATCGGCGCGCTGATCGGCGCGGTCGCGGGGCTCATCGGCGGGATCGTGGACACCGCACTGATGCGCGTCACCGACGTGTTCCTGTCCGTGCCGTTCCTGTTCGTGGTGCTCATCCTCGCGGAAAAGTACGGCGCGTCGGTGCTCTCGCTGTCGCTGGTCATCGGCGGGTTCTCCTGGCAGGTTCCGGCCCGGCTGATCCGAGGCGAGGTGCTGACCATCAGGGAACGGGACTTTGTCCTGGCCGCCCGGACGGCGGGGTCCGGCAACTGGCGGCTGATCCGCAGGCACCTGCTCCCGAACGCGCTCGGCGTGATGATCGTCAACGTGACGTTCCAGGTCGCCGACGCGATCCTGGCCGTCGCCTACGTGGGTTTCCTCGGCTTCGGGCTCCACTACCCCAACATCGACTGGGGCGACATGCTCTCTTCCGGTACCGGGTACCTGACGGACGGCTACTGGTGGCTGATCTGGCCGGTCCTGACCTGCATTGTGCTCACCGTGATGGCACTGAACTTTATCGGCGACGCGCTCCGCGACTCGATGGACGTCCGGTTGAGACGCCGCTAGCCGCCACGCCCGCCGGGTCCCGCGCCCGACCAGTCGTCACGACCGAGAGGTAACGGCCACATGGCCCCCGTTCTTGAAATCGAGAACCTGTCGACGCACATCAAGCTGACCAGTTCGGTGGTCCAAGCGGTCGGCAACATCGACATGAGGATCGACGCCGGAGAGACGCTCGGCGTTGTCGGCGAATCCGGCTGCGGCAAGTCCATGACCGGACTGTCCATCATGGGGCTGCTGCCGCCTGGCGGGTCGATCGTCGGTGGCTCGATCAAGCTCGAAGGCCGTGAACTCGTCGGCCTGAAGCAGGAACAGCTACGGCAGGTCCGGGGCAACGAGATCGCGATGATCTTCCAGGATCCGCTCAGCTCGCTCGACCCGACCAAGACCATCGGCTATCAGGTGGCCGAGCCGGTCCGGCTGCACCGCGGCGCGAGCAAGGCCGAGGCGCTCGAGCGGGCCGTCGAGGTGCTGAACCTGGTCGGGCTGCCCCGGCCGAAGGAGCGGCTCAGCGACTACCCGCACCAGCTGTCCGGTGGCCTGCGGCAGCGCGTGATGATCGCCATGGCGCTGGCCAACGAGCCCAAACTGCTCATCGCTGACGAGCCGACCACCGCGCTCGACGTCACCATTCAGGCGCAGATCCTCGCCCTGCTCAGGGACCTGAAGGAGCGGCTGGGCATGGCGATGCTGCTGATCACGCACGACATGGGCGTGATCGCGGGGCACGCCGACCGGGTTAACGTCATGTACGCGGGGCGAGTGGTGGAAACCGCCGAGGTGCGCCCGCTCTTCCTCGAGATGCACCACCCCTACACCCAGGCCCTGCTCGCCTCCATCCCGCAGCTCGACCAGGACGCCAACAAGGCGCTGCACGCCATCCCCGGCCTGCCGCCGGACCTGGCGCACCCGCCGGCGGGCTGCCGGTTCGCGGCCAGGTGCAGCCGGGCCACGGACAAGTGCCGGGCCGAGGAACCGTCCCTGTCCGGTAAGACGTACGAGCACCGGTACTCCTGCTGGCACCCGGTCGACGGTCCGCTGGCCCTGGCGGTAATCGGCGAGGACGGGCCGGACGTCGTGAGCACGGGCTTGGTTTCATCGGACGCCCAGAGCGTGGCCGAGGCTTCTCTGCGCCCCGACAAGGCTGGGTACACGCCCGAGCTGGTTGCCGACGCCCCGCTGCCGGACGCTGCGACGGCCGACGGGGACGCCGCCCCGGCGGCCGCGGCGGCTCAGGAAGCCCGGGAAGCCCGGGAAGCCCGGGCCATCGTGGTGGCGGCCGGGCTCGAGGTGACGGCCGATGGCCGCCTCCAGGTGAGTGCGCGCACGGTCGAGGTGGCCGTGGAGACCGCGGACGGTGTCGCTCCGCTGCTCCAGATCACCAACTTGGTGAAGGAATTCCCCATCACCTCGGGCGTGATGCAGCGCAAGGTGGGCAGCGTCCACGCCGTGTCCGACGTGACCTTCTCGGTGCCGGCCGGGACCACCTTCGGGCTGGTCGGGGAGTCCGGCTGCGGTAAGACCACGATCGGCAAGCTGATCGTGGCGCTGGAGAAGCCCAATTCCGGCACGATAACCCTGGGCGACATGGACGTGTCCAGCCTGCACGGCGGCGAGCTCCGGCGTAAGCGCCGCGATCTGCAGCTCATGTTCCAGGACCCGCAGTCTTCGCTCGACCCGAGGATGCGGGTGGGCGCGATCATCTCCGAGCCGCTCGCGGTGCAGCACCTGGGCAGCAGGCGGGCACAGCAGGACCGGGTCTTCGAGCTGCTCGGCGAGGTCGGGCTGCCGCGGAACGCGGTGGAGCGCTACCCGCACGAGTTTTCCGGCGGCCAGCGGCAGCGCATCGGGCTGGCCCGGGCGCTGACCCTGAACCCCAGGCTGATCGTGGCCGACGAGCCGGTGAGCGCGCTCGACGTGTCGATCCGGGCGCAGGTGCTGAACCTGATGAAGCGGCTGCAGGCCTCGCACGGACTGACCTACGTGGTGATCTCGCACGACCTGGCGGTGGTCAAGTACATGGCCGAGCGGATCGGCGTCATGTACCTGGGCAAGCTGGTCGAGCTCGGCTCCGCGCAGGATATCTACGAGCGGGCCGCGCATCCGTACACGGCCGGCCTGATCGCCACCATCCCGGTGCCCAAGCCGGCGCTGGAGCGGGCCAAGAAGGACGTGGCCATCCGCGGCGAGCTGCCCAGCCCGGTGAACCCGCCGTCGGGGTGCAGGTTCCGCACCAGGTGCCCGTACGCGCAGGAGATCTGTGCCGCTGAGGAGCCCCAGCTTCGCTCGTTCGGCCCGGGGCACGTGGCCGCCTGCCACTTCCCGCTGCAGACCCCGGATGGTTCGGACGTGAGCACGCCCGCCATGACCACGGCCTGAGGCTCGGCGCCGGGCGGGTTCCGGCCCCGTAAACCTCGGGCCACGGCGCACATATCCGCGGCTTTCCCTTGCCCCGGGCGCGGATGATGTCGATACTCCATTCATGGGAGGGTCGGCCGCGGACACGCCCGCAACGCCCGGATATCTGCGCGCCTCCGACGCGGAGCGTGATCTCGCCATCAGCGCGCTCCGCCAGGAGTTCGTCGAGGGTCGGCTGTCCCACGAGACGTTCATGTTCCGCATGCACAGCGCGCTTGGCGCGCGGCACCGCGGTCAGCTGGTCGGGCTGTTCACCGACCTGCCGCCCCGGCGGCCCAAGCTGCTGGACCGGGTCCGGGCCGCCTTCCGCCGCCGGGACCCGAACCCGGACAGCGCGGGCGCGGACTGGCGCCCGGCATCGCAAGCCCCGCCGGGCATGTGGGCGGTACCCGGCCCGGCGGATGCCGCGGGATGGCCCCCGCCGCCCGCCCGCTGGACGGGCGTTCACGGCGAGCCCGGCGGACCGGGTGAGGGTGGCCGGCCAGCGCCGATGGTCTTCCCGCCGGGCAGCGGGACGAGCTTCACCATCGGACGGACCCAGGACTGTGATCTGCGCATCGCGGACCTGTCGGTATCGCGATGTCATGCTCAGCTGGACCGCGGCGACGACGGCTGGCTGCTCAGCGACCTGGGCTCCCACAACGGCACCAGGGTGAACGGCTGGCTAGTCCGCGAGCCAGTCCCGGTCCGCCCCGGCGACGTCCTGCAGTTCGGGTCCGCGATGTTCGTCATCCAGGGTCCCCAGGGCCCGGAGAACCCTGCAGATCCCAAGTAAGCGCAGGACCCCAGCAGGAACAGGCTTCCCCCCTTGAGGGGGCCCAGGGGGGCCGGGGGGTACGGGGGGCGGGTAGCCCCCCGTGGCGGGGAGTCCGGGGGGTGTCCCCCCGGTAGAGTCAACACCGTGACGACGGTTCTGCTGGTGCGACATGGGCTCACCGCGACGACCGGTCATGTGCTGACCGGCTGGACGCCCGGCATCCCGCTCGATGATCGCGGGCGGGCTCAGGCGGACGCGCTGGCGGCCCGGCTCGCCCCGCTCCGCCTGGACGCCATCATCAGCAGCCCGCTGGAACGCTGTGCGCAGACCGCGGGGGCGATCGCCGCGGGCCGGGACGGTCAGCAGGTGCTCACCGATGACCGGGTGGGGGAGTGCCGCTACGGGGACTGGACCGGCCAGCCGCTGAAGAAGCTGGCGACCGAAAAGCTCTGGCGCGTGGTGCAGGCGCACCCCAGCGCGGTGACGTTCCCCGGTCCCGACGGGGAATCCATGCCGGACATGCAGCACCGGGCCGTGGCCGCGGTCCGGGACTGGAACGCCAAGCTCGGCCCGGACGCCACCTACCTGATTTGCTCCCACGGCGATGTCATCAAGGCCATCGTGGCCGATAGCCTGGGACTGCACCTCGATCAGTGCCAGCGGATTCAGGCCGATCCGTGCTCACTGACCGTGATCAGGTATACGCCGCTGCGGCCGTTCCTGGTCCGGATGAACGACAGAGGGGGTGGAGTCGATGACCTCATGCCACACGTCCGGGGCCACGGTCCCGGGACGGACGGCGCCGCGGCCAGTGACGCGGCGGTCGGGGGCGGTTCCGGCGGAGCCGGCCACATGAACGGCCAGGCGAACGCCGCACCTTCGACCGCCCCGACTTTCTCAGACCCCGATAGTCGTCAACCGTTGGCGGACACGCGAGGATAGAACTTATGCCGGTCTATTTCTATGACCCGCCGGACAGGTTCGTGGCCGGCGCGGTGGGGCAGCCTGGAGAACGGATCTTCTACCTGCAGGCGACCGCGAGCGGTCGGGTGACCAGCGTGGTCCTGGAGAAGTTCCAGGTCAGCCTGCTGGCCGAGCGTATCGATGAGCTCTTGGACGAAGTGCTCAGGCGTACCAGCGGGTCGCCCGAGGTGCCGGCTGCCGCACCCACCGGGCTGGAGGATGACGCGCCGCTCGACCTGCCGCTGCTGGAGGACTTCCGCGTCGGCGCTATCGCCCTGGCCTGGGACGGCGACGGTGGCATGGTCGTCATCGAGGCGCAGGAAGAATCGGACGAGCCGGTGGAGCCGCTGGCCGACGACCTCCCCGCCGATGGCCCGGGGGTGTTGCGAGTGCGCATCACGCCGCGGGCCGCGCGCGCCTTCGCCCAGCGCGCCGCTAAGATCGTCGCCGCGGGCCGCCCGCCGTGCCCGCTGTGCGGCCTGCCGCTGGATACCGACGGGCATGTCTGCCCGCGGCAGAACGGTCACCGCGTCAGCCATGTTTGACCCGAACAGCGCCGGCCCGGCAACCGACGGCCCGGAAACTGATGGCGCCGAGCAGGCCACGCTTGACCTGCTCACCCGCGGCACGCTGGAGGTCCAGGGGCGGCTGGTAGACGCGTCCAATGCCACCCTGTACTGCACGATCAAGACCGGCAGGCCGGATCCTCGGCCGGCCAAGGGCGCCAAGAACGCCAAGGGCGCCAAGGACACAAAGAACGCCAGGAATTCCAAGAACGCCCGGACCCCGCAGGCCACCGTCGCTTGCGTCTACAAGCCGATCGCGGGCGAGCGGCCGCTGTGGGACTTCCCCTCGGGCACGCTGGCCGGCCGGGAGGTGGCGGCCTACGCCGTCTCCCACGCGGCCGGCTGGGATGTGGTCCCGCCGACGGTCATGCGAGACGGGCCGTTCGGGCCCGGCATGTGCCAGCTGTGGATCGACCACGACACCGGCGTGGACCTGATCTCCCTGTCCCGCCGCACCGATCATGCCGGCCTGCGCAACATGGCCGTATTCGACGCGGTAGTGAACAACGCCGACCGCAAGATTGGTCACCTGCTGCCCGTGGTCGACGGGCACCTGTTCGGCTGTGACCACGGGGTCTGCTTCGCTGAGGACTACAAGCTGCGCACCGTCCTGTGGCAGTGGCGGGGCAAGAGCCTGCCCCGGCGCTCAGTGGAGGCGCTGCGCCGCCTGAACTCCGAACTCACCGCGGGCACCCTGGCCGCCGAGCTATCCGGACTGCTGACCGAGAGCGAGATCGACGCCACCAGGATCAGGGTCGAGACCCTGCTCAAGCACCGGGTCCACCCCTATCCGCCGACTGACTGGCCCGCTGTCCCCTGGCCCCCGATCTAGGGTCCCGGGATCCAGCCGCCCAGAGCGGTGGCGGCTCAGATACCGCCCGGGCCCGTTGACTCTCCGGCGCCGCCGTGCCGCCTGAAGTAGCGCTCGAACTCGCGGGCGATGGCGTCGCCGCTCGCCTCGGGCAGGTCCATCGCGTCCTTGGCCTCTTCGAGCGTCCGGACGTAGTCGGCCACCTCGGAGTCCTGCTGGGCGAGCTCGTCCACGCCCCGCTCCCAGGCGCGGGCCTCCTCGGGCAGGTCGGCCAGCGGCAGCGGCGCGTCCAGGATGTCCTCCACGCCGCGGAGCAGCGCGAGGGTGGCCTTCGGGCTGGGAGGCTGCGCCACGTAGTGCGGCACCTGCGCCCACAGCGAGACCGTGGGCAAGCTGGCGCCGGTGCAGGTGTGCTGGAGCACCCCGAGGATCCCGGTCGGGCCCTTGTAGTCCACCCGGCTGACCCCGCCGCCCGCGACCTCGCTGGCCAGGTTCGCGTTGGAGGACCCGACCGATACCGGCACCGGGCGGGTATGCGGCGCGTCGGCCAGCAGCGCGCCGAGCAGGATAACCAGCTCGACGCCCAGGCTTTCCAGGCTGTGTACGAGTTCCTCGCTGAACGCCCGCCAGCGCATGTTCGGCTCGATGCCGTGCACCAGGATCACGTCCCGGGATAGGCCGGTGGGCGGTGCCGACGCGTCAGCGGGGTCCCGGGGCTGAGCCCGCGCGAGGGAGATCCTGGTCGTCGGCCAGATCAGGCGCTTGGTGTGGCCATCCTCGATCTCGACCACCGGCCGGTTGACCTGGAAGTCGTAGAAATCCTCAGGATCGATGGCGCCGATCGGGGTCGCCTGCCAGGCGATGCCGAGGTGGTTGACCACTCCGCTGGCCGCCTCGCCCGCGTCATTCCAGCCCTCGAACCCGGCGATGGCGACCGGAGAGGTGAGTTCGCCGACGTCGTTGAACTCGATGACCCTCCACCTCCCACATCACCGCCTAGACTGTTCCCCCCAAGCCTACGTGGTCGGCTCTACTCGTTGGGTGACGTCTGGCGGGTACCTGCGAGGCAACGTAGCCTAGGGAGTCCTGGCGGTAATTGCCTGCATTGGGGGGGCTGATGAGCACGCTACGGGCCGCATTGGCCGAGCGAGTGGTGGTAGCTGACGGCGCAATGGGCACCATGCTCCAGGCCAGCGATGCCTCTCTCGACGATTTCGCCGATTATGAAGGCTGTAACGAGATACTGAACGTAACCCGGCCCGACATCGTGACCGGGGTCCACGAGGCCTACCTGGAGGCCGGCGCGGACTGCGTCACCACCAATTCGTTCGGGGCCAATCTGTCCAACCTCGGCGAGTACGGGATCGGCGACCGCATCGGGGAACTCTCGCTGGCCTCCGCCCAACTGGCCCGCGCCGCGGCCGACCGCTGGGCCACGCCGGATCGCCCGCGCTGGGTGCTCGGCTCGATGGGCCCGGGCACGAAGCTGCCCACGCTCGGGCATATCACGTTCCGCGAGCTACGCGACGCGTACCAGGCCAACGCGGAAGGGCTGCTGCGGGGCGGCGCCGACGCGTTGATCGTCGAGACCTGCCAGGACCTGCTCCAGGCCAAGGCGGCCATCATCGGGTGCAAGCGGGCGGCGGCTCAGCTGGCCCCGGACTCGCTCATCATCGCCCAGGTCACGATCGAAACGACCGGCGCGATGCTGCTCGGCAGCGAGATCGCCGCGGCGTTGACCGCCCTGGAGCCGCTCGGCATCGACATGATCGGGTTGAACTGCGCGACCGGCCCGGGCGAGATGAGCGAGCACCTGCGTTACCTGGCCGGCCACTCCCGGATCCCGATCTCCTGCGAGCCGAACGCCGGCCTGCCCATGCTCACCTCCGACGGCGCGAGTTACCCGCTGACCCCGGCGCAGCTGGCGGACGCTCATGAGCGGTTCACCAGGGAGTTCGGCCTGTCGCTGGTGGGCGGCTGCTGCGGCACCACACCCGAGCACATCGCGGCGCTGGCCGACCGGGTGGGCGGACGGCCGGTCGCCGCGCGTCGGCCGCGTCCCGAGCCGGGAGTGGCCTCCCTGTACGCGCACGTGCCGTTCCGCCAGGACACCGCGTTCCTGGCCATCGGCGAGCGGACCAACGCCAACGGGTCCAAGGCCTTCCGCGACGCGATGCTGGAGGGCAAGTTCGAAGATTGCGTCCAGATCGCGCGGGCCCAGACCAGGGACGGCGCCCATCTGCTCGACGTGTGTATCGACTACGTGGGCCGGGACGGCGTCGCCGACATGAAGGAGGTGGTGGGCAGGCTCGCCACCGCCGCCACGCTGCCGCTGGTGCTCGACTCGACCGAGCCCCCGGTGATCGAGGCCGGCCTTGAGCTGATCGGCGGCCGGGCCGTCATCAACTCGGTCAACTATGAGGACGGCGACGGGCCCGACTCCCGGATCGCCCGGGTCATGCCGATGCTCCGCGAGCACGGCGCCGCGGTCATCGCGCTCACCATCGACGAGCAGGGCCAGGCGCGAACCGCGGAGTGGAAGGTGGCGGTCGCCGAGCGGCTGATCGCCGACCTGACCGGGAACTGGGGGATGCGCGTCGAGGACATCATCGTCGACTGCCTGACGTTCCCCATCGCCACCGGCCAGGAGGAGACCCGCCGCGACGCGATCGAGACCATCGAGGCGATCGCCGAGCTCAAGCGCCGCCACCCGACCGTGCAGACCACGCTGGGCGTCTCGAACGTGTCGTTCGGCCTCAAGCCCGTCGCCCGTGCGGTGCTGAACTCGGTCTTCCTGGCCGAATGCGTGCGGGCCGGACTCGACTCGGCGATCGTGCACGCGGCGCGGATCATGCCCATCGCCCGGATCCCCGATGAGCAGCGTCAGGTGGCACTGGACCTGGTGTACGACCGGCGACGTGAGGGCTACGACCCGCTGGCCACGCTGCTGGACCTGTTCGAGGGCGTGGACGCGGCCGACCTGAAGGCCAGCCGGGCCGCGGAGCTGGCCGGGCTGCCGCTGTGGGACCGGCTTAAGCGACGGATCATCGACGGAGAGCGGGTCGGTCTCGAGGCCGACCTGGAGACCGCCCTAGCCGAGCGGCCCGCCCTGGAGATCATCAACGACGTGCTGCTGGACGGCATGAAGACAGTCGGTGAGCTGTTCGGCTCCGGGCAGATGCAGCTGCCGTTCGTGCTGACCTCCGCGGAGGTGATGAAGATCTCGGTCGGCTACCTCGAGCCGCATATGGTCCGTACGGACGAGGCGGGCAAGGGCAAGATCGTGCTCGCCACGGTCAAGGGCGACGTGCACGACATCGGCAAGAACCTGGTCGACATCATCTTGTCCAACAACGGCTACGACGTCGTGAACATCGGTATCAAGCAGCCCATCTCGTCCATCGTGGCGGCGGCCGAGGAGAACGATGCGGATGTCATCGGGATGTCGGGCCTGCTGGTCAAGTCGACCGTGGTGATGCGGGATAACCTCGCCGAGCTGAACTCGCGCGGCCTGGCCGAGCGCTGGCCGGTGCTGCTGGGCGGCGCCGCGCTGACTCGTGCCTATGTTGAGCAGGACCTGGCCGCGGTGTTCGACGGCGAGGTCAGGTACGCCCGGGACGCGTTCGAGGGACTGCGCCTGATGGATGCCGCGATGGCGGTCAAGCGCGGCGACCCCGGGGCCAAGCTGCCCGAGCTGCGGACCCGGCGGGTCCGGGCCGTCGCCTCCGTGGCTAGCGCGACCGATGTCCCGGATCAGGCCACCATGGCCCGTTCGGACGTATCGACCGATGGTCCGGTACCGGACCCGCCGTTCCTCGGCACCGAAGTGATCAAGGGCATTCCGCTAGCCGAGTACGCCGCCTACCTGGACGAGCGGGCGCTGTTCATGGGGCAGTGGGGGCTCAAGCCGACGCGAGGGCGAGGTGGGGCGAGCTACGAGGAACTGGTCGAGACCGAGGGCCGGCCTCGGCTGCGTATGTGGCTGGAGCGGGCGCAGACCGAGGGACTGCTCGAGGCGGCGGTGGTCTACGGCTACTTCCGGTGCGTCAGCTCGGGAAACGACCTGATCGTGCTCGGCGAGGATGGCACCACCGAGCTGGAGCGGTTCACTTTCCCCCGGCAGCGGCGCGACCGGCGGCTGTGCCTGGCCGACTTCTTCAAGCCTGCGCAGTCGGGTAATGGGGGTGATCGGGTCGAGACCGACGTGGTGGCGTTCCAGCTCGCCACGATGGGTTCGCGGATATCCGAGGCCACGGCCGAGCTGTTCGCCAAGAACGCCTACCGCGAGTACCTGGAACTGCACGGCCTGTCCGTCCAGCTCACCGAGGCGCTGGCCGAGTACTGGCACACCCGGATCCGGCGTGAGCTCGGCATCGACGGCTCGGATCCGGACAATCTGGATGGCTTCTTCCGGGTCGACTACCGGGGCGCGCGGTACTCCTTCGGCTACCCGGCCTGCCCGGACCTGGCCGACCGGGCCAAGGTGGTGCGTCTGCTCGAGCCGTCCCGGATCGGCGTCGAGCTCTCCGAGGAGATGCAGCTGCATCCCGAGCAATCCACCGACGCGATCGTCCTGCACCATCGCGAAGCGAAGTACTTCAGCGTCTGAACCATGGGAGCTCACGCCGCGGTCCTGTTCGACATGGACGGGCTGCTGATCGACTCCGAGCCGATCTGGCTCGAGGCCGAGACGGCCATCATGGCCAGGCTCGGTGCGGACTGGAGCGAGGCCGACCAGGCGCAGCTGCTCGGCGGCAGCTTGGAGCGCTCGCTGCGGTACCTGCTATCGAAGGCGACCCGGCCCCAGCCGCCGGAACTGGTCGCCGAGTGGCTCATGTCCGACATCACCGAGCGCGTCCGCCGCGACGGCATGCCGGTCCAGCCCGGCGCGCGTGAACTGCTCGCCGCCGTCAGGCGGGCCGGCCTGCCGAACGCACTGGTGACCTCGTCGGAGCGCGGCTTTATGGACGCCGTGCTGGCCAGCACGGGAATGCGGTTCGACGTGCTGGTGTGCGCCGAGGACGTGACCGCCACCAAGCCCGACCCCGAGCCGTACCTGCTCGCGGCCAAGCTGGTCGGCGTGGATCCCGGGGACTGCTTCGCCCTGGAGGATTCACCTAACGGCGTCGCGTCGGCGGAGGCGGCGGGCTGCCGGGTGTTCGCGGTGCCGTCGCTGGTACCCATCCCGGCCGCCGCCGGCCGCACCGTGGTACGTTCCCTGCTCGACCTGACCGCAGACGGGGCCGGGATCGCAGAATCTGGCCCCCGGGTCAACCCGGGGGGCTAGCCCCAGGGATTCCGCGCCGATCACGACCTAGACTGCTCCTAGAACCGCGGGGAGGTGCGCATGTCCACCTACAACCAGATCGTGTCGCTGCCGCTGTGCGCGGGCCTGACCGCGCTCGGCCTGGTGCTGAGTTACCTCGTCATGCGGCGCCGCGGCCTCGGGTCGGGCCTGCGCGGGGCGGCCTGGTCGCTGCTGCCGCTCGCCGCGTACCTGACCGGCTCGATCAAGATGTTCTGGAAAATCGGGGTCGCCATCGCGGATTTCGCGAAGGGCTTCGTGTTCTCGACCGAGGTCTGGTCCGGCATCGCGGTCGCCGGGGTAGCCGCCCTGTTGTTCGTGGTGTCCGGCCCGCTGCGCCGACGCCGGGGAAAGCGGGGCCAGGACCAGCAGGCCGTCGGGGCCAGGGCCGACGCGGCCGCCGGGCGGGAGATCGCTCCCCGGACGGCCCCGGTCGCCACCACGGAGTCGGCCAGGACCGCGGTCAAGGCCCGGAAGGGCAAGAACGCGGCCGGCGATGACGACGACCTCGGGGACGTCGAGGATATCCTGCGCCGCCACGGCATCACCTGACCGGCCGGCCCCCTGCGCCGCCACGGCATCACCGCGTTACGGTTGCGTCGACGCGGATTGATGACAAGTTGTGACGTTTTCTCGTAGGGATTGATGCCGTACGGTGCCTACGCTTCCGCTGACACCGGTGGCTTACCGGCTAGCTCATCATGCGCCAACGGCGAGAGACCCAGGATACGGACCGTAATCGAGGGGGCACCGCGACCCGGGCCCCGAGACGGCGAGGAGCGGATGACCGCGGAACCGGAGAAGGGCGACAGGCTGATGACCTCAGCACATAACCACGTCGCGGACAGCGCGAGGAGGACGGGCCGATGAGATTGCGGATTAAGAGCTTCGGTGGCCTGGTGGTCGCGGCGGCGTGCGTGACGGCGCTGGCGGCGTGCAGCAGCAGCACCAGCAGTAGCAATAGCAGTGGTAGTGCGCAGGCCACCGGCACGCCGATATCGGGCGGCACGGCGACGTTCGCGGAGTTGCCGGCCACCACGCCGAACTACATCTTCCCGTTCACCAGCAGCGCCTACATCAGCGTCTCCAACACCGACCTGTTCCAGTACCTGCTGTACCGGCCGCTGTACTGGTACGGCACCGGGAACCAGCCGACGGTGAACTCGACCAAGAGCCTGGCCAACGTGCCGGTGTGGAGCAACGGCGGCAAGACCGTGACGATCACGCTGAAGTCCTTCATGTGGTCGAACGGCCAGCCGGTGACCGCGCAGAACATCGAGTTCTGGCTGAACATGGAAAACGCGGTCGGTGATGTGGACTACGGCGCCTACACCGGGTTCCCGAACATGCAGGTCACCAGCATGAAGGTGGCCAGTCCCACCACGCTGGTGCTGAACCTGAACAAGGCGTACAACCAGCAGTGGTTCTTGTACAACGAGCTGAGCCAGGTTACGCCGATGCCGGAGGCGTGGGACGTGACCGCGTCGGGGCCGAGCCACTGCTCGACCACGGTCAGCGATTGCGCGGCGGTGTACAAGTACCTGGACGCCCAGTCCCGGAACCTGAACGGGTACGTGTCCTC